>JACCDS012330194.1_pt1 | contig 10313 bp, 8 predicted proteins | sample 7446441 | NCBI WGS metagenome assembly JACCDS01 (sample SAMN15323445, study PRJNA562643) | freshwater metagenome | isolation source: river surface water | place: USA:Blue River Watershed | collected 2017-08-17 | reverse complement strand
GCGTTGCGCTGCCTTGCCGTACAGGCGTACTGCCTGCGGCAGCGCGCCTTGCTGGGACAATTTTGCGTAAGTCCTAGCTAACAGTCACCAACCGGCTGCAACGACTGGCAGCCCAGTTCAGCCGCTTAGCCGCTCAACCACCCATCCGCTCTAGCTTGGCCACGCCCAAATCGAGCAATTTCATGCCGTTTTTGCCAAAATTGATCTGGGCGCGCGGATTACCACCGCCGCCACCTTCCAGATTCACGATCACGCCTTCGCCAAACTTGGCATGCAGCACCGATTCGCCAATGCGCCAGCCAATATCCTTGGCCAACAGGCGCGGTTCACTCTTCGGTTGATCCCACGCTGACTTGACCCCAAACCAGTGTTGCGGCGCGGGTGCGGCAATCCACTTCAGGCAGCGCTCGGGCAATTCGTCCAGAAAACGCGATCTGACGTTATAGCGGGTTTGGCCGTGCAACATGCGGGTTTGGGCCAAACTCAGATACAGCCGGTGCCGGGCGCGGGTAATCGCGACATACATCAGGCGTCGCTCTTCTTCCAGCCCGTTTTTTTCTTGCGCGCTGCTCTCGTGCGGGAACAGGCCCTGCTCCAGCCCGGTAATGAACACGGCATCAAACTCCAGCCCCTTGGCCGCGTGTACCGTCATCAATTGCAGCGCTTCCTGCCCATCCTGCGCCTGATTGTCGCCCGCTTCGAGCGAGGCATTGCTCAAAAACGCCGACAACGGCGACATCACCGCCACCATGGGCGCATCGGCATCGAGAATTTCCACCGTACCAATGGTGTTTTCCAACTGCGGCGGCGCTTTCGGCCCGGCAAAGGCCGGGGCATCGTGGCCAAAACCTTCTTCGGAGACAAACAAACTGGCCGCATCGACCAATTGCTCCAGATTTTCGACCCGCTCGGTGCCATCCTTTTCCATTCTGTAGTGCGCCAGCAAGCCGCTAACATCAAGCGTCAATTGCACCAGTTCGGTCAGCGGCAGTGCCTGCCCTTCAAAGCGCGCGCCTTCGATGATGCGAACAAACGCGCCGAGGCTGCTGCCCGCCTTGCCGGTAACATACGGCACCGCCGCATACAGCGAGAGCCGGTATTGCTGCGCCGCATCCTGCAAATTTTCCAGCGCCTTGGCCCCAATGCCCCGGGCCGGGAAGTTGACCACGCGCAAAAATGCCGAATCATTGTGCGGATTGTCCATCAATTGCAAATACGCCACCGCATGCTTAACTTCGGCCCGTTGAAAGTAACGCAAGCCGCCATACACGCGATACGGCAAACCGGCGGCCAACAAGGCGTGTTCCAGCACGCGTGACTGGGCATTAGAGCGGTACAGTACGGCAATATCACTTTTGACCATGCCTTCGGCAATCAGGTTTTTCGCCTCTTCCGTTAGCCACTGGGCTTCCTGCAAGTCGCTGGCGGCTTCATACACGCGCACCGGTTCACCATGCCCGGCATCGGTACGCAAATTCTTGCCCAAACGCTCGCTGTTGTGTTCGATCAAGTGATTCGCGCTATCGAGAATATTGCCGTGCGAGCGATAGTTTTGCTCCAGCTTGATCAGGTTTTCCACCCGAAATTCACGCTCAAAGGCGCGCATATTGCCGACATTGGCCCCGCGAAAGGCATAAATGCTTTGGTCATCATCGCCCACCGCAAACAATGCGCCCGGCGTGGCACTGCCCGGCCCGGCCAAGAGCTTGAGCCATTTGTATTGCAGGTCATTGGTATCTTGAAATTCATCAACCAGAATATGGTGAAACCGAGCCTGATAATGTTGCCGCAACGGTTCATTGCGTGACAGCAATTCGTAGCAGCGTAGCAGCAGTTCGGAAAAATCGACCACACCTTCGCGCTGGCATTGGTCGTCGTAAATTCCAAACAATTCGACCAGCTTGCGCTCGTGTGGGTCATGCGCCACCACCTCATTGGCGCGCACGCCTTGTTCTTTGTGGTGGTTAATAAACCACATCAGGTTTTTGGCCGGGTATTTCTCGTCGTCAATTTGCAGGTTTTTCAACATGCGTTTGAGCATGGCCAACTGGTCAGCCGAATCGAGAATCTGGAACGTTTGCGGCAGGGCAGCATCGCGCCAGTGGGTGCGCAGCAAGCGGTGGCACAGGCCATGGAAGGTGCCAATCCACATGCCGCGCGTGGAAATGGGCAGCATGGTGGATAGCCGCAGCAGCATTTCCTTGGCTGCCTTGTTGGTAAACGTCACCGCCAAAATACCGGCAGGCGAGACCTGGCCGGTTTGGATTAGCCAAGCGATGCGGGTGGTGAGCACCCGGGTTTTGCCGGAACCGGCCCCGGCCAAAATCAGGGCCGATTGGGCAGGCAGGGTCACGGCAGCGAGCTGCTCCGGGTTCAGGTTGTCGAGTAAATGGGTCATGAGCGGAATTATACCTGTGCTGTTGGTCAATTCCGGGAAAGCAGGTGGCTGCGCTACGGCAGGATCAATGCTACAGGTTTAACGGCGGTTTCTCGGGTGCAAGCTTGCCTGGCGTTCGTTACCGCGCTTGTAGTTGCCGGTAATTCTGGCCATCAGTTGCTGGGCGCTGGCATCATCCCCGCCCGTAACTTCTGCCAGAAAATCGGCGGCATCTGCGCCGCGCAGGGTCGATGCCAGCCGGCCACGGTGCAGGATGTCCACTTCGCCGTTTTTTTTGATTCGGTAGCCGAAGCCGAGGTTAGGATTGTCTGGTGCCATGTTGGAATGATGCTAATGAAAAATGACCGCAATTGCGATCATTGTGTTGGTGGTGGCTACCACTAAAAACTGCCGACCAGTCTGAATGTGTTAGGCTGCCGCATGCGCCTTGCCTTTACTGGGTTGCTCTGTTTGCACTGGTTCATTGGATGGCGATGTTTTGGCCAATGGGGTCACCTTTGGCAGGGATTGTACAAAGCCAGTGGTCAATACATCATTCCACTGTGCAACGGACACACCCATGACCATTGAATCATCTTGGAGTGTGGTTTGCGGCGCAAAATTTCTTTTTGGCATTATTTTACTCCATTTATGTATTTTTTAATGTTTTTTTGGTGATTTTAATTGCCTACTCTAGCTCAATGACACCATCGCAATCTATTGCCATACCGCATCATTAGGACAATCGCGTCATTCTGTTTCCGGTATTCAGCATATACATAAAAGAAAAAAACGCAAATATAGGCTAAATATAGGTAAACATGGCCAAACCTTAAAGTTTTTGCCCCGTCAACACGCCAGCTTTTTAGATCATGGCCAGTAGCAACACTAATACACCTCAAAGTTTGCAAATAATGCAAATACTATATGACATTGTCATCTGACATGAGAACAACCTGATTGTAGGTTGCGTCATCGCATAGATGAACAAAAAATAATTGTTTTTATGGAATTTTATTTCTGTCGCGGATTTATAAGAAGCCGTATTTCCTGCCAATCGCTTGTTAGCTGCCGATTTAGTTTTCGAAAAGTTGCATCTGCTGGCCTATAGCCGCCCCTAGCTTTGATGGTTTCATATTCGCACAGGATATCGATTACCTCCCATTGCTGCCTTTCATCAACGTTGCTCCAATCACGTGCAAGCTTATTCGCCCTATCAAAACAATTTTGAAACTTAAGTATCATCCAATTCATTCGAAATAATTTTAAAAAAACAAAATCAGTGCAAAAAACAATCAATACAGCCCATTCTATCAACTCGACCGACCCCTTTCTTATCAGAATAACAATTGCGATCAGCGTTATTAAAAATATCCATGCCATTTTTTTGCTTTCATTCTTAATCAATTTAGGATAAAAATAGGTATTTTCGCAAATATTCAGCAAGAGTCGCTCCAATGATTTTTCACAATCATTATTCCAGTATTTATTACTGACTAAAAAGCTTAACTGAATACCAAGTGCATCAGTTAATAACATGTGTCGTCGCTCCTTATCATTGCTATAAAAAGAACAATATTTTATATAAATACCAGCAAAAAAACCAAAAGCAGTAGCGGCTATAAAAATATATTTGCAGGCAATTGCGACATCTGGTATATTTTCGTGAAATAACGCGTATAGAAAAAACGATATTGCCGCTGTATATCCAACATACTCGGCATGCATTTCAAGCTTCTGGCTGTTAGCGTATTCCTTTTCAAGCGGGTCGCGCCTATCAGCATCACGATTTACATAGTTATTCATAATTGAGTGTGATTGTTGAATGTTTATAGGAGGAACGAAAGTGAGTATAACATCATTCGAATTTTCCGTTGCCACTGACGCCACAAATACCGAACCAGAGCTATGTGGTGGGCGATTAGACAAGAAGTGCTTGGTCTCCTATTCCGGTCAAGATGAGCCACGTGCCTATTTACCATTTCACAAGCGTGGCGGGTGCTCTTGGATTTTAAAAGCGGAATTTCATGATGGTGGGCTATCCAGCAGTCACAAAGAAACTGCACTAAAAATTCTAAGACCCGATGGAACAGGCTATATTACAGAACGCGCAATAAAAGAATTTAAGAGAGAAGTTACTATTTTAACCCAATTGCAACACCCAAACATTGTAAAATATCTCTCATCTGGGGAATGTGAAATTGATGTAAACTTTAAAAAAATAAAATCAAAAATTAAAAGCTATTACTATTTCATGGAATATGAAGATTGTCGGCCTATTGGCAATATTCATGATAAATTTCCTCTAGAGAGTATTTGTACAATTATTGAAAATGCTTTCAATGCCGTAATTTATTTGCACGACAAAGATATTGCACATCTTGATATTCATCCAGGAAATTTAATGGTAGACCGAAGCGGCAGATGTGTTTTAATCGATTTCGGGAAAGCTGCTTTTGCGAATGATAAATATTCACGAAATAGGGGTGACAATTATCCAAATGGATCGAGCTTTGTAGGTAAACCTGCAGGACTCTACTCCGAAGTTAAAACAAAAACATTGATACATCCAAGTTTGATGAAAATAATTACAAAACTAAAAGAAAATATAAATCCAACCGATGGAGAAATTGAATTTAAAAAAGACTTAAAGGAACTTCTTTGTAATTCAAATTTCAGACGAATCGATTTATGTCCATTAGCCGTGAGCCTATCCTTGTTGATAGAACAGTCTACGCAATCCCATGTTAGAGAAGATGCGCCGGCAAGGGAGGCAATCGATTTGGTTCTAGACAACTTACTAACAAAAAATGAGCGAGAATTGAATTCATACTCTGCCAATGAGGCTAGGGATTCTATTTCACAAATTAGAAAGACGCTCCACGAAGGTGACATCAGACTTGTACGGTTAAGCGGAGGCATGAATGTGCAAATTCGATCATCATTTTCCACAATTATTGATACCCCTCATTTTCAGCGATTGCGCTCAATCAAGCAGTTAGGGCTGACCGAGCTTATCTATCCGAGTGCAACCCATTCAAGATTCTCACATTCTCTCGGTGCTTTTGACTTAGCTGGCCGTTATTTATCGGCATTAATAAGAAATTCAAGTGAATGTCGAGTTGGAATTACCGATAAAATAAAAGATTTAATTCGTATGAAGATTTTAATTCATGACATTGGTCACTACCCATTTGCTCACTATTTTGAAGAAATGATGGAAAATATTGGTGATTCTCGACAAGGAAATGAAAGGTTAGCTTTTGTTGTTCCAAGTACCGGTGAAGAGGTAGATCTAAAACATGAATCATTGGGAAAAATGTTGTGCACTGGTGAATTAAATTTAAGGATTGCGCGCGTGGCGGCTGAAAGTGCCCGCATTAAATTGGCATTTAATGACGGAAAAAATTTGGAAGAACATCTCCTCGGCGGTATTATTAAAGGAATTATAGATGGGGCACTTGATTGCGACAAGGTTGATTATTTGATTCGAGATGGGATGGCTTGTGGGGTTCCTTATGCCTCATCAATTGACATTGAAAGAATGCTAACATCACTTACTGTTGGACGAAATCCCAGCGATCAAAAGCGCCGCACAGGAAAGCAGGAGATGTTATTAATGATAACAGAGAAGGGAATTGCACCAGTTGAGTCGTTATTTTCTGCGAGATATCAAATGTTTTCAGAGGTTTATTGGCACAAGGTGGCACGTGCGATCACTGCTATGATGAAGCAAGCATTATTTATTATATTTAATTCCGGCATTTGCACACGACAAGATTTTGGAGAAAAAGCGATTAATTCGACCGATGAAATGTTTTTAAATTGGATGCAGGAAAAATTAAATGAAGCTGAACCTGAAGCCAGTTTCGATTTGATTGGCGGTATATTGGAAGGCCGAAAGATATTCAAGAGAGTACTTACATTAAGCGCTGCATGGGAGAAGTCAGAAGAATCACTGTACAAAAAAACAATGGAGAAGATAACCATTAATGGAAATAGCCAGATAAGTTTTATGCGGCTACAGAAACTTCAGTCAGCCTTCCAAAAAGAGATCCAGAAGAAATTTCAATTGGAAATAAAATATTGGAAAGTGCTAATTGATGCACCACCTGGTCATGAGAAAGATGAGGAATATCCCTATGTTATTTATAGCAAAGTTCCTTTTAATGCAGAGCGATTAAATAAAATATCTGGTTTGCATAAAGAAACAAACAAACAGTCATCATTTTCATCATCTTTGGAAGCAACTCACAAAATTCGCATATTCATAGAACCAAAAATATTTTCAAAAATAGAAACCCAAAACGCACAAGAATACTATCCAAAACTTGAAGATGATCTTATAGAATGCCTTAGCCTCGCATTGGAATCAGACTAACACCCCAAGTTCAGGTAATCAATTTTTTTCGCCGTGAGACAATTCGCATATTCCGTGCTCAATAATGCGGCGGCCTTTCATTTAACACGGTATTGCCATGGCTGGCCTGCTCGCGCACTTGGCGCGTCAAGGCTTCGCACAGCTTTTCCAGCTTGTCAATTTGTACCTGTTGCTGGTACACGGTGCGGTTTAAGGCATCAAGCGTTTCGTCCTGATGGCCGAGTTTGATTTCGAGTTCGATTAAGCGGTGTTCGACGGTCATGGTGGCTCCGGCAGGGTAGCAATTAAAACAAGAACGATTTGACCAGATTCACATCACCAATCTTGCGCAGCGGCACGGTAAACGTCTGGCGCTTTTCGCGTACCGTGTTTTCAAAGAAAATCAGCGTGATTTGGGTGGTGATGATAGTCTGCTGGCGTTGGCCGTCGTCGAAATTATACCCGGCTTGACTGAAATTACCCCAGTAATTGACATACACGTGGTATAACCCGCGCACCGGTTCGATGGTGGTGAACATTTCCGGCCCGGGGCCGTCGACGCTGTCCAGATCCAGCCCGCCGCCACCGTTTAACACGGGCGCGGCAAATGAGGCGTGCTGGCCATCGGGGGTTAAGATGTGCATGTCGACTTCGGCTTCGGGCGCATTCCATGAACAAATGATGCGCAGTTGCGCGGTGCGGCCTTCGCGGGTTTCGTAAAACTGGACGCGTTTGACGCTTTTGCCCTCCCCGTTTTTGATTTCGACACTGTTCGAGCCTGCGCCAAAGGCGTAGTGGCGCGCAAATTTGCCGCTCTGGTCGGTGTTGAGCAGCATGGCGTTGCCGTTCGCCACCAGCGTTGGCAAGCGTTTGCTGTTGCCGAGGCGGATATGGCCTTCGATCAGGGCGCGGTGTTTTTGGCTGCCACGGTCAATCGGTGGATTCGGGTACGAGCTGCGGGTGTCGGTGCTTTTGTCGGTTAAACCGGAGCGGTTCCAGCCACCGCGCGGGGTCAGTAAATCGCCGTCGGCATTGGTCGTGGCAGGTGGGGCGGATGTTCGGGTGGTTGCGCCTGCTGCCGCTGCTGCCGCTGCGGTCCCTGCTGTCCCTGTTACGCCGTCTGTCGCGGTGACTGCCCCGGTACTGAGCACGGCGGCACACAGGCAGATGCCAACGAACAGTGTGCGCAGCGGCGCTGCGATCAAGCGCGAGGCGAGTCGCTGGGTCGGCTGCGGGCGCTGGGGCTGCGGGTGGACGGGACGAAGGTTGGGACTCATAAATAACCTGTCATGGATAAGCTGTCATGGGTAATGAATCACGGGTAATTAAATGATTTGATCAGCGTTAAATCTCCAGCGCGGCGCATCGGCACCTGCACTACCTGACGCTTTTCCGACAGCGTACCCTCTTCGCTGACAATTGCCACCTGCGCCACAGTCAATTCCTGCGAGCGGTCGCCGCCACTGCCATAGTAGTTGACATACACGTGATACACGCCATTTTTCGGAGTCGGGTTGCCGTAAATTTCCGGGCCATAGCCGGTGGTAACATCGATATCGAGTGCGCTGCCACTTTTCCCGACCCGATTGCCATAAAACACGTGTTCACCATCCGGCGCAACCACGTGCAAATCGAGATCGGTGCCGGGGCTATCCCATGACAGCAACACCCGCAGCCGTGCCTGTGGCTTGCCGCGATAGCCGTCATAAAACTGTACCCGCCGCCGTTCTTTGCCATCCGCCGAACGCACCTCAATGCTGTTGCTGCCGGAACCAAAGGCATACGGCCGCTCGAAGCGCCCGGCCTCATCGAGTTCAAGCGGCATGGCGCTGCCGTTGACGATCAGGGTGGCGGGCGTGCCTTTTTTATGGTTGACAATGCCACCCCGAATCAGGGCTGTGACCGGTTTGCCGATGCTGTTGACCATTGAGGCCGGATAATGCACCTGCTGCACAAAACCCGCCGCCTGATCAGCGCTGTAGCGCCATCCACCGTGCGGCAATTCAAGATTGACTTGGGCGGTGGCGTACCACGGCAGCAGCGCCAATGTCAGCGCCAGTGGCAGCGCCTGCGTCAGCGCCTGTGTCATGCCGGATAGCCGGATCAAGAATCGCATGTGCATGGTTTAGCCCTCCAGCAGGCGGCGTGCCAGCCGCTCAATATAGTCTTCGTTGCTGCCATTCGGGTGAAAGCGCAGCGCCAGATGCAGGTATTCATGGGCCAACGTCAACCGCTCGTTCTGGCTTTGCCAGCCACGCACATAGATCGACAGATTGCGCTGATCCGAATACGGTACGCCCTCGACCAACAGGCAGATGCGCGGGGCCTGTTCCAGCCCTTCAAAGCCGGGTTCGGCCTGCAATTGCCTGCGCCAGCGTGAACTGGCATGCTGCAGCCAGCTCTCTGCCGCATCGAGCCGTTTGCACTGGCTGTGCGAGCTGATACTGGCCAGTGTGGCCCGTGGCAAGGCGCTGTTTAAAATTTGCTCAAAATCCTGCCCCTGCTTGGCGCGTGTGACGGTCTCTTGCCAACTCAGGCGATGACGGCCCGGCGTGTTCAGATGATATTGCACAGGGCTGCCGGTCAGGATCATTTCATCGGTGAACCAACTGGCGGCCAAGGCGGCGGCACCGGGTGGGTTGGGGCTGACGCGCTGGGTGCGGGTGCTGTCGGCAATCTGCCAGCAGCCACTGGCAAAGGTGGCGTTTTGCAGCAGGTAGCTGCGCGCCACAATCGCCAGCACCCGCGCCGCTTCGCGCGGTTCACTGCTGCCTTCGCGTTCAATCACGCGTGCCAGATAGTCGTTTAGGCCAAAACGGGCGCTGATCTGGCCCCCGGCCAGCCGCATATCGCCTTGCGCCACGATGTTCAAGCGGTTGCCGTTGGCAAACAGCAGCCGGTAGCGGCCCTGCAATGGGCCATCCTTAACCAGATTGCCGCGCGCGGCGTCAACCACTTCAGTTAGCGGATAGCGGGTAAAGAAATCGACATCGACACAGCCGGTTTCGCCCGCCGAAGCAGCGGCAAATTGTGGCGCGGGCAGGGTTTGGGCGATGCTACCGGCCCAAGTGGTCAAACTGGTGCGGCTTGAACCGCTGGCACCAAACCAAAACGGCGTACCATCGGCCAGCCAGCCCGCCGCGCCACCAAAGGCACGGCCATCCTTGCGCTGCCACGAATAGGTTTTGTAGCGAATGCCACTGCCCAAAAAACGCCACGCATCACGGCCATACCCTTCGATGCCGGTTTGCAGCAAGGCGCTGCGGGCGCTGGCGCGCGCCGCCGGGGAGATGGCGGCCAGTGCCGCCAACAGTTCATCGAGCGGCACTTCGGTGGCCGGTTGCAGGCGGCGCACGTCGGCCAGCCATGGCCAGCGCGGGCGGCTGCCCTGCTCTGCCGTGCTGCTCTGCCAGTCCGAGCCGCGTTTGCCCAACAAACCAAGCCGTTTCGGCTCAAAATACGGCGCGCAAGAGCGGGCCAGTGCCAAGTCTCGGCTTACACTCTGGCCGGGTTGGCAACAGTAGCGCTGCTGCTCGGCATCGGGCACGCTGCTACAGCGATACGGCGCTTCATTGG
>JACCDS012062818.1_pt1 | contig 10314 bp, 10 predicted proteins | sample 7446441 | NCBI WGS metagenome assembly JACCDS01 (sample SAMN15323445, study PRJNA562643) | freshwater metagenome | isolation source: river surface water | place: USA:Blue River Watershed | collected 2017-08-17 | reverse complement strand
TGGGGCGATGTGCGCAGTTTAGGGTGGATTTCGCTGGCGCATCATCGCGCTCAGCTGAGTGAGGTGGCCGATCAGGAGTTGATTGTTGGCCGCATTGAAACTCTGGCGAAACAATTGCGATCTGTGTGGTCTGGCTCAGCCTATGGCGTGACTATGCAAACCGAGGATTTTATTTGGGGGAGCAACTCGGTAGCTTTGGGGCAGGGCATGATATTGCTACAGGCCTATCGTTTGAATGGTGAGCGCGATTATCTGGATGCTGCGCAGTCAGCACTGGATTATGTGCTGGGGCGCAATGCGGTGGATACCTCATTTGTCACTGGATTTGGCCAGAAATCCACCCTGCATCCACATCATCGCCCCTCAGGTGCAGATGGCATAGAGGCGCCCATTCCCGGTTTTATTGCAGGAGGCCCACAGCCGCGCCAGCAGGATAAAGATGATTGCCCGGAGGCTTATCCCTCCGCTATTCCTGCCAAATCCTACCTCGATCACTATTGCAGTTATGCCAGCAACGAGATTGCGATTAACTGGAATGCGCCACTGGTTTATGTGTCAGCAGCGCTGCAAGTGCTGACCAAATAATTATTGATTAAATTGCATCGCTTTAGGCAGCTCCGCGATCAAGCGTTGCTGGCTAAAGGGGCAAATAAATTCCAGTCGATAGGCCAGGAGCTGTAAACCCACATTGGCTTTGGTGCCATAAACACGGTCGCCCACAATCGGGTGGCCGATGTTGGCAAGGTGGCGGCGAATCTGGTGTTTGCGGCCAGTCTCAATAGTGATATCCAGCAGCGTCTTATTGTGTTCAGTGCGGACTTTGTGAAGATGAGTAATGGCCGATTTACCATCCAGTGCCTCGCTCAGTGTTAAGCCGCTTGATGGAATTTCACAATCTCCTGTTACCCAAGCTTGATAAGACTTGTGCATATCGCGCGCCTGAAACAGCGTGGATAATTTGCCAGCGGCTTGGCTATCGTGTGCGAGCATTATTAATCCACTTGCGTCGCCATCCAAACGGTGCACTAAAAAGCACTCGCGTTGCGTGCGCCCTTGAGTAAATTGTCCATTCACTTCAACCCACCGTAAAATGCTACAGTGATCGCCCCATTGGGAGCCCTGCGAAAGCATACCCGGCGGCTTGAACCAAATACTGTAATTGCCCGCATCGTGAATCAGCGTGGCCGTTTCCGGTTTGCGCGCAAGCACTTGTTCGTCGTAAAAAAACTGAATGCGCGACCCCTTGTATAAAACCTTGGTTGCACGACGCAAGCGCAGGGTTTTGCCTTTGAGTGTCCACCAGACGGCGCCTTTATTCATCGCATCTTTAATGCGCTGCTTGGACAGCCCGGTACCTTCTGCCAATAAATCGAGAGCAGTTTGTTCGGCTTGAGTGACAATAAATTCAAATTTTTGTGGTATTTCAAATGAAGTATCGGACATTGGTTAGCTTTGATAAGTGAGAAAAACGGTGGCAGAAAAGGCAACGATTTATAAAGCAACAATTACCTTGGCAGATATGGATCGCAGTGTATATGGCGATTATAACCTGACTGTCGCGCTGCATCCGTCGGAGACGGTGGAGCGGATGATGGTGCGCATTCTAGCCTTTTGTTACTGCGCTGCGGAAAATTTAACCTTCACTAAAGGTCTCTCATCCATGGAAGAGCCGGATCTGTGGTTAAAGCACGATAACGGCACCATTTTGCAGTGGATTGAGGTGGGTCAACCGGCGCCTGATCGGTTGAAAAAAGCATCGAGCCAGGCGCAAGCAGTGCATGTATTTAGTTATGGCCGCGGCATGGATGTTTGGTGGAGAACCAACAGTGCCGCTATTCGTGCCTTGCCCAAAGTGACCATTCACCATTTTGCGGCAGATGAGTTACAACAACTTTGCGCCTTGGCTGACAAGACCATGAAATTAACGGTGACTATTACCGAAACTATTGCCTATGTGTCATCAGCTACCGAAAATGTCGCGCTGAGCCTGCGCGATATGCCTCAATGACAGATGGAAACCTATCAGGATTAACCGCCCCATGAATATGACGAGCACTACCATGAGCAGCCCTTTGTTAACTACTGTCGACATCACTATCGACAACGCCCAGCAATACCTGATTGATGAGTCCTTCAATCGCCCGGTGGTGATTGATTTTTGGGCGGAGTGGTGTGGGCCGTGCAAAAATCTGATGCCGATTTTGGAAAAACTGGCTACTGAATACGCGGGCGCTTTTTTATTGGCCAAGGTGAATGCGGATGATCAGCAAATGATTTCATCGCAGTTTGGTGTGCGCAGTTTGCCCACTGTCATGGTGATGAAGGATGGTCAACCGGTGGATGGTTTTGCCGGTGCATTACCGGAGTTACAGGTGCGCGATTTGCTTGCCAAATACTTGCCAAAACCCTGGGAGGCGCCGCTGCATCAAGCAAAGAATTTGATGGCGCAGGCACAATATAGTGAAGCCTTACCGCTGTTGCGTCAGGCTTATGAGCAATCCAATAATTTGGCAGCCATTGGCTTATTGATTGCCCAATGTCATTTGGAATTAAATCGTATTGATAATGCAGAAGCGATTTTGTCCACCATAAAAATGGTCGACCAGGACAGCTTTTATGAACAGTTAATAGCGCAGGTAGCGCTAAAAAAACAAGCGGCCAAAACACCGGAATTATCGGCACTTGAAGCTGCACATGCGGCGGCGCCGGAGGATTTGCAGGTGCGTTTACAGTTGGCGTTGCAGTACCATCAAGAGGCAGAGCATCGCTTGGCACTGGAGCATTTGTTAGCGATTTTGCGTAAGGATCGCCAATTTGCGGAAGGTGAGGCGCGTCAGTCGTTTAATGCAATTCTCGCTTCGCTGGGTAAGGCAGATCCTCTGGCAATTGAGTTCCAGCGGAAATTATTTACCTTGCTTTACTAGGCTTTACCTGCAGTCAAATGGTTGTTATTACAAAAAGTGGGTACACTGGTACGGCTGTAAAAATACTGTAAACACGCCGCATGAGCTGTGCTAAACCTTGGTAGCAGTTGCGCTACTGCTAGAGGATTTTGATAGACAATGAGTAATCGCTATTCCCTGATCGCATGTGTTGCCATGGTCGTTTTGGCTATGGCCGGGTGCGGCAAAGGCAAAGAGGAAGCTAAAGACTTGCCTCACTTTTGCAAGCAGGATGGTTCCCGCCTGCTGATCAAACAGGGCAAGATGCGATTGGAGATAATGCCCAAAATTGGTGGCCGCATTTCTTCACTTCAATATGCTGGCCACGAAATACTGGTGCCTATTGTCGATCTGGATAAAGTAACCGATTGGGGCACTGTGCTCTGGTCCAGCCCACAAACCGATTGGGGTTGGCCACCCATTGATGTGCTGGATAACAAACCCTATCGCCTGAGCACTGAAGATGACAAAGTGGTGCTCACCAGTGAAATTGATGGCCGTACCGGTTATCAATTCACCAAAACCTACCGTCCCGATGGTGAAGATCGTATCGCCATTGATTACCGCATCACCAATCGCAGTAATGAACGCAAAAATGTAGCGCCGCTGGAAGTAACGCGCTTACCCTCATCGGGCAGTTTATTTTTCCCCAGTGGTGAAGGTGAGGTGTCCAACGGGTTGTTTTATCCGTTAGACGTGCAGATGATTGATGAACTCACCTGGTTTGATTACGACAAGAAAAAAATTCGTACTGATCATCATAAAATGATGCAGGACGGCAAAGAGGGCTGGATGGCCTATGTCGACAAAGGTTACTTGTTGGTAAAAGAATTCAACGACAGTCCTGCAGGTACTACTGCCAAAGGCGAAAACGAAATAGAAATCTTTGCCCATGTTGATCATGTGTTTATCGAGATGAAACAGCAGGCGTCACTGGTGGCACTGGAGCCGGGGCAGTATTTGGATTGGACTGTCATTTGGCATGTAAAAAAGCTGCCGGATGATCTCGTACAAAACCCGACACCCCAAGCGCTGGCGACATATGTGCGCAGTCTGTTGTAAGTGCATAGATGATTGATGCCCATAAAAAACGCCGCAGTGATGCGGCGTTTTTTATGGAGCATTGAAAAAATCAGCGGCGATTTTTGCGTGTTTTCAAACGGCGAATGCGGTCGGCTTCTTCCTTTTCGATTTTCTTGCGCTCGTCCTCTTCTTTGGCGCGCAATACTTCCTCTTGTGTCATTTCCGGGGTTTCCCAACTGATTGGCCCGAGTAAACCGGCGCGCAGTTCGGTAATTAAAATCGATGCAACTTTTTGAATTTCTACACCGCCACCTTTGCGTGTGCAGCCGCGTTTTACACCAATGGCATCCAGTAATTCCAGATCCGTTTCCGGCAACTCGCTCAAACCGTAACGGGTTTTGAGGGCGTCCGGGTAGGCCTTGAGTAAATACTCGGCGGCGTAGAGGGCGATATCGGCGTAATCAAACACAGTGTCTTTAATGGCGCCGGTAATCGCCAGGCGATAGCCGCAGGACGGTGGTGATAATTTGGGCCATAAAAAACCCGGCGTGTCGGTCAGGAGAATGCCGTGTTCCAATTTAATTTTTTGCTGCGCCTTGGTCACGCCAGCCTCGTTGCCGGTTTTGGCAATAACACGACCAGCCAAGGTATTGATGATGGTGGATTTGCCCACGTTGGGGATGCCCATAATCATCACCCGCGCTGGGCGTACTTCGCGCTGGCGTTCGCTCACCAGTGAAGTGCACAGGTTTAGCAAGTTGCGAATTTGATCGGGGCGCTGTTGGCTCACGGGTAGGGCTTTTACGCCTTTTTCCTGCTCCATTTTATCTACCCAGAGTGCAGTAATTGCCGGGTCGGCCAAATCGGCTTTGTTGAGCAGTTTGATGAGTGGAGTGTCGCCACGCAAACTGGGAACCAGTGGGTTTTCGCTGGAAAAAGGGATGCGTGCGTCGATGACTTCTATTACCACATCCACATGAGGCATGACTTCCGCAATTTCTTTGCGGGCCTTGTGCATGTGGCCGGGGAACCAATTAATTGTTGACATGAATTACTCGGGTATCGGAAGAGGGTAGGTGCTTAGGCAAAACTGTCGAGCGGTTCATCGCGATTAAAATGATGCAGCAGCAAGCATTCATCATCGGTTTCGCCTTCGCATATCACAATAGAAACGGGGGCAATGTAAGGCGCGTAAGTTTGATCCAGATAAAGCGCGTGTTGCAGTTCTTGCCAGAGCTGTGCGGGGAACTCGGTGAAAAAGTTGAAGCTTAAAAAGAGCTTTCCTTTTTCTTCAATCGCATCCACTTCGGGGGAGCGAATGGGGCGAACACGTTCCAAAAAAGCAGTGCGATCAAAGTCGCGTGCATGTTTGGGAGAAATTTGAATGCTAATGCATTGCATGGAGACGATCCTCAACGGCTAGTTGCACGATTATACAGAAAGCGCTGCCAGCGCGGCGGAAATCGCAGCGACCCCATATGGCACGTAACCGGTTTCAGCTATGATGTATGCCCGTCATTGATCATTCGGTAGTTGTTGTGTCTTCTCCCTTATTTCGTCCTGCGGCATTGGGTATTTACCTGTTGTTTTTTTGCGCGGGTATTGTCGGTGCCTTGGTATTGCCAACCTTCAGTCTTTTTCTGGCGAAAGAGATCGGTGTTCGCCCTTTATTGGTCGGCCTGGTTTTCGCGGGCATTGCGCTGGCGAGTATTGGGTACAACCACTGGATTGGTCACTGGTCCGACAAGCTTACCGACCGCCGCCCATTGGTGGCTATTTTTTGTGTGTTGGGTGCCATTGCCTGCGTGATTTTTGCCTTGTCCCGTCACTATTGGCTGGTGGCTAGCATTGCGGTTGTTGTCTTCAGTTTATCCATGGTGTCGTTTTCGCAAATCATGGCCTATAGCCTGGATTATGCCGAGGCAGAAATTCCTCCCGACCGCATTCCGCTGTTTAATGCCATCATGCGCGCGCAAATTGCATTTGCCTGGGTAGCTGGTCCACCCGTTGGATTTTTATTGGCTACCTATTACAGCTTTAGCTTGAGTTACTCCGTTGCCGCAGGGTTGTATGTGTTGGTAGCCATGGCCAGTTTCAAACTCTTGCCGCGCCTGCCGGGCAAGGCGCGCCAGAGTGACCACAGCAATACGCCTGTGTCACTGCCTCCTTTAGTGCCCGCTGTCAGGCAGTCGCTGTGGTTTTGCGCACTTGCTTTCTCGCTGATGTGGGGCGTGAATAATGCCTACCTGATTAGCCTGCCGATTCATCTCAAGGATAATTTGCACATAGATGCCCAATGGATGGGATGGATCATGGGTACTACCGCCGCACTTGAGGTGCCCTTCATGTTGCTGGCAGGGCACTATGCCAGCCGTTTTCGGCTGGTTAATTTAATCCGCTGTGCTGGTGTTGCAGCCTTGTGTTTGTATTTGGGTGTTTATGTGGCGACCACCTTGTGGCACCTGTTTGTGCTGCAAATTTTCAATGCCATTTTTATTGGATTGCTGGCGGGCGTCGGCGTTTCTGTGATTCAGGCATTAATGCCTGGTCGTTCTGGTGGTGCGTCGGCGCTTTATACCAACACTACGCATATCGGCAATTTATTCAGCAGTTTGCTAGTTGGCGTGGTGGCTGATTATTTTGGGTATCACCAAATATTTATTGTAAATGTAGCCTTGGTGATAGTAGCCATTTGGGCTTTCGGTAAGGTGCGGTCAGCGCGCGAGTTGGCTTTACCTCACCAATAACCTGCGCGATGGAGGAGTGGGTATTACACCTCCTCCTCATTTAATAATTTTTCCAGGTCTTCCACGCTCATCGCAAAAAGGCGATGGCGTAATTCCGCTTCTATTTGCGGCATCAAACCCTTAATGACCTCATCCACCAATGCCTGCCGCGGCTTGTTAATTTTGTTGGCGATGTTTTTAGTGGCATTGACAATTTTTTTGGCTGTTTCGTATTCAAACAGCGGCGGTGGATTGTTGCCGTGCAAGCGTTCGCGAATATGCTGTGGCAAAAATGGATTTTCCCCGCTGGCTTTGGCGAGCGGGCGCGGTGCATGGGTTTCCATTGCTGCACCAAAGGATGGCTTATGACTGCTCAGGTGCGATGCAAATCCCGGTTTTTTATCGAGCATTGCGTGTGAGGGTGTTGTCAGGTCGTCTTCAAACAGTGAAGTTTGCCCCGGTAGCACGGCAGGATTATGGTGAGTCAGAGGTTGTTCCGCCGCGTATGGTGAGTGATTAACTGTTCCCACAAGGGGTTCCGTAATACCCTCATCAACGTGATGGCTATCGTCAAGGGTTTGCAATATAGGGATGTCGTCATCCTCCAGCAGAAGTCCTTTAATCGACTCCAGTTCTTGTAAAATCTCGGCTTTGGTTTTATTGGTGTTGGCCATGATATTGGTTTACCTGATGCCCGGTGCCGGGCAAATAAGGTTGTGATTATAATTTTCGGGTTTCGATCGGATAACCGCGCTGTTTATAAAAGCCAAAGCGCTCGCGGCTGGTTTGCAAGCTCAGAGGCTCCTGAATCACCACCTCACTCAACCGCTCAAAGCGGCTGAAGTAAGGCGGAATCGTTTTACTCAAGTTAAGCAATAAACCTTGATGATCTCCCGCTTCACTACTGAAAGTGATTTCAACGGGCGCTGGCTTACCGGCGTTGATCAGTTGATGAGGCACAAAGCTCTCTGGTTTAAAGGTCCAGAGTAGGTCATCGAACTGGCGCGCTTCAGTTTCATCATCCATTACCACCAGCGTGCGCATACCCATACGGTGTACCTTGTCGATCAGACGGCAAGCAAACAACCAGCGGGCTTCGCTGGTTGCGTCGGGGAGCACATAAAAATCGATCTGGGTCATTGGCTTAGGCTTGTTTTTCTGCTGTTTGATTTAGCAAGAACTGCACCAGCAGTGGAACCGGGCGGCCAGTGGCGCCTTTGGCTCCGCCAGAGCGCCAGGCAGTACCGGCAATATCCAGGTGCGCCCAGTCAAACTTTCTGGCAAAGCGCGACAGGAAACAGGCCGCTGTAACACTGCCGGCTTCGCGGCCACCAATGTTTGCCATGTCGGCAAAGTTGCTATCCAGCTGTTTTTGATACTCATCCCACAGTGGCATATGCCAAGCGCGGTCAGCCGCTTCTTCACCGGCAGCGAGCAGTGATTTTGCCAATGCGTCGCTGTTGCTGAACAGTCCAGTGGCATGGTTGCCCAAGGCGATTACACAGGCGCCGGTCAGGGTTGCAATATCGACCACCGCTTTGGGTTTAAAGCGTTCGGTGTAAGTGAGTGCATCGCACAGCACCAGGCGGCCTTCGGCATCGGTATTCAGAATTTCAATGGTTTGGCCAGACATAGAGGTGACTATGTCGCCAGGTTTGGTAGCGCTACCGCTTGGCATGTTTTCAGTGGCCGCAATAACACCTACCACATTGATGGGCAGCTCCAGTTCAACGAGAGTCTGGAATGTTCCCAGCACACTGGCAGCGCCGCACATATCGTATTTCATTTCGTCCATAGCCGCGCCGGGCTTGAGGCTGATGCCGCCAGTATCAAAGGTGATGCCTTTACCTACCAGCGCGACAGGGGCGTGTTTCTTGGTGGCCCCTTTGTATTCGAGCACAATTAATTTGGCTGGCTGGTCGCTGCCTGCTGCAACGGATAGGAATGAACCCATGCCCAACTCTTTGAGCTGCTTTTCTTCCAGAATATTTACGCTGAGTTTGGTGTGGCTGCGACCAAGGCGTTTGGCTTCATTAGCCAGGTAGGTTGGGGTGCAGATATTCCCCGGCAAATCCCCCAGCTCGCGGGCCAGGTTCACGCCCTTGGCAATTGCTTGGCCCAATGCCAAGCCCTTAGTGACGGAATCGCTGTTGGCTTTGGTGGCAGCAAACGTAACTTTCTTTAACTGCAGGCTGACTTCTGCGGGCTTGCTTTTGAGTTTGTCGGCGCGGTAATCGAGTTGGCTCAAATGCTCTGCCAATTGACGAGCCTGCCATTCGGTAGATTGATTACTGACAACAACATCGGCCAGTGCCAGTGTTAAATCGGTGCAGGTCGTTGCGCGCAAAGCATCGCTGATTTTTTGTACGGCTTTGCGATAGCTGTCGGCACTGATACTGCCTTCTTTGGTGGTACCCAATCCCAAAACCAGCAGTCTTGCAGCAGCAATGCCCTGAGGATTTAGCAGTAGTAAATGTTGTCCGGCTTTGCCTTGAAAATTCTCGCGCTTGAGTATGGTTTCCAGTTGTTGCGCATCGGCGGCATTAATCGCACTGCCAGCGGCACTGAGTTTCAGGCCTTCATAGCAGCCCACCACAAGGCAATCGGTTGTGTGTTTGAGTGGGTCAATCACTTTGCTGGAAAAGTGGATCAGGGTGTTTTTTGAGCTGGGCTTGCTCTTTTTTTCATCAGTCTTTCGAGTGTTTTTGGTGTTGCTCTGAGAGGTGCTTTTGGCGGAAGTCATAGGGTGTCCTTATGGGGCTAAGACAATTAATAATTCGCTCAAGACAAAACGGGCGCTGTGCGTGATAATGCCACAGTTTTTAGCGCTTATGGCGGCAAAATTCGGTCTGCGCCGGAACCTTGTTGTTTGGTGCGGGTCACTAGCCATTCAGGCTCACTGAACGCGCCATGCTTACTAACAGGATTAGCATTTTGATTATTTTTCGTTACCTTTCGCGTGATTTATTGGTCACTGCCCTTGCCGTTAGTGCGGTACTGCTAACGATTTTCCTCTCCGGTAAATTCAGCGATTATCTCGACGATGCCGCCCAAGGCAAACTGGCGGTGGATGTGCTGTTCACCATTATCGCCTACCGTATGCCTAATTTGCTGGAGCTGATTTTACCGCTGGGGTTTTATCTCTCGATTTTGTTGGCTTACGGGCGCATGTATATCGAAAGTGAAATGGTGGTGTTGTCGGCAACAGGCATGAGCCAGTGGCAATTGGTGCGCATGACCATGGTGCCTGCAATCATCGTAGCGGCAATTGTCGCCTTGTTCAGTTTTTGGCTCAGCCCCCTGGGTGCGCAGTTAACCCAGCAAACACTGGCGGAGCAACGTAGCCGCAGTGAATTTGAAAGCTTGCAGGAAGGGCGATTCCAGGCCATAGGGCAGGGGCGCATCATGACTTATGTGCAACAGGTGAGCGAGGATAACAAAAGCCTGAAAAATGTGTTTGTTGCTCAGCAGGATGGACAACTGACATCCACCATTGTGATGGCAGAAACCGGTGCACAGGCTTACAACCCGGATTACGGTCAGCGGTATCTCATATTGAACAATGGCCATCGCTATGAAGGTCAACCGGGTTCCAGTGAATTTACCATTACCAGTTTCAAGGA
>JACCDS010205078.1_pt1 | contig 10315 bp, 9 predicted proteins | sample 7446441 | NCBI WGS metagenome assembly JACCDS01 (sample SAMN15323445, study PRJNA562643) | freshwater metagenome | isolation source: river surface water | place: USA:Blue River Watershed | collected 2017-08-17 | reverse complement strand
TCGGCTCGGCAAACGATTTGAAGCCTGAAAGCTTGATGGAATTGAGGCGCACGGCGGTCGACTGGAACGTGGAATGAACACCAAGGAATTCGAAACCGATTTCCGGGTGCCCGAACAGGCCCTGCCCAAGGGCCAGGACCAAAGTTCAATGTTAACCGAGAGCCATCCCGGATAATCGGGGGATGAATCCCCTTCTCTCCAAGCTGCAGCCCTACCCTTTCGAGCGGCTGCGCCAGTTGCTCGCGGGCGTCACGCCCAACCCGGCCCAGCGCCACATCAGCCTGGGCATTGGCGAGCCCAAGCACGCCACCCCACCGTTCATCATGCAGGCTCTGACCGAGGCCCTGGGCACCGGCCTGGCCGGCTACCCGGCCACTGCCGGTGAGCCGGCCCTGCGGCAGGCCTGCGCCGCCTGGGTCGAGCGCCGCTATGGCCTGAAACTTGACGCCGCCACCCAGGTGCTGCCGGTGCTGGGCTCGCGTGAAGCGCTGTTTTCGCTGGCGCAGACGGTGATCGACCCGACCCGACCCGGCGCCACCGTGGTCAGCCCCAACCCTTTCTATCAAATCTACGAGGGCGCAGCCTTGCTGGCCGGCGCCACGCCGCACTTTGTGCCCAGCGTCCCAGCGCGCAATTTCGCACCGGACTGGGACAGCGTGCCCGCCGAGGTCTGGGCGCGCACCCAGCTGGTGTTTGTCTGCTCTCCGGGTAACCCCACTGGCGCCGTGATGCCGCTGTCCGAATGGGAAAAACTGTTTGTCCTGTCGGACCAGCACGGCTTCGTGATTGCGTCTGACGAGTGCTACAGCGAGATTTACTTCCGTGAGGAGCCGCCCCTGGGCGGTCTGGAAGCCGCCGCCAAGCTCGGGCGTGGCTTTGAGCGCCTGGTTGCCTTCACCAGCTTGTCCAAGCGCAGCAATGTGCCGGGCCTGCGCAGCGGTTTTGTCATGGGCGACGCGGCCATCCTCAAGCAGTTCCTGCTTTACCGCACCTACCACGGCAGCGCCATGAGCCCGGTGGTGCAGGCCGCCAGCGTGGCCGCCTGGGCTGACGAAGCCCATGTGGTGGAGAACCGCAACCTCTACCGCACCAAGTTCGCCCAGGTCACCCCGGTGCTGGCCGATGTGCTGGATGTGAAACTGCCCGACGCGAGCTTTTACCTGTGGGCCGGTGTGCCGGCCGGTTGGCAGGGCGACGACGTCGCCTTTGCCAAGGCGCTCTTCGAAAAAGAACACGTCACCGTGCTGCCCGGCAGCTACCTGGCGAGGGAATTCAATGGCGCCAACCCCGGCCGGGGTCGCATCCGCATGGCGCTGGTGGCCGAAACCGCCGAATGCCAGGAAGCGGCCGAGCGCATCGCCCGCTTTGTCCGTGCCCACCCCCACAAGGCTTGAACATGACGACTTGCCACGACACCCTGCGCCTGGCCGAGCAGCTGATCGCCCGGCCGTCCGTCACACCCGACGACGCGGGCTGCATGGACCTGATCGCCGAGCAATTGCATCCGCTGGGCTTTGACTGCGAGTTCATCGAATCCGGTCCCGCCGATTTCCGCGTGCGCAACCTTTGGGCCAAACGATCCGGCCGCTCGGGCCAGACGCTGGCCTTTGCCGGCCACACCGATGTGGTGCCCACCGGGCCGCTGGCGCAATGGACCTCCGACCCTTTCACGCCCAGCCACCGCGGCGGCAAGCTCTTTGGCCGCGGCGCCAGCGACATGAAAACCTCGCTCGCCGCCATGGTCGTGGCCGTGCAGGAATTCCTGGCCGCCACGCCCGATCCGGATCTCGGAATCGCCTTTTTGCTGACCAGCGACGAAGAAGGCCCGGCGGTGGACGGCACCATCATCGTCTGCGAACAACTCAAAGCCCGGGGCGAGGCGCCGCAGTTCTGCATCGTGGGTGAGCCCACCTCGGTGCAGCAGACCGGCGACATGATCAAGAACGGCCGCCGCGGCACCATGAGCGGCAAGCTCACCGTCAAGGGCGTGCAAGGCCACATCGCCTACCCGCACCTGGCCGACAACCCGATCCACCGCCTGGCCCCGGCACTGGCCGAGCTGGTGGCCATCCGCTGGGACGAAGGCAATGCCTTCTTCCCGCCCACCAGCTGGCAGGTGAGCAACATCCACGCAGGCACCGGCGCAAGCAACGTGATCCCGGGCGACTGTGTGGTGGATTTCAATTTCCGCTTCTGCACCGAGTCCACGCCTGAGTGCCTGCAGCAGCGTCTTCAGGCGGTTCTGGACAAGCATGGCCTGCAATACGAACTGAAGTGGACCATTGGCGGTCTGCCTTTCCTCACCACACCGGGCACCTTGGTCGGCGCGATCCAGAAAGCGATTGCCGACGAAACCGGCATCACCACCGAGCTGTCGACCACCGGAGGCACCAGCGACGGCCGCTTCATTGCGCAAATCTGCCCGCAGGTGATCGAATTCGGTCCACCCAACGCCACCATTCACAAGGTCGACGAGCATGTGGCACTGAGTGACATCGCGCCACTCAAGGCCATTTACCGCCGCACGATCGAAAACCTCAACGCCGGGCTGAGCGCATGACGCTGGACCAACTGGTGCAGATCAGCGCCCAGCAGCTGGATGCGGCCTGCGTGTCTTTCGGTCACGGCACCCTGAACGCCCAGGACGAAGCCGCCTGGCTGGTGCTCTGGCGCCTGGGTCTGCCGCTGGACACCGAAATCGACGAACGCCCGATCACGCCCGAGCAGCAGGCCCAAGTGCAGGCGCTGATTGAAGAGCGCATCGCCACACGTAAACCGGCCGCCTACCTCACGCATGAAGCCTGGCTGCAGGGTGTGCCCTTTTATGTGGACGAGCGCTCCATCGTGCCGCGCAGCCTGATCGCCGAGGTGCTGGCCGACGGCACGATTGACGCCTGGCTGAGCGAGCAGACCACCCGCGTGCTGGACCTGTGCACCGGCAACGGCAGCCTGGCCGTGCTCGCCGCCATGGCCTGGCCCGAGGTGCAGGTCACGGGCGCCGACCTCTCGCCCGATGCGCTGGCGGTGGCGCGCATCAATGTCGACAAGCATGGCCTGCAGGACCGCATCACGCTGGTGGAGAGCGATGGCCTGGCGCAGGTGCCCGGTCCGTTTGACCTGATCCTGTGCAACCCGCCTTATGTCTGCCAGGCCCGCATGGACGCGCTGCCCGCCGAATACCGTGCCGAGCCCGAACTGGCCCTGGCCGGTGGTACGGATGGCATGGATTTTGTGCGCCAGCTGTTCAAGGACGCGCCCTCACGCATGAGCGACCACGCGGTGCTGGTGCTGGAGATCGGCAACGAGGTGGAGCACTTCATCGCCGCGTTTCCCGAACTCGAAGTCGCCTGGCTGGACACCAGTGCGGGCGACGACCAGGTCTTGCTGGTCACCCGCGAATCCCTGCTGGCGATGCTGTAGGAGCCAGCCCTGCTGACCGATTGAAACTGTCATTGCCCGGCTTGACCGGGCAATCCATGGCGCCTCGGGTCAAGCCCGAGGACGACACATTCGGCACGAGACAGCCCTGCAGGCCATCAAACCAGGCCATCGCTTGCAGGGCAAGCTGCCATAACCCATTCCCTCCCGATTGCCCATGATCAGCCTTAAAAACGTCACCCTCCGCCGCGGCACCAAAGTGTTGCTGGATCAGGCCTCGGTCACCCTCAACCCCGGCGAAAAAGTCGGTCTGGTGGGCCGCAACGGCGCGGGCAAGTCCACCCTGTTTGCCCTGCTCAATGGCACCCTGCACGAAGACGGTGGCGACTTCGACATGCCCAAAGCCTGGCGCATGGCCCAGGTCGCGCAGAACATGCCCGAGACCGAGCAACCGGCCTCCGAATTCGTACTTGAAGGCGACACCCGGCTGGCCGAGCTGCGCCAGCGCCTGGCCGCCGCAGAAGCCAGCGGCGATGGCATGGAGATGGCCCATGTCTACACGGATCTCGCCGATGCCGGTGACCATGACGCCCTGCCCCGTGCCGAGGCGCTGATCCTCGGCCTGGGTTTTCGCGTCGATGAGCTGAACCAACCGGTCAACAGCTTCTCGGGTGGTTGGCGCATGCGCTTGCAGTTGGCGCGAGCGCTGATGTGCCCGTCCGACATCCTGCTGCTCGACGAACCGACCAACCACCTGGACCTGGACGCCCTGGTCTGGCTGGAAGCCTGGCTGCAGCGCTACACCGGCACCATGATCGTGATCAGCCACGACCGCGAGTTTCTGGACGCAGTGACCAATGTGACGCTGCACATCGAAAACGCCAAGCTCACCCGCTACGGCGGCAACTACAGCGCCTTCGAAACGTTGCGCGCCCAGCAGATGGAACTGCAGCAAGCCGCCTTTGCCAAGCAGCAGGACAAGATCGCGCACCTGCAAAAGTTCATCACCCGCTTCAAGGCCAAGGCCAGCAAGGCCAAGCAGGCGCAAAGCCGCGTCAAGGCGCTAGAGCGCATGGAAAAGGTGGCGCCGCTGCTGGCCGAGGCGGAGTTCAGTTTCGAGTTCAAGGAGCCCAACAACCTGCCCAACCCCATGCTGGCCATCAGCGAAGCGAGCTTTGGCTACATGGTCGATGGCCAGCCCAAGACCATCGTGCAGGACGTGAGCAAGTCGGTTCTGGCGGGGCAGCGCATCGGCATCCTGGGCGCCAATGGCCAGGGCAAATCGACCCTGGTCAAGACGATTGCCCGCACCATGCCCCAGCTGGCCGGCACGGTGACCGAAGGCAAGGGCCTGAACATCGGCTACTTCGCCCAGCAGGAGCTGGACGTGCTGCACCCGCAGGACAATCCACTGGAACACATGATGCGCCTGGCCAAAGAACTGGGCCCTAACAGCGGCGAACCCAGCCGCGAGCAAGACCTGCGCAATTACCTGGGAACCTTCAACTTCTCAGGCGACATGGTCAAACAGGCCGTGGGCACCATGAGCGGCGGCGAAAAAGCCCGCCTGGTGCTGGCCATGATCGTGTGGCAGCGCCCCAACCTGCTGCTGCTGGACGAACCGACCAACCACCTGGACCTGGCCACGCGCGAAGCGCTGTCGATGGCGCTCAACGAGTTCGAAGGCACCGTCATGCTGGTCAGCCATGACCGTGCCCTGCTGCGTGCCGTGTGCGACGAGTTCTGGATGGTGGGCCGAGGCAAGGTCGAGCCGTTTGACGGCGACCTGGACGACTACCAGCGCTACCTGCTCGACGAATCCAAGCGCCTGCGCGAAGAAGCCCGGAACTCGGCCAAAAATGCACCGGAAGAAGCGGCGCCCGTGGTCGCCCCTGTGCCCCAAGCCTCGCCTGAGCCCAAGGCCAGCAATGAGGTTGTGCCAACACTGAGCAGCGCCGAGCAGCGCAAACAGGACGCGCAAAAACGCCAGCAATTGGCCGCGCAAACCCGGCCGCTGAAAAAAGAGCTCGAACAGAACGAGCAACGCATGGCCGTGATCGACAAGGAAAAACAGGTGCTGGAACAGCAACTGAGCACACCGCTGCCTCCCGCCGACATCGCCGAGGCGGGCCGCCGGCTCAAAGCCCTGGGTGATGAGATGGCCGCGCTGGAAGAGCGCTGGATGGTGCTATCGGAGCAGCTGCAGGCGCTGCAGGCGCAGGCCTGAGCACGCCAAAGAAAAAGCCCAATGAGGCAACTCACCGGGCTTTTGAATGGGGTGGTAGGACGTACAAGATTCGAACTTGTGACCAACGGATTAAAAGTCCGCTGCTCTACCAACTGAGCTAACGTCCCACACGGCCTTCGACGCGCAACGCGTTGAAGACAAAAAAAATCACCCGCAAAGATTGAATTTGTCGGGCGACTTTGGAAGTGGTAGGACGTACAAGATTCGAACTTGTGACCAACGGATTAAAAGTCCGCTGCTCTACCAACTGAGCTAACGTCCCACTCTTCTCAGCATTGCTGCTGAGCCTCAAATTATAGCGTCATTTTTCGGGCTCACGGGTTGGTGCTCAACAAATTCATGACTTCAGTGGCGGCGCACATGCCAAAGGTGGCGGTCACCCCCACCAGCGAACCGTAGCCGTGGCAATTGAGACTGCCATCACCTTCGATCGCACACGAGGCGTCGGGACCCGCCACCGCCTCGCGGCTGAAGACGCAACGCACGCCGATGCGTTTGCCCTGTTTGGGCGCGCCATGGTGTTTGCGCATGCGGTAACGCAGCTGGGCCAGCAAAGGGTCGTGCGTCACCTGGGCCAGGTCGTCGATGTCCACCCGGTGCGCCTGGCGCTTGCCGCCGGCAGCCCCCACGGTGACGAAGAGGATTTTTTCTTTCATGGCCCACACGGCCATGGCCAGCTTGGCCTTGACCTGGTCGCAGGCATCGATGAGCGCATCGGGTCGTGCAGGCAGCAAAGCGGGCCAGTTGTCGGGTGAGACGAAATCGTCGATCAGATCGACCTGGCAATCGGGGTGGATCTGCGCAATGCGTTCGCGCATGGCCTCGATCTTGGCTTGCCCTAATGTGCTGGTCAGTGCATGGATCTGCCGGTTCACGTTCGATTCGGCGATGTGGTCCATGTCGATCAGGGTCAAGCGTCCCACACCGCTGCGCGCCAGCGCCTCGGCGCACCAGGAGCCAACGCCGCCAATGCCCACCACCACCACATGCGCACGCCGGATGCGTGCCGCAGGTTCCACGCCATACAGCCGCTGCAGTCCACCAAAGCGGCGTGCGTCGTCTGCGTCCTGAATCATCGGAGTCTCAGCCATGGCGCTCTGCAAGCCACCACTGCACACGCAGGGCCAGCCCTGCCCCGGCCACGATCGACGCCACCGCCACCAGACTGCCCCAGTTGAGGGTGGACAGGCCGGTGAGGCCCTGGCCAAAGCTGCAACCCATGGCGCTCACACCCCCGATCCCCATGAACAGCGCACCGACCAGATGACGGACCAGATCGGCGGGGCGGGTAAAGCCCTCCCAGCGCAAGTCGCCGTGGCGCCATGCGCTGAGCGCGGCCCCCAGCACCACGCCGGGCACCAGGGCCATGCCCAGGGTGATCCGCCTGGCGCCATCGGCCTGGTAAAGAAAGGCGTCCAGCAACTGGGCCAAGGGGCCGGTGAAACTCAGCCCCTCCATGCGACCGCTGGCGGTGCCAAGGTAAACGCGTTCCAGTGTCTCGGGGTGTTCGGGCACCAGGCCCAGCATGCCGCTGACCCACCACAGGGCCAGCAAAACCGCGCCTACCCCCACACCGGCCAGCAGGTTGTTGGCGCGCCAAAAGTCCGGCCCGCGCAGCACCCACACCAGCAGGGGCAGCGACACCAACAGGGCCACCGCAAACAGGCCTTGCGCTACGCCCAAACCTGTGACAGAGGCCAGCCATTGCCCGATGAAAGGCCCCGACTCGACACCCGTCGTGATCGGATCGAGCAGACGCACCCGCAGCAGCCCGGGCCAGCCACGCAGGGTGGCCAGCGCAGCCATGCCCATGACCAGCAGGACAACCAGAGACTTGAGGTTGCCTGTGCCCAGGCGAACCAGGTTCTTGGTTGGACAGCCCGAAGCCAGCACCATGCCCACACCAAACAGCAGCCCCCCCAGCAGGTAGGACAGCCACGGAAAACGCGGTGCGGCGTAAATGGTGTTGAGCGGGCTGAGCCAGCCCGCCAGCGTCATGGCGCCCAGACCGAGCATGGCCACCGCCAGCGCCAGGCCCCATTGGCGCAAGCGGGTCGCGTCACGCATCAGTACCCAGTCGCTGATCGCGCCCATGGTGCAGAAATGGCTGCGCTGGACCAGCCAGCCCAGCGCCACGGCCAGTGCAAAGCCCAGCCACAGGACCTGCTTGCCCAGCGACTCGATCTGCGTCAGCGAGAGCGCCTCCATGCGCGTCAGCGCAGCTTGGGGAGCCGGTCCTTGGCCGCCTGCGCCGCGTCAGACTGGGGATAAGTCTTGATCAGGTCTTCCAGCGTCTTGCGGGCGGCCTTGGTGTCCTTGAGCTCGATCTGCACATTGGAGACGGCCAACATGGCCTCGGGCGCACGGGCATGGTCGGGGCTGAGGGTCAGCATCTGGCGAAACTGCGCCAGAGATGCCTTGTAATCCTTGACCGCATACGAGGCATTGCCCAGCCAGAACAGGGCAGACGGCAGGTAGCCGGTCTGCGGGTAGCGCTGCACAAAGCGTTGCAGACTGCTTTGTGCGGCCGCAAAGTCGCCCTTGCGGAAAACGTCCATGGCCGCATCGTAGTCGCGCTTTTCGCTCTGCTCGACCTGGAATTCACGACCGTCCACCTTAATGGTGACCGGTTCGAACCGTCGCAGTCGCTCGTCGATGCCGGTCTGGGCGTCGCGCTGGCGCAGCTGCAGCTCGGACACATCGCGTGCCAGTTGCTCCTGCGCGCCGCGCGACTTGTTCAGGTCGGCTTGCAGGCTGTCGAGCTGCCCCTGAAGTTCGACCAGGATGCGGCGCAGCTGGGCGTTGTCACTGGCCTGCGACTTCAGGGCACTCTGGGTGGCTTCCAGCTTCTGACGCAGGTCCAGAATGGCCCTGCGGGCCTCGTCATCCTCGAACAAACCGGCCTGGCTGTGACCTGCGCCCAGCAGGCACAGCGTCAGCAGGCTTTGGGCACCCAGGTGCTTGACGTCCAGTCGCATCATGGGCCTCAGTACTTGAATTCGACGCGGCGGTTCTTGGCGAAGGAAGCTTCATCTGCACCTTGCGCTGCGGGCTTTTCCTTGCCGTAGCTCACGGCCTCGATCTGGCTGTCGGGCACACCCAGCAGCACCAGGGCGCGCTGCACGGCTTCGGCTCGCTTCTGGCCCAGTGCGAGGTTGTACTCGCGGCCACCGCGCTCGTCGGTGTGGCCTTCCAGCATGGCCTTGCGCTGCTTGTTGGCTTGCAGGAACTTGGCATGGCTCTCGATGACCGGACGGGCCTCGGCCTTGATCACGAAGCTGTCGTAGTCGAAAAACACCACATGGGCGGTACCGACCGGGCCGATGCCGTTGCCGGCCTTCTCGGCGACCACATTGGCCACGCCGCTTTGGGCATTGTTCTGGCCGCTGCCAACGCCAGAGGCCGTGGCACTCTTGTCTTCAACGGGCACGTCATTCAGCTTGACGCCGGAAGAGCAGCCGGCCAGCAGGGCCGTGAGGACGGCAGCGACGAACAGGGTTTTGCGCATGGGGATCTCCAGAGAAAAAAAGAGGTTGGAATTCAGGGACGGGGGGCCCAGTCGGGCTCGCGGATGTCACCGCCCTGCCCGGCCAGGCGGGCCTTGATGCGGCCATCCACAGTAGTGGTCATCAGGGCCTCACGCCCCTGGGCCACGGTGGCGTAGACGATCAGGCGGCTGTTGGGGGCAAAGCTGGGCCGTTCATCGGCCGAAGTGTCGGTGATGGCGTTGCTCTGGCCGGTGGTGAGGTCCATCACGTGCAATCTGAACTGCCCGCCGATACGGCTGACATAGGCCAGCCAGCGGCCGTCCGGACTGGGCGCGGGAGAGATGTTGTAGCTGCCGTTGAAAGTGACGCGCTCGGCCGGCCCGCCCTGAGCCGGCATGCGGTAAATCTGGGGGCTGCCGCCTCGGTCACTGACAAAGTAGAGGGCCGTACCATCGGCCGAGAAGGCCGGTTCGGTATCGATGCCGGCCGAGGTGGCCAGGCGACGGGCCTCGCCAGAGGTCATGTCCACGCGAAACAGTTGTGAACCCCCGTCGCGGCTGAGGGTGGCCACCAGGCTGCGGCCGTCGGGGGACCAGGCCGGCGCGCTGTTCGACCCCCGGAAATTGGCAATCACGCGGCGGCGGCCACTGGCGATCTCGTGCACATAAATGACCGGCTTGTGGCTTTCAAAGGACACATAGGCCAACTGGCTGCCGTTGGGCGACCAGGACGGTGAGATGATGGGCTCGGGGCTGGCCAGCGCAGCCTGCGCGCCCTCGCCGTCCGAATCGGCGACCCACAAGGTGTAACGGCCACCGGCCTTGGTCACATAGGCGATCCGGGTGGCAAAGACGCCGGGCATGCCGGTCAGCTGCTGGTAGACCCAGTCGGCCAGGCGGTGGGCGGCCTGGCGCAGGTCGGCGGCCGGCACGGTGTCACGGAATTCACCTTTTTCCTGGCCCTTGATCACATCCCAAAGCCGGGCACGTATGTCGTAGCGGCCATCGGCAAGGCGGGACACGCTGCCGCCCACCAGGGCGTCGGCGCTGCGCTGGCGCCAGGCCGACCAGTCGGGGCGGCTGAGTTCGTCCAGCGCGGCACCGCCTGCGTCCAGCCCCTTGAACTGGCCGCTGCGCTCCAGATCGGCCTGCACGATGGCCGCCAGCTTCTGGGGGCTGCCCGCCTCGCCCTTGAACGGGGC
>JACCDS011400399.1_pt1 | contig 10317 bp, 8 predicted proteins | sample 7446441 | NCBI WGS metagenome assembly JACCDS01 (sample SAMN15323445, study PRJNA562643) | freshwater metagenome | isolation source: river surface water | place: USA:Blue River Watershed | collected 2017-08-17 | reverse complement strand
ATCTGCTCTTCTTCATGTCCGTCATTCTCCTGGTGGTTGACGGACTTCCCTAACTTCAGGCTGGTACGGCTGGTGGGGGGCAGGTCACCAGGGGGAGGTCCAGATCATTGTCAACTAGCATCATCTGGCCATCTCCCCGCAAGCGGCAGCGCCTCAACAACCTCGTGTGATGGGCATGTCCACTGTCTTTGGGGCGACCAGGTGCTTGGCCAGTTCCAGCTTGGCGATGGCGTTGCGGTGGACTTCGTCTGGGCCATCGGCCAAGCGCAGCGTGCGCTGGAGGGCGTAAGCATAGGCCAGAGGGAAATCATCAGATACACCGGCACCGCCGTGGGCTTGAATGGCCCAGTCAATCACTTTGCCTGCTACGTTGGGTGCCACCACTTTGATCATCGCAATTTCGCTGCGTGCCACTTTGTTGCCAACGGTGTCCATCATGTAGGCCGCTTTGAGTGTAAGCAGGCGGGCCTGGTCGATCAAGCAACGTGATTCCGCGATGCGTTCATGCCAGACTGATTGCGCAGCAATGGGCTTGCCGAATGCAACGCGTGTGTTCAGTCGTTTGCACATCAGTTCCAACGCACGTTCGGCAGCGCCAATCGATCGCATGCAGTGGTGGATACGGCCAGGGCCAAGGCGACCTTGGGCAATTTCAAAACCACGACCTTCGCCGAGCAACAGGTTGCTGACCGGTACGCGTACGTTCGTCAATGTTACTTCCATGTGGCCGTGCGGGGCATCGTCGTAGCCAAACACATTCAGCGCACGAATCACTTTTACGCCTGGCGAATTAGACGGCACGAGGATCATCGATTGCTGCTGGTGCCTGCCCGCCAGTGGGTCGGTCTTACCCATGACGATGTACACGGCGCAGCGTGGGTCGCCCGCACCAGACGACCACCATTTGCGGCCGTTTATCACGTAGTCGTCTCCGTCGCGTTCGATGCGGCATTGGATGTTGGTGGCGTCCGATGAGGCAACTTCGGGCTCTGTCATCAGGAATGCAGACCGAATGTCTCCGCGCAACAGCGGTTCCAGCCACTGGTCTTTTTGCGCTTCTGTGCCGTAGCGCTCGATAGTTTCCATGTTGCCGGTGTCGGGGGCTGAGCAGTTGAACACCTCGGCTGCAAAGGGTACGCGTCCCATGATTTCGCACATGGGTGCGTATTCGAGGTTGGTCAGCCCTTCAGGTGCACGTGCTGAGCTGGGCAGGAACAGGTTCCACAGACCGGCAGCTTTGGCCTTAGGCTTCAGTTCCTCAATCAATTGGGTCGGTATCCACGCGTTGCCTTTGGTGCGATTGGTAGAAATTTCATCGAAAAAACGGCTTTCGTTGGGATAGATGTGCTCGTCCATGAACGCAAGCAGATGAGCTTGCATGTGTTTGACTTTGGGCGTGTAGTCGAATTGCATGATGTGTTTCCCGGTGATTGAAAGTGCAATGAACTGAAAGAATGTGTGGTGCAGGTGACGGAGAGCGCATCAGCGACCGGCTTGTTGCGCCAGCAGCCATGCCTTGCGTGCCATAGGCACAGCGCCAGCTGCGGATTGCAGTGCCTGTGCGCTGGAGGCGGTGCCAGCTTGCACGCGTTTGGCAATACCTTGCAAAATGGCAGCCAGGCGGAACATGTTGTAGGCAAGGTAAAAGTTCCAATCGACTTTCAGTGCCTCAGGTTGAATGAATCCAGTGCGTTCGCAATACAGTCTGATGTATTCGTCTTCCGAAGGTATGCCGAGGGTGGCAAGGTCAAGCCCGGCAATGCCCCTGAATGCGCCTGGCTCGATATGCCAAGACATGCAGTGGTAACTGAAATCGGCAAGAGGGTGGCCGATGGTGGACAGCTCCCAGTCCAGCACTGCCCAGGCACTGGGTTGCGCGGGGTCGAACATCAGGTTGTCCATGCGGTAGTCGCCGTGGACGATTGAAACGGTGGTGTCGGTCAAGGCGCTGGGCGGAATGTGGCTGGGCAGCCATTCGATCAGTGCATCCATTTCAGGGATGGGATGTGTCACTGAAGACAGGTACTGTTTGCTCCAGCGGCCGATCTGGCGTTCAAAGTAGTTGCCGGGTTTGCCGTAGTCACCCAGCCCCACGGCAACGTGGTCTATCTTGTGGAGTTCGGCCAGCACCCGGTTCATTTCAAGGTAGATGCCTCGGCGTTGTGCGGGCGTCATGCCTGGTAATGATTGGTCCCAATAAACTTTGCCTGGCACGTAGGCCATGACGTAGAAGGCCCGGCCAATTACCGATTCGTCTTCGCACAGCACGTGCATGTCGGCAACGGGCACGGCGGTTTGCCGCAGCGCTGCCATGACCCGGTATTCGCGCTCAATGGCGTGTGCCGAGGGCAGCAGCTTAGCCACTGGCCCAGGTTTGGTACGCATCACATAGGCGCAGCCAGGGGTGATGAGTTTGTAGGTTGGGTTGGATTGGCCGCCTTTGAACATTTCCACACTGAGCGGCCCTTGAAAACCGGGCAAGGTGCTTGTCAGCCAGGTTGCCAGTTTGTCGGTGTCGAATGCGTGAGAACCGGAAACGGCACGTGTGCCGTCGAATGCGTTGGGTGCTTCCATCGTCTGTCTTTGGAGTTGGTTGTGGGTGAACCTGTTCAAGCCAGACGCCGAAGCTTCAAGGCTGTCAGGTGTCTGTTTCTGAAATGCGCATCAGTTTTTCTCGCAATCTGACGACAAGACCACCCGGTTCTATGCGTATGGCACCTTCCCGTTCCATCGATTTGAGTTCCTGATTGACTCGTTGGCGCGATGCGCCCAGTAACTGTGCAAGTTCTTCCTGAGCGAGTTGGAGGCTGATCCGAGTCTCGTTGCCGTCGGCCAGGCAAGGAACCCCATAACTGCGCGCCAAATGAAGCAGTTGCTTGGCCAGCCTTGCCCTGAGGGGCAGGGTGTTGAGGTCTTCCACCAACCCGAAGAGCTGTCTGATGCGGCGCGCTTGGAGGCGCATCAGCGCTTCGTAGAGCTCCATGTGAATGGCAAGGATTTTCTGAAAGTCGTTGCGGGCGACGCACAACAGTGTGGTTGCGCCATGGGCGTAGGCGTCGTGTGTGCGCCGATCCCCGTCGAACATGGCCACATCCCCAAACCAAACACCGGGTTCGACATATGTCAGTGTGATCAACTTTCCCGATAACGATGTGGAACTCACCCTCACTGCGCCTTTGGCCACCGCAGTCCATTCCGTGGGTGGATCTCCACGGGCAGTGATCAGATCGCTGTCTTTGTAACGTTTGACGTAGGCGCATCGAAGAATGTCGTGTCTCAGCGACGGGGATAGTGTGGAAAACCAGCGGCCACCGTTGATGGCCTCGCGTTCTTCCATTGTCAGAATGGGTTCATCCATGGTCTGTCTTTTTCGTGACTCAGTTGAGCTGCATTGTCGCAACGGGGACGGGGCGCTTTGCGTGGAACGAAAGGTTCTCCAGTCACGCATGTGTCACCGCTGCGTGCGTGTCAGAGCTCTTCTTGCTGAAGGCTCAGCCCCAGGGCGCCGCGTCGGCGCAGCCATGGCGACGGACGGTAGCGTGGGTCACCGTAAACCGTTTGGAGGTTGAACAGGATTTCCAGTACGTTGCCTGGGCCTAACTGGTCGCCCAGGGCCAACGGGCCTTTGGGGTAGCCCAGCCCGAGTTTCACCGCGGTGTCCAGATCGCTTGGGGTGCAGATGCCTTGCTGGCACATGTCGGCCGCTATGTTGACGATGTGCGCCAACACGCGTTGCGTCACGAAGCCCCCGCTATCCCGAATGACACTGACCGGCTTGCCATCTTGCGAGAACAATGCCCAAGCAGCGTCCCTCATGTCGGCTCGGGTGGCTGGGTTGGTGGCCAGGACGCGTCTGCGGGTGGTCGCGTCGTCAAGCAGCATGTCGATTCCCACTGTGCGTGTGGCGTCGAGTCGCTCCACTGCTGCCACGGTGGTCACGTCAAACCCCAATGGCGCAACCAGAATCAGTGCCTGGGCCGATGGTGTGGCTGCGGTTTCTATTTTTGCATTCAGGTTTTTCAGCAACTGGTAAAGCTCGGCACGGCGCGCAGCTTTGGGTGAAACCCAAACCGGTGGCATATTCGTGACGATGGGGGGCAACAGTGCCTCGGGTTTGAGGGCTGTGCCATTGTCATACGCGTAGAAGCCTGCATTTGTTTTCTTGCCCAACAACCCGCCTGCCAGTCGCTGGGCGGTGATGACGCTGGGGCGATACCGTGGTTCCTGATAGTACTGGTTGTAGACAGATTCCATGACCGGGTGAGAGACGTCCAGGCCGGTCAGGTCCATCAACTCAAGTGGGCCAAGCTTGAAACCTGCCTGGTCTTTCAGGATGTTGTCGATGGCGGCGATGTCAGCCACGCGTTCGCCCAACACGCGAAGTGCCTCGGTGCCGTAGGCACGTCCTGCATGGTTGACGATGAAGCCTGGGGTGTCTTGTGCCACCACGGGGGTGTGCCCCATGTGTTTTGCAAAGCGCTCCAGTTTCTGAACAACCTCAGGTGACGTTTTGAGGCCTGGTATGACCTCGACCACCCGCATCAAGGGAACCGGGTTGAAGAAATGGAAGCCGACGATCTGGGCCTCTCTGTCCTGGCCCGCAGCGATCGCGGTGATGGACAGGGAGGACGTGTTGGTCGCGAGCACCGTTGCCGGGGATGTGAGATCCATCAGGTCCTTCATCAACGCCCTTTTGGTGGCAAGGTCTTCGATCACGGCCTCAACAATCAGATCGCAATGGGCAAGATCAGGTAGCGCAGTGGCAGCCGATAGCCGACTGCTGTTGGTCTGTGCTTCAGCCGGGCTCAGTTTGCCTTTTTCTGCCAGTTTGGTCCATTGACTGTGAACGGCCTTCGTGGCTTGTTCGGCCACACCCGGCAGGCTGTCCAGCAGCAGCACCTGACAGCCAGCTTGGGCTGCAATCTGTGCGATGCCGCGGCCCATTGCGCCGGCACCCACGATGCCAATTCGCTCAAACGTAGAAAACATAAGAATGCTCGCAAAAAAAGGATGAACTATGCCACCTGTGACAGAATGGCGCGGATCAAAAAAGGGGCGTGGATGTATGGTGTGTAGGGCTGTGGTGGGTGGTGTGTTGAGCATGCTTTCTGCGGGCTGCTGGGGACTGTCGCTTGGGCAGTTTGCAGGTCAGGCCATCATGGGGCAGCCACTGAGCGTCCAAATCCCCCTCGGCTTGGTTGCTGGCGAGGTGGCCGCTGATTTATGCCCTGTGGTCAAGGTTTACTTTGCTGAAGATGCCCTTCCATCCAACCAAGTGAAACTTTCAGTGCGAACGGACAGTGCGGCGGGGTCTGCTGCGCTGCATGTGTCTACTTCAAATGCACTGACTGAGCCGTATGTTCGCATTGACGTAAGGGCTGGGTGCACCAACCAATTTTCACGGCAATACACGCTTCTGGCCGATATGCCTAATTTGGAGGAGGCTCCTTCAAGCAAGAAGATGCCAACGGCTTCTCTGGTTGCTGCGGCACGTCAGACCTATCTTGCAAGGCCCTTGCCCGCCGAATCGAATGAGCGCACGCAGCCGAACGAGGGGAGTGAGCTGGGTGCTGCGCAAGGCAGTATGGGAACGCCTGCTCGCGTGGTGAAGACGGCTCTGAAACCGATTGCGCTGGGTTCTGCGAAAACGGTGCGTGTGAGTGAGAAGGCGTTTGAACCTCAAGGCGCACGGCTGCAGCTTGACCCGTTGGAGTTGATTGCATCCATGGCCCAGCTGGCGCCCGCATTGAAGCTGGCGTCAGGTAACCTTTCGATACCTGAATCAGATGCTGACGCGGAATTGGCGGAGCGGCGGAACGCTGCCCGGGCGCTTTGGCGTGTCATGAATGAGGCACCTGAGCAAGTGGTAACTGCTGCGGTGAAGTCAGACGCAGTTGTTGCTGAGGGGGTGAGCCTCAAATCGCAATTGGCCACAGCTGTACAGGCACAAGCACAGCTTCAGCAGGCATTGGAGGCCGAACGCGAGGGGGTTTACTCGCACCCCCTGGTAGTCGCACTCGGTGGCGGGCTGCTGATGGCATTGGGCGGTATGGCCATGTTGTGGAGACGCCAGTCATCTTCCTCAAAGGATAGTTTGCCATGGTGGACTCGCCCTGTAAGCAAAGCGGCTGTTACTGAACAAAGCGGAAGTAACAAGAAAAAGCCGTTTGCGTTGAAAGCGGTGCTGCAAAAATGGTTGCCCGTGGGCAAGAAGTCAGCTAGTACCAATATTGATACAACTTTTCCGTTTGATTCGCAGCTGGAAGAAAGGCCAATCCGTCGGAGCGTGACCCAAAAGAAAACAAGCGATGGAACGACGACCATCGGCGGGCAAGACTTCTTGCCCAGTATCCTGATGGATGGGGCACGTTCTGTGGCGACAGAAGAGCTTTTCGACCTACAGCAGCAGGTCGAGTTCTTCATTTCACTTGGGCAAGCTGAGCAGGCAGTAGATGTGTTGGTCAGTCATTTGTCGGATAGTCACGAACCCAGTCCACTGGCGTATCTTGACCTGTTAAGGCTCTACCATGATCTTGACCGCCGCTCAGATTACGAGGCACTTCGCAAAGACTTCAATCGTTTGTTCAGTGGTGCTGCCCCAACTTTTGAGGACTACTCATACTCTCGCCGCGGTTTGGAGCGGTATGAAGCGGCACTCAGTCGAATTCAAAGCCTTTGGCCCACACCGGCTGTGCTTGATGTGATCGAGTGTTCAATATTCCGACAACCCTCCTCGCAAAATCAAGATGTATTTGATTTGGAGGCTTACCGTGAGTTATTGCTGTTGTATGGCATTGCAAGGGAAATCATTGCACCAGACAGCATGATGGGTTCCATGGGTGTGCCATCATCGTTCGGGTTTTTGGGGGACGAAGCGCCGACCACATCAACCATCCCAACTGTGATGCAGCCACTCACAGCGCAAACACTTGAATCAAGAGCGAAAGAGGATGCTGCCTTTTCGCAACCTTCGCTGGACTTGGAGCTAGACGATGCCGAACCCAGTCAGATGCCAGTGCTTGGGAGCTGTATACCGCTTGATATTGACTTGAGTTTGGACATCACTTCCATCAGTGAACAGTCAATACAGCCCAGTGAGGTCACGGCTGTTCAGATCCGTGGCGATGAAGATCCGATGTCCTTTGATTTGTCTGATTCATTGTTTGACTCATTGCCTGAGCCTGGTGAATCCAAGCGACCAAATTCGGAGAAATCCGCCAAGATTGGTGTTGCATCTGAAATGGATGAGGGTACTAGCCTGGATTTTTCTGATCTGGGCGATCTAGAGGCTTTTACGATCAAAAAATCAGGTGTTAAATCTTGATGGTCTGTGTTGCACAGACATGTGTGAGTGAGGTCTTCATCTGATCCACGCACAAGGGTCAGGTGTTTCGTCTGCGCATCTGCAAAGCGCCTGGATTGACGATGTTGGTGGGCGTGCCCTTGATGAAGTTCACGACATTGTCAAACGCCGTGCTGAAGAAGGCTTCGTAGTTTTCCTGCTCCACAAATCCAATGTGCGGCGTGCAAATGCAGTTTTCCAATCGCAACAATGCGTGACCTTGAAGAATGGGCTCTGACTCGAAAACGTCAACAGCGGCCATTCCTGGGTGCCCCCTGTTGAGCGATTTGAGCAAAGCATCAGGTTCAATCAGCTCAGCTCGCGACGTATTCACAAGCAAGCTGGTTGCTTTCATTTGTGCCAAATCTTCTGCCCTGACGCAAGCTTCTGTGCTGGGTGCCAGCCTCAAGTGAAGCGTCAGGATGTCGCTCTGTTGAAACAAAGCTTCTTTACTGGCCGCAAGACTGAACCCATCTGCGGTTGCCCGCCGCTGCGCATCGTCACTGCCCCAGACAATGACATTCATGCCAAAAGCCTTGCCGTAGCCCGCCACGAGCGCACCGATTTTTCCGTAGCTCCAGATGCCCAGTGTTTTTCCTTTGAGCATGCTTCCAAGCCCGAAATTCACAGGCATGGATTGAGATTTGAGGCCTGACTGCTGCCAAGCACCGTGTTTCAGGTTTGCGATGTACTGTGGAAGTCTCCGTGCGGAAGCCATGATGAGCGCCCACGTTAATTCTGCCGTGGCAGTAGGCGACCCTACGCCTTCTGCCACGGCTACGCCGCGTTCCGTGCAGGCTGCTACATCAATGTGACTCCCGACACGGCCTGTTTGGGCTATCAACTTGAGTTTGGGCAGTTTCTCGATAAGTTGACGAGATACTTGAGTCCGCTCACGAATCAGAACCAGTATGTCCGCATCTCTGAGGCGAACGGACAGTTGACCCACACCCTTGACTGTATTTGTGAACACCTTGGCAGGGTAGGGCTCAAGCTTTTCGGCACAGGCGAGTTTGCGAACAGCATCTTGGTAATCGTCAAGTATCACAATATTCATGAGCGATATTGTGCATTGCTCCGTCAAGCGACCTGCATGCAACTTGCGATTTGCGTGCGCAAATTCGCGTCAGACCATGGCTTCCATGGCAGCCAGTCGCTCCAGCTCTGCGTGTACATCCGCCATACGGCCACATATGACGAGTCTTGTTGGCAACGATGTTTGGTCAAGCAAGTTGTCACGGTGCAGCTTTACCGTCAGGGGGGCGCTGATGCGTGTGTTTGGAAGTGTGCTCGACTGCTCCCCAGGTTTCCATCGTGTGGGATGCACGTGGGTTTCGCTGGCAACGGGGTACTCTTGGGTATCAAAACGCTCAGAGGGGTGATCGGTATGCCTGGCACGCCGAGGCCAATGAAAAACACGGTTGAACAAACAAAGCAGTGATTGCATACGCCACTCCGACAGAGGCAAAAAGATTGTCCGTTACCAGCTGTGCTCATGCCAGCATGGTGTTGCGAATGAGGCCCACCGCCAGTCCTTCAATTTCGAAGGGCTCTCCAGGGGCCACCTGGATAGTCTTGAAGTCGGGATTTTCGGCATGCAATTCAATGCCGTCGCTGCCGCACCAGAACCGTTTGACAGTCACGTCATCACCCAGTCTTGCCACCACTATCTGGCCATTTTTCACGTCTTTTGTCATGTGAACTGCCAGCAAGTCGCCGTCGATGATGCCAACATCTCGCATGGACATGCCGCGCACTTTCAACAGGTAATCTGGTTTGCGCTGAAACAGACTGCTTTCGACGTGATATGTGTGACTGATGTGCTCTTGTGCAAGAATCGGAGACCCTGCTGCGACCCTGCCTACAAGCGGTAAGGCGAGCTGCATCAGGCTTTGCAGCGGCAATGTCAACTGTTGCAGACGGTCTTCGTGGATTGAACGAAGTGTTTCAGACTTCAGGCGTATGCCCCTTGATGTGCCACTGACGAGTTCTATGGCCCCTTTGCGTGCCAGTGCTTGCAAATGTTCTTCCGCAGCGTTGGCCGATTTGAATCCCAGTTCAGCCGCAATCTCCGCTCGTGTGGGTGGTGCCCCCGTGCGTTTCACAGCAGATTGGATCAGCTCGAGAATTTGCTGTTGCCGATCGGTGAGTTTGGGGGGGAAGTTCGATGTTTCTCGCATAGAGTATCTCGGCTGGGGCATTGGCGACTGGTTGCTGTATCAACATACAGTGACTGTATTTTTATTCAGTTCATTCAATCATGCAAGCTATCGCAGCAAAATTACTGGTATTGGGCATGGGGGGCACCATTGCAGGACGTTCACAGGTGCCAGGTGATAACGTGGGGTATCGGGCGGGGGAGGTGGCCGTCGAGGCCTTGTTGCCATCGGCCACATCGGAGCTGGCGCGTTTGCATGGGTGCCAGATCGAAACCCTGCAGATTGCGCAAATTGACAGCAAGGACATGGATCACGCTGTTTGGTCTGCCTTGGCAGATGCCGTGCTGGCTGCCTACAGTGACCCAGCAGTGGTTGGCATCGTGATCACGCATGGAACCGATACCCTGGAGGAAACGGCATTTTTCTTGGCACAGTTGTGTCAACCACCCAAGCCTGTCGTGCTGACGTGTGCCATGCGCCCGGCCACATCAAGTTCTCCGGATGGGCCGCAGAATGTGCTGGATGCCGTCTGCGTGGCTATGGATAACGATGCAGTGGGTGTATGGGTGGTGGCCAATGGGGCGGTGCACACTGCCGCAACATTGATGAAGGTACATCCCTACCGCACAGATGCCTTCAGTTCTGGTGAGACAGGTCCTGTCGCTGTGGTGGAGGAGGGGCGTGTGCGTTGGTTTCGCAGCGGGTGTGCTTTGGCTGTGCCGACTGGGCGCAGCTCAGAGGTCAATGGGGCAGCCCCGCTGACCGCTTCAGTCGTTGAGGCTCGTCGCTTTCTGGTTGCTTTGCGCTCCAAAGGGT
>JACCDS010204779.1_pt1 | contig 10318 bp, 2 predicted proteins | sample 7446441 | NCBI WGS metagenome assembly JACCDS01 (sample SAMN15323445, study PRJNA562643) | freshwater metagenome | isolation source: river surface water | place: USA:Blue River Watershed | collected 2017-08-17 | reverse complement strand
TGAGCAGCCAGGGCCAGTTCAGCAGGCTGAGCAGCAGGCCCAGTGCCGCGGTGGTGATGAGGGCAAAACAGAGCGCGATCCAGGCAAAACTGCCCGCATCCATGGGCAGGCGGGCCAGCTCACGCCAGAGCGGCAAGTTGCCCGCCAGCGCCAGCCACAGGCTGGCCAGCAGCAACAGCAGGGCCGGGTGCCGCGACTCCCGCTGCTCGGCTGGCGAGAGCATGGAGTTGGCGAACTCGGTGATGTGGAAGAGCCGCAGACTCATGGGCCGTCATTGTGACGGATAAGTGGTGGGGGGTGTAACGGGGGGTAACCCTGCGTGGAGCACATAGGTGATGCTCGGAGGTGCCTGTTAATCGCTGGGCGACTCCCCTGGGCTTAGTCACATGGTACTGGCACGGAAATCATCCTCACATCCAAGCGCCAGCGTGATGCGGCGTTTGCCAAACCCACTGCTTTCCATGTGGCTCTCTTAGTAAGCTACGGATGATGTTTCTTATTTGCCCAGACTTCCACCAGCGAAGATGGCGATTTGGCGCTGGTATTGCTGCTTCCAGCACGCGTACCCCCTACCCCATTACACCCACATCAGTTCTGCTATCAAAAATTCACCGTTGAACTCTTTGAGGAGTTGATCAAAATATTTAATTCGGGGCGTGGCCGGTCTGCCATTGATGACCGTTCTGCCTGCTCATCGATCTCGTTTGTAAGCAATGTCATTGCTTGGTGCTCCCGAAGGGGAACTTACATCCAGCCTGAAGCATCATGCAGCATTCGCCACACCCATTGTTTTCCATCTGGCTCTTTCAATAAGCTTCGGATAGTGTTTCTTCTTTGCCCAAACTTCCACCAGCGAAGATGCGGGTTAAGAACTTTCATTTCTGCATCGAGCATGCCTAACGCTCCCTTACCCCAATAGACCCACATCACTTCCGCCATCCATACGTCACCACTCAACTCTTTAAGAAGTTGATCAAAGTGATCGGTTTTGGGGCGGGGTCGATCGTTCATCCATGCTCGCGCAAGTCCTTCATTTATTTCATCTGTGAGTACTGTCATGGCGAGGTTCTCCCGAAGGGCAATGTGGCAGGTGACTGAGGCGATACCTTGATGTTGGTTAAAACCGTGTTGTCAAAGGTGATCAAGTTGGTGCCGGACTTATTCTGAGCGGACGGGGCCAGTATTCCGTTATAGCTATGCTCCCTGGCCCACTCAGCGATGCGTTGAGTATGTGTGTAAGAGCCGTTTGCACCATGGCTTGACTGGGTAATTTGTGCTTTGGTGACCCCCAGCGCACGAAGCGCGGCGGGATCTGTTAGGTCTAGAACGTTCTCAATCCGTACATCGCCGGCTACAAGCGCCTTGGGCGTAAAGCCATTGCGGCTCTCGCGATAGCTCGCCACCTCGGCTGCAGACGTCTGCACGCTGGTCCCCGAGTAAACGGCTCCTACCCCAGGTTCAGAATAGCGCATATCATCTGCCACGTTCCTTGAGTGAATCTCCCAAGTTTTATCTGCGTACTTCGGGTCCGTGAATCGATAAACCCTGCCTTCATGGGTGATCGCACTCTGACCGGTGTATGTGCCTTTTGCCCACGCATGTGCTGCCGCATCCAACTTGATCGGCGTCATCAGCGTGTTTGCCACCTTGGCTGCCGCCCCCACCCCCAAAGCGAGTTCTGCATAGCCAGCCGCCTCTGGGCTGAGCCCCAAGCCTTGCAGAGCTTGGTTGAGGTAGGTGTCCTCGGGTTGGCCGCTGATGGCCTGCTTGGTGCCTGCTACCGCTGCATCGGCACTGAATGTGACCACTGCCGCATTAGCCACGCAGCCTACCCCCGTTGCACAACTGGCTGGAGCTGTAGTCACACTGGCGACTACGCCCGCACCGCCTAGCAACGCTTGCCCTGCACCCAGCGCCCGCGTGGTAACTTGGTATGTGTTGTTGACCTGCTTAGTCCAATCCAGAAACTGGTCTGTCTTGCTGTAGCCAAACAAGCCTTGCTGTGTCTGTAGCTGCTGGCGCTCGGCTGCCATTGAATCATTGCTACCGGCATCGGCCATAGACTTGAGGGCGTTGTAGGCATCGCTACCTTCCGGATATTCGGCATAGCACCTCACTAGTGCACAAGCTGCGGCTGTCAGACGAGCTTCTTTCTGGGCATCTCCTTTGGCCATTTCCTTGATGCGCTGCTTCTCGCTCGGGTGCAGTTGCCGGTTGTTCATGTCTGCGTTGAACGCCGTGGCTGCACCAGCTGCGTTCCCGCCGCTGGTCGCTCCTCCAATGCCCGCCGCCGTCGCCCCGCCGGCCAGACTGGCGATGAGTTTGGCTGCACTGTCACCCACGCCCGCGTCCTTGAGCGCGGCCTTGAGGCTGGTTTGCAGCTCTTCGATCCTGGGCGCTGCGGCGCTGGCAGTGCCTGCGCCCACCGCGCCTGCCGCCCCGGCCGTGAGTCCGCCCACCAGAGTGTGCAGGGCCACCCGCTTGGCGCCGCCTTCCTTCCAGGCGTCTATGCCGGCTTGGTCGCCCGCTTCTTGGGCTTTCTTGAGCTGGGTCGCCGCGTAGTCCCCCACGGCCTTGCTGGCCTGTTTGCCAAACTCTCCCGTGATGGCCGTCTGGGCACTCACTTCCGCCCGCACCTGTTCCTTGTTGAAGATCTCCTGCAGCCCGGTTTCCCGGTCTCCCGTCCTGGCCGTGCTGTGGCCCGCCACGCCCGAGATGCCTGCGGTGCTGGTGGAGCTGGCCGAGCCCTTGTCACTGCCCAGGCCTATGCCGGACAGGCCGGCGTTCAAGGCTGCGCCGGGGGAAGGCGTGCCCGCGCCCAGGCCCAGGCTGACGCTCTTGGCCTCATAGCTGGCGGTGTTTTGGAGGTCGCTGGTGCTGAGCGTGCCGCCAGTGGTGAGGCTGTTCTTGTTGTTATCTATCGCACTCTGCGTGCTGGTGATCTGTGCCCCGGTGAGGTGGGTGTCGCCGCCCACCTGGACCTGGAAGCCGCCGTCGCCCGCGCGGATGGCGCTTTGCTCGCCCACGCTTTGGTAGTCGCTGTGGATGCGGCTTTTGGCCAGGCTCAGGCTGCCGCCACCGCCTGCGCCCAGCATGACCGAGGCGCCGGCGCTCTTGCTGTCTTCCCGGTACTGGCTGGTGTCTTGCAGGCTCTGGATGGTGAGCTTGCCACCGACGGTGGCGCTGACCTGCTCGCCCTTCACCACCGCGCCCTTGAGCGTGGCGTCGCCGCCAGAAACGATCTGGACCTCCTGACCCTGCAAGTGGCTGTTGCTGTGGGTGGTGCTCTGGCCTTCGCCCTGGCCGCTGCCGCGCGCGGCGCTGGCGATGATGCCCATGCCACCACCTGCGCCCATCTGGATGCCCAGGCCTATGCTGCCGCTCTTGCTGCTGTTGCGGCTGCTCTCCGTTGACGTGTTGGCGGCGGCCAGAAGCTTGACCTCGCCGTCGGCCTTGAGGCTGGTCTTGCTCACAGCCATCACATCGCTGCCCTGCAGAGTCAAGTCGCTGTCGGTGCCGGCGCCGCTGGCGCGGATGCTCACATCGCCTCCGGCGCTGACGCTGCTGCCCCGGGCGGTATTGGCGCCATTTTCCTGCTGGCTGCTGCTGCTACTGGAGCCAACACTCAGGCTGATGCCGATGCCCCCGGCTTGGTCTGCGGCGTTGCCGCCTGGCTTGGCTTGCCCGGCCTGCACGGCGCCCGCGGCCTGCCTGGCGTTCATGGCCGCGTTGGCCGTGGCCAGCGCCTGCATGCGGCTGCTCTGGGTGTTGTCGGCGGCCTGTAGCTGGCTACGGGCTGCCTGCAGAGTGCTGACCACCGGGCTGGTGATGGCCAGCGTCAGCCCGCTTTGCCTGAACTTGTGTTCGCTGCCTTGGCCGCTGGTTTCCCGGGCTTCGGTGATGTCTACCTTCTGGGCCGTGATGGCGATGTCGCCCGTGGGCGTGAGCACGTCGCTGCCTGTTTGCGCGTAGCTGCGGCCAGCGGCGATGCTGACGTTGCCGCCGGTGCTGCCGACCGTGCTGGCCACCGTACGGGTGCTTTGGCCTTCCTGGTTCAGGCTCTGTTGCTGCTGGCCCGCCGTGATGGACAGGCCGCTGCTCATCAGACCGCTTCTTGCTGTTTGGGTAAAGCTCGAGCTGTCGCTGCTGTCTTGAGCGGCTGCGACGCGCACATTGCCCGCCGCCTTGAGCTTGATCTCCCGGTCGGCCAGCACATTGGAGCCAAGGATGTTCAGGTCTTTGGCGTTGGCGATGACCACGCTCTGGCCGCTGATCTCGCTGCCCTTGGCCAGCGTGCTGGTCTGTTGGTTGCGCTCCTGGCTTTGCGTCGAGCGCATCATGCCCGACCTGCTCCCCTGTGCCTGCAAGGAGCTGGTGTGGCGCTCTTGCACCGTGGTGACGTTGATGTCACCCGCGGCGTGGACGGTGGCGGCGCCTGCGGCGTTGATGGCGGAGCCCTCCACGTTGACGTCCCTGCCCGCGTTGATGCCCAGACTGCCGGTGGTGGCAAGGCTGGCGCCCACGACGGTTTCGTCCAGACGACTGTACTGGCCCTGGCTGCTCACTGTGCCCCCGGTATTCCAGCTGCTGTCTATGCGGTTGCTGTCCCTGGCAGCGGTGAGGTTGACATCGCCTCCCGCGTTCACCACGGCCGTGTTGCCGGCCCGGCTGCCCAGTTGCAGGGTGCTGCCAGACACCGTCATATCGCCGCCGATGTCGAGCTTCGTGTTGCCGCCGACGGTCACGCGGCTGGCTGTGTTCTGCATGAAGTCGCTGCTGGCGCTGCCGCCATGGCGCTGCACGGTCTTGGTCTCGCGGGTCTGTGCGGTGCCGATATCGAGCTTGCCGCCGGTCTGCAAGTCCAGCTGGCCGCCGACCGTGAGGTTGGCACCTGTTAGCTGGGTGTCGCCGCCGCTGCGCATGGCCGCATCGCCCATGACCGTGATATTGGTCTGCCGGCCCAGGGTGGTGAGGCTGCCTGTGTTGCTGGTCTGGGTGGAGGTGAGCGTTTCCATCCGCAGGTTCTGGCCGGCGTCGAGCTTGAGGGCCCCGGCCTGGAGCCTGGCGTTGTCCAGGTTGATACTGTTTGCGGCGTACAGAATCATCTGACGGCCTGCGCTGAGTGTGCCGCCGCTGGTGCTGAGGTCGGTCTGGGATTGCAGCGTCAGATCCCGGCTGGCCTGGAGAGTGCCGCCATTGCGCAAGGACTGCTGGCGTTGAAGGTCGATGTCGGTGGCAGCGATCAATGCACCGTCGCGCCTGAGGTTGCCGGCGCTGACCTGGCTGAGGTAGACCTGGGGGACCAGGGCCATGGTCTTGCGCCCATCGGGCAGGGTGACTTCTCGTTCCACGAGCCAGACGATGTCGCTGGTGAGCTGGGCCATCTGTTGAGCGCTCAGGGCGATGCCGGGGCGCAGCTGCAGGGCCTGGGCGTAGGTGACGGCGTTGTTCAGCAGGGCTTGGTAGCTGCCTTGCACGGAGCTGGTGCCGGCCAGGAACTGGCGGCCCGTGAGTTGCAGCAGTTCCTCGCGCACCAGCCGCTGTTCGTAGTAGCCGTCGCCCAGGCGCTTCTGCATGGTGTTGGGGTCGAGGCTGAGGGCTGTGACCAGGTAGTCAGAGCTCAGCCATTGCTGGTAGCTGGTGAAGCGCGGATCGCTTTCGACAAGGTAGCTGGCCGAGGGGTTGGCGGTGATCCGAAACAGTCCACCACCGGGCAGGGTGAGCGAGGGGTTGCTCACCGTGGAGGGCGGCGGCGCGACCACTCCGGGGGAGCTGGTGCCGTTGATGACGGCGCCGCCTGCACCGCGGATGGTGCCCGCGGCGGTCAGGCTGGATTCGTGGTCGGTCCGCACGTAGTAGCGGGTATCCCCACCCGCGCTGCAGCCGGAATCGCAGAAACTGTGGGACCAGATCCATCCGCGATAGGTTCGGTAGATGTAGCTGCCGCTATAAGCGACCTGGATTTGCGCGCGCTGCGCACCCTGCCAGCTCTCCTGGTCCAGCATCGCGTTGCCGAGGTTGACGTCACGACCGCTGGCGATGCGGCTCCAGCGGTTCTGCAGGGTATCGGCTACGACGGTGAGGTCAGCGCCCGAGACGATCTGGGCCGCGGGGCTGATGGCCTGAACGACGTTCTGGCCTGCCGTGCCGCTGTAGGTGGTGTACAGGTAGTCGCTGTTCCACAGACCTCCATGGGGCGGGTCGATGTAAACCCCGCCGATCTGGTTGGGGTCAGGCCTATTGGTCTGCCCCACCTGCCCGGACAGGCTGATGCCCAGGGCCGTGATGACAGAGGGGTCCACCGCCTGCTCGTAGGCGTAGCCCATGACCAGAGAGCGGCGCGTGTTGCTGACGGTTTGCGCGGCCAAGGTCATGACGCCACCCGATTCGATCAACGCCGAGCGGTTGATGATGCTACTGCCGCGGGTGTAGGCGCCATGGCTGTCTATGCCGCCAGCGAGCACGACCTCACCGGCACCAAAGATGGTGGTGCTGGGCATGGCATCGGTGGCCGTTACATCGTCCGTATTGGTGATGACGTCCGAGAGCAGCGCAAGGCGGCCTGCCGCGTCGGTGCCGCCGATCAGGGCCTGGGGCCCCGAGTTGGTGAGGCTGCGAGGAGCCTGCAGCGTGACCGAGCCGCCGATGATGTTGCCGCTGTTGCTGATGTGACCTTGCGCATCCGTGGCGTTTACTTCGAGGGTGCCGTTGGCCAGCAGGTTGCCCGTGTTGTCCAGGTTCGCGGCGCGCACGGTGAGCTTGTCTTGGGCCTGAATCTGCCCTGTGTTGGTGAGCGTGCCATTGGCCAGCAGGACGATATCCCCCGATTGCGTGCCGATCGTACCCTGGTTGTTTACGCCCAGCCCGGCCTCGGTCCCGATCAGGGTGATCTTGCCGGCGTACATGCCACCCAGGGCCGCGACGTCCAGGGCGTACTGCGGGGTTGTTGTGCCGGCATCAGGGGCCAGCGGGCTGATGGTCGATGCATCGGCATTGCTCTGATGCGAACCCGCCACGACCTTGAGGTTCTGAGCCCAGAGGCCGGCGTTCACCTCGATGGCCCGGGCGAGAATGCGCGCGTAGTCTGCTCCGCTGGCGTCCAGGCCCGAACCCTGGATCTGGATCGTGCCGCGGTTGACGCGGTAGCCCTCTAGGTTGCCGCTGTTGAGGATGGGCGTGCCGGTGGTGAGTGTGACGGCGCTGGCGTTGATGAACCCGCCGCCATTGACGGCAATTCCAGCCGGGTTGGCGATGACGACTTCGGCGCGTTGGCCGGCAACTTCCACGTAGCCACGCAATTGGCTGGGGGACGTTGCGTTGACCTCATTGAGGATCACGCGTGCGCTGCCTGCGCTCAGATTGCCATTGGCCTGGACCCAGCCGCCGATCTGGGTCTGGGCTGCGGCGGTGGCGTTGTTGAGGATGGCACCGCGCGGGTCAATATCGAACTGGCTGTAGACATTGCGGCTGACACCCGCCGCGCTTGGCGTCTGGATATTCACCTGGGTCACGCCGTTGGCCGTGCCGAGGATTTGGGGCCGCAGTGACGCCGCGGCCAGTGGATCGGCCACTACCTGGGCCCGGGCGGCCATCTGACCCGGGGGCAGGGCTACCAGCAGGGCGCAGACGCTGGCGAGCGCCGTGCGGGCCCAGGCGCGCATCCGTGCCAGGCCGAGGGCGTGCGACGGCTTTGGCGCGGGCGTGAGGCTCGTGCCGTTGCTGTCGTCCGCAGTGCGCGTGACGGCGACTTCCGCCACGGCCATGACCTGGCCGCGAGCCGCGTTGAAGACGAGACGGTAGAGGTTTCGGTTCATGATGCTTGGTGGTCAGGTGATTGCCCCCGGGCTTTGGCTTCGCTGTAAGGAGGGTGCTGCAACGTGGGTGCGGTGATGAGGTACTTGTCCATGGGCTTTACAGAGTCAGGAACAGGTTGAACCCGGCGCTGTGGCTGGCGGTACGGAAGCTCTGCGGTTTGTCCAGCGGAGTGCCGATGAAGATCTCGTAGCTCAGTTGTTGCCAGGCGCCCCGCAGGCCCAGCACGGCGCCTGCGAGCTGCTGGCCGGCCAGGTTGGCGCTGCTGGGGCCGCTCACGTAACCGTAGTCGACACCGAGGAAGATCGAGAGGGGTGCACTTGCCAGCAGTGCCGTGCTGATCTCGTTGCGCAGCAGCAGGCCGCGCTCGGCGCTCAGCACGTTCACGCCGTCGAAGCCGCGCACGGTGTAGCGGCCGCCGATCGCAAAGCGTTCCTGGGGACTCAGGGGTGTGAGGTTGTGCTGCCAGCGCAGCGCGCTGCTGTAGCGCATGGTTTGCGAGAGCCACAGCAAAGGGATCTGTAGATTGATGTCGCTGACGGTGAGGCCGAAGCGGGAGGTGCCCATGCCGCTGGCTTCCTCCGGTGCAGGCAGGGAGCCGAAGAGGCCGGTCCCGACCCTGTAGGCGAAGCTGGCGCTGATCGCCGTGTCGCCCACGCGGGTCCTGTGCGAGACGCCCGCTTCCCAGCCACCCACCACGCGCCGTTGGATCTGGACCTCCGTGTCGTCGATGTAGTTGTTGCTGCGCCGCTGGAATGCCTTGAGGCTGGCGCTGGTCGTGCTGAGGGCGCTACGCGCGAGCACGCGGGCTAGCCGCATCTCGGTGGTCGTGCTGGTGCCGCTGTAGACATAGGTTTGTGTCAGGCCCACCACGCTCTGGTAGTAGCGGTTGCTGCTGCGCGTCAGCCCAAGATTCCAGTAGCCCCAGGGCAGGCTGTAGTGCACGGTGTTTCCGCGGGTGCCGCGGTAGCCCTCGTCGCCACCCCCCAGGTCGCTGTTGGTCGTCACGTAGAAGAGATCGTTCAGACCCAGGGGCGCATCCCAGGACGCCGTGGCGCTCCCCTGGTAGATGCCGGTGCCGGGGCTCCCTGCGTCGTCTAGCGTGAGAGACAGCCGCAAGGGAAAACCTTGCTGGTGGCGTATGACCCAGTCGCTGGTGGCAGGAGCCGTCCCGGGTTCGATACGGATGTCGGCCTCGGCCGAGGGCACGCGCTTGAGGTTTTCGAGTGTCTGTTCGAGGTCGCGCAGGTTGAGCACATCACCTGGGCGTGCCGGCGAGGCCGAGTCCAGCAGGCTGGACTGCTGCTTCCGGCCTGAAGGGGAGGGCACTATCGGACCGACAGGGCGGTCATCTTCGATGCGGATGTCCTCGATCAGACCCGGGATGATGCGCAGTCGCAGGCGACCGCTGCTGAGGTTTTGTGCTTCGACCAGAGCCCGACTGGTGATGTAGCCGCGCGCTAACAAAGCGGCTTGCGCGCGTTGCTGGAGGATGGCAATACCCTGGCTGCCCAGACAGATTCCGGAAACGGGATGAAGTGGACTGTCTGTGCTGGGGCCGGGGCCAGCGTCCAGTGCGTCCCTCAGCCAGGAGGCCCAGCCCTGCGGGAGGGCCTGAGGGTGTGTGCTGCCTGGTGCCCCCGTGATATCGGGGCCAGCCAAATCAATGGCATGGATGCGGAAGCAGGGACTTTCGTCGCGCGGAAGTCGGTGTGTTGTAGCCGAGCCCGTTTGCAGACGCACTTCAGGCGCGCTAAGCAGGCGTTGTCGTTGCTGCTCTTCCCGCTCCTGTTGGCGGCGGGCGGCGTCGATGCTGCGCTGCTCGGACTCGGTGTTTGATGCCTGGCCATGGGCTGTGCCCAGCAGCGCGAGACAGAGCAGTCCCGCAAGCAGATTTCCAATGGCTGTGGAAACTGCCTGTTGTTGGGTGAATAGGCCAGACCGGGCCGCATTGATGCATGCCGTGTTCAACGACCACCCCCTGAAACGCTCTTTTATCTGAGCTTGTGGAGTGGATTGTTGTTGAATTCAGTTGGCTGATTGAGTTACCGCTGAGGTTCTTTTTGTAACCACTGGTGCCATCAGCGTATAAGCATGGACTTCACGCCGGCCACGTCGCCCCATGTTCCGGCACCAGCGCCCGCCAGCCCAGGCCATGTTCGATGCGCTGGCGTAGGGCGTCGGCGGCGCCGGTTTCGCCGTGCACCACATAGACCTGGTCGGGCGCGCTGGGCAGGGTGCGCAGCCAGGCTTCGAGCTGGGGCGCATCGGCGTGGGCCGAGGCGGATTGCAGCTGCACGATCTCGGCGCCCACGCTCACGTCCTTGCCGTGGATGCGCACCGAGGGCGCGCCGCTGGCCAGGGTGGCGCCGCGGGTGCCCGGCGCCTGGAAGCCGGTGAGGATGATCATGTTGCGGTGGCCGCCCGCGTAGAGCGAGAGGTGGTGCAGCACGCGCCCGCCCGTGGCCATGCCGCTGGCGGCGAGGATGACCATGGGGCCGTGGCG
>JACCDS010699632.1_pt1 | contig 10319 bp, 1 predicted proteins | sample 7446441 | NCBI WGS metagenome assembly JACCDS01 (sample SAMN15323445, study PRJNA562643) | freshwater metagenome | isolation source: river surface water | place: USA:Blue River Watershed | collected 2017-08-17 | reverse complement strand
TGGGTGCGGGCCTGAGCATGAGCAACCAGGCGCAGGTGCAGAGCTACTGCTCCTTCGACAACAACGCCGTGCCCGCCGCCGGCGGCGTGACCGGCGTGCGCCAGTGCTACGGCCCGAGCAACACCGCGGTCACCACGCTGCTCACGGCCGCACCCAACCCGCTGGCCAAGGCCATCACCCAGCCCAACGCCGCCATCGGCGCGCCCTTCCGCTACCGCATCACGATTCCGGCCACGGTGCAGCCCACCGCCCTGTACGACGTGCAGGTGCTGGACAACCTGGGCGCCTCCGCCGCCGACCTGAGCTATGTCAGCGTCACGCCGGTCTCCGGCCCGGCCTGGACGCCGGTGGTCAGCGGTGCGCCGAAGAACCTGGTGATCGCCGGCAGCGGCAGCGGCCTGGACATCCCGGCCGGCCAGCAGGTGGTGTTCGACCTGACCGTGATGCTCAACGACAGCGCTGCCAACAGCACGGGTCTGAGCTTCCAGAACACGGCCAGCTACACCTACAACGCGATCAACGACCTGGCCAATGCCCAGCCGGGCGGGGCGGGCGTGGCCGCCGCCATGACCGTGGTCGGCCCCGACAGCCTGACCCTGCAGAAGACCGGCCCGGCCACCATGCGCGCCGGCGTGCCCGGCAGCTTCACGCTCAATGTGCAGAACACCGGCAGCGGCACGGCCTGGGACCTGACGGTGGTGGACGTGCTGCCCGATCCCACGCCCGGCGCCCTGTGCGCGGCCGCGCCCACCGTCACCTCGGCCCGGGTCTACCGCGCCGACGGCACCACGCCCGCCGGCCCGGCGCTGGTGGCCGGCACCGACTACACCGCCAGCTTTGCGCCGGCGCCGGCCTGTACGCTGACCCTGAGCATGAAGACGGCGGCCGCGGCCATCGCGCCGACCGACCGCCTGATCGTCAGCTACCAGGCCCTGCTGGACGCCGACAACGTCAGCGGCGTCGTGCTGAGCAACCGCGCCGCCGCCACCCAGTGGTTCAGCGCCGACACGCCGGCCAATGTGGCCACCGGCCAGATCCACCCCTACAGCCGCACGCTCACCGACGGCACGCCCGGCGTGCTGGACCACCAGGACGTGCACGCACTCACCACCGAAGCGCCGGTGCTGGAGTTCCGCCAGAGCGTGCTGAACGTGACGACCGGCCAGAACCCGGGCCGCGCCGCGCGCCCGGGCGACGTGCTGCGCTACACCGTGAGCATCCGCAACGTCAGCACGCTGCCGCTGGGCAACGTGACGCTGACCGATGAGCTCGACCGCCTCAACGCCACGGCGCTGTTCGCGCCCGGCAGCCTGACCCTGGTGTCGGTGCCGGCTGGCGCCATCACCAGCGGCACCAGCGCCAGCGGCGGCGCCAGGGGCACCGGCCTGCTCGACGTGCGCGGCCTGGCCATCGCCGCCACGGGGACGGCGGGCGACACGCTGCAAGTCGTGTTCGAAGCGCGCCTGGCGCCGGTCATCACCAGCGCCACGGCCGTGCTGGTCCAGGCCCAGCTGCCGGGCATCATGGCCACGCCGATCAACAGCGACGACCCCAACGTCAACGGCGCGGACAACCCGGCCGTGCTCGGTGACGAGGACGCGACCCGCACCGTCATCACCTCCAGCCCGCTGCTGCAGGTGCGCAAGACGGCGCAGGACCTGAGCGGCGACCCCGCCGTGCTGGTGGCCGGCGACCGCCTGCGCTACACGCTGACGGTCAAGAACATCGGCAGCGAGAACGCCGTCAACGTCTCGCTGCGCGACCTGCTGCCCGCCAACACCAGCTACGTGGCCGGCAGCACGCGCCTGAACGGCACGGTGGTGCCCGACGTGGCCGGCGCCTCGCCGCTGCAAGGCGGCCTGCTGCTCAACGCGCCCGAGAACCCGACGGCCGGCGCGCTGCGCGCCGACGCCTCGGCCACGACGGCCAATGTGGCCACCGTCACCTTCGACGTGCAGATCAGCGCCAGCGTCGTCAACGGCACCCTGATCAGCAACCAGGGCTTCGTCAACGGCGCCGGCGCCGGCAGCGGCGTGTTCAGCGAGCTGCCCTCGGACGACCCGACCACGCCCATCGCGGCCGACCCGACGCGCCGGGTGGTGGGCAACGTGCCGCTGCTGGTGGCGCAGAAGACCGTGGCGCTGGTCAACGACGCCAACGGCAACGGCGTGCTCGACCCGCTGGACCGTCTGCGCTACACCATCACGCTCAGCAACTTCTCGGCCCAGGCGGCCACGGGCGTGCTGCTGACCGACCTGGTGCCGGCCAACACCAGCTATGTGGCCGACAGCGTGCGCGTCAACGGCGTGCTGGTGGGCTCGCCCGACGGCGGCGTCTCGCCGCTCATCATGGGCGTCTCGGTGAATTCGCCGCCGGCGCCCAGCGGCACCATCACCGCCAGCGAGCGCGCCGTGGTCAGCTTCGACGTCAGCGTCAACGCCGGCGTGCCCGCGGGCACCGTCATCAGCAACCAGGGCAGTGTGGCCAGCAACGAGCTGCCGGCGCAACTGACCGACGCCGATGCCAACGGCGCCAACGGCTACCAGCCGACCACCATCGTCGTCGGCAGCGCGCAGCAGCTGGCCATCACCAAGGAGGTCATGGTGGTCGGCGGCGGCGCGGCCCTGCCGGGCGCGCAGCTCGAATACCTGGTGACCGCCACCAACACCGGCACCATCCCGGTCAGCAACCTGGTGCTGACCGACGACCTCGCGCCGCTGGCCACGCAGCTGGCCTACATGGCGGGTTCGGCCACGCTCAACGGCTCGGCCGCCGGCATCAGCGTGACTGGCACCCTGATCACGGCCGACTACGCGGCCAGCCGCGGCACGCTGGCGCCGGGCGCCAGCGCGCAGCTGCGCTTCCGTGCCCAGATCGCCAGCAACCTGGCCATGGGCACCACGCTGACCAACACGGCGCAGGCGGCCTGGAACACGCCGGCGCTGACGGCCACGGCCAGCGTGGCGGTGGCCGTGGGCGGCATCCCGGGTGCGGCCAGCTTCAACGGCCGCGTCTGGCTCGACGCCAACTTCAACCGCGCCGGCGACACCGGCGAGGCCGGCCTGGCGGGCTGGAGCGTGGACGTGCTGCGCAACAACATCCTGCTGGGCAGCGTGGTGACCGACGCCAACGGCCAGTACAGCATCACCGGCCTGGCGCCCACGATCGCCGCGACCGACCCGTACGCGCTGCGCTTCAGCGCCGCGGGCAGCGGCGCCACCACGGCCAAGCTCGGCCGCGCCGACTCGCCCTACATCAACGGCCTGCAGTCCATCAGCGGCATCACCGCACCCTCGGGCAGCAATCTGCAGAACCTGAACCTGCCGCTGCAGCCCAACGGCGTGGCCTACGACTCCATCGTGCGCACGCCCGCCACCGGCATCCTGCTCAATCTGCTGCGCTCGGGCAGCGCCGTGCCCCTGCCTTCGACCTGCTTCGACGACCCGGCCCAGCAAGGGCAGGTCACGCTGGCCGGCGGCCACTACCGCTTCGACCTGAACTTCGGCGATCCGAGCTGCCCCTCCGGCGCCGACTACCTGATCCAGGTCACCGCGCCCAGCAGCTACGCCGCCGGCCCCTCGCGCGCCATCCCGCCGCTGACCGACGCGACCACGCTGCCGTTCTCGGTGCCCGGCTGCCCGGGCAGCATCGCCGACGCCGTGCCCGCCACCCCTGGCTACTGCGAGGCCCAGGCTTCGCCCTACGCGCCGGCGGTCGGCGTGCCCGCGGGCGTGGGCACCAGCCACTACCTGCGCCTGACCCTGGGCAGCACGGCCATGCCGGGCACCAGCCAGATCTACCACAACCACATCGCGATCGATCCGGTGCTGAGCAATGCCGTGTCCATCACCAAGGTGGCCGGCCTGCAGAACGTCACCAAGGGCCAGCTGGTGCCCTACACCATCACGGTCAGCAACACGCTGCCGGTGAGCCTGACCAGCGTGTCCGTCGTCGACAACTTCCCGGCCGGCTTCAAGTACGTGCCCGGCTCGGGCCGCCTGGACGGCACGCCCGTGGAGCCGGTCGTTGCGGGCAACCAGCTGAGCTGGGGCAATCTGCAGCTGTCCACCAACAGCAAGCGTGTGATCCAGCTCATGCTGCTGGTGGGCGCCGGCGTGGCCGAGGGCAAGTACGTCAACCGCGCCCAGGTCTACTCGGGCCAGACCGGCGGCGCCGCCTCGGGCGAGGCCACGGCCGCGGTGCGCGTGGTGCCCGACCCCACGCTGGACTGCTCGGACATCATCGGCAAGGTCTTCGACGACGCCAACCTCAACGGCTACCAGGACGAGGGCGAGCCGGGCCTGCCGGGCGTGCGCGTGGTCACCGCGCGCGGCCTCGTGGTCACGGCCGACCAGTACGGGCGCTTCCACCTGACCTGCGCCGTCGTGCCCGACCCCGACCGCGGCTCCAACTTCATCCTCAAGGTGGACGACCGCTCCCTGCCCAGCGGCTACCGCCTGACCACCGAGAACCCGCGCGTGCAGCGCGTCACGCGCGGCAAGATGTCCAAGTTCAACTTCGGCGCCGCCATCCACCGCGTCGTCAAGCTCGAACTGTCCGACGGCGTCTTCGAGCCGGACGCGACCGAGGTGCGCGTGCAGTGGCGCCAGCGTCTGGAGCTGGTGCTGGGCGAGCTGCGCAAGTCGGCCTCGGTGCTGCGCCTGTCCTACCTGGCCGAGACCGAGCCCGAGGGTCTGGTCAAGGAGCGCCTGGCCCGGGTCCAGCGCGAGCTCGCCCAGGCCTGGCAGCAGCGGGTCGGCCATTACGACCTGAGCGTGGAAACCGAAGTGTTCTGGCGCACGGGCGGACCGCGCTGACGGCGCGGGCAGGAACTAGCACTGACATGTCCAGCATCCTCATCCATTCCACGCTCCTGCTGTTGCTGCCGGCCACGGTCTCGGCCCAGACCGCCGCGGCGACCGATGCCGCAGGCACGCGCGGCACGGCGGCGGTGTACACGGCGCCGGCGCTGGGCGAGGCGGTGGAAAAGCAGCTGACGCCCGAGGGCAGCTACCGGTCCTGGGCGCAGGACGAGGCCGCGCTGCCCGCGCCCAGGGCCGAGCGCGTCGAGGTGCAGCAGGTGCGGGAGCAGAACGTGCGCACCATCAAGCTGCAGAACCTGGTGCCGCCCATCCTGTTCGGCTCCGGCGAGGCCAGCATCCCGAACGAGTACGTCGAGCGGGTGCGCAGCATCCTGGCCGGCATGAAGGACCGCCGGAACGTGCGCCTGCACCTGGTGGGCCACACCGACAACGTGCCGCTCGTCGGCGAGGCCCGCACGCGCTACGGCGACAACACCGGCCTGGCGCGCGAGCGCGCCGGCGTGGCGGCCGAGTTCTTCCAGAAGGCGCTGAACCTGCCGCCCGAGTCGGTCACCTACGAGGGCATGGGCGAGCGCGCGCCCGTGGCGTCCAACGCCACCGAGGCCGGCCGCGCGCGCAACCGCCGCATGGAAGTGGAGGTCTGGTACGACGAGGTCGACGAGAAGCTGGTGGACAAGCAGGTCGTGGTGCCCGAGCACATCCAGCGCATCAAGATCTGCCGTGTCGAGCAGATGTGCCGCATCAGCTACAAGGCCGGCCACGCGCGGCGCACACGGGTGAAGAACCTGATCCCGCCTTTCCATTACGACGACGATGCCACTGCGGTGCCGGCGGACTACCAGCACAAGCTGCTGCAGGTGCTCAGCGACCTGGGCAACAAGCAGGGCGTGACGGTCAAGTTCATCGGCTACACCGACACCACACCGCTGAGCGGGCGCGACGAGCGCATCTATGGCAGCCCCCTGGGCCTGTCCAAGGCGCGCGCACGCCGCGTCGCCCTGGCGCTGCAGGACGCGCTCAAGCTGCCGGCCGGCGCCGTGGACAGCGACGGCAAGGGTGCCGGCAACCCGGTGGCGCCCAACGACAGCGGGACCGGCCGCGCGGCCAATCGCCGCATCGAGGTCGAGTTCTGGTACGACGACCCGCTGCAGGAGCTGTCCACCGAGCCGCAGCTGTGCCCCGAGGCCGCCGGCGCCGAGACCGTCACGCGCATCTACCAGTCGCCCCACACCACCCTCAAGGCCGTGCCCTACGAGAACGGCAAGCCGCTCCTGCCGCCGGGCTATGCGCAGGACCTGGCCAGCGTGCTGGCCGAGGTCCAGGGCAAGACCCGCGTGCGCCTGCGCTTCCTCGGCTACACCAACAACGACCGCCTGGACCGGCGCACCGCGCTGGCCTACGGCGACGACATCGGCCTGTCGACGGCGCGCGCGCGCGTGGTCGCCGAAGCCGTGCAGCAGCAGCTCGGCCTCCAGGCCGAGCAGGTCGAGTTCGAGGGCCGCGGCTACGTGCAGTCGGCCGACGTGGTCAACAACGGCTTCACCGAGGCCGAGGTCTCGCGCGTCGAAGTGCAGGTGGTCTACGACGAGCTGGCCGCGCTGGACAATCAGGACGGGCTGGACATCACGCGCCTGACGCGCGACGTCGAGCTGGCCAACCCCTATGCGCTCAACCTGATGCGCATCACCGTCGACGGCAAGCCGCTGGACGACCCGGGCAAGAACATCGCCGACGTGCAGCGCTGCACCGACGTGGCGCTGGAGCAGGCCAGGATCCAGTTCAAGTACGACAACCTGCAGCTCAAGCCGCGCCTGAACGTCACCGCCTGGCCCAACTCGATCCGCTACCAGGACGACCCGGCCACCGACATCCGCGACGACCAGGTGCACTTCCGCGCCTACTCCAACTTCCCCGGCTTCATCGCCAGATCCGAAGTCCGCATCTTCGACCAGGGCCAGTCCACCCGCGACACGCCGCTGGCCGTGGTGCCGCTGGACAAGGAAGGCCGCGGCCTGTGGCAGGCCAATCTGCCCGAGTACTCGGCCGCCGGCCGCGACCTGCAGTACCTGCTGCGCGTCTACGACGCCCAGGACCGGTTCAACGAGACCGCGCCGCAGCTGCTGTGGGTGCTGGACCAGCATGCGCCGGCGCTGCAGGAGCAGGACGTCGAGCGGGAGCTGCTGGTCGGCTACGGCGAGAACCGCCTGGCGCTGGAGAACATCAGGCTGCACGGCGGTACCGTCAAGGTCTACGGCTCGGGCGTGCCGCAGGGCCACCGCCTGGCCGTGGCCGGCCGCGCCGTGCCGGTGGCAGCCAACGGCGAATTCGCCGTCGAGGAGATCCTGCCGCCGGGCCTGCACACGGTGGAGGTCTCGGTGCTGGACGCCGCCGGCAACGGCGAGGTCTACCTGCGCGACCTGGAGCTGGAGAAGAAGGACTGGTTCTACGTCGGCATCGCCGACCTCACGGCCGCCAGCACGGTGACCAGCGGCCCGGCCAAGTTGGTCACCAACGAGGCGGGCCACTACGACAACGGCCTGTCGCTGGATGGCCGCCTGGCCTTCTACACCAATGGCAAGTTCGGCGACAACTGGCAGCTGACCGCCAGCGCCGACACGCTGGAGGGCCCGGTGGGCGGCCTGTTCAGCAACTTCATGCAGAAGACGCCGGACGCCATGTTCCGCCGCATCAACCCGGACTATTTCTACCCGACCTATGGCGACGACAGCACGACCGAGGAGACCGCGCCCACGCTGGGCAAGTTCTACGTGCGGCTGAAGAAGGACGCCCATTACGGCCTGTGGGGCAACTTCAAGGTCGGCTACACCGGCAACAGCCTGGCCCAGGTGGACCGCACGCTCTACGGCGCCAACCTGCACCTGGAGCCGGGCGAGACCACCGGCTTCGGCGAGAAGCGCTTCCTGGCCGACGGCTTCGTGGCCCAGCCCGGCACGGTGGCCGGGCGCGACGAATTCCGCGGCACCGGCGGCTCGCTCTACTACCTGAAGCACCAGGACATCATGTCCGGCTCCGAGCGCGTGCGCATCGAGATCCGCGACAAGGTCTCGGGCATGGTGGTGGGCGTGAAGAACCTGGTGGCGGTGCAGGACTACAGCATCGACTACCTGCAGGGCCGCATCCTGCTGAGCTCGCCGCTGTCGCCGATGGCGCAGGACAACCTGCTGATCGTCAGCGACATGGGGCCGGGCAACGAGGCCTACCTGGTCGCGCGCTACGAGTACTCCACCGGCTTCGAGCAGATGGACAACCTCTCCGGCGGCGGCCGCCTGCACTACTGGTTCGGCGACACGGTGAAGCTGGGCCTGACCAGCAACAAGAACACCGACCCGGGCGCCGAGAGCACCCTGCACGGCGCCGACGTGACGCTGCGCAAGAGCGCCGGCACCTGGCTCAAGCTGGAGAAGGCGCAGAGCGCCGGCCCCGGCACCACGGCCTACGGCTCCAACGACGGCGGCTTCAACTTCAGCGCCACCAGCAACAGCCTGACCCGGGTCGGCCCCGCCGACGGCACGCACGGCGCCAGCCGCGTGGACGGCACGATCGACTTCAAGGACGTGGTCGAGGAGGGCAAGGGCAACGCCACCTTCTACCGCCAGTCGGTCGAGGCCGGCTATTCCGCGCCGGGCATCATCACGCCGACCAACGTCGAGCAGTACGGCGGCTCCGTCAAGGCCGCCGTGACCGACAGCACCGACGTGCGCGCCAAGCTGGACAAGCGCGTGCAGGAGCTGGCGCTGGAGACCGCGGCGCTGGAGGTCAATGTGGACCACCGGCTCGACCAGCACTGGACCGTGAGCGCCGGCGTGCGCAACGACCAGCGCGTCGACCATACGCCGGTGGTGCCGCTGACCCAGGTGCAGGGCGAGCGCACCGACGTGGTCGCGCGCGCCGGCTACGACTCGCGCGAGAACTGGACCGCCTACAGCTACGTCCAGCAGACCGCCGCCACCAGCGGCAACCGCGAGACCAACGGCCGCGTGGGCGCCGGCGGCAGCTACCGCCTGAGCGAACGCTTCAAGATGAACGGCGAGGTGTCGGATGGCGACATGGGCCTGGGCGCGCGCCTGGGGTCGGAATACCTGTATTCGGACCGCACCACGCTGTACAGCAACTACGCGCTGGAGAACGAGCGCACCGACAACGGCGTGCGCGCCAACAAGGGCAACATGATCGCTGGCGCCAAGAGCCACTACTCCGACACTACCAGCGTGTTCGCGGAGGAGAAGTACACCCACGGCGACGTGCCCACCGGCCTGATGCATTCCACCGGCGTCGAGTACGCGCCGAACGACCGCTGGAACTTCTCCACCCACCTGGACAGCGGCCGCCTGCGCGACAACCGCAGCGGCGCCATCATGGACCGTGCCGGCCTGGGCCTGGCCGTGGGCTACGGCTTCGAGGCGGTCAAGGTGTCCAGCCTCATCGAGTACCGGCGCGACCAGGTGCAGTCAGCCCTGGACCTGAGCTATTCGGACCGCACCAACTTCCTGACCAAGAACAGCCTGAAGTACCAGATCAACCCGGACTGGCGCTTCATCGGCAAGCTCAACTACTCGGAGAGCAAGAGCTCGCTGGGCGAGTTCTACGACGGCACTTTCACCGAGGCGGTGGTGGGCTACGGCTACCGCCCGGTGATGCATGACAAGCTCAACCTGCTGTTCAAGTACACCTACTTCTACAACCTGCCCAGCGCCGGCCAGACCACGGTGGCCAATACCGCGGCGGCCTTCATCCAGAAGAGCCACATCCTGTCGGTGGACAGCATCTACGACCTGACGCCGCGCTGGTCGGTGGGCGGCAAGTACGCGCACAAGGCCGGCCAGGTCAGCCAGGACCGGGTCAACCCGGTGTTCTTCGAGAGCAATGCCGACCTGTACATCGCGCGCGTGGACTGGCACGTGGTGCGCAAGTGGGACCTGAGCCTGGAAGGCCGTGCGCTGTCGCTGCCGCAGGCCGGTGAAGTGCGCAGCGGCGCCCTGGCCGCGGTGTACTACCACGTCTCCGACAGCATCAAGATGGGCGCCGGCTGGAACTTCACCGACTTCTCGGACGACCTGACCAACCTCAGCTACACCCACCGCGGGGTGTTCCTCAACCTGGTCGGGAAAATCTGAGAGCCTTTGGATAGGCTCCCAGCCGCGCCAGCGGCGCCTCCACCTGGCGCTCGAACAGCAGGGCCAGCGCCAGGCTGGCCAGCCAGCTGCCCAGCAGGAACAGCGCGGCGGCCGGCAGGCTGCCCTGGCCCAGGCGCGCGTAGAGCGCATTGCCCAGCAGCAGCACGGGGAAGTGCACCAGGAACAGCGCGTAGGAGCTGCGCCCCAGCGTGCGCAGCGGCCGCAGCAGCGCGGCCGGCAGGCGGGCGCCGCGGTGGCCGCGCCAGTGCAGCAGGCCCAGCAGCAGCGCCACCGTGAGCGCGATGGCGATGCGCGCGCGCCATTCCAGCAGCAGCGCGCACCCCGCCGCCACGGCCAGCAG
>JACCDS011824203.1_pt1 | contig 10320 bp, 5 predicted proteins | sample 7446441 | NCBI WGS metagenome assembly JACCDS01 (sample SAMN15323445, study PRJNA562643) | freshwater metagenome | isolation source: river surface water | place: USA:Blue River Watershed | collected 2017-08-17 | reverse complement strand
GTAAAGCTGACCGGGCCGGTATAAGCGGGGTCGGGAATCCAGGTCAGGGTGCTGCCAAACAACGACAGGCTGCCATGCGTCGGCGTGGAAATCGCCACCACCGTCAGATCCGAATTTTCCACATCGCTGTCATTGGCCAGCAGGGTGGCGGTATCGATGACGAAGTTTTCATTGTTGCGCACAAAGCCCAGCAAATCGTTTTGCGCAACCGGCGCATCATTGACCGGATCGATGATAAACGAAGCGGAAGCATTGGCGCTTGCGCCAGCCGCATCCTTCACCGTGTAGGAAAAGCTGGCCGGGCCATGGTAATCGGCGTGCGGGGTGAAGGTAATCAAATTGCCGTTTTGGCTGACCGTACCGTTGCTGGCCCCATACACGGCGCTGATGGTGAGGGCGCTGGCTGCATCGTCCACATCGGTATCGTTGCCGAGCAAAGTCGCGACATTGACCACATAGGGCTGGTCTTCCACGCCATTGGGCAAACTGTCGTTGTTGGCCACCGGTGCATCATTGACTGGATTGACGACGAAGCTCGCCAGCGCAACCGCACTTGCGCCCGCAGCATCTTGTATGGTGTATGAAAAGCTGGCCGGGCCGCTGTAATTGGCCTCGGGCGTGAAGGTGATGACGCCGCCAATCAGGCTGACCATGCCGTGGCTGGCGCTGCCAACCGCTACAATGCTTAGGGTGGCTGCCGCATCGTCCACATCGCTATCATTGGCCAACAGGGCTGCGCTACTAATGATGTACGGCTGGTCTTCCACGCCATTGGGCAGGGTGTCGTTGAGCGCTACCGGTGCATCGTTGACCGAATCAATCACAAACGTGGCCTGCGCGCTGGCAATCGCGCCGCTGCCATCCTGGATAGTGTAGGAAAAGCTGGCCGGGCCATGGTAGTTGGCATTCGGGGTGAACGTAATCAGGTTGCCACTTAAGCTGACGCTGCCATGGCTGGTGGCGGAAACGCTGGTCACGCTCAGGGACGCCGCCGGATGATCCAGATCGGTGTCGTTGGCCAGCAAGGTGGCGACATCGACCGTATATGGCTGATCTTCCACGCCATTGGGCAAATTGTCGTTAATGGCTACCGGCGCATCGTTGACCGGAGCAATGGCAAACGACGCACTGGCATTGACACTTGCGCCAGCGGCATCCCTCACCGTGTAGGAAAAACTGGCCGGGCCAAAGTAGTTGGCATCCGGGGTGAAGGTGATCAAACTACCGTTCAGGCTGACCGTGCCATGGCTGCCCCCATACACGGCACTGATGCTCAAAGCACTGGCCGGATCGTCCACATCGGTATCGTTGGCCAGCAAGGTGGCGACATCGACCACATACGGTTGATCTTCCACGCCATTGGGCAAACTGTCGTTGTTGGCCACCGGTGCATCATTGACCGGGTTCACGACGAAGCTGGCCAGCGCAACCGAGCTTGCCCCTGCCGCATCTTGCACGGTGTAGGAAAAGCTGGCCGGGCCGTGGTAATTGGTCTCAGGGGTGAAGGTGACGATGCCGTTACTCACGTTGACTGTACCGTGATTGGCGTTGCCCACCGCCACCACGCTCAGTGCGGCAGCCGGGTCATCCACATCGCCATCATTGGCCAACAGGGCCGCGCTGTTAATGATATAGGGCTGGTCTTCCACCGCATTTGGCAAGTTGTCGTTGACCGCCACCGGCGCATCGTTGACCGGGTCAATCACAAACGTGGCCTGCGCGCTGGCAATCGCGCCGCTGTCATCCTGGATGGTGTAGGAAAAGCTGGCCGGGCCATGGTAGTTGGCATGCGGGGTGAAGGTGATGGTGGTGCCATTTAAGTTGACGCTGCCATTGCTGGCTCCAGATACGCTGATCACGCTCAGGGCCGCAGCCGGGTGATCCACATCGGTGTCGTTGGCCAGCAAGGTGGCGACATCGACCGTATATGGCTGGTCTTCCATGCCATTGGGCAAACTGTCGTTGACGGCCAATGGAGCATCGTTAATTGGATTAATGGTGAACGAGACGCTGGCATTGGTACTGGCACCGGCAACATCCCTGACCGTGTAGGAAAAATCGGCTGGGCCAAAGTAATCGGGATGCGGGGTGAAGGTAATCAAATTGCCGACCAGGCTGACTGTACCGTGGCTGGCACCAAATACCGCACTGATGCCAAGCGCGCCTGCCGTATCATCGACATCGGTATCGTTGGCCAGCAAGGTGGACACATCAATGACATAGGGCTGATCCTCAAAGCCGTTGGGCAACACATCGTTACTCGCCACCGGCGCATCGTTGACCGAATTCAAGATAAACGACACCGTGGCATTGGCCGAGGCACCCGCCGCATCCCTAACAGTGTAGGAAAAGCTGACCGGGCCGTGGTAATTGGCTTCCGGGGTAAAGGTAATCAGGCCACCATTCAGATCGACGCTACCGTGATCGGCGGCAAACACGTCGGTAATGCCAAGTGCACTGGCCGGGTCATCGACATCGCTATCATTGGCCAGCAAGATGGCGCTGTTAATGATATATGCCTGATCTTCCACGCCATTGCCCAGCAGGTCCGGGTTCGCTTGTGGTGCATCATTGACCGAATTGACCGTGATGGTGATGTTTTTCACCGTGGTTACCAGACCATCGGAAACGGAAATGGTTAGCTCGGCCTGGCCAAATTGGTTGGCATTTGGGCTGATCAGCAGATTGCGGCTGGTACCACTGCCATTGATGGCCGGTGTGGCTAGCAGGGCCGGATTGCTGCTGGCGACGGTGATGATCAAATCATTCGGGGTTTCCGCATCAAACACGCCAAAGCTGTACACCTGCGCCGTATCTTCATCGAGTGTCACACTGCTGCTGCCGGTAATTTGCGGCGCGCTGTTCGGTACAAAGGCATCGATGGTGAAGTCACGGGTTTGGGTATTGCCCGCCAAATCAAACGCCTGCACGGCAAAGGTGTAGGTCCGCGCGCCCTGGGCCGCCAATTTTGCCCCATCCTGCACGAAGATGACGCCATTGTTATCGACCGAGAAAATTTGATCCGGATCGAACACCTGATAGCCCGCCAGCCGCAAATCGCCGGCAGAGACGGTAATCCCGGTCAGGGCACCGCTGCCCGCATCAATTGCCACCTTGTTTTCGGTGTTGTTCACATCGACCAAGTTCACCGGTGCCACGGTATCGAGCGTCACCACCAATTGGCTGCTGGCATCAATCGGCGCGCTATTGCCTGCGGCATCGGTGGCGGTGACATACAGCGCGTTGCTGCCTTCCTGCAACTGGTTCGGATTAACGCTGATACTCCACACGCCATTGGCGTAACTACCGACGTTGCCAATCGGCGTACCATTTTCAGCATGCAACTGCACGATGGCATCGGCACTGGTGGCCACGGTAAACAGCAAATCGGCCCCGCCCCGGGTCACATTGTCGCTGTTGCTAACGCCAAGGTCGGATACGCCGGTCAAATCCAGATTGCTTACCGGTGCCGGGCCGGTTTGATCGAGCGTCAGATTCAGGGTAGCCCCCTGCGCGCTCAGGTTGCCCGCTGTATCGATGAATTGGGCACTCAAATTATGCTGGCCAAGCGTGGTATTTAACTGAATATTTTTAAAAGTCCAGTTACCGCTAGCGGCATCGAACAGTGCCCCGCCACCGGGCGCAAAATTGACCGGTACACCGTTGTCGTACAGCCGAACCTGTGCAATATCGGGCGCACCGGTCAGCAGTAGGTCAATGATACCCAGATTGGTAGTATTGTCACCGATCACGCCACTGTCGGATGCCACCGCGAGCACCGGTGCGCCGGGCGCATTCGGTGCCAAATTATCGATACGCAGATTCAGTACCGGATTATTCAATTCCGACTCTTGCCCAGCCACCGTCACTGCCTTGACGGTGATGCTGTGTGCCCCATCGCCAAACGCGCTGGCAGCATCCATCGTCGCCTGCCACTGGCCTCCGACCGGCACTTGGGTCTGTTGCCAAGTATCGGCATTGAGCAAGCGGTTTTGTTCATCGTACAATTTGATATAGGTACCAGCCGTGCCGCTGCCCTGTAGCGTCAGCACATTGGTTTGGGTCACGTTGTCGCTATTGCTGATGCCGCTGTCCATGCCCGGTGCCAGCGTTACCGTGCTCGGAGCATTCGGGATGCTGCTGTCCACGGTAATGATGGCACTGGCCAAATTGCCCGACACATTGCCTGCCCGGTCGGTTACCTGAATGAACAGCTTATTGGCCCCCTGGGCCAGATTTTGCGTGGGAATTTGGTAGTGGCCAAGACTGTCGGCTAATACCGAGCCGAGCGAGAGGGCGGGCAAAGCGCCTCGATCCAAAAACAACTCAACTTTGGACAAGGCTTCTGTGTTGCCCTCAATTACTGGATTGGTGATACTGGTCAGATTATCGCTGTTGGAAATGCCCAAATCGCTGTTACTGGTTAATTTGAGTGGCGTGGCACTCAAGACCGCCGTATTGTCGATCACCAGTTGCAGATTGGTCGAGTCAGCCGTATTGCCTGCCAAATCGGTGATTTTGATCTGAATCTGGTGTGGCAAGGCCGTGCCAAGGGTTTCTGATAACTGAGGTACCAATGCATTGAAGGTATCACTGTTCCAGTTGCCATTGCCATCAGCGGTACCGCTACTGACCAAACTGCCATCGATATACAGCGCCACCGTTGCACCTGCCTCAGTCACACCGAAAAAGGTTTGTTGAATCGGCGTGCCATTGTCGATGTTTCTGGTATAAATCACCTGTCCGGCTTGCATGCTGGCCAAGCCCCGGTAATCAGCTAATGTCAAAACCGGTGCCTGCGGCACGTCGGCAGCGGTGTCGTTAACAAAATCATAAAATGCACTGCTGCTATTGCCTGCCAGATCTTTGCTGACCACTTCAATCGTGTAGGCACCGGGTGCAGCGAACACCGCTTTGTCTGCATTGAGCGTCCATTTGCCGCTGTTCGGGATGGTTTGTGGCGCAGTGCTCACCACCACATTGTTGTAGCGCAGTTCAACGGTACTGCCTTTTTCACCATTGCCGGAAAAACTCAGGTTGGCGATAGTATTCAGATTGGTATAGGTGCCATCACTGGCACCGCTATCACTGGCCGTTGCCAAAGCAATGGTCGGTATGGTTGGTGCCGCCGAATCAATGGTAATGTCCGGCGCAAAGGTTTTGGAAAACTTACCGGTAGCCGGATCAATCACCCGCACGTTCAATCGGGTATAGCTGTCATCCGTCAAAAAAACATTCAGGCTCCAGGTGCCACCGGACAAAACCGTAGTCGTGACGCCTGGAACCGGCTGATTATTATCGTACAGAGCGATGATCAGTCCGGGATCAGCCCGGCCCTGGAGGATTTGGTTTTGGAATCGGGTAATGCCATCGCCAATGATGTTGCTATCGGTAGCGGCATTCCAAACCCATTCGACCTGGGTCGCCGGATTGGGATCACTGGGTGCCGCACTCGGGATGGCTTTGGCCAATTGGGGTGGCAGGGTGGTAAATATTTCTGGCAAGGCCGCAGAATTCTCGCCAGTGTCCTCAACCAAATTTTCCCCACGGTAATTTTTTCGCATTTTTTGCCTCGCTCTGGTTTTCACATGTACAGCAGTAGGAGCTTTTCATGTTAATCCAGTTGTTTCATTTAATGAATGTCCGCCCCCCTCGCGTGAAGCAGAATTTAGGGTTTCTTAAGATTGCCGCGGTTATTTCAGCAATTAGTTTGGTGCTATTAATTGACAGGCCAGCGCATTGGCATAAGCGCACGTGACAAAGGCCCGACGTTAGCATTCCAGCCCCAACATTGAAAACGGCCCCCAATAGCGGCCCAACAACGGGCTGATCAATCGGCTTGGCTTTAAGCGGCAGCCACAACACGCACGCATGGCGAGTCAAAGCCAGCAAACCCAGCACCCGCCAAAATAGCAGGCATTTCTCATGCCTTGCATGCCAGAAAGTGCGATAATTGGTGCCTTCCCTCATTTCTTATTGGATAGGAAACCCAGATGCATACCACACCTAAATTCTTTTTCGCAGCCGCCCTGCTGGCTGCCAGTTGCGTGGCCCGTGCTGATGTGACGGTTACCATGAATATGGTCGATGAAAATGGCGTGGGCAAGCCAGTTGGCCAGGTCACCATCACCCAAACCACCCACGGCCTGGTATTTACCCCAGCCCTAACCGGCCTGCCACCCGGCCTGCATGGTTTCCACCTGCATGAATCCGGCAATTGTGACAGCAAGGAAAAGGATGGCAAGAAGGTTGCAGCACTGGCTGCCGGTGGCCATTACGATCCATCAGGCAGCAAAAAACACGGTACGCCATGGGGTGATGGCCATTTGGGCGATTTGCCGCCGCTCTTTGTTGATACGGCCGGTGCCGCCAACCAGCCAGTATTGGCCCCGCGCGTAAAAATGGCTGATTTGGCCAAGCGCGCGCTGATGGTGCATGCCGGGGGCGACAATCACTCGGATTCGCCTGCACCGCTGGGCGGTGGCGGGGCGCGTGTGGTGTGTGGCGTACTGCCCTAACCCGGCACAATGACCGGATTGGCCGGATTGGTTCGCGTGGATTGGCCCGCTTAATCCGGGGCTGATCCGGTATCAATCCTGATGCAGTTGCGGCCCGCATTTTTGGCCGCATACAACGCCCGGTCGGCTTGCTCGAACAAGTCTTGGGCATTGGCTTGCTGTTTCAATTCAACGATGCCAGCGGAAAACGTAACGTTAAAACTGGCGGCCTCGCCCGCGCCGCCAAGTTGCCGGATTTGGGCAAAACCGGCCCGCGCCTTTTCCAGTGCCACCAAGGCCGCAGCGGCGCTCGTTTCCGGGAACAGTACGGCAAATTCTTCACCACCGTAGCGGCCAATCACATCGACCCGGCGCAGCACTTGTTGCAGCAACTGCGCCAGTGAACGGATCACATTGTCACCGACCACATGGCCATGGGTGTCGTTGACGCGTTTGAAAAAATCCAGATCGAGCATTGCCAGTGCCAGCGGCTTGTTGTGCCGTCTGGCGCGTTCGCGTTCCAATGTCGTCTGTTCGATGATGCTGGAATGGTTGTACAGCCCGGTTAGGCCATCACGCAATACCAAATCGTGCAGTGCCCGATAGCGTTCGATACGGTTCGTTAGCGACGTAACCAAATGAGTCGCCGACATCGGCTTGGTTAAAAAATCATCAGCACCGGATTGAACCGCGTCGAGTTGCTTGCCGATATTGCTCTCGGTCGACAAAAACACAATCGGCACGTTCAGATACATGCGCTCTTGCCGGATAATTTTGGCCAGATTGACGCCGCTACAGACCGGCATGTACAGATCGATCAATAACAATTCGGGCTGGTATTCGGCCATGGCCTCAAAGATTTGGGTCGGCTCGTGCAATACATTCACCTCCATCCCGACACAGCGCAAAATCGCACTATAAAAATCGGTGATGAATGCATCATCATCCACGATCAACACCCGGTACGGTGGTTTTTCATCGCGCCAAATCAATTGTTTGATGCGCTCATTGAGTTGCACAATATCGACCGGCTTGACGAAGAAACCATCGGCATTGCCCAGCACCGCCGCCAGCCGGTTTGAAAACAGCCCGTTGGCCGACAAAAACACGGTTGGCACCTGGCGCGACAGATCATATGGCAGTTGCATCAGGTCGCGGATACCGTCCAGCGTATCCTTGTCGATCAACATCGCGGCAGGTATCCGTAGCGCAAACGCGGCGGCCAGTTGGGCCGCGCTAACAAACACCTGTACCCGGTAGCCAAAGGCTTTCAATTGGGCCAACAGGCTCGGGTCTTCCTGATCGCACGCCAGGTACAGCATGCGGCTGTCGAGGATTTCTTGATGGGTCGGCAGGGAATCATAGCGGCCAGCCTGATCCACTTCCAGCGCGGGTACGAATCGATCGCTGTCCGGAGTAGGCGGCAAAAGCGGATCTTGTACCGCCCAGTGCAACAATGCCTCAAGCTCGGCCATCAGCGGGGCCAATCCGGGCACGGGCCACTGATTCAGATCCATCAGATCACCCAAATGGCCTTCAAGTCGGGCGCAGGCCTGACCGAGTGCAACAAAGCCAAATGTGCCAGCCGAACCGGCCAGCGTGTGCAACTGCCGGTGCAGCGTTTCGAGCTTGGACCGATCTGGCTGCTCGATCTGACATTGCTGCATGGCATCGGCCAGCTCTTGCAAGCGCCCGGGCAGATTCTGCGCGAAACTATTGGATAGCTTGGCGAGCTTGTCGGCCAGTAATTCCTGTTGATTGATCAAAGTCATGGCATGCACCTGCTCGCAGGGAAAATTCCGGACAATTGATTGTAGGCCGATTTATTCGCCATAAAACATGACGCATGCTTATTTTATGGCATCGGCCCAGCCAATCACATTCGCTGCCGGGGTGGCGCACGGTTCATCGTCGAAGGCAATATCGCCATCAGGCATCGGTTGACCAGTAGTTTTCAGGTTGGCAAAATCAAATAATTGCCTGTCCATTAAATGTGATGGCACTACCGTTGATAAGGCAGAAAACATATTTTCCACCCGCCCCGGGAAGCTCTTATCCCATTCGCGCATCATGGTTTTGATTTGTTTGCGTTGCAAATTTTCTTGTGAGCCGCACAAATCGCAGGGAATGATCGGGAATTGACGGTAGGCGGCATAGCGCATGGTATCGCTTTCGCGCACATAGGCCATGGGCCGAATCACGATATGCTTGCCATCATCCGATTGCAGCTTGGCGGGCATGCCTTTGAGCTTGCCACCGAAAAACATGTTCAAAAAGAAGGTTTCCAAAATATCGTCGCGGTGGTGTCCGAGTGCAATCTTGGTGGCACCGAGTTCGTCGGCCACCCGGTACAAAATCCCCCGGCGCAGGCGCGAGCATAGCGAGCAAGTGGTTTTGCCTTCTGGAATCAGGCGCTTCACGATGCTGTAGGTATCTTGATTTTCGATATGGAACGGCACCCCGAGTTTGGTCAGGTAATCGGGCAAAATCTGCGCCGGAAAATTCGGCTGCTTTTGATCCAGATTAACCGCCACGATGTCAAAATGCACCGGCGCACGCGCTTTCAGTTTCAGCAAAATATCGAGCAGGGCATAGCTGTCCTTGCCGCCGGACAGGCACACCATGACCTTGTCGCCCGCTTCGATCATGTTGAAATCGATAATCGCCGAACCGACCAGCCGACACAGCCGTTTTTCCAGTTTTTTGTTTTCAAACGCCTGTTTTTCCAGTTGTTTGGGGGTTAAGCCCAGACCCGGATCGGCACACGGTGCATTCATGCCCCACTCCTTTTGATAAGTTATTGATTGATTAATTAATTGATGCCGGGCGGTTGGCCTCAGCCGGTTTCATGAAAAATACCTCGACCCCGACCCCTTCACAATCAGGGTAGGCATCGGGCTTCATGCTCGCCACCCGTACCGCACGCACTTGGGGATGGGCCAAAATGGTCTGTGCCACATCGTCACACAGGGTTTCCTGCAAGTGAATATGGCCTTGCTCCATGCGGGCCCGAATCGTGTCGCGCATCAGGTTGTAATCGAGTACTTCGCCCAATTGATCGGTTTTCGGCGTGGAACAGGCCAGCGGTACATACATATCGACATCGATCAACACCCGCTGTGCTGCGCGCTTTTCCGATTCATAATGGCCGATTCGGATCATCACTTCATAATTGCGCAAAAACAGGCGGCGGCAGTCGGACAATTGGGGATAAAACAGGGCAACGGTCATCGTATTTTTCCCGATCAGGTGGCGGAGGTTGGCGTCATAAAGACCACATCGCGGGCCAGCGGCATTAAATGTTGTCCACCATCGACCACGATGGTGCTGCCGGTAATGCCCGGCGTTTCCACAATAAAACACACGGCGGCGGCGATATCGTCCGGCGTGCTGGAACGGCCCAACGGTGTCATGCGGTGCGAGGCGGCAAATTGTTCCTCGGTTTGCAGTGGCGAGGGCAGTGAAATGCCCGGTGCCACGCCAGCGACCCGCAATTTCGGGGCCAGTGCCTGGGCCAGCATTACGGTGGCATTTTGCAGTGCCGCCTTGGACAGCGTGTACGAAAAATAATCGGGGTTCATATTGCCCAGCTTTTGATCGAGCAAATTCACTACCACCGCCTGTTGCCCGTCTGGCGTCATGGCGTGCAAGCCCTGCGCCAGCAATACCGGTGCCACCAGATTGGTTTGCATGTGGGCATGCAGTTGTTCGGGAGTAAAATCGGGCGCGCTATCGTATTCAAAGCGCGAGGCATTGTTGACCACGCAATGTACCGCGCCCCATTCGGCATGAATCTGCGGCAGCAGTTGCTGCACCGCCGCCG
>JACCDS010937739.1_pt1 | contig 10320 bp, 8 predicted proteins | sample 7446441 | NCBI WGS metagenome assembly JACCDS01 (sample SAMN15323445, study PRJNA562643) | freshwater metagenome | isolation source: river surface water | place: USA:Blue River Watershed | collected 2017-08-17 | reverse complement strand
TTCGTTTTCACGAACTCCCTTTCCGGATTTGGTGCCCACGGAGGGACTCGAACCCCCACACCTCGCGGCACATGGACCTGAACCATGCGCGTCTACCAATTCCGCCACGTGGGCTTGAAGAAGGCGAGATTATAGATGGCCTGGGGAAAATGTCAAACGTCTTCGCGAAGATTTTTTTCCGGGGTTCGTTAACGCGCGGCCAAAGCCTTCGCGTGTCCGCTACACTAGCGTTGTTCGTTCTCCAACCTATCCCGATATCTTTTGAGTCAATACCCCTACAGCATTCCCAGCCGGGAGGAGATCCTCGGCATCCTGCGGACCGCATCTGAGCCACAGACTGTGGCCTCGATCGCGCAGGCCTTGTCCGTCAAGAACGAGGAGCTCGATGGCCTGACCCGCCGACTGGCAGCGATGGAACGCGATGGTCAGATCAAGCCCGACCGCAAGGGCCGGCTTCAACTCGCGAATACATCCAGCTTCATTGAGGGGCGAGTATCAGCCCATCGCGATGGCTACGGATTCCTTATTCCGGATGACGGCGAGGATGTATTCCTGTCCGATCGAGAGATGCAGAAGGTCATGCACGGTGATCGCGTGCAGGTTCGTATTACTGGCACTGATCGGCGTGGCCGCCCCGAGGGTACGATCGTCGAGGTAACGCAGCGGGCCAATACGCACGTGATCGGTCGGCTGGTGAGCGAGAATGGCGTTTGGTTGGTGGTGCCCGAGGATAAACGCATCAGCCATGACATCCTGTTGGCAGGGGCGCCTGGTAAGGCCAAGGCAGGGCAGGTGGTCAGCGTTGAGCTGACCGAGCAGCCGTCGCGCTACTCTCAGCCTGTGGGCAAGATCGTTGAGGTGCTGGGCGACATTGATGACCCCGGCATGGAGATCGAGATCGCGGTACGCAAGTACGGTGTCCCGCATGAGTTCTCTGACGCAGCGCAGAAGCTCGCTGCCAAGCTGCCGCCCGAAGTACAGTCATCAGACCTGAACGACCGCGTCGACCTGCGTGACGTGCCTCTGGTAACCATCGACGGAGAAGACGCACGCGACTTCGACGATGCTGTCTACTGTGAGCCGGTGAAGATTGGCCGCAGCAAGGGCTATCGACTGATCGTCGCGATTGCCGACGTCAGTCACTACGTGAAGCCAAACGATGCGCTGGATGTGGACGCGCTCGAGCGCAGCACGTCAGTGTATTTCCCCCGACGTGTGATCCCGATGCTCCCGGAGAAGCTGTCAAACGGGTTGTGTTCGCTGAACCCGGACGTCGATCGTCTGACGCTGGTTTGCGATGCCGTCATTACTGCCAAGGGCGAGGTCAAGGCATATCAGTTTTACCCCGCCGTCATTCACTCGGCAGCGCGTCTGACGTATACCGAGGTAGCGGCGATCCTTGCCAACACACGTGGGCCGGAGGCGCTACGGCGACCGGGCTTGTTACCGCATCTGCAGCACCTGTATGAACTGTTTCAGGTATTGCTGGCAGCACGCAAGGAGCGTGGCGCCATCGATTTCGATACAACCGAGACCTACATCGTTGTTAATGCTGCGGGCAAGATCGAGCAGATTTTGCCGCGCACGCGTAATGATGCCCATCGCCTGATCGAAGAATGCATGCTGGCCGCGAACGTTTGTGCGGCGGATTTCATGGAGCGGCACAAGCATCCGGGGATGTTCCGTATCCATGCGGGTCCCACCGAAGAGAAGCTGAACCAGCTGCGGACTTTCCTGAAGCAGCTGGGTTTGTCACTCGGTGGTGGCACCTCGCCCTCAGCATCTGACTACGCGGCACTGATGGAAAAGATCAGGGAGCGTCCCGACGCCGTGCTGCTGCAGACGATGCTGTTGCGATCGATGCAGCAGGCGGTCTACAGCCCGGACAACATCGGTCATTTTGGCTTGTCGTTTGAAGCCTACGCGCACTTCACTAGCCCGATTCGGCGTTACCCCGATCTGCTGACGCATCGCGTGATCAAGGCGATCCTGCAAGGCAGGCACTATCACCCCAAGGGCATTGTTACCGAGTCACTGAACACCAATCTTTCGCCGGCGGCGCGCAAGATGCAGGCGAAGGACCGCGCAGCTGGCAAGAAGCGGGCAGAGGGCGATCTGGCGATCTGGGAAGCGTTGGGTATTCATTGCTCCGCCAATGAGCGACGTGCGGACGAGGCATCGCGCGACGTCGAGGCCTGGCTCAAATGCTATTTTGTACGGGACAAACTCGGCGAAGAATTCACCGGCACCATTTCTGGCGTCGCATCATTTGGCATTTTCGTGCAGCTCGATGCGTTGTTCATCGAGGGCATGGTGCACGTGACGGATCTTGGTGCCGATTATTTTCAGTATGACGAGGCGCGGCATGAACTGCGAGGTGAGCGAACTGGCATCCGCTATCAACTGACCGATCGGGTGACGGTACAGGTGAGCCGGGTTGATCTGGACGCGCGTCGGATCGACTTGCGACTGGTGCATGAGCCGGGTATCCGCACGCAGATGAAGAATGAAGCGCGCCGCGCCGATGCTGAGCATGCGCGCAGTGGCATGTTCGGCGCAAAGAAGGCTGCAAAGAAAGCTGCGAGGAAGGCGGCGCCGGCCAAGCCGGCAAGTGTCAAAGCGCGCAAGGCGGCGAAGGCACCGAGAACGGAGAAGACACCGGCACCTGCACCGCGTGGCGTGCGCAAGAAGCGTAAATAAAAATAATCCAAGCAACGCCAGTAATTCAGTTAATGCAATTAGTGCGTAAGCGATGCGCAATCAAAGCGCCAATAAAGCGCAAATAAAGCGCAAATAAAGCGCAAATAAAGCGCAGAAAAAGTATATGAAATCGAAAATGATCTTTGGCTTCCATGCCGTAACAGCGCGTTTGCGGCATGACGCTGCCTCGGTAGAGGAAATTTACGTGGACGCTAGTCGCCACGATCGACGCATGGGCGATCTGCTGCGCGCGGCAAAGGGCGCAAACGTGCGGATCATTCAAGCGGATGACGAGCGCCTTGATGCCATGGTGGGTACGCGCCGTCATCAAGGAGTCGTTGCGCGCGCCGGTGAGCTTTCGCTGGCGCGAAATCTAGCCGAGCTACTGGACGGTATACAAGGGCCACCGCTGATTCTGGTCCTGGATGGCGTGACGGATCCGCACAACCTCGGCGCGTGTCTGCGTGTGGCCGATGGCGCTGGTGCTCACGCGGTGCTTGCGCCAAAAGACCGTGCGGTCGGGCTGAATGCCACGGCGGCCAAAGTCGCTAGCGGTGCAGCCGACACGGTGCCCTACATTACCGTGACGAACCTGGCACGCGCAATGCGAGAACTACAGGAGCATGACATCTGGCTCACGGGTACTGCTGACGAAGCAGAGCAGAGCCTGTACGACGTCGACTACACGGGCGGCACTGCATTCGTGATGGGATCGGAGGGCGAGGGCATGCGCCGGCTGACCCGCGAAAATTGCGACCGGCTGGTGAGTCTGCCGATGTTGGGATCGGTCGAAAGTCTGAACGTATCGGTGGCTTCAGGTATTTGCCTTTACGAGGCGCGCCGACAGCGCTTGAAGCTACCGGCGGCCTAGGTCGCGTGAGGCGAGGATAGTGATTGGTCTGGTGCTGAGCAGGCGTTTGTTGGTCGATGCTCAGTGGCCGATCAAGCGACGCATAGACAATGATCATCGGCGTATCTTTCAATCTTCTGCCGCCCTCCATCCATTTCAATAAAATCGGGATATCGAACCCGGAGACATTGCATGTTCACCCGAATCAATGAAGACATCGCCAGCATCATGGAACGTGACCCGGCGGCTCGTAGCCGGTGGGAGGTGCTGACGTGTTACCCGGGCCTGCATGCGATCGTGATGCACCGGTGGGCCAATGCCTGCTGGCGCCATGGGTTTCGCTGGCTGGGCCGGTTCATCTCTCACATTGCCCGTGGCCTGACGGGCATCGAAATTCACCCGGGTGCGACGATGGGACGTCGCGTTTTCATCGATCACGGTTTCGGTGTGGTGATCGGCGAAACCGCCGAGGTGGGCGACGATTGCACGATCTATCAGGGTGTCACTCTTGGCGGCACCTCACTGACGAAGGGCAAGAAGCGCCATCCGACGCTGGGCCGTGGAGCCATCATCGGTGCTGGTGCGAAGGTGCTGGGCTCGTTTACCGTTGGCGAGGGCGCAAAGGTGGGCTCGAATGCCGTGGTGGTCAAGGAAGTGCCCCCTGGCGCGACAGCGGTCGGCAACCCAGCACGAATCATCGAAAAAGAGGCGCCTTCTGCCCGTGATGATGCTGCCGCAAGAATGTTCGCGGCTTACGGCCTCACACCTAACGGTGACGATCCGCTATCGAAGGCGCTGCACGGCCTGATTGATAATGCGGCGTCACAGGAGCTGCAGCTGGTCAAGATCGTCGCGGCTTTGAGGGCTGCTGGCATTGCCGTCGAGGCCGTGCCCGAACTGGATAAGTTCAATCCGGACAAGCTGAACAAGCTGGTGGAGTGAGGTGGGCGGTGGTGCGACCCAAAATTTGCAAATGAGAGCGAGCTTCGGACGCCTGCCCTTATCCTGAGGTGTCAGGTGCTGGTAGCAGCTCGACGACTCAACATCAGCCACCCCCCATCGATCACCAAGAACCTATCCACCGCCAGGCGCCATCAACCATAGCAAACAATCGTGGCGTAGCGAGCGCAACGGCGATTGCGCTCGTTGTGATCCCCGAGGCTATGCCACCTTCTTGGCTCGTTCCTCCTCAAGCAAGCGCAGCACGCGTCGCTGTACCTTGCCAGTGGTCGTCATGGGCAGCGCAGCAATGAATTCAATCTCCTTCGGATACTCGTATGGTGCAAGCAGGCCGCGCACATGTTGCTGCAATTGCTCGATGAGTATTCGGTCTTCGTTGTCACCCCGCGGAGTACCTTCGGTCAGTACGACGAAGGCTTTGACGAGATTGCCACGCTCTGCGTCCGGCTTCGGTACGACCGCAGCATTGGCGACGGCCGGGTGTTTGACGAGGCAGTTTTCGATCTCGGAAGGGCCGATTCGGTAGCCGGCTGCTTTGAACATGTCGTCAGCGCGGCCGCGGTACCAGAGGTAGCCATCAGTATCGACTTGCGCAAGGTCGCCCGTCAGCAACCAATCGCCTCGGAACTTGTCGGCGGTTGCGTCGGGGCGCTTCCAATAGCCGACGAATAGCACCGGATCGGGATGCCCGTGAATGTCGCAGCGGTGCAATGCAACTTCACCGACCTCGCCCGGTGCCACCGGAACACCGGCGTCGTCGAGCACGGCAACCCGGTGGCCGGGATAGGGCTTGCCCATGCTGCCCGGACGCGCCGGCCAGTACAGCGCGCAGTTGCCGACAAGGTAGTTCGCCTCGGTCTGTCCAAACATCTCGTTAACCGTTACGCCGAGTGCCTCGCGCGTCCAGTTGAACACCGCATCGCCAACGGCTTCGCCGGCGCTCATGATGGCGCGCAGCTTAAGTTGATAGTGCTTCGCTGGTTCCGGTACGGCTTTCATCATCATTTTCAGCGCCGTCGGAAACAGGAAGGCATTAGTGACGGCGTATTTTTCCATCAGCCTGAATGCGTTCTCAGCAGAGAAACGTGCGCGGCTGGCGACGATCGGATGTCCGAAATACAGTGTCGGCAGCAGGGCATCCATCAAGCCACCTGTCCAGGCCCAATCGGCCGGCGACCAAAACACGTCGCCCGCCTGCGGGAACCAGTTCTGAGACGCGACGAAACCCGGCAAATTACCTAGTAGCGCTGACTGAGGAATCAATGCACCCTTAGGTGCGCCGGTGGTGCCGCTGGTGTAGATCAGAATCGCCGGGTCGGTGGCGCGGGTAGGGACGGGATCGAAGTGATCGTCGGCGGCCGCCAATGCAGCTTCCCAATTGACCAAATCCTCCCGCGAGGAGTCGATGGCGATCAGATGCTGTAATGCCGGACATTGCGCGCGGATGACGTCGATACTGGGCAGACCGGCGCGGTCGACGATGACCACGGTGGCTTCGCTGTCCTGCAAGCGGTATTCCAAGGCATCCGGCCCGAAGAGGACAGACATCGGCATCGCAACCGCACCGAGTTGCTGGCACGCGATGTGCGCGATGGCCACCTCGGGCCGTTGCGGTAGCACGATGGCGACGCGAGTGCCGCGCGCGACCCGCAGCGATTGCAGCACATTCGACAGGCGGTTTGCCTGCTGCTGCAATTCTGCATAGGAGAGGCTGCGGTCGCCTTCGTCATCATCGAAGTGAATTGCGATCCGATGACTATCGTTCGCCCAGCGCCGACAGCACACCTGCGCGATGTTGAAATCGTCTGGAAGCAGCCAGCGAAATTCGCTGTGCAATTGCGCGTACTGGTCGCGCGGTGCGGTCTCCATCGAGATGCCCATGTCGTGGCTCCCTTATAATTTTGAGTCGGCGATGCTAACCCCGGGGAGGGTATCGTGGCAATCCCGACTCTTCTCATCGCATATGGAGAATCTACTGAATCCTTCGAACCGCTCAAATGCCTCAGATTTCAGGAAGCCGTCCCGTTCCGAGTTTGTCGTCCTTCGTGGTTTGCGCATGCACGTGCGCCATTGGGGCAAAAGTGAAGCACCGATGCTATTCATGCTGCACGGCTGGATGGATATGTCGGCATCGTTCCAGTTCGTCGTTGACAGCTTTGCGCGCGACTGGCACGTGATTGCGCCTGATTGGCGTGGGTTTGGGTTATCTGACCGAGTGGCCGGAGATTGCTACTGGTTTCCCGATTACTTTGCAGATCTCGATGCCTTGTTGGACCATTACTCTCCGGAGGTGCCCGTGAATCTGGTGGGACACAGCATGGGCGGTAACGTCGCTACGATTTACGCGGGTGTTCGACCACAGCGAATTGCGAAGCTGGTCAATCTTGAAGGTTTTGGTTTGGCGACAACGACGCCCGCGCAGGCACCCGGGCGTTATGCGCAATGGTTGGATGAGCTGCGTCAGCCACCGCAAATGCGCACGTATCCAACGCGAGCCGACGTGGTTGCGCGACTGTGCAAAAACAACGCTCGCCTGACACCGGAGCGTGCGGATTTTCTGGCGGGCGAATGGGCGCGCCAGCGCGGCGATGGCGAGTGGGAGATTCTCGGCGATCCTGCGCACAAGATCGTCAGTGCACAGTTGTATCGCAGCGATGAAGTACTGGCCTGTTGGCGCCACATCACCGCGCCGGTGCTATGGGTGGAAGCCGAGCATACAGACATGTGGCGCTGGATGGGGCCGCGTGAGAAGGTCCGAGCCGAGATCGATCAGCGAATGCAGGTGATTCCGAATGTCATTCCGGCGCGCGTCGCTGACGCAGGTCATATGCTGCATCATGACCAGCCTGAGGCGGTAGCCAGTCTGATCGAACGCTTCATCGCAGATTGAGTCGGCCGGCAGTGTCTGGCTGGCCGCATTAAAATCGCTTGACGCCTACTTCACCCTCGCTTCCTTTTTCCTCATGCTTAACGCTGACTTGCACTGCCACTCAAACATCTCGGACGGTGTACTTGCACCTGCCGACTTGGCCGGACGCGCGAAGGCAAACGGTGTCGAGATATGGTCGCTGACAGACCATGATGAAGTGGGCGGCATTGCCGAGGCGAGGCAGGCGGCAGCAGCGCTCGGGCTTCGCTTTGTTGCCGGTGTAGAGATTTCCGTCACCTGGGCCGGTAAAACCGTCCATATCGTTGGGCTCGGCATCGATGAGCATGAGCCGACGTTGACCGCAGGGCTGGCATCAGTGCGCGGTGGCCGGGTCGTTCGCGGGCGTGAGATTGCTGCCCAGCTCGCTGAAGCGGGTATCCCCGATGCGTTCGAGGGGGCGCTCAAGCACGCTGATAACCCCGAGATGCTCGGACGAACCCACTTCGCGAGGTACCTGGTGGAGGCGGGCGTGCGTCCGACCGTGGGCGACGTGTTCCGCGATTATCTGGTTGAGGGCAAGCCCGGTTTTGTACCTCACCGCTGGGCGACCTTGGAAGAGGCCGTCAGCTGGATCCGGGCTGCAGGCGGTCACGCCGTGATTGCGCATCCGGGACGCTATTCCCTCACCGATCTGCAGCGCGATGCACTGATCGACAGCTTCCGCGATCTTGGCGGTACCGGTATCGAAGTCATTACTGGCAGCCACACACCGGATCAATACGATGTCTATGCCCGCATCGCCCGGCGCGCCGGGTTGCTCGCTTCGCGAGGCTCTGATTTTCATGGTCCCGCCGAGTCGCGGGCCGACCTCGGTTCGTTGCCGCTGTTGCCGGCCAACTTGCCTGCGATTTGGGAAGTTTGGTAGATTTTTTCAGATAATTTCTGATTGAGTCTAAAAAATACTTCGTATTTAAGAGATTGAAATCGGGCGAGGGTGCCACAAGATTCGACCGTGCTCGTGGATAATTGCGTCTCCTTCAATTTGAATTCAACAGGGAAGCTTGTATGAAAAGAATCGTGCTGTTCTTGCTGACCAACCTTGCCGTGATGGTCGTGCTGTCGATCGTGCTGTCGGTGCTGGGCGTGGACCGCTTCCTCAGCGCGCAGGGCCTGAACGTTGGCATGTTGCTGGTGTTCTCTCTGGTGGTCGGTTTTACCGGCTCTTTTATCTCACTGCTGATGAGTAAGCCGATGGCCAAATGGTCCACGGGCGCTCACGTGATTGACCGCCCGAGCAATTCAACCGAGCAGTGGCTGGTCGACACGGTGGCACGGCTTGCGCAGCGCGCAGGGATCGGCATGCCAGAAGTGGCCGTCTATGAGGGCGATCCGAATGCGTTTGCTACCGGCGCCTTCAGAAACGAGGCCCTGGTCGCTGTCTCGACTGGCTTGTTGGCTAACATGAGCCGCGACGAGGTTGAGGCTGTACTTGGTCATGAGGTTGCCCATATCGCTAACGGTGACATGGTCACGATGACGCTGATCCAGGGTGTCACCAACACCTTCGTCGTGTTCTTGTCCCGAGTGGTCGGCTATGTGGTCGATCGTGCGTTGTCGCGTAACGAAGAATCGACCGGTGGTGCCGCCTATATGGTGACGGTGATCGTTTGCCAGATCGTGTTCGGCGTGCTCGCGTCGCTGATCGTCGCTTGGTTCTCACGGCAGCGTGAGTTTCGTGCCGATGCGGGTTCTGCGCAGCTGCTCGGCAGCCGTCAACCGATGATCAACGCACTGTATCGTCTGGGTGGTATGCATGACAGTGCATTGCCGCAGAATGTCGCGACGTTGGGCATTCGGCACTCGGGTGGGTTCTTTGAGCTGTTTTCGAGCCACCCGCCGATCGAGCAGCGCGTCGCAGCCCTGCAGCAAGGCTGATCCCGATCACCTCGTTCGATCTCAAGAAGCGACAGTCTGTCAGACTGTCGCTTTCATTTTTTTATGACTCAGTTCTTTCAAATTCATCCCGAGAATCCGCAGCAGCGCCTGATCCGCCAGGCGGCTGACATGGTTCATGCAGGTGGTATCGTGGCCTTGCCGACGGACTCAAGCTATGCGTTGGTCTGCCATCTCGACGACAAGGCGGCCGTTGATCGTTTGCGGCGGATTCGTGGCGTCGACGAGAAGCATCATCTGACCTTACTGTGTCGTGATCTGTCGGAAATCGCGACGTATGCGCGAGTCGACAATCGACAATACCGCTTGCTGAAGGCGGCGACGCCCGGGCCGTATACCTTCATTCTTGAGGCAACTCGGGAAGTGCCGCGACGCTTGTCGCATCCGTCACGCAAGACGATTGGATTGCGGGTGCCGGAGCATTTGATCGCGCAAGCCTTGCTCGAGGCGCTGGGACAGCCGCTGCTTGCTACGACGCTGATTCTGCCAGACGACGAAGTGCCATTGAACGACCCTGAGGACATTCGCGAGGCCCTGCAAAAGCGCATCGAGTTGGTGATTGATGGCGGCAGTTGCAGCTTGCTGCCGACCACCGTGGTCGATCTGACCGGGGAGGCGCCGGTCGTCCTGCGCGAGGGCAGGGGCGATGTTTCGCTATTTGCCTGACCGAATGCAGCAACCGCTCTGATAAAATCCGGTCGATGAACGACACCATCCAGTCGATTGCGGTCTATGCGCTGCCAGTACTTTTCGCCATCACGCTGCACGAAGCGGCCCATGCTTTTGCGGCTCGCTACTTTGGTGACCTGACAGCGTACGCGCAGGGGCGCATGAGCCTCAACCCGATCCGCCATATCGATCTTCTCGGCACCATTCTCATTCCGCTGGGCCTGAAGTTGTTGGGGAGCCCTTTCATCTTTGGCTATGCGAAGCCAGTACCCGTCGATTTTTCGCGCTTGCGAAACCCGAAGCGCGACATGCTCTGGGT
>JACCDS012375341.1_pt1 | contig 10322 bp, 8 predicted proteins | sample 7446441 | NCBI WGS metagenome assembly JACCDS01 (sample SAMN15323445, study PRJNA562643) | freshwater metagenome | isolation source: river surface water | place: USA:Blue River Watershed | collected 2017-08-17 | reverse complement strand
CACACGTCGACAGCTGATGCCCTGTTTGCAGGGGTTCCGGTGGTGACACTTGATGGCACCAACTTCGCTGGCAGAGTGAGCGCGGGCCTTCTGAAGGCGGCAGGCCTCGGTGAGCTGGTTGTCAAGTCTCGTGAGGACTATGTGCAGACCGTGCTCGATCTTATTGAGCGGCCCGCCTTGCTGAAGGAGCTCAAGGTCAAGCTGCGCAGGTCCTTTGCACAGAGTGCCGTGTTTGATGCACCGGCGCGTGCTCATCAGCTGGAGAAGGCCTATGCCATTGCGCTGGACAGGGCCCGCAGAATGCTGCCTGCCGCTCACATCAACGTCAAGCCTGGCCATGTTGCTGCGTTGCTACCGGCAGGCTGGCGTGCGCTTCCTGTCGACTGGTCCGGTTACAGGGTGGCGGTGGTGACGCCTTACTTCAGGGCCGACCAGGAAAAGCTCCAGCGCTGCTGCGAGTCGGTTTCAGGGCAGACGCTGCCGTGCGATCACATCCTGGTCGCCGACGGCGAGCCGCAGCCCATGCCCCCTGGTGCCCGGGTGATTCACATGGTGCTGCCATCCAATGTCGGCAATAGTGGAGCGTCCCCCCGCGGCTTCGGGGCCCAGTACGCCTTCGTGCAGGGCTACGACGCGGTGGCTTTTCTGGACGCCGACAACTGGTTTGACCCAGAGCACGTCCAGGCCGCCGCACACCTGCTCGAGCAGGGGCCCTTTGATGTGGTTTATGCCCGCAGAAAGATCGTGTTTCCCGACTCGGAAGTCTTGCCCTTCGAAGATCCGGACGATGCGGCTGGTCGCCACGTGGACACCAATTGCTATGTGTTCTCCAAGCGGGCGGCATTCCTGGCCAGTGCCTGGGCGATGTATCCGAAAGAGTTCGGAGCAGGAGAAGACAGATACCTGAAGGTCATTGTCGACAAGTACGCTCTTCGAGTCGGACGGCTCGATGTTCCCACGGTCTGGTACGAAACGAACTGGAGCAAGCACTACAGCCTGGCCAAGAAGCAGCCTGTGCAACCCATACGCAAGCCTGCGACCTGGTTTGGTCGCTCCTGGGATCCCAAGCTTGCGTTCTCAAGGACCGGGATTCGCTTCTGATGATCCCGGTGATGACTCGACAAGAAGTGACGGCCGAGGACCGACACAAACGCTGCCCGCTGGAGGCGGCACGCGTGGCTGCGGTTGAGTACCGATTTGCCCACCAGATTGGCATCGGGTCTCAATGCGTCGTCTACAAGGCTGCTGATGAGTGGGGCAACAAGCTCGTGGTCAAGGTCTACGAGCCGAAAGTCAATCGTGCGCTCTGGCGAAACGAGGTTGCACAGTTGCGGCGATTTCACTCTCCCTGGACACCCTACCTGTACGCGGTCTTTGAGCACCAGGAAAGAGCTTTCCTGGTGATGACCGACGGTGGGTGGTCTGTTGCCCGGTGCAAGTTCAGCGATCAGAGGGCCCGCGAGAGAGCGGCTATGGCGGTGGCTCGGTCGGTCGGTCAGATTCTGATGCGTATTCATGCGCAGGCGCATTTCCACGGGGACGTCAGTCCCGAGAACGTCTTGCTCAGGTTCGATGCCGATAACCGGTTGCGATCGGTGTGCCTGACGGACTTTGCGCTTTGCGCGCCGGAGAGTTCACTGGCCAACGCAAGGCCGGCCATGGCCGGTTGGATGCCAGCGCCGGAATACCTGCTGGGTCAACCTCTTGCCGGCTGCTGCATCGATACCTGGCATCTGGCAGCGGTGTTGCTGGGGCTACTCCAGGAAAACGCGGTGCACTACTCCAGCGAGCAGATTCTGGCCAACCGTGTTCAGGAGGACGCCCTGGCCCTCGGCGGTGATCTGGCGCCGTTGCTGGCTCCTGCGCTCAGCCTCCATCCAGAAAAGCGACCCAGCGTTCTGCGGCTATGGCAGTCCATCTGCCAGCTGCACGCCAGCACTTGATTCAATTTTCATCAACCGAAAAGGAGTCCACATCGTGGCTGAAAAGAAAGAAGCAACGACAGGTACCGTGGCAGCCAAAGAAAAAACGCCGAGGTCCTCTCGCACTTTGACCATTGACGGCGTGCAGTACGAGCAGGACAAACTCAGCCCTGCTGCGAAGTCGCAGTTGGCCAACATCCGGGTCGTGGACCAGGAGATCCGCCGTCTGCAGATGCAGATCGCGATTGCACAGGCCGCTCGCGTGACTTTCTCGCGAACCCTTCGTGACGAACTCAAGACCACTGACTGATGGTGACATCTCAACAGGGGACCCAGGACCCGGTTGTCGCGGCGAGCGTGGTGGATACCGTCATCGGTGCACTGGGTGGGCTCAAGCTCGGTCTGCTGGGTGCACGAGCGGGGGCTGGCCACATGCATGGGCTGGGTCAGCCGGCCATGCAGGTGCGCCTGGTGTGTCAAGGTCTTTCTGCTGAGAACGGTGAGACGGCCACTGTGCCGAACGAAGGTGTGCGATTGAGCAGGAGGCTGGCCGCTTCACAGACATCGGTTGAAGCTGCTGCACCCTACCTGCCTGCGCTCTCCCGGTTTCACGGTGCTCTGCTGGCGATGCAGGAAGCCGCCGGTTGGCCGGTTTGCAGGCAAGCGGTTCTCGAGCACGTCCAGCCTTTTCAACAGGCGCCGCAGGACGGTATGGTCGAGATCGTTTTGTGTCTGCCCGCACATCGTCCAGCCGTGCTCAAGCAGGTGGTCAGCCTTTTGCTGCCAGGGCAAGGGGCACCGGGGAAACCGCGCTCCCCGGACAGTTCCTATCGCGAAACCGTCACGCGCCTGATCAGTCAGATGCAGAAGGCCGCGCCTGCCGGCGTGAATAACCGGCTCCTCATGACGTGTGCGCACGAACTGGCCCTGCCCGTCGTGGAACTCCCCGGAGGGGTGATCCAGTACGGCTATGGCCTGCGGGGACGCTGGATGGAGAGCAGTTTCACGGAGAACGCTTCGACCATCGCTGCCAGACTCGTGCGCAACAAGGTCACGACAAACCAGTTTCTATCCAGAGCTGGCGTGCCTGTGACGGCACAAGTGGTGGTCAGCAGCGTCGAAGAAGCCGCCTCCGCTGCCAGGCAAGTCGGCTATCCGGTGGTGGTCAAGCCCCTGGATCTCGACGGCGGCAAGGGCGTGCAGGCCGGGCTGCGCAATGAGCAGGTGCTGCGCAGGGCATTCGAACAGGCCAGGCGCTTTAGCCAGAACCTCATTGTCGAACGTCACATCGAGGGCAAGGATTATCGTCTTGGTGTGGTCGACGGATCACTGGCCTGGACGACCTATCGCGAGCCTGCTGGTGTCTGGGGCGACGGTGTTTCCAGCGTGAAAAAACTTATTGAACAAGCTAACCAGGACCCGCGAAGAGAAACCACCAAGTGGGCCATGATGGTGCCCCTTGTCATCGATGAAGAGGCTCGCGAGCTGCTGCAGGAGCAGGGCGTGGAGATGGGCACGGTATTGCCCCAAGGGCAGTTTCTGCGACTGCGCCGCGCTGACAATGTCTCATCAGGTGGAACGCCCATCAACGTACCGGACGAAAGTGTCCATCCGGACAATGTGGAGCTGGTCACGCGGGTCGCCAGACTCTGCCGGCTCGACATCGCCGGCATCGACTTCATTTGCCCTGACATCACGCGATCCTGGCAGGAGGTGGGAGGGGCTATCTGCGAGGTCAATGGTCAGCCGCAGTTCTCCGTTACCAGACCGCAGACCTCGCAGAAAATTCTGCGCGCAACAGTGCCAGGCAATGGCAGGGTCCCTATCGTAGTCATGCTGGGCCAATGCAACTGGGGCCGGTGGGCGCACTCGCTGGAGAGCGTCGCGTCCCGACGTGGCCTCAGATTGGGGTTCGCACTGCATGACGGGCTGTATCTGGGAAGTCACCGGGTCAGGCAGGAGCGCAAGACGTGCTTTGACGATGCCCGGTCTCTGCTGGTCGACAGTGGGGTAGGGGCCATCGTGGTCTCGACCGATGGTCTGGCCTGGCTTGGGCAGGGCATACCCTTTGACCGAGTGGACGTCGTGGTCGCTGACGCGTCATGCGACAGGCGTGTGGTCAGGATGCTGTCGGACTGCCCCGGGACCCAGTTCTGGAAAACGAGCTCCTCCATCGAGTCCGTACTGCAGTCCCCGCAGGAGCTTGTCAGCCGACTTGAAAAGTTCTTTGTTTTCAGAGACCGGCAATGCCAGCAGCCCAGACCGGTTTGATCACGTTCAGCCGCGTCGCGGTTTTCCATGGTCCGAGTCCGTGGTCCAGTGATCCGGTCGTTTTGTGTCGTATCGGACACGCGGGGCTATTGGCGACGGATACCCTGAAGGCGCTTCGGGCGTTGCAGCATGAGTGCGCGGACTGGTTTGTGCCGTCGGCTCGGCCACAAGACGATGAGGGTGACGTTGACGCTGCCTCCGTACTCTGTGAGTTCCTGACGGACTGGGCCCTGCAGGCGCTGAACTTCGTTCGTGGGCAGTTGCGGTCCAAGGGCGTCCAAAGGGCGCATTCACAGTCCATCAGTCTGGTCTGGGTTGGCCATCATGAGTCGCCAATCACCACCGCAGTGCTGGAGTTGGGTGTCAAATGGGTCAACGCGTGCTTGCGGCAGATGCCGCAAGACGCATTCAAGGCTTCACTGGCCGAGATCTGGCGTCATTGCCGCCATCATCATCCTGACTTTCAGGCGACGATGATCATCGAGGCTGCCCGTGCCCGTGGGATCCCGTTCTCGCCAGCTTGGGGGCTGGCACGTCACTGGCGATTCGGCCAGGGAGCCCGCAGCCGAGTGTTGTTTGAGACCAGTTCCTGTTCAGATGGCAGCTTCGGTGCCCGTGTTGCCGCGTCGAAGTCTCTGACAAAAGGTGTTCTGCAGTCCCTGGGACTGCCGACAGCGCCTTTTGCGATGGTCAAAGGTGAGTCGGAGCTGGCCGCTGCTGTGCAGCAGGTGGGATTCCCATGCGCGATCAAGCCGATTGACCGTAGCGGCGGAAAGGGCGTCAGTGCGGGGTTGACCAGCAGCGACGCTGTTGCCCGTGCATACGCAGCGGCTAGAAAATTCTCCGATGCACCCATCATGGTGGAGCGTCATGTCGAGGGCGATGATCACCGGGTGATGGTGGTCGAAGGGCGGCTGCTGGCCTGTATCCGCCGGGAGCCTCCCCACGTCACCGGCGACGGCAGGAGGAGCATCCGCGAACTCGTGGAGCAGATCAACCTCACCAGAGACGAACGAAGCATGGCCAAGAGCCGGTACCTCAGGCCTGTTTTGCTGGATGCCAGTGCCGAGGTGCACCTGGCGGGTCAGGGGCTGGGTCTCGACGATGTCTTGAAAAAAGGGCAAACGGTCCGCGTGCGCAGCAATGCCAATCTCGCCACTGGTGGTCATTGTGTGGACCTGACTGCTGTCATGCACCCGGATATCCGCGTCATGGCCGAGTCGCTTGCGCAGACGCTGAACCTGCCGATGCTGGGTGTGGACTACCTGACGACGGACATCACCCAGAGCCCAGGGGCGTCGGGTGGACGGTTCATCGAAATCAACACGACACCGGGCTTGGTCGCGCTCACGGCAAGCGGCTGGAGTGCCCGTGAGGCTGGCGATGTGGCCCTGGGTCCCATGGTTGGAACAATTGCGCTGGACCTGCTCGTCGTGGATGAACCAGACCTTGCAAAAACAGAAGTGGAGCTGCAGCGACGCCATTGGCCAGCAGGCTGCGGTTGGGCCAGCTGGGGGCGTGCAAGTCTGTCAGGCGCCCACCTCGCGATGCATGACAAGCGTGTCTGGCCAGGCTTTGACGTCCTCATGGGGCAGAGACTTTTGCACGAGGCGGTCATTCTGGTGAGCAAGCAGCAGCTGCTCGTCCACGGCCTGCCCACGGACGCATTCAGGCGTGCAGAAGTGCGCTGCTCGCTGGAGGACATCTGGTTTGCTGTCATTCGTCGTCACTGCTCTCGCCCCGTCACCCGCCCATCATGAAGGAGGCGAATCTCAGCCTATTGATGTGCGCCGAGGATGCAAATATGAGTTATCTCGGACGAAGGGTCTGCAAAATGCGCTTTGCGGGATGTCTTGGCACGTTTTTAACTGAGTGCCCATGTATTTGACTCGCGGCTCACTGTCCAGCTCAGTGTCTGTATTCATCATCTCATGGGCAGGAATGCATGAGAAGGCCATCGCTATTGCAAATGATGTCTTATCTGTGACAGATGATGTCAGCATCGTGTATTCTGACCCGGACCCTGGTGTTGTATTGCCCGCCACATGCCGTTCGCTCAGGCGGCCCGATGACCTCTTCTGGGAAGACAAGTTCCGCACAGCAATCGACAGTTGTGCCGAGGGCCCTCTCCTGATCATCCATGCAGACTGCTCCTGCGATGACTGGGCCGAATTGGTGAGGAAATGTGCGACAGCTCATGAACAACTGGGCGACCTGGGTGTCTGGGCCCCCTGGATATCAGGTACCTATTACGAGCCCAGGTTCACTGCGATCTCCAGGCTGGAGAAAACAGACTGGTACTTGTCAACGCTGACCAACGGCATCGTTTTCTCGCTGGCCCCACCGATCATCAGGCGAATGCGTCAGGTCCGCTATGGGCAAAATGTCCTCGGCTGGGGTATTGATTTGCTGTTTTGTGCTTCCGCCTACGTCAATCATCTCATGGTTGTGATGGACAGCTCTGTCAGAGTGAGCCACCCGCAGCAATCTGGTTACAACACCGAGGTTGCAATGAGCGCCATGAATGGTTTCTTGCGCCAATTCACGCTACGCGAACGTCTTGAATGTGAGTTGCTGCGCTCATTTGTCAGTGGCAGGCACATGAAATTCGAGCGTATGGTGCGTCACGGCGGTCGCCGTGGCGTCTTCTAACGAACCGGTACGGCAAAGCCTGTCTGTACCTTGATCATTCTTTGTGCTTGGATCAATGGATTGAGGTCATGACGAATCTCGCGCGCATCACTTCCGAATATGTGGTTGCAGAGGATCGAATCAGGATTTGCGGAATTGACGAAAACAAAAAAACGTTGACCCTGTGGTTGACGCAGCGTCTTTCGAACAGGCTGGTTTCATTGCTTTGCAGCGGTCTGGAGAAGCACCAGCAGCAGCACTCGGGGCACTCATATCAAACGTTGCGCTCCCATGTGGAGCACAGCTTTGCCCAGCAACAGGCCGTGGCCAGTCTTTCCACTGAACAGGGGCCGGTCGTGGCGGCTGCAGACGCACCTCATTGGCGAGTGGAGGTCGTGGATGTTGCCCAAGGAGCAGGCGGGGTCAGTTTGACTTTCAAGGGCGTCCATGAGAGCGAGCGAGCTCTGCTGGTGCTGCCCACGCCTGCATTGAGGCAATGGTTGACAATCGTGTTCGTACAGTATCGGCGCGGCGGCTGGTCTACCCAGGTCTGGCCAGCATGGATGGAGGAGTCATTGGCTGGTCAAAAAGCCCCTGCCCGAGCCTTGCACTGATGAGTACAGCCTGCTATGGCAGGCGGACGCTGTCGGTGCCTGAGCAGAGTCCCTGCCATGGTTGAGGTATGTTCGATGGGCCTGTGCGCGGTGATTGGCCTGCAACGTCTCTGGAGCAGTGCACGATGATCGCAGTGGCTAAGCTCGGGAAATGGGGGGGCACACGCCGCCACGCGCCCGTCATGCAGCGGCGGCGTTCAGGCCGGTAAGGAATGCCCGGGCTGGTACTGGTGGTCGAGCAGGGCACCAGGCGTGCGCCATGAGATCACCGGGGCATGCGATTTCATCCTTGTCTGCGCCGCAAGGTTGCGCAAGTCAAAGGGTACGTCGGCTGATCAGCTTCTCAAGCCATCCTGTGGCGCGAGCGGGTTCGAGTTTGTGCGGGACGGTGGTCCTCTTGTCCTTCGATGCGGGGAGCGCAGTCACCTGTGGACGCACCGATGGGGCCATGACTGAAGGAGCGGCCGCAGCGGCATTTTGTGGCGGTTGAGTGTTCGTGCCCAGTACGGCCTTCTCTGTGCTCACCGGTCTTTGCGGGGAGCCTGTCGGCACGGTGGGAGCCTGAGCAGACCATGTCAGTTGTAACCACCGCAGCAGCGGATCCCACGGCTCCATGAGATCTGTCGTCGAGCCATCGCGATGGTCAAAGATGCTGGCGCCTCTTTCAAGGCAGGTGCTGTAGGCGGTTGCCTCGGGTATGACCGTGAGCAGGGGTGTCTCCCAATGCTTTGCGCTTGCGAGCCACTCACGACGTTTCTCCTCGGGCCAGCGCATGCCGACAGCGACTACCTGACAACGTCCGGAGCTCACCCTCGGCAACTGATGCAGTTCATGGAGGAACGGCAGGGAGGCATCCAGGTCAAAGAGAGAAGGCCCGATCGGTACAACCATGGCACTGACATTGATGGCCAGCTTGGCAAGATCATGGTCGTACAGGGCTCCAGGGGTATCGAGAACGACGTGAGTGGTTCCTGCCGGAGGCCGCATCACTTTGCTGCGGTCTACAGCCCATGTCGTGATCAATGGCGATTCAGAGGGGCGCCTGGAGAGCCAGCTGTTGACGGATCGCTGTCGGTCCAGGTCTCCAAGCATCACCCGGTAGCCGCTTCTGGCACACCAGGCCGCGATGTTGGTGGCCAGCGTGCTCTTTCCGCTTCCCCCTTTGCGGTTGACGATGGCTACGACGGGCATGGCTTCAAGGGGGGAGAGGTTGCTGAGTGGTAGCGAGGCACCGGAAGTCGTCACGGGGGGGGGCGCATGGGTTCTCGTCGCGATCGCCCGTGTAAAAACCAGTGCTGTCAGTGAGGCACTTGTGTTTCATAGGCGTAGTCCGCTTGAATCAGTTGCTGACAGCTGGGGATATTTCTCGAGTCACTTCTCATTGCCGCACGAACCAGGACGGCTGTGGTCCTTACGCTAGGGTGCCGCTGGCTGTCCAATGATTGTGAGCGGAGTAACGACTCTTCCAAGGCATGCGGCGCATGTACTGCCGCTCCCGTAGAGCGTGGCAACAGACAGATAAGCGCTGGCTCGAAATGGTTTTTCCGAAGTTCTTCGAGCGCTTGCGCGTTCTTCAGAAGTGCATGAACTTGGGGCTGCGCGAACCATTCAGAGAAACTGGTCGCAGCGCCTACAGGAAAGAGAGGTACGTGGCGAAGGTATGTCACCCAAAGATGTGAGCTCGCTGAAATGACTGCTGGTTGAGTCTGGCCTGACCCCACTGTCGCCCGCCCAGTAAGTGCGAGCATTCGCTGTCCATCGTCCGAACGCCAATCAAGCAGGCACGCACCAGATGCCGCGTCAAGGTCGATCGTGAAGCGCCAGCCCGTGAGGCTTGAGACTCGATGGTGACCCCCTCCGCTTTCGCAGGTTGCTATAACTATTCCAGCTGAACTCGCCCCCTCTACAGCCCCTGACAGCTTGTTCTCATCTGGCGGCCACGGAGCTGCTTGGGAGTTATGCATTCGTGCGAGCGTTAGCAGGCCAAGCAGCGGTAAGAGGTAAGCAGCAGTGGCGAGTCTCCGCGTGGCTGTGTGGGCGCGAAAAAAACGCATGGCCACATCTGCGGCGCATGAGCAAGACCAAGAAGCGGAAGGTCTGGTAGCACTAACACGTCTCAAGTAGATGACGTTACCGACACAATGCGAAATAGACATCAGTTATAGTGATACATACAGTTAATACCGTGCATATTGCCACAAAACTATGTTTGCCTATCAGCTCTTGTCTCTTGTGAAGACATGCTTCGGCGTGATGGAGTACGCTGACTTGGTCATCGGAACCTTATGAAACTCTCCCCATGGACTCTTCGTGTTCTGGCTTGTGCCCTTGAAATCAAACTCAAAGGTCGACGTGCTGGAGTGTCGGGAAGCCAACTCCTGCCTGGGGCGGCAACCTTAACGCTTGCACCCAGGGACTCTGCGAGTGAATGTCCCCCTGGTCTCGTGTGCCATGGGCTGCCCGGATGTAGGGATCTCAGGTGCCCTGGGCATCCCCGAAACAGACAAGACTGAAGCACATGCTGGCGCGGGAAAGGTGACCGAATCGAAGAGCCGCTACCGCATAGCTGGTCGCCGGCTATCTGAGGGGAGACGACCGCATTGTGCTGGCGGTCAAGATGACTGTGCCGGACGGATACAGGGCAGCTCTGAACAACCTTGGTGCTTACGGTCAGGGTGAAGTCCCCTCGAATTCCTGAGCCAGTCAGAAGTAGAGGTTGGGGAACAGTTTGACACGGTACTCGACCGGTGGGATTCGGCCGAGGGCTTCATGGGGTCGATGGTGGTTGTAGCGGTGCAGCCAGTCGGCCGTCATGTCGCGCACTTCCTGCAGTGACTCGAAGACGTAGCAGTCCAGCACCTCGGTTCGGTAGGTCTTGTTGAAT
>JACCDS011590723.1_pt1 | contig 10322 bp, 6 predicted proteins | sample 7446441 | NCBI WGS metagenome assembly JACCDS01 (sample SAMN15323445, study PRJNA562643) | freshwater metagenome | isolation source: river surface water | place: USA:Blue River Watershed | collected 2017-08-17 | reverse complement strand
GGAGCCGCCGCCGCATTTGAAAGGTGAAAGTTGAAAGTTGAAAGAATCAGCCACCGGCGGCGTGGGTTGGAGGTAACGGCGAACGCGTTTACTTCGCCGGTTCGGACTCGCGCAGCAGGGCGGCGAGCTCGTTTTGCCAGAGTTTTGCCACCGTGTGGGAACCGTGCCCGCGCGTCGCGGGCGAGAGCGGCAGAACAACGGCCCGGCCGCGGGCGACGCGCTTGATCTCGCGTTCGAGAATCCCGAGTTCGGGCGGATTGATCAGGTCGTCGGCCGTGTTGATCGCGACCAGCGGCGCCTTGATCTTTTCCAGGCCGGGCGCCGGGTCGTAGTCGTGCGAGGCCTCGATGGCGTAAAGGAAATCGTTGGCGTCGCCGGTTTTCAGATACGCCGCCACGAAGGTGTCGAGCACGGTGTCCGCCTGCGCCAGCGTCGGCGCCTCGGCCTGGCGCAGCACGGGGTTGCTGCTCATGAAATAAAGCATCTGCGCCGCGAGCCGGAGGGAGCGCGGCTGGGCTTCGTAGTTGCCGTCCCGCCATTCCGGATCCCCGTGGATCGCATCGCTCACCATGCGCCGCCAGACCCGGTTCCGGCCCGAGATCGGCGCCGGCAGGCTCGCGAGCGGGAACAGCGCATCCATGAAATCCGGATACATCTGCCCCCAGAGCCACGTGTGCATGCCGCCCATCGACGTGCCCATGACGAGCCGCAGGTGTTTGACGCCGATGCCCTCGGTGAGCGTCCGGTGGCCGGCGACGACCATGTCGCGGTACCCGTAGCGGGGAAACTTCGCGCGCAGGCCGTCGCTCGGCTTGGATGAACCGCCGTGGCCGATGCCATCGAGCAGAATGACGAAGTGTTTCGCCGCATCGAGCGGCTGGCCGGGACCGTAAAGGACGGCGAAATCGGGCCGGAGAAACGACGCGCCGCTGCCGGTCGTGCCGTGCATGACCAGCACGGCGTTGCGCACGACCCCGGCGGCGTCGACCTGCGGACGCCCGAGCACGCGGTAGTGCATCCGCAGCTCCGGCAGCGTCTCGCCCGAGGCGAAACGGAAATCGCGCAGCACGACGTCGCCTTCACGGACCGGCGGCAGCTCCGCGGCGCGAACGGCGACCGCGAACGCCGCAAAGATCGCCAGCAGCAGCCGCTTCATGCGCGCAAGGCCGCGGCGACGCGGACGAGTTCGGCGGCGACCGCCGCGACGGCCTGACGCGGACGTTCCTCGAGCAGCGCGCCGTCGGGCCCGAAGGCCTTGTGCGCGGCGGGCAGAATGCATTGCGCGGGAATCACGTGGCAGCCGAGGTGCGTGAGCAGGGCGCGGGCGGCCGTCATGGACCGGATGCCGCCGAAGGCGCCGGGCGAGGCCGACACGACCGCGGCGGCCTTGCCGACGAAGGGATCGTCGTCGGCGCGGGTGCACCAATCGATCGTGTTCTTCAGCAGCGGCGTGAGCTGCGAGTTGTACTCCGGCGAGGCGATGAGCAGCGCGTCGTGGCCGCGCAGGAGGGCGATGAGGCGGACGGCGTTGTCCGGCAGGCCGGAGGCATCCTCGAGGTCGCCGTGGTAAAGCGGCAGGACGTAGTCGTTGAGATCGACGAGCGTGGTTTCCCCGCCGGCGGCGCGGACGGCCGCGACGACGGCGGCGAGCAGCTTGCGGTTGAGCGATTCGCGGCGGGCGCTGCCGGCGAAAGCGACGATACGCGGGGCGGTGGGCATCCGCGGAAGGAAGCAGGGCGCGGGCCGACGGCAAGCGCCGCGCACAAAGCGCCGGACCGGGACAAGCCCCGGCCGGCGCGACGGTTCAACCGAGGGACTTGAGCAGGCGCTCGAGCTCGGTGCGTTTTGCCTGCTGCTCGGCCAGCTGCTTGCGCGCCCCCTCGAGCACCGCCGGCGGGGCCTTGCTCACGAACGCCTGGTTCGAGAGCCGGGCTTCGGTGCCGGCGATGTGCTTCGAGATCTGCTCGAGCTCCTTGGCGAGGCGGACCTTCTCGGCGCCGACGTCGACGGTCGAGGCGAGGTCGAGGTACACCGTGCCGAGCGGCGTGACGGCGGCAGGGGCGCCGTCGACCCGGTCCCGCCGCGTGAGTTCGGCGGCGCCGACCATGCGGACGAGTTTGCTCAGGTTGCCGGCGACCACGGCCCACTCGGCGTCGCCGGCGGTGACGATGAATTTCACGTCGCGGCGGCTGGCGAGGTTGTGCTCGGCCTTGAGGGCACGGGTGATCGAGACGAAGGCCTTCAGCTTCTCGACCGCGGCGACGGCGGCGAGATCGAGCACGAGGCCGCGGCCGTACGAGGACGTCGCGAGGTGGGACGCGTTTTCCAGCCGGACCTCCTCGATGAACGTGCCCGCCGCGCCGTAGCCGAGCTGGTGCCACAGTTCCTCGGTGATGTAGGGGATAAACGGATGCAGGAGCAGCAGCGTCTGCCGCAGCACGAGGTCCTGGATGGCGAGGCAGTTCGCCTTGGTGGCGGGATCTTGGAGCTTCGATTTGGAGACCTCGACGTACCAGTCGCAGAAATCGTTCCAGAAGAATCCGTACAGCGCCTGCACGGCCGCGCTGAACTCGAACGCGAAAAAGCAGCGGTCGACCTCGCGCGTGGCCGCGAGCAAGCGGTCGAGGATGGCGTGGTCGTCGGCATCGAACTGCCCCGGCTCGACGCGCCGGAGGATCGCCTCGAGGGAGGAATTGTCGCCGGCCTCGCCGCTCATCTGCCGGAAGCGGCAGGCGTTCCACAGCTTGTTGCAGAAGTTCTTGCCGGTCTCGATGCGGTCTTCCTGGAAGCGGATGTCCTGGCCCTGCGGCGCGATCGAGATAATGCCGAAGCGCAGGCCGTCCGCGCCGTACTTCTCGATCAGGTCGAGCGGGTCGGGCGAATTGCCGAGGGACTTCGACATCTTGCGGCCCTGCTGGTCGCGGATGATGCCGGTGAAATAGACGTGCTTGAACGGGATGCGGCGCTCGATCGGTTCGCCCGGCCGCATGAACTCCAGGCCCGCCATGATCATGCGCGCGACCCAGAAGAAGATGATGTCCGGGCCCGTCACGAGCGTCGTGGTCGGGTAGAAGTAATCGAGACCCTGCGCCTTCATCTTGGTCTCGTCGGGCCAGCCCATCGTGGCGAAGGGCCAGAGCCAGGAGGAAGCCCAGGTATCGAGGACGTCGTCTTCCTGGATCCAGTTTTCCGGATCGGCCGGGCCGGCGAGGGAAACGTGCACTTTGGTCGCGTCGGCGAGGTCGGCCTCGGTCAGCTTTTCCTTGTCCAAGCCTTTCCGATACCAGACCGGGATGCGGTGACCCCACCACAGCTGGCGGCTGATGCACCAGTCCTGGATGTTCTCGAGCCAGTGCAGGTAGACTTTGCTCCAGCGCTCGGGGTGGAACTTGATGTGCCCGTCGCGCACGGCGGCCTTGGCCTCCTCGACCTTCGGGTAACGCAGCCACCACTGCCACGTGAGCCGCGGCTCGATCGGGACGTCGGCGCGTTCGGAGTAGCCGACGTTGTTGGCGTAGGCTTCCTCGGCGACGAGGGCGCCGCTTTCCTTGAGGAGCTCCGCGGCCTTCTTGCGGCCGGCGAAACGGTCGAGACCGGCGAGCTCGGGGCCGGCGAGGTCGTTGAGCGTGCCGTTGGCGTTGAGCACGTCGATGATCGGCAGGCGGTGGCGACCGCCGATCTCGAAGTCGACCTTGTCGTGCGCAGGCGTGATCTTGAGGGCGCCGGTGCCGAAATCCTTGTCGACGGAGGCGTCGGCGATGATCGGGATTTCGGCCGCCGGCCCGAGGGCGCGGCGCACGGTCTTGCCGATCCAGCCCGCGTAGCGCGGATCCTCCGGATGCACGGCGATGGCGACGTCGCCCGGAATCGTCTCGGGGCGCGTCGTTTTGACTTCGACAAAGAGGCCGGGGGCGTCGGTGCGTTCGTAGCGGACGCGGTAGATCGTGCCGTTGACCGGCTTCATGATCACTTCCTCGTCGCTGAGCGCGGTCTGCGAGACCGGGCACCAGTTCACCATGCGCTTGCCGCGGTAGATGTGGCCCTTGCGGAACAGGTCCACGAAGACGGTGAGCACCGCCTCCGAGTAATGCGGGTCCATCGTGAACTGGGTGCGGTCCCAATCGCAGGACGCGCCGAGCCGGCGCAGCTGCTCGAGGATAATGCCGCCCTTCTCGTGGCGCCATTCCCAGACCTTTTCCAAAAACTTATCCCGCCCGAAGTCGTGCCGCGTTTTCTTCTGCTTGCGCAGTTCGCGTTCCACGACCGTCTGCGTGGCGATGCCGGCGTGGTCCGTCCCCGGGAGCCACAGCGCCGACTTGCCCTCGAGGCGGGCGCGGCGGACGAGGATGTCCTGCAACGTGTTGTTGAGCACGTGCCCCATCGTGAGCACGCCGGTGACATTGGGCGGCGGGATGACGATCGAGTACGGCTCGCGCGCCGGATCGGGTTGGCCGGCAAAGGCCCGCGCCTCCAGCCAAGCGGCGTACCATTTCTTTTCCACGTCGCGGGGTTCGTAACTCTTGGTGATCTCGGCCATCGATGGGTGCGGGTTGTGAACCGCGGACAAAACGGTCCGCCGCAGGACGAGGCAAGTGTTACTTCCCCGCGCGCCGCGGCGCGGCGCGCGGTTAGGAGTTCGGAGTTCGGGGTTCGGAGTTGGGAATATTGGTTTTGGGTTTTGCGTTTTGGGTTTTGGGCCCACGGCGGCCGGGCCGGGACTGAAGTCTCCGGTTTCCGGTTTCCGAATTCCGGTTTCGGGAAATTCCGGTTTCCGAATTCCAGTCTTGGGAGTTTCCGGTCTCCGGTCTCGGCCTTCCGGTTTCGGAAGTTTCCGGCTTTGCGCCGCCGGGCGTTTGCCTTTCACTGGCCCTCCCATGCCCGCCAACATCCCAGTCCGCGCCGCCGAACGGCTCACGTTCACCGGCGATGTCCCCGTCGCCGCGCGACTGGCGGCGTGCAAGGATTTCCTCAAGTCCGAGACGGCGGCCCTCAAGTCCCGCCACCAGTCCGGCACGCCGGGCCTCACGGTTTGCCACGAGCGCGCCCGGATCATCGATTGCCTCCTCGTCCACCTGTTCGACTACGCCATCGCCGCGTACTTCCGCAAAACCGGCGCGGCCGCCGTCCCCGTCGCCCTCGTCGCCCTCGGCGGCTACGGCCGCGGCGAGCTCTCCCCGTGGAGCGATGTCGACATCATGTTTCTCTTCCCCACGAAGACGAAACCCGCCGAGGCCAAACCCCTCCAGGAATTCCTCACCAACGAGATCCTCTACATCCTCTGGGACTGCGGCCTCAAGGTCGGCCACTCCACGCGCACGATCGACGACGCCTTCGCCGAGGCCCGCAAGGAAGTGCAGACCAAGACCGCGCTCCTCGAGGCGCGCCGCGTCGCCGGCTCCGAGAAGCTCTACGACACCTTCTCCCAGGCGTACCGCAGCTACTACATTTCCGAAAATCCCAAGGACTACATCGCCGTCCGCCTCGACGACCAGGCCAACCGCCGGACCAAGTACGCCAACACCGTTTTCAACCAGGAGCCCGACATCAAGAACGGCGTCGGCGGCCTGCGCGATTACCAGAACGCCGTCTGGATGGCCCGGGTGAAACTCGACCTCACGTCGATCAACGAACTCGCCGCGCAGAACTACGTGCGGGCCGAGGACCTCGTCGCCTTCCGCCGCGCCTACGATTTCCTGCTCCGCGTCCGCAACGAGCTCCACTTCATGAGCGCCCGCGCCACGGACGTCATGAGCCTCGATCTCCAGCCGCGGATCGCGGAAAATCTCGGCTACACCGAAAAGGAAATGCTCCCGCGCGTGGAGCACTTCATGCAGGACTACTACCGCGCGGCGCAGACCATTTTCCGCGTTTCCAAACTGGTCGAGGACCGCCTCGCCCTCAGCATCGGCCGCAACAGCAACGGCGACAAACGCTCCTTCCGCGAGGCCCTCCGCGCCTCCCGCTTCACCCGCGCCAAACGCATCGACGGCTTCATCCTCCGCGGCCGCGAACTCGCCGCCGAAAAACCCGAGGTCTTCCGCGAGGATCCCGTCCGCCTCATCCGCGTCTTCCGGCATCTCCAGACCCTCGACGCCAACCTCGACTTCCACCTCGCGGAGCTCGTCCGCACCTCCCTGCCGCTGCTCACCCGCGAGGTCGCGCATTCGCCCGACGCCAGCGTCTCCTTCCGCGCCATCCTCTCGGAACGCGGCGCCGTCCACCCGATGCTCGCCAAGATGCACGACCTCGGCGTGCTCGGGAAATTCATCCCGGAGTTCGACGGCCTCACCTGCCTCGTCCAGCACGAGTACTACCACCGCTACACCGCCGACGTGCACACGCTCGCGGCCATCCGCGAACTCGACCGCATCTTCACGGAAGCCGAACCCATCACGTTGAAATACCGGGCGGCCCTCCACGAGTCGGCGGACCCCACTCTGTTGTACCTCACGCTGCTGCTCCACGACATCGGCAAAGCCGAGGGCATCAGCGGCCATTCCGAAAGCGGCGTCCGCATCGCCGCGCCCATCCTCGAACGCTTCGGCGTTCCGCCCGCGGGCCGTGAACTAGTGCTATTCGTTATCAAAAATCATCTCGCGATGGCACGATTCTGGCAGAAGCGGGATGTCGATGATCCCAACACGGCCACGGCGTTTGCGGAACTGGTCGGCGATGCCGACCGCCTCCGGCATCTGTATGTCCACACGTTCTGCGATGCGCGCGGCACGGCGGTCGACCTGTGGAACAGTTACAAGGATACATTGCACACCACGCTTTTCCGCTCCACTTTCGAGCGGCTGAAACACGGCGCGGCTCTTGATGCCAGCCTTCAGGAAAAGAAACAAATGACCCAACAGGAACTGATCTCCAAAACCATCCCGGGAATCAGCGCGGACGAAATCAACGCCCATTTCAGTCTGCTGCCGGATCGGTATTTCGTCCACACCGACACCGACGAGATCGCGCTGCATATCCAGATGGTCAACCGGCTGCTGCGGTCGATCACCACCGCCGACTCCGTCGGTTCCCTCCGCCCCATCATCGAATGGAAGGACGACCTGAACCGGTCTTTGACCGTGGTCAACGTCGTCACCTGGGACCGCGCCGGCCTCTTCTACAAACTCGCCGGCGCCTTCAGCGTCGCCGGCCTCAGCATTCTCGGCTCCAAAGTCATTTCCCGCACCGATCACATCGCGATCGACACCTTCTACGTCGTCGAACCCGGCCGCGGTCCCGTGCAAAGCGCCAGCGCCCAGGAGAAATTCGCCAAGACCATCGAGGAAGCCCTCGTCGCCAACCGCGACCTGCTCCCCGACATCTTGGCCCAGGCGAAAAAAATCGCCGCCACGCGCTACCTGTCCACCGCCTCCGGCGAGGCGCTGCACAGCTCCTTCCCCCCGACGGTCGACGTGTACCACGAACTTTCGATGGAGCGCACGATCATCGAGATCCAGGCGCGCGACCAGATCGGTCTGCTGTACCGCCTCGCGAAATCGATCAGCGACCACAATTTCGACATCACCTTCGCCCGCATCGGCACCGAACGCGGCGTGGCGATCGACACCTTCTACATCGAGAGCGCCAACCACGAAGCCGTGGAAGGCACCGACCGCCTCATCGCCCTCCGCGACACCCTCAACGCCGTGATCGCCCCCGCCCCGGTGGTCGCGCCCGTGGCGGCGAAGTAGTGCCGGATTGCGGATCGCGGGTTGCGGGTTGCGGATTTTGGGCGGAATTCCGGATTGCCGGACCGGCCTTCGGAAGACTCCGGTTGCGGCCATGGACGGCGCCGCGTTCTCCGCCAAGACCAAGGCCTTCGCGCTGCGGATCGTGAAGCTGGTCGACGCCCTGCCCGCGGATCACGTTTCCCGCACGCTCGGTCGCCAACTGCTCCGCTCCGGCACCTCCGTCGCGGCCAACTACCGTGCCGCCGGCCGCGCCCGCAGCCGCGCCGAGTTCGTGGCCAAGCTCGGCATCGTCGAAGAGGAATGCGACGAAACCCTCTTTTGGCTCGAGTTGCTTGCCGACTCCGGCCGCATTCCCGCCGCCCGCCTCGAAAATCTCGTCCAGGAAGGCGGGGAAATCCTAGCCATGACCGTCGCCTCCATCAAAACTGCCCGCCGTGGCCTCCCGCGCTGACAACTCCCCTCGCTCCCCCGCTCCGGCGCCAGCCGATCCGCAATCCGCAATCCGCGATCCGCAATCATCCGAGCTCCTCTACTTCCTCGCCTCCCTCGCCACCCGCACCGAGGACCCCCGCGCCGCCCTGCGTCTCATGCTCGACCGCTTCGTCGCCCACTTCCGCGCCGACGCCGGCTCCATCGCCCTCCTCAGCCCCGACACCGGCCGCCTCGAAACCGAAGTCCAATCCGGCGAGGGCAACGACTCCTTCTCCCACGGCCTGAAACTCGGCCACGGCATCACCGGCTGGTGCGTGCTCAACCGCCGCTCCCTCCTCGTCGCCGACGTCACTTTCGAACCCCGCTACATCGCCGTCCGCGCCTCCGCCCGTTGCGAGATGGCCGCGCCCATGGTGGACGGCGAACAGATCGTCGGCGTCATCGATCTCGAGAGTGACCGCGTCGGCGGCTTCACCCCCGCCGACCTCAAGCAGCTCGAACTCTTCGCCGCCGAAGCCGCCCGCGTGCTCCAGCGGCTCTGGCAACTCGGCCACCTGCGCTCCAAGGCCCGCCAACTCGAGTCCCTCATCACCGCCGGCCAATCCCTCGTCACCAAACTCGAGCAGCAGGACCTCTTCGACACCCTCACCCACGAAGCCCGCCACACCCTCGAGGCCCGCGCCTGCGCGCTCTACCTGCACCAGCCCGCCAAGGGCACCGTGCGCTGCGCCTCCTTCGCCAACGCCGCCGCCGCCAAGCCCCCCGCCGGCGAACTGCCGATGGACTCCTGCCTCGTCGCCGCCGCCATCCACACCCGCCGGCAGGTCGCGTTTCCCGACCTCCAATCGCCCGAGTACCGCGAACTCCTCGATCTCCCGGACGATCCCACGCTCCGCTCCGTCCTCGTCGCCCCCATGCTCTTCGAGGGCGAAGTCCTCGGCGTCGTCGCCGTGTTCACCGACCGCCTCCACCGCTTCGACAACGACGAGAAACGCCTCTGCGCCGCCCTCGCCAGCCTCGCCGCCGTGGCTCTGCAAAACGCCCGCCTCTACGCGCGCGTTTTCCAGAGCGAGGACGTCCTCCGCAAAAACGAACGCCTCACCACCCTCGGTCTGCTCGCCGCCGAGATCGCCCACGAGATCCGCAATCCCCTCACCGTGCTCAAACTCCTGCACGGCGGCCTCGGCGTCGATTTCGCGGAGGGCGATCCGCGCCGCACCGACATGCGCGTCATCGGCGAGAAACTCGACCAGCTCGAGTCCATCGTCACCCGCGTCCTCAGCTTCGCGAAAGCCCCCTCGAGCCTCCACTCCCGCTGGTCAGTCAACGATATCGTCGAGGACACCCTCGTCCTCGTCCGCCTCAAACTCGCGCAGAGCAAGGTCAGCGTCCGCGTCGAGGCCCCGCCCCGCCCGCTCTACGTCGACGCCCACAAGGGCCAGATCCAGCAGGTCCTGCTCAACCTCCTGATCAACGCCACCCACGCCATGCCCGACGGCGGCACCATCACGATCCGCCTCGCCGCCGAGGACCGCCCCGGCGCCCACTTCCTCCTCGTCGATCTCGCCGACACCGGCACCGGCGTCGCCGAATCCATCCGCGAACGCATCTTCGATTCGTTCCTCTCCGGCCGCCCCGACGGCACTGGCCTCGGCCTCGCCATCGCGAAACGCATCCTGCTCAGCCATCACGGCGACATCACCCTCCTCCACACCAGCCCCGCCGGCACGACGATGCGCGTCACCCTCCCCCTCGCGAAATAGGCTGCCCGGACGGGCAGGTTTAGGGTTTTGAGTTTTGGGTTTTGGGTTTTGGGTCTGGAAGACGGGAGGTTCGGAGTTCGGAGTTCAGAGTTCGGAGTTCGGAGTTTCCGCGCCCGGGATTCTCTGTCGGCCTGTTTTCCGCTTTCCCTATTTCCCCATTCTCCGATTTCCCAATTTTCCGGACTCCGGTTTCCGCACTCCGGTTTTCCAATTTCCCGCTTTCCCGCTTTCCCAATTTTCACCTTTCGCCTTCCGCCTTTCGCCTTTCCCCGTTTCCCAATTTTCTTCTTTCCCTCTTTCTTCTTTTCCGCTCCCGCCCATGTCTTCCGATCCCGCCAAGACCGCCCAAGAACGCGAAAAACTCCGCCGCACCGTCTTGATTTTGGCGCCCGTGCTCATCTTGGCCGGAATCGCGATTCTGCTGTTTCTCGAACGCATG
>JACCDS010068853.1_pt1 | contig 10328 bp, 19 predicted proteins | sample 7446441 | NCBI WGS metagenome assembly JACCDS01 (sample SAMN15323445, study PRJNA562643) | freshwater metagenome | isolation source: river surface water | place: USA:Blue River Watershed | collected 2017-08-17 | reverse complement strand
TGCACCACCACCAGAACAGGAAGTGCAACAGGAAGCAGACAACATCACGCAAGGCGCGGCCGTCGCACCAGTATGAAAACCAACGACGGGCAACTAATCGTAATTTCGGGCGCTTCGCGCTCAGGGAAAACGGCTTGGGTCAAAAAATCCACGCAAGCCGCGCCGCGCATACTCGCATGGGATCCCGAGGATCAATGGTCCCAACTGCGCGGGTACATCAAATGCACCACCAGAGCACAACTGCTGGCAGCAGCAAAACAAGGCGGCGCAATTAAAGCAGCGTACGTGGCAGGCGGCGACCTGAAAGCAGAATTCGATTTTTGGGCAGGCTGCACCATGTACGCGGGGCGGTACATTGCGCCGCTGGTCGCTATTGCGGAAGAACTAGCCGACGTGACAACGCCAGCCAAAGCGCCGGGAAACTGGGGCATCCTGATACGCCGAGGGCTAAAGCGCGGCATCACCATTTACGCAATCAGTCAGCGATGGAGCGAAGCCGATAAAACGGCAGTCGGCAACGCTTCGCGATTCGTCCTGTTTCGCCAATCCAGCGGCGACGATGTTGCATACCTGTCGCGAAAAACTCGCGTACCGGTACAGGAAATCGAGCGCCTGAAGCCGCTGGAATTTGTCGATTTCAATGCACTAACCGGCGACATTCAACCGGGGAAGCTGCGCTTCTAGCCTGTAACGGTAACGGATACCGGCTATTTCTCGCAAAGTAAAAAAGTTTTCCAATGGAGCCAACCGGAAACGGTGGGGAAACACACTTTTTTACTCTTGGGAGCAATCCAACATGAATCAATCTGATCTGATGAAACTGGCAATCGCCGGTGGCATCCTGTTCGCAGCCTACAAATGGGGCAGCCCGATGGTCAAAGGCGCAGCCGTCGCTGTTGCTGGCGTAGCCGTCGCCAAAAAAATCCCGTACGTGCAAGACGTTGTTGCCTAATTCGGAGGCTACACAATGAGCGTCGGAAAACTTATTCGCAAAGGCCTGCCGTTTTCGAACGTCGTGGCATCGGGCACTGCAACTGCGCAGATTACCCCGGGTCGCACTATCGAAACCCTGCGCCTGAAGCTGGGCGGCACTAGCTTCACTAAATCCATGATTTCGCTGCTTCGCCTGAAAGCCAATGGCAAGACCATTGTTGAGGGCACTGGTACTGAACTCGATGCGCTGCAAGCGTATCGCGGCGTAAGCACCAATGCAGCTTTCCTTGATCTGGATTTTGCAGATTTCGCGATGAACAACGAATTTGACCGTCACGTCGGTTCGTTCGATACCTCAACCGGTATCGTCAACATCACCAGCGAAATCACCACCGCAGGCGCAACCGCGCCGACGCTGGAGCAAATCCTGTTTGAATCGGCACAGCAAAAAGACGCATCGGGCGCATCGGCTGCTTATGCACCGCTGCTTTCCAAAGTGCTGCGCTACCCGTTCACGCAGGCTTCGGCTGGTCGCCAAGTCTTTACCGTTCCGTTCGGCGCAACCAATGGCGCAATCATCAAGCGCCTGCACGTGCGTCACGGCGGCAACATGACCGGCGCAACCGTGAAACAGGATGGCTTGGTTATCCATGAATCGCTGGCAGCGGAAAACAACTTTGCTGCCGTCAAGCATGGCCGTGTTCCGCAAACGAACATGTACACCATCGATTTCTGCATGGATGGCGATATCCGCAAAGCCCTAAACACCAAGGACGCGCGTTCGCTGGAATGGCTGTTCGATTTCTCGGCCAGCGATACCGGCTATGTGCTGGTCGAGTATCTCGACCCGCTGGGCAACCTGTAATCGGGGGCGGGCATGGGCGACACAACCAACTGGCTGTCCAACGTCCTGTCCGACGCAATCACGACCTATGGCAGCGTCGAAACTGCCAAGGCCAACAACCAGCAAACCTACCGCTACGGCCAGCCGGGTTACTACCCGGCGACCGTGGGCGGCATGGGCATTAGCCCAATTGTGCTCTTGATGGGCGCAGCGGTCGTGCTGGTCGTGATGCTGAAGGACTGATATGGCATTGCCATCAATGGGCGACCCTTATTCAGCGGTCATTTCTGGCGCTGTCCAAGGGCTGACAAGCGGCGCGGCAACTGCCGACCAAAAGCAATCCTCGGCGTTTGATTCATCGGGCTGGAATATCAATTTCGGCGCGGGTTCGATTACGTCAGATAGAAAACAAGCAGGCGCACTGTCGGCCTACATGCCGTATTTGCTGCTGGGCGCTGGTTTGCTCGTGGTATGGCGATTCACACGCCGCAAGTAACGATCAGCGCGGGAAGCTGGTCAACGGATGCGGATGGCTGGCTATCGTCGGCCGTCCGCTTTCCTTATCTGGCGGGACTTCGAACACAAGTAGAGCAGGGCATCGCAAAACTTTTTTATTTGCAGGCAAATGGGCAAACATGCGGCGCAGTCGTGCTGCGAATTGACCAGTGCGGCGACATGTCAGAAGGCGTGATATGCGCAGCAGCAGCAAAACTCAATGGTGTGGACATGACAGCTACTGTGCTGCCAGCCATTGAAAAAATGTTTCAAGGGTGCGCAGTCGTGCGTTTTCACACCAGCGTGCCAGCAGTGGCAAAAAAAATGGTTCGGCATGGATACCAAGCCGAAGAAATCATTTCGAGGAAAGTCATAAATGGGTAGCTCATCAAGCAATGCGTCTAGCTCAACATCAATTGATCGCAGAGTAGTAACAGACTCTGGAATCGGCGTGTCTGGCGATTCCAACGTCATTTCTGTTCAATCGGTTGACCCGACCATTGTGCAAGCTGCGCTGGACACAGTGCAGACAAACGACGCGCTACAGTCTGGAAATTTCAACAGCCTGCTAAACGTGGCTGACAAAATTTTCAATCAAGGGCAGAACCTGATCGGGCAAACGCAAAAGGCCGTAGCAGACGCATACAGCCAAGCGCAAACCGACTCGAAATCAACTATTGATAACAGAACCATTGTCGTGCTTGGCGTGGCTGCTGCTGGCGTAGCCGCAGCCTATGCAATAAGGAAAAATTGACCATGTACCAAAAAACGACCATTGGCGCAGGCAGCCGTACAGAATTCATTGAAGCCAGCGATTTTTTCCGCATCCTGTCGGCGCAACAAGTTATCACCGTTGAGTTTTATAACAACGGCGCAAAAATCGCAGAAGCGATTGATGTGGGAACCGGCTACGCGGAAAAAATTCCGTCGGGCTTCGACCGCATCGCAATCACCAGCGCCACTGCGCAAACAATTCAATTTGTCACCCGCCTGGGCGGCGATGTGAGGTACGACCAATCATCGGGCGCGGTATCAATCACGAATGTCAACGGTGCATTTAATCAAGCGCAGGCAACCGTTACCACCACCAGCGCACAACTAAAGGCTGCCAATGCAGCGCGTCGCTATCTGCTGATTCAAAACAATGATTCAAGCGGAGACATTTTTGTGACCGTGGACGGAACAACGGCAACGACCGCCAAAGGCATCAAGCTGTCGGCAGGTTCCTCAATCGAGCTTTCCACGTATGCGCCAACCGGAGCAATTAACGCAATCGGTTCTATCGCTTCCAATGCCAACGTGGTCGTTGTGGAGGCATGAAGATGCCAATCACGAAGCAAAACAATAGCGCAAGCGCGGGCGATGTTAAGCCGTGGCTTGGCACAAGCGCACCGGGAGGTTGGATTAAATGTAATGGCGCTGCAATCTCGCGTTCGCTGTACGCAGCACTGTTCAACATCATCGGCACAACTTACGGAGCAGGCGATGGCAGCACAACGTTCAACCTGCCGGATTTTCGCGGAGAATTCATACGCGGTCTAGATGATGGTCGAGGAATAGACTCAGGGCGCACGATTGGCAATGCACAAAGTGATGCGTTTAGTAGTCATTCGCACACTGGTACATCTGACACGCATCCGGGGCACTCGCATACATCGCCTGTTTACCTGTACGGCGGTGGGGCGAACAATATCGGTTCAAGCGACAATGCTACGGGTAAAGGAACCATGACAACGAGCACTTCCGGGGCGCACTCGCATGCGCTAACAATTAACGCAACAGGAAGCACAGAAACAAGACCACGCAATCAAGCGGCGCTTTACGTCATCAAATATTGACCATGAAAATCTATCACTACGCAGAGCAAAGCGGCGAACTGATCGGTGAAGGCATGGCCGACGCTGATCCGCTGGACGCAGGCAACTGGTTAATTCCGGCACACGCAACGAATGTAGAACCGCCTATCGCTATTGAAGGTAGAACTCGGCATTTCATCGCAGGCAGGTGGGAATATCGCGAGATACCGCTGCCAGCACCAGAACCAGCGGAGGAACCAGCGCCAGAGCCGGAACAGGCAGCCGAAAAACCGGACACCGTAGCAACACCGAATGAAACGCTTGCGCAATGATGGACAAGCGAAAACTGGCAGCAGCCGTGATTGTGATGGGCGGCGCTTATTACTACTGGCAACAGCAGCAGCAAAGCGCGGAAGCCAACACTAACAACGCCAGCGGCAGCGACACAGCAAACGATGCAAGCAGCAATGCGTCGCCGTGGGCTGCAATTTCGGCGCTGTTCACTTTTGACCAGCCACAGCCGCAAATGTTGAACGTGGATGACGAACAAACGAACGTACTACAAGACACCGTGAACAGTTTGCGAAACATTGTGACCGGCAACAACATTGCCGAAGTCATCGAAGCAGGAACCGGCTATCTGAAAGTGCGCCGTCCTGATGGGTCGGTCGTGGTCCTGCGCGGATCGCGCAACTGGCGCAACAACAACCCAGGAAACATTGAAGCGGGCAATTACGCAATCTCGCAGGGCGCTATCGGGTCGGATGGGCGATTTGCCGTATTTCCGAATTACGATCTAGGCCGACGCGCCAAAGAAAAACTGATCTTCGAAGGCAACAGATACCGAAACCTTACGCTGGCAGATGCGATCGCGCGTTATGCGCCGCCCGGCGAAAACAATACAAGCTGGTATCAGAAAATCGTTCTTGCAGCTGTCGGCGGCGCAAACAAAGTCATGAGCGCATTTACCAGCACCGAACGGGACAAAATAATGACGGCTATGGAAAAGGTAGAAGGATTCAAACCGGGCACTGTCACTCAGGTGGGCTAAAAAATGAAACTGAAAAAAGATTCTTTGATCTTGGTCGGCGCTGCTGGCATTGCGCTTTATCTCGTCATGAAAGCAGGAAGCATCAAAGGCGCGGTCAAATCGGTGCAAACGGGCGCAAAAGAAATTTTCGATGCGCTCGGCAAACCTTTCAAAAACGGATACCGCTATTTCAGCGATGGCACGGTCATTGATCCAACCGGCGCGTACTGGAAAAACGGCCAAATGATTTGGGCGCCAGCGGCAACCAAAGCGCAAATGAGCACGACCACTGACCAAGCCATCGGGGATTGGACAAATGAAGCTTGACCAAGAAACGCTGATTGTTGCGGGTATCGCAGGCGCAGCCATTCTGCTGCTGTCCTACTTCGCAAAAAACGCGCAAGGGGCAGGGCAGGCAATCGGTACTGCCGCAGTCGATTTGACCAATGGCGTCATTGCTGGAACCGTCACGGCCGCGGGCGACATTGTCGGTATCCCGAAAACCAATCTATCGGAATGCGAGAAAGCCAAGCTAGATGGTCGAACATGGGATGCAAGCTTTGCCTGTCCAGCGGGCGATTTCCTGTCCTACTGGTGGAATAAATGAAGCGCAAAGCGATGATTGCAGCGGCAGTGCTTGCCGCTTATCTGATCTGGAAAAAAACAAACTGCGACTGCAAAAAGGCGTGATGATGAAACTACTTCAAAGACTTCGCGAACCATCAACGATGGCAGGACTGTCGGCACTGGCGCTGCTGTTCGGACTGCCACCGGGAACCTTTGACGCAATCGCGCAAATTGTGTCAGGCGCTGCGGCGCTGGCAGCCATTGTGCTGCCGGAAAAGGCCGCATGATCGAACTGCTGCAACTAGCAAACGCACTGGTCATTCCGGCGTTTGGCTACATCATCATTTTGGAACGGCGCATCACGCGCCTGCAAGCGCAGGTAGAAATGCTGCTTGAAAAGCTTACAGGACAGCAGCAAGCTGCAAACGAGCGTGAAACGCGGTCGCGGGCTTGGCTATGATGGCATCGAAATCGCCGGCTAATTTGGCGCGGCGAATTTTAGACGGCACATCGTAGTTTTTGACATAGCTTTGAAAGCTTCGAACACTGGACATGTAAGCCGGTGAAGTAGCGGAAACCCAAGCATGCACATCGGATTCAGTAACGGGAATTTCGCCAAACAAATCAAAGATGGGGGGCAGCATGCAGAGGGTTATCGGTGCGGGCTTTCGTTGCTTGATTGAAATATTTTGAAGTGCTGCTTAGCTAGTCGCGTTTGACATAATACAAATGCCGACGCGCTTAGCTAAGAATTAGACTGTCATCACCAGCAGGGGAGCAATGCCCCGGCTGACTTAGCCTGCAATGACAGCGCGGGAAAACCCGCAGATACCCGTTCCCACACATTCCGAATTTCGGCCGTCTTTGACCGTTCGGCATGCATGTCAATCAACACAATGCCGGGTTCAATGCCAAGCAATTCAGCCACGCGGATTGCAACATCGTCATGCAACGATGTTTTTTTATTCCGATAGCCGCTAATCGTTTGGCGAGTTATGCCAAGCGCCTTGGCCAGTGCGTAATCAGAAGCAATGCCCCTGACGCGCATCACCTGATCCAGATAATCACAAGTTTTCATTCCTACCCCCAATGTTTCCAAATTTGGAAACTTCGGCAGAAATCATAGTCCGTTGACGCTTTACGGGCAACCGTTCGTTACCAATTTACGCTTTTACTGTCAAGAAATTAATTTGTAATGGGGGCATTGACGTAAATTGTCAGTGAACGGCAGAATCCAGCCGTCCCCCCGCCACTGCCGAACCCTACCCCGGCAGGCCGTACAGCGGCAGCGCGGGGGGATTTCCTCGGCGGGTAGGGCTTGGGGGAGGGTAGGGGCATGAAGCATGTATTCCTTGGGCTGGCCGTTCTGGTCGGCAGCACTCTGGCGATGGCAGCGCCGTTCATCCTTTATTTCGCGGGGCAGGTATGACACCGGCCGATTTAATCAACTGGACATGTGCTGGTGCGCTGGCAATGGCATGCGCATCGGTCGCGGGTGGCGCTTTCGCGCTGATTGCGAAATTTATTCTCGATGAATTGGAGGCCGACCAATGAGCCAGAAGCCGACAAAAGCAGAGCAGGCCGCACTTTCCAAGGCGGTCGGCAATGCCGCACTCGACCAGTGCCGCGAACTGCTGAACACCGACAAGGAAGCCATCCGTTCATCGTTCTGGAATAGCCGAAAGACCGGCACACGGAAAATCGCGCTGATGGTCGCCGGGCTGGATACCGCCCGGGCGGAGGATGCGCTTTCCCGGTTCAACGCGCCGGAGCGCGTCGCCATCCGGGATGCGGCGCGGTACATCGCGCAGCAGATGGAAATCATTGCCCGATGCATGCAGGGCGGCGAATGGCCAGACAAGACCGGAGGCGACCGGACACACCAGCCGCATGCAGTAACCGGAATTGCCTACTCTGTACCTGTAAGGGTTACAGGGAAAAACGTCCACTGACATGCCGGTAATCCAGCAGGAAGGCCGGTTACGGTCAGTTAAGGGGCTGCCGCGCCGATGGGGTATTAAAGCCTATCGTGAACTCGCGGCAGCCCGGGACGATAGCGCCCGCTATGGGGCGCTGTCGGCCATGCTGGACACGCTGACCGATGCGCCGCTGCCGCTGGATACCACCGACGCGCAAATCGTCCTGAAGGCCGCGGATTGGGCGCAGGAGTGCTACAGGCAAGCAGATCACACATCCGACCAAGATGCCATCCGCAGGCGCTGCAACTGGCTGGTTTCCAAGCGCGGGCTAGTACCACCAGCGCATGAAAAATTCGCGCCTTACTTTGCCCGCGTCACTGACCCGGCATGGTGGACAAAGCAACTGCGCAGCCAGTGCGGTCGCAAGTTTGAGCATGCAGCGATTCGGCTGGGCTTCGTGTCCAAGTTTGCCGGGGCTTACGCATCGGACGAAACGGTAAAGCGTAGGCAGGAACAGAACCACCGAAACAGCAAAATCCTCGCGCAGACGAAGCTTGAAAACGAGCTCGAGCAATCATTCACGCTGGCCGAGCTGGCAGCCAAGGGAAACGCCAACAAATCAATACGGCGCGGCGAGCTCATGTTGCGCATGCGCGGCATCGAAGACATAGCGACCGAGTGCGGCGACGTTGGGCTGTTCATAACGCTGACATGCCCAAGCAAATTCCACGCTATCCAGTGGGGAAGCGGCACAACCAATCCGAACTACACCGGGGCGACACCACGCGACGCGCAAGCGTATCTGATGCAGGTATGGGCGCGGGTAAGGGCAAAGCTACACCGTAACGGGTGCAGGCCGTACGGGTTCCGCATCGCAGAACCGCATCACGACGGCTGCCCGCACTGGCATGTGCTGCTGTTCGTGAATCCGGCACAGGTTGAATTGCTGGAATCGGCTGTTCGCGAGCATGGGCTCGCAGAGGATGGCGACGAACCCGGCGCGGCAAAGCAGCGCGTCAAATTCGTTCGCATCGACCCGGCCAAGGGAACAGCTGCCGGGTACATAGCCAAATACGTCAGCAAGAACATCAACGACGATCATATACATGACCACATCCAAGAAGACGGCCTTACAGTCGGCACTGATCTGGCTGGCGACGAAATCATCAAAGCCAGCCAGCGCGTCGAAGCGTGGGCAAGCACGTGGGGCATTAGGCAATTCCAAGGCATCGGCTGCCCGCCAGTTACCGTCTGGCGTGAGCTCAGGCGCATCAAAGCGGAGCGAATCGAAAAAGCGCCCGATGACATTAAGCGAGCATGGGCAGCAGCCCAAAAAATCGACGGCAGCAAGCAGGCAGACTTTGCCGAATACATCCGGGCGCAAGGCGGGGTTAACCAAGGCCGCGCCTACGCGATCGCAGTCGCGCTCAAGCAATCGGAAATCCAAGGGCGCTACGGCCTCGAAGAAGGAAGCCGCCCGGTCGGCATTTACGCGAAGCGAATTCCGCATGCCGTCTATGAATCCGTCCGATATCGCTGGAAAAAAAGTGGACGCATAGCCGAACCCGCTTTTCCTTGGACTCGTGTAAATAACTGTACGCAGCCGCACTGGATCAGCGAAGCGGCAGAGGGCGAGCCACCAGAGCAAACCAGTGATTGTGAATGGTACGAAAGCGCAGAATTCAGGCAAATGAGCCTTGAGCCAGAAGAAATCAATGCGCTGATACGGCAAGCGACACACAAAGCAATCGAAACCAGAACAAACACGCAATGGACAAAGCCACTGCGGAGAATCATCACGCCACAAAGGGGAGAGCATGAATTTTTTGGAGCGTTTTAAAGCGTCGTTTTCGAGTTTGGGGGTGCTGGCAGCCAGCTACATGCCGCGAGGGTTCAAAGATGCGCTGATTGATATGGCGCACGAAGTGGACAAGCTGCGGGCAGAGGTCAATGAACTGAAAGGGGGCAAGCAGTGAAGGACAGAACCATCCTTGGGCATATTGATTGCCCAACCTGCGGCATGACCAATGCCATGCGCATCACGCCGGACAAAAACGGCGACCCATTCGGCTACTGCGAGGCCAACTGCGGGCAGCAATTGCGCATTGGCGGCGACCGTCGCCGGGTGCGCGATTTCTTTGCCCGCTACCCGACGCTAGAGCGCCGCGCAGACGATGCGCCAGCGCCAGCGCCAGAACCAAAAGCGCCGCAACAGGAAGCAGCATCAGCAGAGGAACAAACACCAGCACCAGAAAAAAAAGCCAAGGCCGCGCCGCGCAGCGCAATGGCTGACGCGCTGCGCATGTTGGGGGCAATGTAATGGCCGACGCGAAACAGCCAGCAATGAACCCGGAACAGGCAGCGGATTTAGCCGCGCTCGAAGCAATGGCCAGCCCCCCAGGTTCACCAAGTGACAGCGCATTGCAACCACCAGCAGGCAGGCCAGAATTGCAAGCGGAACTGTCGGCGCTGTTCATGCTGGCAGCGCAAACGGTCGGCACAATTTACCCAAGTGTGAAAGACACGCTAAACCAGCAAGCCACCGACACGCTAGCCGCTGTTTGGGCGGCCGTTTGCAACAAGCGCGGATGGCTGAACGGAGGCATCGGCGGCGAGTATGCCGAAGAAATCGCAGCGGCAGCCGTATCGCTGCCGCTTGGGTTCGCGCTTTACAAAGGGATCCAAGCCGACATTGCTGCCCGCGCTAAAGCTGACAAGAAACCGGCCGCGATCGATGCACCACC
>JACCDS011009424.1_pt1 | contig 10329 bp, 11 predicted proteins | sample 7446441 | NCBI WGS metagenome assembly JACCDS01 (sample SAMN15323445, study PRJNA562643) | freshwater metagenome | isolation source: river surface water | place: USA:Blue River Watershed | collected 2017-08-17 | reverse complement strand
TAGTTTGAATGAAATGTTTTTTAACTCTTAATTCGCATTATTAGATATTACTTCGAATAAAGGATTTGAATTTTAGTTAAAACGATTCTTAGAATCTCTGATACCACCAACTTAGCGCCAATGATAAAACATCTAAAATTTAAAAAAAATCAAGTAATTGATAATAAAAATAAGTTTTGTGGTAGGAAATGTAATTTGATTTTTTAGGGGAACAGGGCCCCTTACCCCCTGCAATTTATGGGTTTAAAAGTTCAGTTGTTTGATAAAATAGTATTTTGCCAGTTTAATGGTATTTTTCTTGAAATTACTTAACTCGGTCTTGTATATATTTTATTTTCAATACTTAATTCGCATTAATAGGTAAAAGGTAATAGGTAATTGGGTGTCTTAACTTTAGTTCTCCTATTCTCTCTCTTCTCTCTTCTCTCTTCTCTCTTCTTTATAACAACGTTATCCTTAACTTTTCGGTCTAAAAACCTTAATCTTTTCATCATTGCAAACCAAAAAAGCACCACCAATTAAATCAATGCAATAAGGTACAGCTGGGAATACTGCTTCAAGGCATTGTCTAATGGCACTGGGTTTACCGGGTAGATTAATGATAAGTGAACGGCCTCTGATTCCGGCAGTTTGTCTACTTAAAATGGCAGTAGGAACATATTGTAAACTAACCGAACGCATTAATTCTCCAAAACCAGGCATCATTTTCGAGCAAACAGCCTCTGTGGCCTCTGGTGTAACATCTCTAGGTGCAGGGCCTGTACCTCCAGTTGTAACGATTAAGCAACAATTATCAAGGTCTGCCATTTTACATAGTGCATTCTCAATCTGGTCTTGCTCATCAGGTACAACGGAATAGACAATCTCAAAATCGCTAATTAAATATTCTTTTAAAATTTCAACAACAGCTTTACCTGGTATATCTTCATAAATTCCAGCACTTGCTCTGTCTGAAATATTTATTACTCCAATTTGAATCATTATTTATTGGGATTTCTTTTTTCCATTTTCAAAAAAGCCTTGGGTCTTTTTTCCATTGGAATGGGTTCGTTGAGTAAATCTCTAATTACAATGGAAGCACAAGCTCCCCCAAAAGCTGCGGGCAAATAGGAGATTGTCCCATAAGCTGATTTCTTAAAATTGGAGCCATCAGTCAGAATCAAAGACTCATCTTTTACTTTTTCTAATGAAAAAACGGCTTTTATTCCTTTTTTAACTCCTAATTTTCGAATTCTTTTTCTAACTAGGGCAGCTAAATAGCATTCTCTAGTATCGAATAGATCTGCGGTTCTGATTTTCGTTGGATCTAATTTCCCTCCAGCACCCATTGAGCTAACAATTTTTAAATTTAAATCGAAAGCTGTTTTTAATAAAGTTAATTTGGGAGTTACGGAATCAATACAATCCATGACGTAATCATAGTTTGTACCTTCCAATATTTCTTTGGCAGCCTCTGGACTAAGAAATGTTTCATGGGCGATTAATTCTAAATCTGGATTAATGGCCAATAATCTTTCTGCCATGATTTTCACTTTGGCTACACCGTGATTAGTTGCAAGGGCTGGTAATTGCCTATTTCTATTGGTTGGGTCTACCACATCGCCATCTACGATAGTCATTTTTCCAACTCCTGAACGAGCAATAAATTCCGCTGCAAAGGAGCCAACACCACCTAAACCTACCACTAAAACATGAGCATTTTGCAATGTTTCTATCCCCTCAGAACCAATTAATAATTCTGAACGGCTAAGCCAATTAAGATCTTTTTTACGCATAATTAGGATATTTCTTCCTTGATTTGATATTGAGTTGTCTTGTCTGAATTGGTGATTAATAATTCACCAATAAACCCTGCTAAGAATAATTGAACACCTAAAATGATTGCTACTAAGGCCAAATAAAACAATGGGTTATCGGTAACATTTCTATATTTTAGGTTTTGAGAAATATTATATAATTTTTCGGCAATTAACCAACCTGTTATGATACTCCCTGAGAAAAAAGACAATATGCCTAAGCTACCGAATAGGTGCATAGGACGTTTGCCAAATGTCTGTACAAAAGTGATTGACAAAAGATCTAAAAAACCATAAAGGAATCTTTCTAAGCCAAATTTAGTTACCCCATATTTTCTGGATTGATGTTGCACCACCTTTTCGCCGATTTTTGTAAAACCATTCCATTTTGCCTGAACAGGAATATACCGATGCATTTCTCCATATAACTTCAGCGTTTTTACAACTTTCAATTTATAGGCTTTTAGGCCACAATTAAAATCGTGTAAGTAAACTCCTGAAATTTTACGTGTAGCGGCATTGTATAATTTAGTTGGTATCGTTTTAGAAATAGGATCAAATCGCTTTTGCTTCCATCCTGAAACCAAATCATAGTCTTCTTCTGTAATCATTCGGTATAAACCAGGAATTTCATCTGGTGAATCCTGTAAATCGGCATCCATTGTAATAACCACAGAGCCTTGAGCCAATAAAAAGCCTTCATGCAATGCCGCTGATTTCCCATAATTGCGCGCAAATGAAATGGCTTTGATTGCGTTGAATTTAGTTTTTAAATTCTGCAAAACCTCCCAAGAATCATCTTTAGATCCATCATTGATGAAAATCATTTCATATGAAAATTGATTTTCTTTCATCACTTTATCTATCCAAGCGCAAAGCTCAGGTAGAGACTCCGCCTCGTTGTATAAAGGAACAATAATTGAGATTTGTAACATATATCGACTTATCAAGCTTACAAAAATACAAAATACTACGGTTATTTTTTATGGGAAAATTAAATAGTAGGGTTGTAGTAGGTTTTTAAATTCTTCTGAATACATGTTGGAAGAAGTTTTGATCGTTATTTTAGACCTAATTTTTTCTGATTTTATTTTTGAAATAATCGCTATTTGACGTAATACAGAATGAATTGGTGTTGGGTATATTTCAATGATTTGATTGACATATAATTTAAATTCATTCAGCGATTGTTCAAATTTGATCATATTCAATGGTGGGTATAAAACCATTGCTTTGCCATCTTTATTCAATAAACCGTGGATGGATGCTGCCAATTTTTCAGGTGTTAACAAATCGTCGTGTATCGCAATATGTTTGCTTTTGTTTTGATTTGCTAAATGATTGCTAAAAAATGGAGGATTACATACAATAAAATCAAATAATTCCTCTGGATGATAATCTTTGATATCACTATTTATAATTGATAAATTTTTTGAATATGGATTATTTATAAAATTTTCATGTGCCAAATTCGACACTTCTTTATCAATTTCTAATCCAATAATTTTTGATGTCGGGCACTTTTGTGCTATCATACAAGCAAGAAGTCCTGAACCTGTACCGATATCGATAATTTTTCCAAAAGCAAAATCACTAGCAACAGCACCGAACAAACATGCCTCAGTACTTATTTTTAAACCTGGATTTCCATGGGCTAATTGAAATTCTTTGAAATGGAATACGGATCTATTTTCTGCCATAATCCGCTGGATTTTCTCCCCAATCCTCTGTTTCCCATTTCAGAATAGGTGTGTTATATTGATTGTTTTGAAGCCATTCTAATGCTTTATCAACTCTATTAAATAAATCAGCGTTTTGAGCATTCCGTTCAAGAGTTGTTTTAATTGCTTTTTTCTTTACCCATGCAATGGCTGTTCTTGAATCAGAATAAATGGGTATCGAATAATTTTGTTTTTTTAAATAAGCCAAACCATGAACTAATGCTAAAAATTCTCCCAAATTGACTGTACCTTGTGGAAAGGGACCTTGAGCAAATAACACAGCTTTGGTCTCCGTATTTACTCCTTGGTATTCCAATACACCTGGATTTCCTGAGCATGCAGCATCTACCGAAATACTTGGAATAATAGGTTTTGAAGAAGTGGGGTTTTTGATTTTGATGGATTTGGGCTGTATGCTAGCCCAATAATTTTTTTTAAAGGCTTCTTCTGCATCAATGCGCGTATCAAAAGATTTATATTGTGCATTTTGGAATCCTTTGATCAATTTTTCAACCTCCTTCCAATTATCAAAAACGCCAGTTTGATGGCCAGACCAAATCACATAATATTTTTGTTTTTTAGCCATTTTTAAAATAATCTGGTTTTGAAAATTTTGATCGCAATGGCAATTAAAATTACTCCAAAAACTTTTCTTAAAATTTGAGTACCTACGTTACCTAATTTTTTCTCTATCCACGTACTCGACTTTAAAACCACGTAAATGAAAATTAAATTGATGAAAATACTTATGATGATATTTTCTTCTTCAAATTGTGATTTAAGTGAAATCAAAGTGGTCATTGTGCCTGCTCCGGCAATGATAGGGAAGGCTAGCGGAACTATGGAATGAGAGCCATCACCTATTTCTTCTGATTTAAAAATATTCCTTCCAAGGGTCATTTCAAGACCAATAAGAAATAAAATTAAAGCACCAGCTACTGCAAACGAATTAGTATCTACACCTAATAAACGTAAAATAAATTTACCAGCAAAGAAGAAACCCAACATGATTAATCCCGAAACCAAAGTAGCTTGTTCGGGATGAATATCTCCATTTTTTTTTCTTAAATCGATAATGATCGGGATTGAACCTAGAATATCAATGACAGAGAAAAGTATTAAGGATGATGATATGATTTCTTTGATGTCAAAATGCATAATAATTATTTTAATAAGTGAATGAGCGACTCAATATCTGCTAAAGTATGACTTGGGAAATTGGCAATTCGAATGGTGTTTTCTTTCCAATCTCCATAACCTTTGCCCAATTCAATATCATTCTTTTTACATAATTCTTGAATTTGTTTAATTTGATTTGCATTTCCTTCTAAGGCTAAAACAGTTGGTAATCTAACCTCTTTATTTTGTATTAAAAATGTTAATTCATAAGGATTTTTGTTTTTCCAAAAATCTTCCAAAAGTTGCATTTTTATTTTCGTTTGTTGGTCAATTTCTCTGATTGTCGGAAGTGTTTGGCTGAGTCGATTTAACAAATAAATTCCTAAAACGTTGGGTGTATAGTGTGTTTGAAAAAGTTTTCGATTTTCTTCCATCAGAAGAATGGAATTATAATGATTTTTTCTCCCCAATGATTCGGCTCTTTTCAATGCCTTTGGGGAACAGATAATTACACCTAAACCTGCTGGGATCCCCATGCATTTTTGTACGGAAGCCAACCATACATCTGCTTGAATCCAATCTAATTCAATACCGCCCATAGAAGAGGTGGCATCTACGGCAATCAACAAATCGTCATTTCCTTCAAAGTCGTTTCGATAAATGGTTTGACCTGTACCATTTGATGTTTCACTTTGAACCAAGCAAAGTGTATCGATATTTTCCAAAAAAGTTTTTTCGGTACGAAGGAGGTAATCCTTTAAACTTTCTTCCTTATCAAACGCAAATTCTTTGGCATTTTCTACTATTTGTTGGGTATAATAAGCCCATTTTTTACCAAATGCACCATTGTATAAATGCATTGAATTTTTTGTAACCAAAGATTGGGCGACAATTTCCCAAGCCTCAGTAGCAGAGGAAATAAAGTAAATGGTATAATCTTCTGGAATGTTCCATTTATGATGAAGTGATTCTAAGGTATCCTTCAATAGTATTTCAAACCTTTCACTTCGATGATTAATACTTACTATACCCTGCTGGTAAGCCTCTTGAATGAAAGTCAAGCTTTGTGGATAAACTTTTGAGGGACCAGGGTAAAAAGAAAGCATTTGTTAAATAAATGAATTTAGACCTAACTCATATCCCCTTAAACCTAATCCAACAATAATACCTTTGCATTTAGCGCTTAAATAACTGTGTGCTCTGTAGCTTTCTCTAGCATGAACATTGGATATATGTATTTCTATTACGGGTGTTTTAATAGCCGAAATAGCATCTGCGATGGCAATAGATGTATGCGTATAGGCTCCCGCATTAATTAAAATCCCATCAAATGAAAATCCAACTTCATGGAGTTTATTGATCAATTGGCCTTCCTCATTGGATTGGAAGTAAGAGATTTCTAATTCTTTTGAAAATTTATCTTGAAGAATTTCTAAGTATTGTTCAAAAGTTTGATGTCCATAAATTTCAGGCTCTCGAGTTCCTAATAGGTTTAAATTGGGTCCGTTTAGGATTAAAATTTTCTTCTTACTCATAATACATTTATTTTGGATGAGCACATATCTACTAACAAAGGATGTAAAAATACGTAATTCCCCTAAATTTACATGTTTGTTTTTGAAAAATGCATGTGGGATAAAGAAATCGAATCATTTGGTAATTATTTAAAAATAGAAAGAGGTCTATCCAATCATTCCTTAGAAGCTTATGTGCGGGATATTCAGAAATTAGCTTCTTATCTATCTCAATCGGGTTTTGATAAGCTAGGTTTGGAAGAAGTGGATGAATCTCATTTGATGGCCTTTTTAAAGGATCTACATAGTTTAGGTATTGAAGCAAGTACACAAGCAAGATGCTTATCTGGCATACGAAGTTTTTTTCAATATTTAGTTTTTGATGCCATTTTAACCGCAGACCCTACGATACATTTAAAAAGTCCACAAAAAGCTCGTAAACTGCCGGATACACTCTCATACGATGAAATTGTTTCCATATTGGAACAAAATGATTTAACAACCAATGAAGGAGTGCGCAATCGTGCGATGTTGGAAATGTTATATGGGGCAGGGTTACGGGTTTCTGAATTAATTAATTTAAAATTAACGGATATATATGAAGATATAGGTTTTTTAAAAGTAAGAGGGAAGGGAGATAAGGAACGTTTAGTGCCTGCAGGAAAGGATGCTTTTTATTTTTTGAAGTTATATATTGAATCCATTCGTTCTTCTATTGCGATCAAAAAACAAGCTTTGAATACCGTTTTTCTCAATAGGCGGGGAGGAAATCTGAGTAGGGTAATGGTTTTTTTAATTTGCAAAGATTTAGCACAAAAAGCCAAAATTAACAAATCGATTAGTCCACATACCTTTCGTCATTCCTTTGCAACTCATTTGATAGAGGGAGGCGCTGATTTAAGAGCCGTGCAAGAAATGCTCGGACATGAGTCTATATTGACCACCGAAATTTACACGCATTTAGATAAAGCCTATTTGAGCCAAATTGTTCAAGATTTTCACCCCTTGAATAAACAAAATGGTTATTCCCTAAAATGACTTATGTTCTGCCATTCTATGTAAATCTTCGGGACTTAAAGATTTAAAGTATTCATAAGTGATTTTTAAACCTTCTGCACGAGAAACTTTCGGCTCCCAACCTAACAACTCTTTGGCTTTCGTAATATCTGGTTTACGTTGCTTAGGATCATCTGTTGGTAATGGAAGGGAAATAAGTTTTTGAGAAGTTCCTGTTAATTTGATAATTTCTTCTCCAAATTCTTTGATGGTAATTTCATCTGGATTTCCAATATTGACAGGCTGAGCATAATCACTTAAAAGAAGACGATAAATTCCTTCTACTAAGTCATCTACATAACAAAAAGCTCGAGTTTGTGATCCATCACCAAACATGGTTAAATCTTCACCACGTAATGCTTGCCCAATAAACGCTGGTAATACTCGGCCATCGTTCAGACGCATTCTAGGTCCATAAGTGTTGAATATACGTACAATCCTAGTTTCTAGGCCATGAAAAGTATGATAAGCCATGGTCATCGCTTCCTGGAAACGTTTTGCTTCATCATACACCCCTCTTGGACCCACTGGGTTGACATTTCCCCAATACTCTTCTGTTTGAGGGTGTACTAATGGATCTCCATATACTTCTGAAGTTGAGGCGATTAATACACGTGCATTTTTTACCCGCGCTAATCCAAGGCAGTTGTGTATACCTAGAGAACCCACTTTTAAGGTTTGAATTGGAATTTTTAAATAATCGATGGGAGATGCTGGTGATGCAAAATGTAAAATATAATCTAATTGACCAGGTACATGGATGAATTTGGAGACATCATGGTGATAAAATTCAAAATTAGGTAGTTTAAAAAGATGTTCAATATTTTTCAAATCACCTGTTATTAAGTTATCCATGGCTATTACATGATAACCTTCCTTGATGAACCTGTCACATAAATGTGATCCTAAAAAACCTGCCCCACCTGTTATTAATACTCTTTTCATAATTTTTTTAAATCTTAAAACCCTACCAAATAAATCTCTTTTCTCTCTTCTCTCTTCTCTCTTCTCTTTTCTCTCTTCTCTCTTCTCTTTTCTCTCTTCTCTCTTCTCTTTTCTCTTTTCTCTCTTCTCTCTTCTCTCTTCTCTCTTCTCTCTTCTCTCTTCTCTCTTCTCTCTTCTTTAACTAACTACCGCTCTTCCGATAGAATAATAGGTGTAACCTAATTCCTTCATTTGTGGTAATTCATATAAATTTCTTCCATCAAAAATGACTTTGTTTTTCAGTAGGGATTCCATTTTTTCAAAATCAGGTGTTCTAAATTGTGGCCATTCCGTAACTATTAACAATGCATCAGCATCAGAAATTGTTTCATAAGGGCTCTTGCAGAATGTTACTTTGTTGCCCATTAAGGCTTGAACATTTGGCATGGCCTCTGGATCATATACATGAACCTCACAACCCATTTCCAAAAGTGCTTCAATATTGTATAGAGCTGGCGCTTCTCTAATATCATCAGTGTAGGGTTTGAAAGCTAATCCCCAAATAGCAATTTTTTTACCTTTTAAATCATTATTAAAATGTTGTTTGATTTGAGGTAGCAGTTTTGTTTTTTGAGATTCATTAACCTTCATTACACTATCCAAAATATGGAATTGGTAATTATTTTCTTCGGATGTTTTCGCTAGAGCCTGAACATCTTTAGGAAAACAACTCCCTCCATAACCAATGCCTGCAAACAGGAATCTTTTACCTATACGAGAATCGGTACCAATACCTCTCCGAATGTCATCTACATTGGCACCAACTAATTCACATAAGTTAGCGATTTCATTCATAAAGGTTATTTTGGTTGCAAGGAAGGCGTTGGCGGCATATTTTGTCATTTCAGCTGAACGCTCGTCCATAAAAATGATCGGATTTCCTTGTCTAACTAAAGGAGCATATAATTTCGACATAACTTCCTTTGCTTTCTCAGATTCAGTACCAATTACCACACGGTCAGGCTTCATGAAATCTTCTACAGCAACCCCTTCTCTTAAAAATTCAGGGTTAGAAACAACATCGAATGCTACTTTTGCATTTTTAGCAATGGCACTTTTGACAAGCTCGGATGTCCCAACTGGAACGGTACTTTTATCAATGATAACGGTATAGCTTTCTAGCAAAGGTCCTAAATCATTGGCAACTTGTAAGATGTATTTTAAATCCGCAGATCCATCTTCTCCGGGAGGAGTGGGTAAAGCTAAAAAAATCACTTTGGCATCTTTAATACCCTCTGATAGATTAGTCGTAAATGTCAAACGACCCTCAGCTGAGTTGCGCAAAAACAAGTCTTCTAAACCCGGCTCATAAATTGGTATTTTGCCTGATTTCATTGAATTGATTTTTTCTTCATTGATGTCTACGCATGTTACATAATTACCTGTTTCCGCAAAGCAAGTACCTGTAACCAATCCAACATAACCTGTTCCAACAACAGCAATTTTCATAAATGATTCTTTAATTTGTTCAAAAATAGAGTACAAAAATAAGATATTTTCTTTAAAAAATCTTATTTCAAAAATTCAGTTTGGGTTATAAATTATATGGAATTACACTTCCAATACTTCCACTAGGTTCCATGCATTTTAACCAATTTGCTAAACTAGTCGATATGTCAGAAATACTAGTTCTCTTCGTGTATTCATTGGCTTGGACTTTCCACCCATAAAACAACAATGGAACATGTGTGTCATAAGCATATAATGTACTATGGGTTGTACCTGTCTTGTAACCAATAAACCATTGCGGTTTAAGAAGTAGCATGAAATCACCACTTCTGGCTGGATTATATCCATTTTCAACCAATGTTTTATAATTTGAAATTAAGCTACTCGCATAAATCTGCTGCATGTCTATCAATTCAGAAAAACCATCTATTTTTTGGTAAGCTTTACGTAAGACTCCAGCTAATTTATTCTTCTCTATTCCCATTTTATTCATCAAAGCATGATTTAAATAAATTTGAGAATTGTCTTCCGCGATAATTAAATTTAAATCTCCAAACTCTGCCGTAATGGCTTTTTTAACTTCATCACTGGCTTTATTTTTATCGAAAACACCACCGGGCATTTTTTTGCTATTTAAAAATCCAGGAACCTCTGCAACAGCATGGTCGGCTGTCAAAAATACAAGTACAT
>JACCDS010562179.1_pt1 | contig 10329 bp, 8 predicted proteins | sample 7446441 | NCBI WGS metagenome assembly JACCDS01 (sample SAMN15323445, study PRJNA562643) | freshwater metagenome | isolation source: river surface water | place: USA:Blue River Watershed | collected 2017-08-17 | reverse complement strand
TTACGAGCCGCTGACCGCCGAGACGGTCATCGAACTGGTGCGCAAGGAACAGATCAACGGCCGGGTGCTGGGCTGCATCGTGCAGTTCGGCGGCCAGACGCCGCTCAAGCTGGCGCGTGACCTCGAGGCCAACGGCGTGCCGATCATCGGCACCAGCCCCGACAGCATCGACGCCGCCGAGGACCGCGAGCGCTTCCAGAAGCTGCTGCACGGACTCAAGTTGTTGCAGCCGCCCAACGCCACCGCCCGCACCGAGGCCGAGGCGCTGGCCAGGGCCACCGAGATCGGTTACCCGCTGGTGGTGCGGCCGTCCTATGTGCTGGGTGGCCGCGCGATGGAGATCGTCCACCGCCAGGCCGACCTCGAGCGCTACATGCGCGAGGCGGTCAAGGTCTCCAACGACAGTCCGGTGCTGCTCGACCGCTTCCTCAACGACGCCATCGAGGTCGACGTGGACGCCATCTGCGATGGCACCGACGTGGTCATCGGGGGGGTGATGGAGCACATCGAACAGGCCGGCGTGCACTCCGGCGACTCGGCGTGCTCGCTGCCGCCGTACAGTCTGGCGCCCGCCATCGTCGACGAGATCCGCCGCCAGACCGCGCTGATGGCGCACGCGCTGAAGGTGGTCGGCCTGATGAATGTGCAGTTCGCGGTGCAGGGCGAGACCATCTACGTGCTCGAGGTCAACCCGCGGGCTTCGCGCACCGCGCCGTTCGTCTCCAAGGCCATCGGCGCGCCGCTGGCCAAGATCGCCGCGCGCTGCATGGCCGGCCGCAGCCTGCGCGAGCAGGACTTCGCCAGCGAGATCGTGCCGCCGTATTTTTCGGTCAAGGAAGCGGTCTTCCCGTTCATCAAGTTCCCCGGCGTCGACACCATCCTCGGCCCCGAGATGAAGTCGACCGGCGAGGTGATGGGTGTGGGCAAGACCTTTGCCGAGGCCTTCGTCAAGAGCCAGCTGGCCGCCAGCGTGCGCCTGCCGGCCTCGGGCCGCGTCTTCCTGAGCGTGCGCGACTCTGACAAGCCGGCGACCATCGACATCGCCCGTTCGCTGGCGCGTCTCGGTTTCGAGCTGGTCGCCACGCGCGGCACCGCTTCGGCGCTGTCGCCCGCCGGCCTCGACGTGACGCCGGTGAACAAGGTCACCGAGGGCCGCCCGCACATCGTCGACAGCATCAAGAACGGCGAGATCGCGCTCATCATCAACACGGTCGACGAGAAGAAGAGCTCGGTCGAGGACTCCTGGTCGATCCGCAACGCCGCCCTGCAGGGGCGCGTCACCTATTACACGACGGTTGCCGGCGCACGCGCTGCCGCCACCGGCATCGGCCACCTGCACACCCTCGAGGTCTATCCGCTCCAGGGCCTGCACGGCCGCACCCACTGATCGGGGAATCGCATGCAGAAGACACCGCTGACCATAAACGGCGCCGAGAAGCTCAAGGCCGAACTGCACCACCTCAAGACGGTGGAGCGTCCACGTGTCATCGATGCCATCGCCGAGGCGCGCAGCCACGGCGACCTGTCGGAGAACGCCGAATACGATGCCGCCAAGGAGCGGCAGAGCTTCCTCGAGGGCCGCATCGCCGAGATCGAGTCGAAGCTGGGCAATGCCCAGATCATCGACCCCGCCACCCTGGACGCCGACGGCCGTTGCGTGTTCGGCGCGACCGTCGAACTCGAGGACCTCGAGTCGGGTGCCAAGGTGACCTACCAGATCGTCGGCGAGGATGAGGCCGACCTCAAGCAGGGCAAGATCAGCATCTCCAGCCCGACCGCCCGCGCACTGATCGGCAAGGAGGCGGGCGAGACCGCCGAAGTCCAGGCCCCGGGCGGGGTGCGCGAGTACGAGATCCTCGACGTCCGCTACGTCTGATCCGGCGCCAGCCGGTCTGCCGGGAACACCGCGCGGAACTCGCTGCCAACGCCCGGCTCGCTCTCGATCTCCAGATGCCCGCCGTGATGGCTCAGGGCGTGCTTGACGATCGCCAGCCCCAGCCCGGTGCCGCCGGTCTCCCTTGAGCGCCCGCTGTCGACCCGGTAGAAGCGTTCGGTGAGCCGCGGCAGGTGCTCGGCGGCGATGCCGGGGCCCTCATCCTTGACCGATATCACGCCGACCGCCGCGCCGTCGGCGCCCGTCGAGCGTCCCCAGCGCAGCCGTATGCGGCTGGCCTCCGGCGCATAACGCAGCGCGTTGTTGAGCAGGTTGCCAGCGATGCTGCGCAGCTCGCCCGCGGCGCCGCGCAGCTGCAGACCCGCCTCGATCTCGACCTCGATCGCGTGCCGCCCGGCGTCGACTGCACGCGCCTCGGTGGCCACGCCCTGCAGCAGTCCGGACATATCCACCGGCTTCATCGGCGGGGGCTCCGGTGCGCTCTCGAGTTGCGCCAGCGTCAGCAGGTCGGAGACCAGATTCTGCATCCGCTGCATCTGGCTGTGCAGCAGCGGCAGGACATCAGGCAGCGCTGCCGCCGCCTCCTCGCCGTGCAGTTCCGAAAGCGTCTCGACGAAGCCGGAGACCACGGTGATCGGTGTGCGCAACTCGTGCGAGACGTTGGCGACGAAGTCGCGGCGCATACGCTCGACCTGTTCGCGGTCGGAGACGTCGCGGCTGACGATCAGGCGCTGCGCGTCGCCGAACTCGACGACGAAGACCTGCAGCGCCAGGCCGGCCTGATGCGCCGGGTGCAGCAGCAGCGGTTCGTCAAAGTCGCCGCGCGCCATGTAGGCGGCAAACAGCGGGTCGCGCACCAGGTGGGTCAGCAGGTTGCCGCGGTCGCGGCGCGGGTCCAGCGCGAAATGGCGGGCCGCCAGGTGATTGATCCAGCGGATGCGCCGCTCGTGGTCGAGCGCGATGACGCCCTCCGGGATGGCCTGGCCGGCCGCCTCGAAACGCGACACCTCGGCCTCGAGCCGGGCCAGCGCCGCCGCGTGTTGGCGCTTCAGCCGCGCCGACGCCAGGTTGATCTCCTGCCACAGCGGGTCGCTGGCCGGCGGCCGCTGCGCGGGCTCCTCCAGCCACGCTTGCAGGCGGTCGATGCGTCGCGTCTGCAGGATCAGCAGCACCAGCAGGGCGATGACGACGCCGGCACCGGCGCCGCTGCGTCCGCCGGCGAGACCGCCGGCAATCGCGGCGGCGCCTGCCCAGAACAGCCAGTTGATCAGTGTCCCGGCCGGTGGCACGGCTCAGCGCCTCCCTGCGCGCGGGTGCTCAGTCCGGGTTGGCCGAGAAGCGGTAGCCGGTGCCGCGCACCGTCTGCACCAGTGCGTCGAGCCCGCTCGGTTCCAGCGCAGCGCGCAGCCTGCGAATGTGTACATCGACAGTCCGTTCCTCGACAAAGACGTGGTCGCCCCACACCTGGTCCAGCAGGTGGCTGCGGGTGTGGACCCGCTCGGGGTGCGTCATCAGGAAATGTAACAGGCGGAACTCGGTCGGGCCGAGGCTCAGCGCTTCGGCATTGCCGGTCACGCGGTGGGTCTGCGGGTCCAGCCGCAAACCCCCAGCCTCCACCACATCGTCGGTCATCTGCGGTGCGCGGCGTCGCAACACCGCCTTGATGCGCGCCAGCAGCTCGCGCGGCGAGAACGGTTTGGTGACGTAGTCGTCGGCGCCGGCCTCGAGTCCGAGCACCTTGTCACCCTCCTCGGCGCGAGCGGTGAGCATGATGATCGGGATCGCCCGCGTGCGCGGGTCTGCGCGCAGCCGGCGCGCCAGCTCGAGGCCGCTCGATCCGGGCAGCATCCAGTCCAGCAACACGACGTCCGGCAGGGCGTGGCGCACCAGCGAGAGTGCCTGCTCGGCGTCGCTGGCGCGCACCACCAGGTGCCCGGCGTGTTGCAGGTTGAAGGCGATCAGCTCCTGGATCGCTGGTTCGTCCTCGACCAGGAGAATGGTTGCGGCCATGTATTCGGTCCGTGCTCGATTCCGTTGCTCAGATGGCCACAATATGACTCCAATGTTGCGGAAACATGAAGGTCGCGCCAAGCCGGGCAGCCGCAGAAGTCATCCCTGCTACCATTCCGGCATGTCATCGACCCCCGATCCCCGCACCACCCACTTCGGCTACCAGACCGTGGCCGAGGGTGAGAAGGCCGACCGCGTCCGCGCCGTCTTCGCCTCCGTCGCCCGCCGCTACGACACCATGAACGACCTCATGTCGCTCGGTCTCCACCGCATCTGGAAGCGCATCGCGGTGGAATTGTCCGGCGTGCGGCCGGGCGACCGCGTACTTGACGTGGCCGGTGGCTCGGGCGATCTCAGCCGGCTGTTCCGGCAACGCGTCGGCCCCGCGGGCGAGGTGCTGCTCACCGACATCAATATCGACATGCTTCAGGTCGGGCGCGACCGCATGATCGACGCCGGCACGCCGGTCCCGGCCATCCAGTGCGATGCCGAGCGCCTGCCATTTGCCGACCGCCGCTTCGACTGCGTGATCGTCGCCTTCGGTCTGCGCAACATGACGCACAAGGACCTGGCGCTGGCCGAGATGCGCCGCGTGCTAAAGCCGGGAGGGCGGCTGCTGGTGCTCGAGTTCTCCAAGGTCGCGGCGCCGTTGCAACCGCTCTACGACGCCTACTCCTTCCGCGTGCTGCCCGCGCTGGGGCAGCGCATCGCCGGCGATGCAGACAGTTACCGTTACCTGGCGGAATCGATCCGCATGCACCCCGACCAGGAGACGCTGCGGCAGATGATGCTCGACGCGGGTTTCGGCAAGGTCGACTACTTCAACCTGACTGCGGGGGTGGTGGCGCTGCATCGGGGCACCCGGACCGATTGAGCATGCCGCCTTTCACCACGCCGCCCCTGCTGGCGCCGGCTGCCGAGCGGCTCGCCGCCGCGCTGCGCCGCTCGCCCCTCTACGAGCCGGTCCGGGAGCGCCTGCGCCCGTTCTCCGGCAAGACGCTGCGAGTCGACGTGGCCGGCCTCGGTATGGGCTTTGTCGTCGGCGATGACGGCGACCTGCATGTGTGTGAAGACGGCGCGCCCGACCTGCACATGGAGATCCCGCCCGACCGCCTGTTGCGGCGCGCGCTCGGCGACGGCAGCGCCTTCGAGGGGCTGGCCTTCTCTGGCGACGCGGCGATGGCGCAGGCCCTGTCTGCCATCGCCCGCGACTTCTACTGGGATTGGCCCACCGCGCTCGAGTCGGTGCTGCCGCCGCCGGTTGCGGCGCCGCTGAGCCTGGTCGCCGGTCGCCTTCAGGCCGCCTGGCGCGAGACCGGGCAGCGGGCCGGCAGCGTTGCTCGCGACTTCCTGCGCAACGAATCGGGGCTGGTCACGCCCTCCGAGATGAAAGCCTTCCTCGAAGGCGTCGACGAGCTGCGTGAGGCGGTCGACCGCCTGCAGGCCCGTATCGACCGGCTTCAGCGCAAGTCCTGATGCGTCTCCTCCGCCTGCTGCGCATCATCCGCGTGGTCTGGGCCTATGGGCTAGACGACCTGCTGCTGCCGAAGCGCTGGCGCTGGAGCGCCAGGCTCGGCCGCAGCATCACCGCCACGCCTCGCGGTGAGCGCCTGCAGCTGGCGCTCGAGAGCCTCGGGCCGATCTTCGTCAAGTTCGGCCAGGTGCTGTCGACCCGCCGCGACCTCATCCCTGCCGACATCGCCGATCGCCTCGCCCGGCTGCAGGACCGGGTCGCACCCTTCCCCGGCGAGCAGGCTGTGGCGGTACTCGAGCGCGCCTACCGCAAGCCGCTCGACCAGGTCTTCGCCAGTTTCGACGTGACGCCGGTGGCCAGCGCATCGGTGGCGCAGGTGCACTTCGCCGTTCTGCCCGACGGTCGCGAGGTGGCGGTGAAGATCCTCCGGCCCGGCATCGAGTCGGTGATCGCCAGCGATGTGGCGCTGATGCACGTCATCGCCGCGCTGGTCGAGCGCATCTACAGCGACGGCAAGCGCCTCAAGCCGCGCCAGGTCGTCGCCGAGTTCGAGAAGCACATCGGCCAGGAGCTCGACCTCATGTTCGAGGGCGCCAACGCCAGCCAGCTGCGCCGCAACTTCGAGAACTCGAAGCTCCTCTACATCCCCGAGATCCACTGGGACTGGTGCGAGCGCAACGTGCTGGTGATGCAGCGCATGAGCGGCACGCCGATCAGCCAGGTGGCGCGCCTGCGCGAAAAGGGCATCAGCATCCCCAAACTGGCGCGCGAAGGCGTCGAGATCTTCTTCACCCAGGTCTTCCGCGACGGCTTCTTCCACGCCGACATGCACCCGGGAAACATCATGGTGCACGACGACGGCACCTACATCGCGCTCGACTTCGGCATCGTCGGCACCCTCTCGGAGGTCGACAAGAACTACCTCGCGCGCAACTTCCTCGCCTTCTTCCGTCGCGACTACCGCGGCGTTGCGCAGGCCCACGTTGATGCCGGCTGGGTCCCGGCGGGTACCCGCGTCGACGAGTTCGAGTCGGCCATCCGCGCCTGCTGCGAGCCGATCTTCGATCGCCCGCTCAAGGAGATCTCCTTCGGCCGGGTGCTGCTGCGCCTGTTCGAGACCTCGCGACAGTTCCAGGTGGAGATCCAGCCGCAGCTGGTGCTGCTGCAGAAGACGCTGCTCAACATCGAGGGCCTCGGCCGTGACCTCGACCCCGATCTCGACCTCTGGGCCACCGCCAAGCCTTTTCTCGAGCGCTGGATGAGCGACCAGATCGGCTGGCGCGCGCTGCGCCGCCACCTGGTGACCGAGGCCACCACCTGGGCCAAGACATTGCCGCAAGTGCCGCGCCTCGCGTACGAGGTTCTGGCGCAGATGAACCAGCCACAAGCTCACTCGCCCGACCTCCAGGCACCGCTGCGCCGCCTCGAGCGCTGGCTTGCTGTGCTTGCGGTTCTGCTCGCCCTGTTGCTGGGTGTCGAGGGATACCGCTGGTTCATTGGCTGAGGCTTGCTAGACTTCGGCCCTTGCACAGGGCGTCGACCATCCTGACGCTGATCTTCCGGAAGCCCGCATGCTCCTGACCTTCGTCGTCCTCTACCTGCTTGTCTCGATCGGCATCGGGCTGGTCGTCGGCCTGCGCGTGCACAACACCAAGGACTTTGCCGTTGCCGGTCGCCACCTGCCGGTGCCGGTGGTCACGGCCACCGTGTTCGCGACATGGTTCGGTGCCGAGGCGGTGTTCGGCGTCTCCGCCACCTTCGCCACCGAGGGCCTGCGTGGCGTGGTCGCCGATCCCTTCGGATCCTCGATGTGTCTGGTCCTGGCCGGCATCTTTTTCGCCCGCTACCTGTATCGGCTCAACATCCTCACCCTCGGCGATTTTTTCCGCATGCGCTACGGCCGCGGTATCGAGGTGCTGACCACGCTGGCCATCGTCGCCTCCTATCTGGGCTGGGTCTCGGCGCAGATCAAGGCGCTCGGCCTGATCCTGAACATGGTCACCGATGGCGCCCTGAGCGAGACCGCCGGCATGCTGGTCGGCACCCTCATCGTGCTGACCTACACCACCCTGGGCGGCATGCTCTCGGTGGCCATTCTGGATTTCGTGCAGATGGGCGTGGTGATCGGGGGGCTGCTGTTCATCGCCAGCCTGGTCTCGGACCAGACCGGTGGCGTCGCGCCGGTGATCGAGAGTGCGCGTGCGGCCGGCCGGCTGGAGTTCTTCCCGCCCCCGAATCTGTCGGAGTGGCTTTCGTTCGTAGCCGCCTGGGTCACCATGATGCTTGGCTCAATCCCGCAGCAGGACGTGTTCCAGCGCATCACCTCGGCGCGCACCGCGCAGATCGCGCTCTGGGGCAGCATCTTCGGCGCGAGCATCTACTTCTGCTTCACCTTCGTGCCGATGTTCATCGCCTACGCATCGACGCTGGTCGATCCGCAGGTGTTCGGCGGCCTGCTCGAGTCCGACCCGCAACGCCTGCTGCCGACCCTGGTGCTCACCCACACGCCGCTGTTCGCCCAGGCCATCTTCTTTGGCGCCGTGCTCTCCGCGATCATGAGCTGCTCGTCGGCGACCCTGCTCGCGCCCTCCATCTCATTTGCCGAGAACATCATCCGCGGCTTCTACCCGGAGATGCGTGACCACACCTTCCTCTGGGTGATGCGCGGGACCATTCTCTGCTTCGCATCGGTGGTGCTGGTGTTTGCCATCAATTCCGAGTCATCGATCTTCCAGATGGTCGAGAACGCCTACAAGGTCACGCTGGCGGGTGCCTTCGTGCCGCTGGTGGCTGGCGCCTTGTGGTCGCGCGCGACCACGCAGGGCGCGTACGCCGCCATCGCTTTCGGGATCGGCGGCTGGCTCGCCTGCGAATTCCTCTTCGGCGAGGCGGCGCTGGTGCCGGCGCAACTGATCGGCCTGGGCCTGAGCGTCGCCGGCATGGTCGCCGGCTCACTGCTGCCGCAGGTCATCCGCGGCCACGGCGAGCACTTGGCTCGTCCGGCGCATCACCACACCGCGGGCCGCGCGCCGAACCTTGCGCCGGGCCATCATCACTGAGCCCACACCACTGAACCGCCGGCGCAACGGCCGCCCCCAAATCCTTACGACCTAGTGCAACCGATGTCCGAAAACCACTGGCAGGACGCCCTCGAACTCATCCGCCGCGGCGCCGAGGAGATCCTCGTTGAGGCGGAACTGGTCGAGAAGCTGAAGACCGGTCGTCCGCTGCGGGTCAAGGCGGGATTCGACCCCACCGCCCCGGACCTGCACCTCGGCCATACGGTTCTGATCAACAAGCTGCGGCACTTTCAGGATCTTGGTCACCACATCCTGTTCCTGATCGGCGACTTCACTGGCAGGATCGGCGACCCTACCGGCAAGAACGTCACCCGCAAGCCGCTCACGCCTGAGGAGGTCGCAGAGAACGCCAAGACCTACCAGCGGCAGGTGTTCAAGATCCTCGACCCTGAACGTACCGAGGTGGTGTTCAACGCCGACTGGATGGGCAAGCTGTCGGCGGCCGACATGATCGGCCTGGCGGCGCGCTCCACCGTCGCGCGCATGCTCGAGCGCGACGACTTCTCCAAGCGCTATGCCTCCGGTCAGCCGATCGCCATCCATGAATTCTTGTACCCGCTGATCCAGGGCTATGACTCGGTGGCGCTGAAGAGCGACGTCGAGCTCGGCGGCACCGACCAGAAGTTCAACCTGTTGATGGGCCGCGAGCTGCAGAAGCAGATGGGGCAGAGCCCGCAGGTGGTACTGACCATGCCGATCCTGGAGGGCCTCGACGGCGTGCAGAAGATGAGCAAGTCCCTGGGCAACTACATCGGCATCGCCGATGCGCCCAACGACATGTTCGGCAAGCTGATGAGCGTCTCCGACGAGCTGATGTGGCGCTACATGCATCTCTTGTCTTTCCGCCCGCTGTCCGAGATCGAGGCCGACCGCCGCTCGGTCGCGGAGGGGCGCAACCCGCGCGACATCAAGGTGGCCTTCGCGCAGGAGATCATCACCCGCTTCCACGACCGCGCCGCGGCCGAGTCTGCGCTCGCCGACTTCGAGTTGCGCTTCCGCGCCGGTGCCATCCCCGAGGACATCCCCGAGCTCACCCTGTCGCTGGGCGGTGCGGTGTCGATGGGCGTCGCGCAGCTGCTGAAACAGGCCGGCCTGGTCGACAGCACCAGCGAGGCGTTCCGCCAGATCGCCGGCGGTGCCGTGAAGCTTGATGGCGAGAAGGTCTCGGCACGCGACGCCGCGGTCAGCGGCCCGGCGACAGTCGTGGCGCAGGTTGGCAAGCGCCGTTTCGCGCGCGTCACGCTCGTCGCCTGAGGTGCGGCACCGTCGCCGGTGACGCAAGTGCTTGATCCGAAGGCGAGGCTGCAATCTCCTGAGGATTTTTGTCACACGGGTGTTGACGGGGCCAAAAGCGAAGCCGTATAGTTCGGCCTCTTCGCTGCACCGGCACACACCGAGGCAGCCGCTCTTTAACAAAACAGACAACCGATAAGTGTGGGCGCCTGGTTGAGAAGCCTGACAAGACCGCAAGGTCTATAAGCTTCAAAATCGGTGCTCAAGCCCGGACCTCGTTGCACAAACGGGGTCCAAAGCAAGAGCCCAAAAAAGATCGAACTGAAGAGTTTGATCCTGGCTCAGATTGAACGCTGGCGGCATGCTTTACACATGCAAGTCGAACGGATTTAAGGGGCTTGCTCCTTAAGTTAGTGGCGAACGGGTGAGTAATGCATCGGAACGTACCCAGTTGTGGGGGATAACGTAGCGAAAGTTACGCTAATACCGCATACGACCTACGGGTGAAAGCGGGGGATCGCAAGACCTCGCGCAATTGGAGCGGCCGATGTCGGATTAGCTAGTTGGTGAGGTAAAGGCTCACCAAGGCAACGAATCGTAGCTGGTTTGAGAGAATGACCAGCCACACTGGGACTGAG
>JACCDS011788714.1_pt1 | contig 10330 bp, 9 predicted proteins | sample 7446441 | NCBI WGS metagenome assembly JACCDS01 (sample SAMN15323445, study PRJNA562643) | freshwater metagenome | isolation source: river surface water | place: USA:Blue River Watershed | collected 2017-08-17 | reverse complement strand
TCCATGTTTTTGTTAATTTTCGCTGACATGCGCGAAACCATCGCTGCACGAATTTGATGTGCATTCCAGGACTTACGCTCTTTGCGTTGCTCCCAACTATTCAAAGCCTGTTGGACTTCACCTTTCAGACCACCTCTGAAGTAGACCACACGCTCAAACACGAGGGTCCACATAACAAAGGTAAGGGCGGCGATGTAATACATCAGTGGTCCGCCCTGATCCATAAAGGCTCCAATGGCTGCAAAAGCGTCCGTTAAAGCCTGCATGTGTTATCTCCTACTTACGCTCAGAGTTTTCAGCAATGATGCCGGTGGTTTGTTCATCCAACACTTGGATAACTGCTTTTGCACGACCATTAACAAAGGTATGCATCAACACGACAGGGATAGCAACCACAAGACCTTGTACGGTAGTAACCAACGCGGCAGAAATACCGCCAGCCATGTTCTTAGGATCGCCAGCACCGAAAATGGTGATTGCCTGGAAGGTTTCAATCATACCGGTAACAGTACCCAACAGACCCAATAGCGGTGCAACAGCAGCAATGATTTTCAAAACGGCCAAGCCACTTTCAATTGCTGGACGCTCTTTAAGAACCGCCTCTTCAAGCTTAAGTTCCAAGGTTTCGGTATCTACGTTTTTGTTTTCTTCTGCTACTTTCAGCACGCGACCCAATGGGTTATTCAAGTTAGGTCTGTCAACAGACTTCAGCTGACTTTTCACTTTTGCACTCATGGTGTAAAGAACCAGCATACGCCACAAGCCCAGGAATACACCGATAAAGCCTATCGCCACAATCACATAACCAACCTGACCACCTTGATCAACGCGCTCCAAGAAGGTTGGAGTGTCGATCAATGCAGTCAGAAGTTGGCCACCAGCTGGACCGGTTGGATCCACACCGAAGTCAACCATACCTGATGTTGCATTTTGCAATGCTTTTGCACCAGCTAAATGATCGCCAGGCTGACGAGGCAACTCTTGAATTTTTGCACCATCAAATGTCAGGTACATACCATTTGAAACAAGGTTGTAAACACCAACGCGAACAACTTCTTGCTGCGCTTGCTCACCACTTGGCTTGATAACGGCAGTATTGAATTTAACAACACGGCCAGTTTCGACCATCTCACGCTGAACTTCGTACCACAGACGCTCGATTTCTTCGATATCCGGCAACTGAGTGTTGCTGTTCATCTTTTCAATCAATGCATCAAGGAACTCACCACGATTTGGGTACTGTGCACTTACGATAGAAGTATCCAATGTAGCGCGCAGGTCACCAGCGGTAGAAGTCAAGTGACCGAAAAGCTCTTTCATGGAGCCCAAACGCTCATTCAGTTGCGTCTTCTTAGCGGCAACTAACAGATCTTGCTCTTGGTACTTTTTCTCGAGCGCAGCAGAACGTGCTTCTTCCGCTTGACGAGTTGCTTTGGCTTGAGCAAGCAAATTAGCTTGATTAGCTTTATCGCGAGCGAATTCAGCTTCACGTTGCTTGTGCTCAGCTGATTCACTGATTTGGGATTTTTTGACCATTTCCAACAATTGGTCAAGCGTTTGCGCTTTTTCTTGTGCCATTGCAAAGCTGCTACCCAACAGGCCAGCAACAGCAAGCATCAGACAGCTTTTTACAAACTTCATTTTCATTGTGCTGCCTCCGGTGACTGAACAGTCATAGTCATAATATCTTTAGATGCTTGATTGCGCGCAATGCGAAGCCCCTTAAGAATGGAGGAGTTGTATGAGCTATCAAGAGAAACCCATTGACCCTGAGATGCATCCCAAGTACCGCATTGTTTTGCATCAGTTGTTTGATACATCAATGAAATACGGCCAACACGAAGGATATTTACTTCACGGTCTTGACCATCAACAGGCAAGGTACCCTTGTAAGCTTCAATTGTACTGCCGTAAGCAGATTCAATTTTGTAAGCCTCAAGCACTTGACGGAATTTTTCAGATACAGAGATATCTGCGCGATCCTGATTTGCACGCAACATTGCGACGCGCTCTTTACGCTCTTCCACTTGGAATGGCTTATCGAGGCTTACAAATTGCTCCAGGCTGTCGAGCATACGGAATACGAGGGGTTGGATTTGACGCTCAATAACAGTCACTTTTTCAACTGATTGGTCAAGCTCCTGGATAACAACGAGCTGCTTGGCAACTTGCTTTTCCATTTGGGCGTTAAACACACGAAGATCGTCAATCAACTTGTTTTGTTGTTTGAATTCTTGTGTCAGATCGTCAGTTTCCTGAGCCAATCTGTCGATGCGTTTTTGGGAGTCTTGCGCCAAAGTGGTTTTGGCCTGACCCGCCTTAAGTACGGCATCCAGAGTTTGATCTGCCATGGCTACGCTACCCATTAGCGCGCCGGCAGAAAGCATCGTGGTCATTGCCACCGCTTTCAATCGCTGCTTTTTCATAATCCCCCCAACTGGGTGTTCAATCAAGTGAGTTTGCGGCAACAGGCTGCCACAGACGCGTTATCCACGTAGCCTCTTCGAGGCGGCTAAGAACGGCGGCATTGTAATAAGCGACATGACCTACTTCCAATGATTTATCCTTATACCTTCTACGTGTGTATTTATGTATCAAAGCGGTAACACATTACTCATTCCAATAAGTGCACCGGTAACACAAAAGCAAAAAAACAACTAAAACACACACAAACGAAACACAAAATAATCAAAAGCAGACTACTGAGTGCGCCGTTGATATACCAAAAACCTGTGGGGTATCACTGCAGATTCCTCACCCGGTGTTGATGATTCAAGATCCCACTGATCGCCGCCAGGCAATACAAAAAACGCATCCCCTTCCGGCTCAACACTCACTTCCGTGAGATAAATTTTATCCGCTAGAGGCAGTGCCTCGCGGTAGATTTCCGCACCACCAATGATGACCGCCTCGGTAACGCCAGCTTCTGCTGGCACACTCTGACTGGCGGCATCAAGCGCAGCAGTCAGGCTATGTACGACCACCAAATCAGCCGATGCGTTCCATGATTGATCACGGGTAACAACAATGTTCAAGCGCCCAGGCAATGGCCTACCAATAGATTCATAGGTTTTTCTCCCCATGATTACAGGCTTACCCATGGTCACTGATTTGAAATATTTCAGATCTTGCGGGAGGTGCCATGGCAGACGATTTTTTATACCAATGACACCATTTTTTGCTGCCGCCACAATAATGGCTAATTTCATGCGGAGCCTTCGCCTTTTTATTAAAACTTTACATTGCCAACAACCTACAACGACCAATTAAACGGCAATAGGCGCGACTATACGAGGATGAGGGTCATAGCCTTCAAACTCAAAATCTTGTAATTCGTACCCGAAAATGGATTCGGGGCGACGCGAGATTCTTAGTGTAGGCAACTTTTTGGGAATGCGTGTTAATTGTTCGTAAACTATGTCGTCAGAAATATGATTGCTATAAAGATGGCAATCGCCAAAGGTGTGCACAAAATCGCCTACTTCCAAATCACATTGCTGCGCAATCATGTGTGTTAGCAACGCATAACTGGCGATATTGAAGGGCACCCCCAAAAACAAGTCTGCACTGCGCTGATACAACTGACACGACAATTTGCCATCAGCAACATAAAACTGGAACAGAGTATGGCAGGCCGCCAAAGCCATGCGCCCCTGCTCTACATTTTGCTGCGGGCTCATGGATTCATCAGGCAAATCTGCCGGGTTCCAGGCACTGACAATAAGGCGACGCGAGTAGGGATTTTTCTTGATCTGGGCAATAACCTGGGATATTTGATCAATTGTCGAGCCATCCGGACACACCCAACTGCGCCACTGTTTGCCATAGACCGGCCCCAAGTCACCGTTTTCCGTGGCCCATTCATTCCAGATATTGCAACCGCGCTCCTTGAGCCAGTTAACATCGGTACGCCCTTGCAAAAACCATAACAACTCAACAATTACACTCTTCAGGTGAACTGTTTTTGTCGTTACCAAAGGAAACCCTTTGCTCAAGTCGAAACGCAACTGCCGACCAAAAACGGCGCGGGTGCCAGTGCCGGTTCTATCGCCGCGCGTGACGCCGTTTTCAACAACATCGCGCATTAAATCAAGATACTGCTTCATTCAATAACCTGTAAACATACTCAATTATTCGACTTTACTGCCCTTGTTGCTCGCCATGTAGGCGTAGACAAGCAGACCGATCCCTACCAGAAACATCGGCACGCAGAGCAACTGGCCGCGCGTCATCCAACCAACCAGCGCCACCCCGCGATCCGGCTCGCGCACAAATTCGATGGCGAAGCGGAAGGTGGCATAAGCTACTAAAAAAATTCCCGATACTGCGCCACGCGGGCGCGGTTTGGCAGAGAACCAAAAAACAATAACAAACAATACCAGCCCTTCAAGACCAGCCTGATAAAGCTGGCTTGGGTGACGCGCCACCCCTTCAGGATCCATTGCCTTGGGAAACACTACTGCCCACGGCACATCAGTGACACGTCCCCACAATTCCTGACCGATGAAATTACCCAAGCGCCCAAAGCCCAAACCGAGCGGAACCATGGGTGCTACAAAATCCATCAGGCCAATAAATGGTCGACCGATGCGCTTGGCATAAATCAACATAGCGACGATCACACCAATAAGACCGCCATGGAATGACATGCCGCCTTCCCACACGCGGAATAACCACAGTGGGTCGGTCAACCAGTAATCAAAATTGTAAAATACAACATAGCCGAAACGGCCGCCGAGAATGACACCAAACGCGCCATATGTAATCAAGTTTTCTACTTGCGCCTTGGTGATCAGTGCATCTGGCTGCTTGGCGCGGTGCATGGCAACCAACCAGGCGCTGACGAATGCCAGCAGGTACATAATGCCGTACCAATGAACACTGAATGAACCAATGGAAAACGCGATGGGATCTATATCGGGGTATTGCAGCATAAACAGTTAAACCTGACTCGTCCGACGTAAGGCCGGGGATTATGACGCGGATTTATGACAAAACGATAGCGTTTACATTCAATTGCTATCGGAAGTAACCGGGCGAATCAGGCGAGTCAAGCCTGTGTCGCGCAGTTCGCGTGCAATGTGATCGCGAATTTGATCGCCATTCGACATGCTCATTACCTCTGCCAACAACTGCTTGGCACGATCAAAGGTAATCCCGCGGATAACAGATTTCACCTTGGGGAGGTTGGTGGCATTCATGGACAAAACATCAAACCCCATGGCCATCAACAAAATCGCGGCGCCAGGGTCACCCGCCAATTCACCGCAAATACTGACACTGATGCCTGCATCATGTGCCGCATAGACAATGTACTGCAAAGCGCGCAGCACTGCCGGATGAAATGCCTGATAGAGATCGGCCACCTGTGCATTGTTGCGATCCACCGCCAGCAAGTATTGCGTGAGGTCATTACTGCCGACGGATAAGAAGTCGACACGGCGCGACAACTCGGGCGCAAGATACACCGCCGCCGGAACTTCAATCATCACCCCAACCTGCGGTAAACGAACCTTAAACCCCTCTTCCAGCAGCTCTTTATACACACGCCGAATCAGCGCACGGGAGGCATCTACCTCCTGCATATTGGTGATCATGGGCAGCAGGATGCGCAGGTTATCCAGCCCTTCGCTGGCCTTGATCATGGCGCGAATCTGCGCCAGAAATATCTCCGGGTGATCGAGGGTTACACGAATGCCGCGCCACCCCAGAAACGGGTTGTCTTCCTGAATCGGGAAATACGGCAGTGCCTTATCACCACCGATATCGAGGGTGCGCATGGTGACCGAATGAGGCGCAAATGCTTCCAACTGCTCGCGATAAATCGCGCGCTGCTCTTCCTCGCTGGGGAAGCGATCGCGCAATAGGAATGGCACTTCCGTGCGATAAAGACCGACGCCCTCTGCACCACGCTCCAGCGAACGCACCACATCGGCCATCAATCCGGTATTGACATGCAGAGGCAAGCGATAGCGATCCTGGGTCTCGCAGGGCAGGTTTTTGAGTGCTTCCAAGCCCTTAACAAGAGCCTGTTCTTCAAGGTAAATCGCTTTATAGTGCTTGCGCAGTTGCGCATTGGGGTCGCAATACACCGCCCCTTTGTAACCATCCACAATGATTGGCCGGCCATTGATTTGCGAATAGGGCAAGTCTACCGCCCCCATCACGGTGGGAATATCCATCGCCCGCGCCAAAATGGCGACATGGGAGTTTGATGAGCCAAGTACGGATACCAGCCCAGCCAGCTTTTCCTTGGGAATTTCACCCAGCATAGAGGCGGTTAATTCCTCGCCGATCAAGATGGTTTTATCAGGGTATACACGCGCTTTCTGATTGGATTCCTGTAAATAGGCCAGCACCCGACGCCCCAGGTCGCGCACATCGGTCGCCCGCTCGCGCAAATAGGGGTCATTCATACTATTAAAGATGGTTTCATGCTCAAGGATCACCTCGCTCCAGGCATAGGGCGCGCTGGCCCCCTTGCGGATACGATCCATGACTTCACGGGCAAGCGAGGCATCATCCAGCATGGCCAGATAGGCATCAAATAAGGCTTGCTCTTCACGATTGATACGCGCGCGCAATTGCTCGCCAAGGGATTTAATATCTTCGCGCACTGCCAGCAGGCTGCGCTGGAAAAAGGCGATTTCGGCCTCAACGTCTTTACAGGCCTGATAGGGTACCGAGCGCAAATCGGCGGTGGGTGTCAGAACGACCGCCTCGCCTATCGCAATACCGGATGCACCTGACACACCGAGAAATTTGGCTTGCGATGCTTTGGCACCCGGAGGAACTACGCCGCCTGTCGCTTCAGCATGGGCGATAACCCCCGCCAGCTGCGCCGACATAGTGACCAGAAAAGCTTCTTCGCCCTCATCGAAGCGGCGCTGCTCTACCTGCTGAACCACCAACACACCCAAGACTTTGCGGTGGTGGATAATGGGCACGCCCAGAAAACTGCTGTAGCGCTCCTCCCCCGTTTCCGGGAAGTATTGATAGCTTGGGTGAGCTTCAGCGTGCTCCAGGTTAATCGGCTCTTCACGCACCACAACACGCCCAACCAAGCCTTCACCCGCCGCCAAACGCACTTTGCCGACCGAATTGGCATTCAGGCCATCAGTCGCCATCAATACATAATCGCCCTTACTATCACGCAGGTAGACGGAGCACACCTGGGTTTTCATCACCTCTTTGACCCGCGACACAATAATCGCCAGCGCCGATTTCATATCGCGCGCCGCGTTTACTTCCTGAACAATGGATCTAAGTGAATTCAGCATAAAGAGTCTGGGTTGAACCTGGTAAAAGGTGATTCGGGTTAGCGCGCGCGATTGCGGCGATCTTCATGAAGCGAATGGAATAATGACAGTTCTTTAAGGGCTCTGCGGTAAACATCGCGTTTAAAAGAGACCACTTTACCCAAGGGATACCAATAACTAACCCAGCGCCAGTCATCAAACTCGGCGCGCCCACCGTTGTTCAGACTGACCTTGTTGTCGTCGCTGCGCAAGCGCAACAAAAACCATTTTTGTTTTTGGCCGACGCACAGTGGCACAGAATTGTGTCGCACCAAGCGGTGCGGTAAGCGATAGCGCAACCAGCCGCGCGTACAAGCCAGGATTTCAACATCCTCGCGGCGCAGGCCCACCTCTTCGTGAAGCTCGCGATAAAGCGCCTGCTCGGGGGTTTCATTGGGGTTAATGCCACCTTGGGGAAACTGCCATGCATCGTGGCCGCCCACGCGGCGGGCCCACAGCAACTGGCCCTGATCGTTGGTCAGAATGATGCCCACATTGGGGCGAAATCCGTCGGAATCTATCACGGGGGGAATCATCCATATAAAAAGGTTTTGCTGGTGTAACATCCGACCAAGCGCACACAGAAGCGGCAGCCATGTTCCACAAAACAGCGTTTTCCGCACTATATCAGGCCTACCCAAAGCCGCAACCCTGAATCGGCGAAATGGTTTTGGCATTGAGCACACCACGCTGTGCCGCTATTCTAGCGCCCCGCTTGATCGCCTTTGCTGCCGATGCAAGCTTCGCACTGATTGATATGAGGATTTTCGCTGTGGCACTGGCTATTTTTGATCTCGACAACACCCTGATTGCAGGCGACAGCGATTACAGCTGGGGCGTCTTTCTGGTAGAAAAGCAATTGGTTGATGCCGAGATCTACCGCATTGCCAACGAGCGCTTCTATCAGGATTACAAAAACGGAACGCTGGATATACGCGCCTATCTGACGTTTTCATTGGCGCCACTTACGCACTTCACGCAAGACGAGCTGCGCGCACTTCACGCAGAGTTTATGCAAAAACACGTCGAGCCTTTGATGCTCCCCAAAGCAGAAGCACTGCTCCGCCAACATCGCGAACAGGGCGATCACCTGTTAATTATCACCGCCACCAATGGCTTCATTACACGCCCAATCGCCCAACGCTTGGGTGTCGACGACATACTGGCAACTGATCCGGAAGTGATTGATGGTCGCCATACCGGCAACTTTACCGGCACACCCTGTTTTCAAGCGGGCAAGATCACCAACCTGCAAGAATGGCTCAAACACCACCATCACTCACTCACCGGCGCTTACTTTTATAGCGACTCCATCAACGACCTTCCGCTGCTGGAGCTGGTGGACAACCCGGTAGCCGTAGACCCGGATGAGCGTCTCAGTGCTATCGCTAATGAGCGCAACTGGAACATCATCAGCCTGCGCGACTAGCGCAGGCTTGATCAGAGAAAAGATTAAGCGAGATAAACCCGGGCAAACACAGCCTTGAGGTAATCGGTTTCGGGAATGGCTGGGTGAATGGGGTGGTCCGGCCCTTGGCCGCCCTGACCAATAATCTGCACGTGACGATCAAGATGACGACCTGACGCACGTACGATTTCCAGTAGCGTATCTTTACCCAAATGCATTGAGCAGGAAGCCGACACCAACAAGCCATCGCGCCCCAGCAGGCGCATGCCCAATTCATTGATGTGGCGATAGGCCGCCTCACCGGCTTTTTGATCCTTGCGCTTCTTAATAAAGGCCGGAGGATCAAGCACCACCACATCAAAGCGCTCCTCGGAAGCGATAAGTTCTTTCAGCACATCAATCGCCTTGCCCTGAATAGCGGCCACCTTATCAGCGACACCATTCAACTGGGCATTTTCCAACACCGCATCAGTGGCCGCTTCGGATGCATCCACACAGAAGACTTCGCTCGCCCCTGCCACAGCAGCCTGCACACCCCAACCGCCAATATAGGAAAACACATCCAGCACACGCTTGCCCTGCACATACTGCTGCAGCAGCGCACGGTTCATGCGGTGATCGTAAAACCAACCGGTTTTTTGACCGCCGCGCACCGGCGCCATAAAACGCGTACCGTTTTCTACCAATTCAACCGACTCAGGCACCTCGCCGTAGGCAACCTCGGTATATTCCGACAAACCTTCCAGGCTGCGCGCGCTGTGCTCATTGCTCAGCAAAATCCCCTGCGGCTTCAGCACCTGTACCAGCGCTTCAACTATCTCATCCTTTACCAACTCCATGCCGGCACCGGCAATCTGCACCACCAGATAATCGCCAAAACGGTCAACCACCAATCCTGGCAACAAATCGGCGTCGCCGTATATCAAGCGGTAATAAGGTTCGGCAAATGCCAACTCACGCAATGCCAATGATTGCTTGATACGATGCACCAACAGGGATTTATTCAGTGGGTACTTTTCATCGCGACTCACCAGGCGCCCACAAATCAGTCCATTCGGATTGATCAATGCAATCCCCAAGGACTTGCCGCCCGATGTAGTCACCAATGCCTGCTCCCCCATCGCAAAGGCTTTGAGCGGCGTTTTCTCAACATCCACTTCGTTGCTATAAATCCACAAATGACCCAGTTTCAACCGGCGATCCGCTTGGGGCTTCAATATAAGAACAGGCAAATTCATGATATAGCTCATCAGGCAAAATAAAGTGGCGCGATTATAAGCCTTGTGCGACCAACTCACAGAAATAAAAAGGCACCAGGAACAAAATGCTTGGCGGCAAGCAATATAGCCTCCGCAAAATGCTAAGAAACGCACAAATATCAGGATATATGCGCCAGCCAGCCCATTTTTTGAACATGCGGGACTTTATCATTATAGGGATATAGGCTAACGTAAGCTGTGGCGATAAGTGTCAATAGGCTCAAGAGCTTAGCGCTGATTGTTTATGCCATTTATATCATTGAATTCACTACCTGCATCCGCCTGAACTGCAATCCAGCGCGGTCGGTAACCTAGGAAGACACCATGCAAACCCTAAAAACAACGACGATCGTCAGTGCAGCGTT
>JACCDS011755155.1_pt1 | contig 10331 bp, 6 predicted proteins | sample 7446441 | NCBI WGS metagenome assembly JACCDS01 (sample SAMN15323445, study PRJNA562643) | freshwater metagenome | isolation source: river surface water | place: USA:Blue River Watershed | collected 2017-08-17 | reverse complement strand
TCGCTGGGCGGACGGCGACGACACGGTGATCACGGTGCTGACCAACGAAGTCCGCGGGTACATGGGCGCGAAACCGGATCCGGGCCTGATGATCCATTCGCGCGGCCGACGGCTCACGTGGGGTACGGTCGTGCCGGGACCGGTGCGCCGCTGGGAGACGAGTCCGCAGGGTGAAACGAGCGTGCTGGAATTGGCCGACGGCACCGTTTTCGGCGTCGACCTGTCCGGCGCCGGCGGCGCCGGAATTTTCCTCGTGACGAGCGGGCCAGCGGAGGGCCGCAGCGTGGACATCGCGGGCCGGCGGCTGACGTTCTTCTTTCCGACGGCGGACGCGCCGCCGCCGATCGCCGTGGAAGGCGAAGTCGTGCGGATCGGCGCGCAGACCGTCGCGTGGGACGCGGGCCGGCTGGTCTTCGGCCGGCCGGGGCGGTGAACGCCGGCGGGCGAGTGCGGAGGGCCACGCGCTCACGCCCGCAGCTACCCGTTGAGCAGCTTGCTCAGGCGCGCTGGAGTTCGGGTTTGCCGGATTCCACGACGAAGCTGGCGCGCGTGAGCAGGGGGGCGCCGGGTTTCTCGACGTAGGGGACGGTGCGGTAATCGCTGCGCCACTGCGTGGGCGTGACCTCGCAGCGCACGTAGCCGCGCTCGCCGTTGAGGAATTTGACGAAGGGATTTTCGCCGAGCGTGTGCTCGCGGCCCTTCGGCATCTGTGTGCCGTCGCCGCCGGAGGAGATCGAGGTGCCGACGAACTCGACGCCGACGGGAGCCGAGTCGGGACGGTCGAAATCGGCGACGAGATTGTTGGCCCAGTGGGTGTGGATGTCGCCGGTGAGGACGACGGGGTTCTTCACCTTTTGCGCGAGGCAATGGTTCAGGAAGCGGCGGCGTTCGAATTCGTAGCCGGGCCACTGGTCCATCGAGTGGAGGATTTCTTTGCCCGGGGCCAGATCGACGCGGGCCATCATGACCTGCTGGGCGAGGATGTTCCAATCGGTGCGCGAGCGGGCGAGGTGGTCGAAGAGCCAATCGCGCTGGCGGTTGCCAAGGATCGTGCCCTTCGGGTCCATGAGCACGGGGGACGGCGGCTTGCGGCCGTCGCCCTGGGGCTGGTCGGTGCGGTACTGGCGGGTGTCGAGGACGTTGAAGCGGGCGAGCCGGCCGTACTCGAGACCCCGATACAGCAGGAGGTCGGGGCCCGTCGGGAGCTGGGCGCGGCGGAGCGGCATCATCTCGTAGTAGGCCTGGTAGGCGGCGGCGCGGCGGCGCATGAATTCGTCGCGGGGCGCGGCCTTGCCGGGGATGTCGTCGGCGTAGTTGTTGGCGACCTCGTGGTCGTCCCAAGTCACGAGCCAGGGCGCCATCGCGTGCGCGGCCTGCAGGGCGGGGTCGGATTTGTAGAGCGCGTAGCGGGCGCGGTAGTCGTCGAGGGTGAAGATCTCCGGGCCGTTGTGGCGGCGGACCTGTTTGTCGCGGGCGGCGCCTTCGTAAATGTAGTCGCCGAGGTGGACGACGAGATCGAGGTCCTCGCGCGCCAGGTGCTGGTAGGCGGTGAAGAGGCCGGACTCGTAGTGCTGGCAGGAGGCGAAGGCGAAGCGCAGTTTTTCCGGCAGGCTGTCGGCGGCAGGGAAGGTGCGGGTGCGGCCCTTGGGGCTGAGTTCCGCGCCCGCTTTGAACTGGTACCAGTACCAGCGGTCGGGGCGGAGGCCCGCGACCTCAACATGGACGGAGTGCCCCCATTGCGGGGAGGCGACGACCTTGCCGGATTGCACGGCGCGAGAGAGACCTTCGTCTTCGGCGATCGTCCATGAAACCTCGATCGGTTCCGGAGACATGCCGCCACCGGGTTCGAGGGGCTTGGGGGCGAGCTTGGTCCAGAGGACGACGCCGTCGGGGGTCGGATCGCCGGACGCGACGCCCAAGGAAAACGGATACGCCGAGAAAACGGGGGCGGCGGCGACGGCGCCGCCGAGGCGGGAGGATGAGAAGAGGGCGGCGGCGGCGAACGACGCCGAGCCGCCGATGAAGGCGCGGCGGCCGAGGGGGCGGTTGGCCGCGAGGGGGAAGAGGAGCGGGTCCATGGCGCGAGCAAGCGAGGCGGCGGAAGACGCGTCAAGCGGCCGGGCCCCGGATGGTTATGCCGGCGCGTGAAGATTGCGTGACGGCCCGCGAACTCCCGCTCGACAGGGCCGGGCGCGGGCCGCATTCAGAAACGCATGAATTACCCCAAATTCGTCCGGTGGCTGGCGGCGTGCGGTGCGGCGGCGGTCGGCCTGCGGGCCGCGGATTTCGATGTCGTGGTGTACGGCGGCACGAGTGCCGGCGTGATCGCGGCGGTGCAGGCGAAGGCGATGGGCAAGAGCGTCGTCGTGGTCGGCCCGGACAAACACCTCGGGGGCCTGACGAGCGGGGGGCTTGGTTGGACGGATACGGGCAACAAGGCCGTGATCGGCGGCCTGGCGCGCGAGTTCTACCAGCGCGTGTGGAAGCACTACGACGGCGAGGGCGCCTGGCGTTTCCAGAAGAAAACCGAGTACGGCAACAAGGGCCAGGGCACGGCGGCGATCGACGGCGCGCAGCGGACGATGTGGATTTTCGAACCGAGCGTGGCGGAGAGGATTTTCGACGATCTGGTGCGCGAGCGGGGAATCCCGGTGCACCGCGACGAGTGGCTGGACCGCGCGAAGGGCGTGCGGAAGAGCGGGGCGCGGATCGCGTCGATCACGATGCTGAGCGGCAAGACCTACACGGGAAAGATGTTCATCGACGCGACCTACGAGGGCGACCTGATGGCGGCGGCGGGCGTGGACTACCACGTGGGCCGCGAAGGCAAGGCGACGTACGGCGAGGATTGGGCGGGCGTGCAGACGGGCGTGCTGCACCACCGGCACCACTTCGGCGTGCTGAAGGAAAAGATCAGCCCGTACGTCGTGCCGGGCGACCCGAAGAGCGGGGTGTTGCCGCGGATCAATCCCGCGCATCCGGGCGAATACGGCGCCGGCGACAACAAGGTGCAGGCCTACTGCTACCGCATGTGCCTGACCAATGTGCCGGAGAACCGGATCCCGTTTGCCAAACCCGAAGGTTACGACCCGAAGCAGTACGAGTTGCTCGCGCGGATCTACGCGGCGGGTTGGACGGAGACTTTCGGGAAGTTCGACCCGATCCCGAATCACAAGACGGACACGAACAACCACGGGCCCTTCAGCACGGACAACATCGGGATGAACTACGATTACCCGGAGGCGAGCTACGAGCGCCGCAAGCAGATCCTGAAGGAACACGAAACGTACCAGAAAGGCTGGCTGTATTTCATCACGACGGATCCGCGGGTGCCGGCGAATGTGCGCGCGAAGATGAGCACGTGGGGATTGCCGAAGGACGAATTCAAGGACAACGGCGGCTGGTCGCACCAGATCTACGTGCGCGAAGCGCGGCGCATGATCGGCCGCTATGTGATGACGGAAAACGAACTGCTCCAGAAACGGCCGACGCCGGAGTCGGTGGGCATGGGCAGCTACACGATCGATTCGCACAACGTGCAGCGCTATATCACGCCCGAGGGTTATGTGCAGAACGAGGGCGACATCGGGGTGCCGACGAAGGGGCCGTACGAGATCGCCTACGGGTCGCTGGTGCCGAAGCGCGGGCAGGCGGAAAACCTGCTGGTGCCGGTGTGCGTCTCGAGCTCGCACATTGCGTTCGGCTCAATCCGGATGGAGCCGGTGTTCATGATTCTCGGGCAATCGGCGGCGACGGCGGCGGTGCTGGCGATCGACGGCAAGACGGCGGTGCAGGACGTGCCGTACGCGAAATTGAAAGAACGCCTGCTGGCCGACGGCCAGATCCTGACGATGGCGGGGGCGATCCAGGCCCCGGCGGAGGCCAAGGCTGAGAAAAAGAGCGAATGAGGAACAGGAGTTTGAGGTTCGGATTTTTTGAACCACTGATGGGCACTGATGGACACTGAAGGAGGGGGGAACTCGGAGGTTCGGATTCCCGGGATTCAGTGAGCATCAGTGGAAATCAGTGGCCCAAAAAAGTTTGGAGTTCGGGGTTTGGGGTTCGGAGTTGGCGGAAATGGTTTTGAACCACTGATGGGCACTGATGTGCACTGATGAGGAGGGAATCCGGAGGTTTTGATTTTCCGGGATCAGCGGAGATCAGTGAAAATCAGTGGTTCACGGTCTTCGAACTTCGAACTCCGAACACCAAACTCCAAACCGGGTTAACCACTGATGGGCACTGATGAAGAGGGAATACGGAGGTTTGGATTCCCAAGATTCAGTGAACATCAGTGGAAATCAGTGTTTCACTGCTTTGGAACTCCGAACTCCGAACTCCAAACACCGAACTGCTTGAACCACTGATCAGCACTGATGGACACTAATGAAAGGGGAATCCGGAGATTGGGATTTCCGACATCAGCGAGGATCAGCGTGCACCAGTGGTTCCTCCGGCGCGGACGGCGCGTTCGGTGAGGAGGAGGCCGGCGCCGCCGAGCAACATCACGACGAAGAGGGCGGCGACGACGCTGCGGGGGTCGCCGGTGGCAGTCCACAGGCCGGCGAGCAGCAACGGGGCGGAGGCGCGGCCGATCACGGCGGGAGCGGAGAGCGCGCCGTTGAGCGCGGCGTAGCGTTCGCGGCCGAAGAGCTCGGCGATGGCGGTGCCGCGCAGAATGGTCGACACGCCGTTGCTGGCGCCGAAAAGGGCCGCGAACAGCGCGAGCCAACCGAAGTCGGGCGGCAGCAAGAGCAGCACGGCCAGCGCGGCGAGCGTGCCGGCGATGGTCCAGCGGCCGATGCGCAGGGTGGAAAATTCGGCGGCGCGCGCGGCGAGGAGGAAACGGGCGACGACTTGGAGCGGGCCGATCACGGCGACGGCGCGGACGATGTCGGAGTTGCTCGCTCCCCGGGCCTGGAGCATCGGCACGAGCTGGAAAATCAAGCCGGTGAACACGGCGGAGTGGGCGGTGAACCACAGCGCGAGGCCGACGAAGCGGGGCTCGGCGAGATCGCGGCGGAACTCAACCCACCACGCGGCGAGGCGCTGCGGCCACGGGCGCGCGACGGGCGGCGGCAGAGCCGGATCCCGGAGGAAGGGAGGGATGCCCCAGGCGTGGAGCGGGACGCCGAGCAGGATTTGAAAGAGGCCGAGGGCGACGCAGGCATGGCGCCAACCGAGGTGGTCGACGGAGAATTGCGCGAGCGGCACGAAGACGGTGCTGGCCAGGCCGCCGACGAGCGTGAGCAGCGTGATGCCGCGGCGGTAGTGCGGGCCGAAAGCGGCGGTAACGACGGCGAAGGCGGGGTCGTAGAGCGCGCCGGCGAGGGAGGAGCCGAGGACGAGCCAGGCGCCGAGGTAGAGGGCGGGCGAATCGGTGAGGCCGAGCGTGACGAGGGCACCGCCGCCGGCGGCCGACGCGAGGGTCATGAGGCCGCGGCCGCCGCGGTGCTGGATCCATTGGCCAACGGGGACGGCGGCAATGCCCCAGGCGAGCAGGCCGAGCGAGAGGCCGGTGTTGAGGAAGGCGCGGGACCAGCCTGTATCCGCCTGCATGGGACCGACGACGACGGTGAACGTGTAGTAGAGAATGCCCCAGGCGACGATCTGGCCGGCCGCCAAACGCCAGGCGAGCGCCCAAGGCAAGGGCGGCGAAGCGGGCGGCGGCGGGAGCGAAGCGGACATCGCCGGCGAGGGAAACGCGGTGCGGTGGCGGACGGCGATTGTTTTCCCGGGCCCAGCGCTACAGTGGCAGTGAAGGAATGCGGAAAACTGAAATGTCCGGAAAAGGGAAACCACTGATGGACACTGATGGGCACTGAATGAGGAGGAATCCGGAGGGTTGGGATTCTCCGGCATCAGTGAAAATCAGTGAGAATCAGTGGTTCACTGCTTTCCAATTTCGAATCCCGAATCCCGAATCCCGAAACCCGACCCGATCACCGAAGTCCGAACTCCTAGCGCCGACCGCGCGCGGGCGCCTTCAGATCTCCCAGTCGTGGCCGTGGGCGGGGCGGGAGTCGCGCTCGACCATGGTTTCCTTTTTGTGGCGCGAACGGACGACGAGGTTGTCGCCTTTGAAGTAGGCGACGGATTCGTCGGGGATCGATTTCATCAGCCAGACATTGGAGCCGATGATCGAATGCGCGCCGACGTGGGTGTCGCCGCCGAGGATCGTCGCGTGGGCGTAGATCGTGACGTGGTCGCCGATGTCGGGATGGCGTTTCACGCCCTTGATGGGGCGGCCCTCGTTGTCGACTTCGAAGGATTTCGCGCCGAGCGTGACGCCCTGGTAAAGTTTGACGTGGGCGCCAACGGTGGCGGTTTCGCCGATGACGACACCCGTGCCGTGGTCGATGAAGAAATGGCTGCCGAGTTGGGCGCCGGGGTGGATGTCGCAGCCGGTGCGTTCGTGCGCGTACTCGGTGAGCATGCGCGGGAGGAGCGGCACTTTGAGCCGGTAGAGCACGTGGGCGAGGCGCTGGATCGAGATCACCAGCACGCAGGGGTAGGCGAGGATGATTTCCTCGACGCTGCGGGCGGCCGGGTCGCCGGCGTAGGCGGCGTCGACATCGGTCTTGATGATGGCGCGCAGAGCGGGGAGTTGGGCGAGAAATTCGGCGGCGAGGGCGCGGGCGCGGACGGCGGGATCGTCGGCGCGGGCGAAGCGCAGGCATTTCTCGAGTTCGACGGTGAGGCGGCGGTCGATGGCTTCGAGCAAACGGTCGACGAGCGCGGGCAACTGGTCCGCGGTGAGGGCCGATTCCTCGAAGTAGCCCGGGAAGAGCAGGTGCATGCAGTCGCTCGCGAGCTGATTGACGGATTGCTGCGACGGGAGGTTGGCGCCGTCGAGGTGGTTGATGCCGCCGTGGCTGCGGTACGACTCGAGGAAGGCCTGCTGGAGAGAAGCGGGATGCATGCGCGGAACCGTGGGCGTGAAATAGGAAGGCCCGGAAGCACGCGAGCCTGAACCGCGGCATTGCACCTGCTGTAGCGGCGCCGCGGTCGCGGTGTGACGAACGGATGAAATCTCCGCCCCAACGCAGATCCGTGATCGACAAACCGACCGGCCTCGACTCAGTTATTCACAAGATATCCACACCCAGATGGAAAACCTTCGCGGGGCGACAGCCCCCATTTCGCGGATCAAGGTTACTGCCAAGGTGAAGACCTTCGTGCTCGATACGAACGTCCTGCTCCACGATCCCCAATCGATCTTCAAATTCGAGGAGAACAACCTCGCGATTCCCGTGGAGGTGCTCGAGGAACTCGACTCCATCAAGGGCGAGCAGTCCACGGAGCGAGGCCGCAGCGCGCGGCGCGTGCACCGGATTCTGCAGGAGCTCCTGCCGGATTCGCGGGCGATGCACGAAGGCGTCGAACTGGAGAACGGCGGCACGCTCTCGATCATCATCAATCCGTACCTGCTCGATTCGAGCCGGAAGTCGCCGGCGATGGACCGGCTACGGGCGATTTTGCCGGATCTGAGCAAGAAGGACAACCGCATCATCGCCGCGGCGTTGTTCGTGCAGGAGCGGTTTTCGCCGCCGACGATTCTCGTCACCAAGGACGTCAATGTGCAGCTCAAGGCCCGGGCCGTCGGGCTCGAGTCGGAGGATTACCTCAACGACAAGGTGCCGGCGCTCGACGAAGAGGCCAGCTACCGCGAGCTCCCGCTCAACATCTACGAATTGCAGCGTTTCGCTTCCGAGGGGGCGTTTGCGCTCGGCGACCGCGAGGCCCGCGAGCTTTACCTCAACGAGTACGTCCTGCTGCGTTCCGACGAAGGCAAGACGATGCCCGCGCGGTATTACGGCGACGGCCTGGTGCGCCGCCTGAAGTTGCCGGACTTCGTGAAGGCGCCGGGCGGCATCCCGATCCGCGCGCGCAACCTCGAGCAGCAGTTCTTCATGGATGCGTTGCTCGACGACAGCATCCATTTGCTGACGTGCTACGGCAAAGCCGGCACGGGCAAGACGCTGCTCTCGACGGCCTGCGCCCTGCACCAGACCTACGAGGACCATTCGCGGTACGACGGCGTTTCCATTTCCCGGCCCGTGATCGCGCTGGGCAAGGACATCGGATTCCTGCCGGGATCGCTCGAGGAGAAAATGAAGCCGTGGCTGCAGCCCTACCACGATGCGCTCGAGGTGCTGATTCCGTCGAAGCCGCCGAAGGATCCGCAATTTGCCTCCAAGAAGGTTGCGAAGAAGAAACAGAAACACCGCGACGAGCAGATGCTGTCGTCGATGACGTCGCCGCAGCCGAGCCACGCCAGCCAGAATTCCGGCCACGGCAACGGCCCGGCGGTCAAACCTTACGAACGGCTGCTGAAGAGCGGCCAGGTCGAGATCGAGGCGCTGGCGTTCATCCGCGGCCGCTCGATCGCGCGGCGGTTCTTCATCCTCGACGAGGCGCAGCAGCTGACGCCCCACGAAGTGAAGACCGTGATCACGCGCATCAGCGAAGGTTCGAAGATCGTGCTGATCGGCGATCCGGCGCAAATCGACAACCCGTATGTCGATGCCCGCAGCAACGGCCTCGTCTTTTGCCACAACCGCATGAAGGGCCAGGCCATCGCGGCGCATGTGAAGCTGATGAAGGGCGAGCGCTCGAAGCTCGCGGAACTCGCGGCGGATCTGCTCTGAGGCCCGCCGCGGGGCGGCGGGCGGCTTTCAGCGTTCAGCTGTCAGCGGTCAGCAATCTAGAATCAGCTGAATGCTGATTGCTGAAGGCTGATCGCTTAGGATCCGCCTCAGCGCGAGGCGGCCGGGCCGGCGAGCGGGCCGGGGCGGAACAGGCTGGCGGTGCCGGCGCGGAGGGCGGCGAACTCCATCGTGACCGCAAACAGACCCGTGAAGAGCAGGTCGCTCGCGAGGCTGTTGCGGAAGAAGAACAATGTCGGCGGAAACTCGGGGCGGCCGACCGTGAGGGCCTGCCACCAGCCGGCGGCGGTCTTGGCGTAGAGGGGATCGCGCAGCCAGGCGTCGGTGTTGGTGGCGAAGTAGAAGAGCAGGGCGGCCGCGAGCGAACCGGAGGCGAGGTTGAGCCAGGACTTGCGGCCGGCGACGAAACGGCCGAGCGGCAGGGCGGCGGCGAAGCAGACGAGGCGGACCGCCATGCTCGGCCAGGTCCAGGACTCGCCGTAGACCGCGGCGTAGTGGTAATTGAGATACAGGTCGGACACGACGAGGGCGCCGAACGGCACGAGCCAGGCCTTCGGGTCGCGGAAATAGACCGCGCCGCAGAAGGTCAGGGCCATCAGCGGGGCGAAGTTCGCGAGGTCCGGCAGGTGCGCGGCGGCAAGGCGCCAGCCGGCGGCGGACAGGACGAGGACCACGGCGAAAAGAAAAGGCATGGGCCGACTGTGCGGAGCGCGTGCGGGCTGACAAGCCCGCGGCGCGGCCCCGCCGGCGCGGAGACTGTCATCCGGCGGCGGCGGAATCCGGGATTTGGGGTTGGCAGCGCCCGCCGGGCTTCGCCACGTTCGGCCACCATGCGTTTACCCCGACTCCTGTTGCCCGCGCTGCTGCCGCTGCTGTCCCTTGCCGCCCTGCGGGCGGCCGAACCCGCGTACGATCTCGTGGTTTACGGCGGCACGTCCGGCGGCGTGACGGCCGCGATCCAGGCCGCCCGGATGGGCCGCACCGCGGTGCTGGTCGAGCCGACGCAGCATCTGGGCGGCCTGACGACCGGCGGTCTGGGCGCGACCGACATCGGCAACAAGCGCGCCATCGGCGGCATCTCGCGCGAGTTCTACGGCCGGATCTGGCAGCACTACCAGCAGCCGGCGGTCTGGACGCGGCAGACGAAGGCCGAATACTCGAACCGTCGCGGGGGCGCCGCCGATCCGGGCGAAACCACGATGTGGACCTTCGAGCCGCACGTCGCGACCAAGGTGCTCGAAGGCATGCTCGCGGAGGTGCGGGACAAGGTCACGGTCGTGCGCGGCGAGCGCCTCGATCTCCGCCCCGGCCGCGGGGTGATCAAGGACGGTCCGCGGATCGTGCGCATCGTGATGGAGAGCGGCCGGGTTTTCGCGGGCCGCATGTTTGTGGACGCGACCTATGAAGGGGACCTGCTGGCCAAGGCCGGCGTCAGCTACCACATCGGCCGCGAGGCCAACGCGACCTACGGCGAAACCATCAACGGCGTGCAGACCGGCCATGCGGTCAGCCACCAGTTCGTCAAGAACGTCGATCCCTACATCAAACCCGGCGACCCGAAGAGCGGGCTGCTGCCCGGCATCGTCGCCGGCAGTCCCGGCACGGAGTTCGCCGGCGACCGGAAGGTGCAGGCCTACAATTTCCGCATGTGCACGACGGATG
>JACCDS011121249.1_pt1 | contig 10331 bp, 9 predicted proteins | sample 7446441 | NCBI WGS metagenome assembly JACCDS01 (sample SAMN15323445, study PRJNA562643) | freshwater metagenome | isolation source: river surface water | place: USA:Blue River Watershed | collected 2017-08-17 | reverse complement strand
TGCGGGTGCGCTCGGCCGCGCGCTCCTGCTCGCGTGCCAGCTGCTCCAGCTGCCGGTAGCTGGCCGCCAGCTCCGCCTCCCTCTGCTGCACCCGCGCAGCCATGTTGTCCATCAGGTCGCGCACCTGTGCGCGCGACCGGCGGAACCGCTGCAGCACGATGTAAAGCAGGGCCAGGCCAAACAGCACGGAGCTGTAACGGATCCAGGTCGATTCCTCGAAGTTGTCCTGGAACCGGATCACGAACCAGTCGCGCACCCCGGTCGCGACATTGACCACGCCGGCCAGGACCACCAGCCCGCGCTCGGTCGTCCAGTGGCGCGCGGCGCGGAACGCAAAGAACAGGAGGTAGATCAAGAACAGCAGCGTGATGAGTCCATACCAGGCCGTCAGGTAGTGCTTCTGATGCCAGTACTGCGCACCCGCGGCCACCGGCACGGCCGTCAGCAGCATGAGGCCGGCAATCCGCTGCACCCGGTGCATGCTGGCATGCTGTTGCCAGCCGGCCACGTGATGGCAGAACAAGCCCACGCCAGCCGCCCAGCCGGCAAACGCCAGGGCCTGCAGCGTGTTCCAGAGCAGCCACGGCAGCGGTGTCTGCTGCACCGCCAGGTCCAGCAGACGCAGCACCCAGCACAGTTCGGCCAGTCCGGCGCTGAGGTAGAGGCCGTCACGGATGTCGCGGCCGTCCGCCGCCCGCCCTGGCTGGGTCACCCACAGCAGCAGCGCCGTCACGCCGACCATGAGGCTGAACACCGCCACGACCAGCGAGCCCGTCACGCGCCAGGCATATTCGGACTGGTAGGCCTGCCGCAGGGCGTCCGCTGGCGCGACCACGGGCCGCGCCAGTCCACCGCGGCGTCCTCCGTCGGCTTCGAGGCGGATGCGCAGCACATTGTCCTGCCGCAACAGCTCCTGCGGCAGCAAAAGGAAGCGGGGGGCCTTGCTGTAGTCTTCCTGGCTGCCCGTCCCCAGTACCCCCAGACGGGACAGCAGGATGCCGTTGAGCCAGATTTCGGCCCGGTTTCCGATGCGCGGGAAATACAGCCCCTGCAACTCACCGGCATCGTGCGGGAGCTGGAAGTGCAGTTCCAGCTCCGCCTGTCCCGAACGGTTGCCGTGGATCCGGTCCCAGTGATAGGGCAGCTCGACTTCGCGTGTCTGCGGCGCGCCGCCGTCCATGGCTGTGACGCGTGCCACGCTGATCTCCAGCGCGGATGCCGGCCGTGCCGCCGCCAGCAGGCCGGCCAGGACCAGCAGGATGCGCCACCAGCCCGCCATGCCCGGTCAGCCCTGGGACGGCAACAACCCCAGCCGCGAGGCCTCGAACACCGCCTCGTTCTTCGAGTGCACCGACAGCTTCGAGTACAGGTTCTTGATATGGGTCTGCACGGTGTGGACACTCACCGACTGCAGGCGTGCGATCTCGGCATAGGAGAAGCCGCGCGAGATCAGCATCAGCACCTCGTGCTCGCGCGGCGACAGCAGGGCCGGCTCCCCCTCGGCCTTGCGTGCCGCCGGCTCCGCCACCGCAGCCGGCGTGGCCGCTGGCGTCGGCGGCGCCGGCGCGTCCTGCGCGTCCTGCGCGTCCTGCGCCGCACGGGCGCGGGAGCTGGCGTACTTGGCCAGCACCTTGCGCGCGATCATGGGCGAGATCGGCGAGGCGCCCTCCTTCATTTCCAGGATGGTCTGGGCAATGTCATCCGGCGCCGAATCCTTGTGGATGTAGCCGAGGGCACCCGCCTCGATGCTGGCCAGCACGTTGTCCTCATCACCGAAGAGCGAGATGACCAGCGGCTCACAGCGGGGATGCAGCCGCGTGGCATGCCGGATCACCTCCAGCCCGCTGCCATCAGGCAGGCCGAGATCGGTGAGCAGCACATCGACCATGTTGGCGTCGTTGTCCAGCCAGGCCCGCCCTTCTGCCACGCTGGCCAGGCTGGCCGCCAGCTGCAGCTGCGGGCAGCGCGTCACGCTGGCCGCAAAGAAATCCCGCATCTGCGGATCGTCTTCCACTATCAGAACGCGCCAAGCCTGCATGACCCTGTCCATCTCCTGTCTTTTCGAGCATAGCGGTTTGCCCGCGGCTTCCCTTCGTTTTGAGGCTCCCATGAATATGGGAGTCCCCATGAACATGGGATACCCAGGAACGGGGAACCGTAAATACTTGTAACAGGTCAGTCCGCCCCGTCCGGGGCCGACGGCCGCAAGCAAGGCAATACGCAAGGAGAGGAACCATGGACATTCGATTGAAAAGATGCGCGCTTGCTCTGGCCAGCGCGAGCCTGCTGGCCCTGCAGGGGTGTGGCGGTGGCGGTGGCAGCGCCGCCACCTCCAGCGCCCCCACCAGCACATTTTCCGGCGTTGCCGCAACCGGCGCCCCACTCGCGGGCGCCAGCGTCGTGGTGACGGATGCCAGCGGCGCCACCGTGGGCACCACCACCACCGCCAGTGACGGGAGCTATGCGCTGAGCTTCGACCCCACGGCATACACCGCGCCCTTCGTCATCACGGCAAGCGGCAGCATCGGGGAAGCCCAGGAGTCGCTGGTCAGTGTGCAGTCGACGACGGCCAGCGCCACCGTCAACGTCACCCCGATCACCCACGCGATCGCCGCGCTGATGAGCACCACGGGCAACCCGCTCGACCTGGTCGCCAATAGCGCGACGGACAAGGCCAACATCACAACCGCCAATGTCACCAGCATCGAGGCGGGGTTCCGTGCCGCGCTGGCCGCCAACATGACGGCCGCGGGGCTGGACCCCACGAACAGCAACCTCATCAGCGGCACCTTCAATGCCCAGCTCGACACGCTGCTGGACAACATCCGGGTCGAGGTCATGCCCAGCGGTGAAATCGCCATGGCGAGCAACGCCGGCAGTGCCACCGACGACCTCGGCAACACTGCCACCGAGCCCACTGCCGCCAAGACCGTCGTGCTCCCCAAGGGAACCGTGCCTTCCGCCGCGCTCGCCGCCGACCTGCCGGCGCCGGCCACGACGCCGGTCGGCATCGAGGTGCTGGAAACAGCGCGGCTGGCATTGACCGCCTGTTTCGCCCAGCCAGCCGCCAGCCGCTATGGCGGCGGCACCTATCACCCGGACTGCGCCAATCTGGCCGTGGTGGACTACAAGCACGATGGACGCGATCTGACCGCCGAATTCGGCTGGCTGATCACCGACAGTGGAAACGACAACATGGTGTTCCAGAAGCCGGAAATCCTGCGCCAGCTCAGCATGACGCAGGACCGCGAAAGGCTGGTGGTACGTCTGAGCGCCAAGCGCAGCGACGGCCAGATCCGCGCGGTCACGACGGTCGCGGAAAACAACCGGAGCGCCGCCAGTGGCTGGCAGCTGGTCGGCAACCAGCGTGACTATGAGACCTTTGTCAACGGCGTGGCCGTGAACCGCCTCAGCGCCAACACGCCGGCCAACAACCGCTACGAGACCGGCCTGAACCTGTACGTCGGTGCCCATGCCTCCATCGCCTCGGTGCTCGTCACCGGCCCCGGCCTGCCGCCCGCCGGCATCACCCTCAAGCCCAGGAGTGGCTGTGATTTCCTGACGATTGCCAAGCCCGATGGCACGACGCCATACTGTGCGAGCCTCTACCGCTTCCGCGCCCAGCTCGCCAGCGGTGCGGCGTTCGATGCCTCGGCTTTGCCGATCAGCTACATGTATGCGACCAGCCTGACCGACAGCGACATCCAGGCCATCAAGCCGCTGGACCTGTACAAGTTTGTCATCACCAAGACCGATACCACGACCGTCACCTACTGGAACCGCCTGCGCTCACGACCGCTGACGGTCGCCGAGATGACCCAGGTGAGATACATCGACTTCGACGCATCGACCAAGGCCATGATGACGGCGGGCACCCTGTACAGCGGCGGCGCCGCGCCGACCCTGACCTGGACCGTCCCCGACTATGCACCGCGACCCTTCCTGGCGTACTTCTTCCATCTCGCCGGCAGCGATCGGGTGCGCGTGCCACTGGCGAACACGTCGGCCACGGTTTACTGTTCCGGCAACAGCGAATGCGATGGTCAGAATTACGTCACCACGCTGACCAGCAGTCTGACGCCCACGTCGCAATATGGCTTCCAGACGGTCAGCCGCAACCGCTACGACACACAGATCTTCAGCCAGCTCTGGCGCTAGGCGTGCGCGGGATTCCATTCCCGCCTCCCTCCCCTCGGCTCCAGCCCCGCCCCGGCGGGGCTTTTTCTTGCGCCTATGATCCGCGCATGCCCACCACCCATCTGCTCTACCTGCACGGCTTCCGCTCCTCGCCGCAGTCGACCAAGGCGCGGCTGGTACGGCAATACGTCGAGACGCACCACCCCGGGGTGACGCTCTGGTGCCCGCAACTGCCGCCCTCCCCGCAGCAGGCCATGCAGGAGGTGATGCAGGGCATCGCCGCCTGGCCGCGCGAGGGCATGGCCGTGATCGGTTCCTCGCTGGGCGGCTTCTATGCGACCTGGGTGGCCGAGCAGACCGGCTGCCGGGCCGCGCTGCTGAACCCGGCCGTGCAGCCGGCGCGGGACCTGGCGAAGTACATCGGCGAACTGCCGGGCTGGCACGACCCGGCGCATACCTTCCATTTCCGGCCTGAATACGTGCAGGAACTGCGCGACCTTCAGGTCCCGGCCATCACCCGGCCCGACCGCTACTACGCGCTGATCGCCAAGGGCGACGAAGTGCTGGACTGGCGCGAGATGCGGGCCCGCTATCCCGGCGCGCAGATCCGGCTGCTGGAAGGCAGCGACCACGCCCTCACCGACTTCCCCGCCCACCTGCCGGACGTGCTGGCCTTCCTCGATCTGGCCGCCTGAAGCCGGCCTGGCCGCCGCAGGCGCCATGGGACAATAGAGCCCATGTTTGCATTGTTCGACGAAGCCGGCAAATTCCTGGCCGGGCGCATCCTGTCCGAGGCCGAGGCCTCGCTCCAGGTGGAGCTGGAATCCGGCAAGCGCGTGAAGGTGAAGGCGGCCAACGTGCTGCTGAAGTTCGAGAAGCCGGCGCCGGCCGAATTGCTGGGCGCGGCGCAGGACTTGAGCGCCTCCATCGAGCTGGAGCTGGCCTGGGAATTCGCGCCGCAAGAGGAGTTCGGCTTCGCCGATCTGGCCGGGGTCTATTTCCAGGATCCGCCTACCCTGCCGCAGCAGACCGCCACGTTGTTGCGCCTGCACGAGGCGCCGCACTATTTCCGCCGTGCCGGCAAGGGCCGCTTCAGGAAGGCACCGGCCGAGATCGTGCACCAGGCGCTGGCCGCGATCGAGAAGAAGCGCCTGCTGCAGCTGCAGATTGCCGAATGGGCCCAGGCCCTGGGCCGCGGCGAGTGCCCGCAGCCTATCCGCGAGCAGCTCTACAAGATCCTGTTCAAGCCGGACAAGAACGCGCCCGAGTACAAGGCCGTGGTCGAGGCCGCGCGCGCCACCCACCTGGCGCCGCTGGACCTGCTGCAGCAGGCCGGCGCCATCGACTCGCCTTACCAGTTCCACTGGCGCCGCTTCCTGTTCGAGAACTTCCCCCAGGGCTACGGCTTCCCGGCACTGGTGGCGCCCGAGATCAAGGACGACCTGCCGCTGGCCCAGGTGCAGGCCTACTCGATCGACGACTCGGCCACCACCGAGATCGACGACGCGCTCTCGGTGCAGGGCCTGGGCACCGGCACGGTCACCGTCGGCATCCACATCGCCGCACCCGGCCTGGCGGTACAGCGCGGCGACCCCATCGACAACGTGAGTCGCGCGCGCCTGTCCACCGTCTACATGCCGGGCTACAAGCTCACCATGCTGCCCGACGAGGTGGTGCAGCGCTACACCCTGCAGGAGGGGCGCGCCTGCCCGGCCGTCTCGCTCTACGTCGCCTTCCAGGAGGACACGCTGGAGGTGCTGGGCCACGACACGCGGCTGGAGCGCGTGCCGATCGCGTACAACCTGCGCCACGACCAGATCGACAGCGTCGTCACCGCCGCCTGGCTGCAGGACCCGTCCTACACCCATGGCACGCCCGAGCCCGCCCACCTGGGCGCCGGGCTGCGCACGGAGCTGGCCTTGCTGTTCCGGCTGGCGCAGCACCTGAAGGCCCAGCGCGAGGTGGTGCGCGGCAAGCCCGAGACCTTCAACCGGCCCGACTACACCTTCAAGCTGGTCGGCAACGAGGGCGCCGAGCCGCAGGGCCAGGAGCAGGTGCTGATCGGCACGCGCAGCCGCGGCGCCCCGCTGGACCTGATGGTGGCCGAAGCCATGATCCTGGCCAACAGCACCTGGGGCCAGTGGCTGGCCGAACTGGGCGTGCCGGCCATCTACCGCAGCCAGGCCAGCCTGGCGCCGGGCGTCAAGGTGCGCATGGGCACCAAGGTGCTGCCGCACGCCGGCATCGGCGTCAAGAGCTACGCCTGGAGCACCTCGCCGCTGCGCCGCTACACCGACCTGGTGAACCAGTGGCAGATCATCGCCTGCGCCCGCCACGGCAAGACCGCTGCGCTGGCCGCGCCCTTCAGGCCCAAGGACGCCGAGCTGTTCGCCATCATCTCGGGCTTTGACGCCGCCTACAGCGCCTACAACGGCTACCAGGCCACCATCGAGCGCTACTGGACGCTGCAGTACCTGCGGCAGCAGGGCATCAGCGAGCTGGAGGCCACGGTATTCAAGGACAACCTGGCGCGCGCCGACAGCCTGCCGCTGGTGCTGCCGGTCTTGGGCGCACAGAGCCTGCCACGCGGTGCGCGCGTGCGCGTGAAGCTGGGCACCATCGACGAGGTGGCGCTGGACGTCGCGGGCACGGTGCTGGAGCGCCTGGACAGTGCGCCAGCGGCGGTGGAGGAAGAGGAACCCGAGGAGGCGGAGGCCGAGCACCTGGCGGCCGGGCCGATTGCCATCGCAGTCGACGTCAACGAGTCCGAGGGTGCTTCCGGAGATAATCAGACCTCGTGAAACTGCGCAACCTCAGCACCCTGCAACTGGCGCTCGGCATCTCGGTCGCCGTGCATGCCGTGCTGCTGACGGTGCGCTTCGTCGACCCGCAGGCCATCGAGCGCGCCTTTCGGGACACCCCGCTGGAAGTGATCCTGGTCAACGCCCGCGGCCAGGTGGCGCCGGACCAGGCGCTGGCCATCGCCCAGACCCGCATGGCCGGCGGCGGTGATGCCGCCAGCGGCCGCGCCACCAGCCCCCTGCCCTCCTCCCAGTTCAGCGAGAGCGGCGAGACGCTGGACGAGGAGGCCCAGCGACGCGTGCAGCAGCTGCGCCAGCAACAGACCATGCTGCTGGCCCAGGTGCGCCAGCAGCTCGCCACCCTGCCCGTACCCGATCCGCGGCAGGCCCGGCTCAGCCCCGAGCAGGCCGAACAGGAACAGAAGCGCCGCCTGCTGCTCAAGCAGCTGGCCGAGATCGAGCGCCGCATCAAGCAGGACAGCCAGAAGCCGCGCAAGCGCTACATCGGCCCTTCCACGCGCGAGGAAGCCTACGCGATCTATTACGACCGCCTGCGCCGTGCCATCGAGGACAAGGGCACCGGGAACTTCCCCAGTTCCGGCGGCAGGAAGCTCTACGGCGAGCTGACCATGGTGGTCACCGTGGACCAGCAAGGCCATGTGGTGGCCACCGAGATTGCCGAAAGCTCCGGCAACCGCCTGCTGGACCGCCGGGCCGAGGCCATCGCCCGCAATGCCGGGCCCTTTGGCCGCTTCACCCCGACCATGCGCCAGCAGGCCGACCAGATCGTCGTGGTCTCGCGCTTCAAGTTCTCGCGCAACGAAACCCTGGAAACGCGCATCAGCGCCCCCTGAGCCCGCCATGAAGGCCCTGCTGCGCTGGTTCGCCCTGTTCCTTGCTGCCGTGCTGGCCTTGCAGCTCTTCTTCGTCGCGCGCATCGCCCTCATGGCCCGGCTCGACCCGCAGTCCACCACCTTCGAGCGCTCCGAGGCCTGGCGCATCCAGCAGGACAAGGGCCAGCTGCGCTGGCGCCAGCAGTGGGTGGACTACGCGCAGATCTCCGACCACCTCAAGCGCGCCGTGATCGCCGCGGAAGACGACAGCTTTGCCTGGCACGAGGGCGTGGACTGGGACGCCATGGAGAAGGCCTGGCAGAAGAACAGCGCGGCCGAAGAACGCGCCGCGCGGCAAGGCGCCAACGGCAGCAAGGCCGCCAAGCCGCCCAAGATCGTCGGCGGCTCCACCATCACCCAGCAGCTGGCCAAGAACCTGCTGCTGTCGGGCGAACGCACGCTGTTGCGCAAGGGGCAGGAACTGGTGCTGGCCTATCTGCTGGAGCGGCTGCTGAGCAAGCAGCGCATCCTCGAGCTCTACCTCAACCATGTGGAGTGGGGCGAAGGCGTGTTCGGCGCGGAGGCTGCGGCCCAGCACTACTACCGCAAGCCGGCAGCGCGCCTGACGGCGGGCGAGGCCGCGCGCCTGGCCGTCATGTTGCCGCGCCCGCGCCACTACGAGAAGCTGCCCTACTCGCCCTACCTGGCCGAGCGCGCCGGCGTGATCGCCAGCCGACTGTGGCGGACCGAACTTCCTTGATCATGCAACACTCCCAGGCTACGCACACAGCCTGTCGCCACATGCCCGGCACCTCTGCCGGAGTCAGAGGCTCTTCGCCCTGTCCGACCCTGCGCCGGCAGACTCAGAGCCGCAGGCCTCAGCCCCTCCAGGGGGGAGCACCGGCGGCCCGGCAGAGCCGGTGCCGCGGTGCCCCGCGGTTTGCAGGGCTTGGAACGCGCGCCATTCGCGCGCCGCTGTGCTCCTGGATTCTGGAATAGTCATGCGTATCTTGGGCATCGACCCCGGCCTGCGCACCACCGGTTTCGGTGTCATCGACGTCGCTGGCGCCCGGCTCAGCTACGTGGCCAGCGGCACCATCAGCACCACGCACGTGGACCAGGGCGAGCTGCCGGCCCGCCTCAAGGTGCTGTTCGACGGCATCCGCGAAGTGGTGGCGCGCTACCAGCCGCAGGCGGCGGCGGTGGAGATCGTCTTCGTCAACGTCAACCCGCAATCCACCCTGCTGCTGGGCCAGGCACGCGGCGCCTGCCTGACGGCGCTGGTCACGGCCGGCCTGCCGGTGGCCGAGTACACGGCGCTGCAGATGAAGCAGGCCGTGGCCGGCCATGGCCGCGCGCCCAAGGCCCAGGTGCAGGAGATGGTCAAGCGCCTGCTCCAGCTGCCCGGTCTGCCCGGACCCGACGCCGCCGATGCCCTGGGCCTGGCCATCACCCAGGCCCATGCCGGCGCCGCCCTGGCCCGGATCGCCCAGGCGACCCCGCTCAAGCGGACGACCACCGGCATGTACCGCGCCGGCCGCAGCCGCTGAACGCGCGCGACGCGCTGCGCCGTGATATTTCCCACATCGGGCGTATTGCCACGGCCGGCCCGGCGGGCTAAATTCGGGCGCACCCCCCAGTGCCAGGAGTGCAGGCATGCTGAATTTCTTCAAGCGCAAGCCCGACGAGGCGACCCCGTCGAAAAAGCCGGCTCCGAGCCGCCCGGCCACCGCCCGCCCGCGCCCCACCCGCTCGGCCGCCGCCGGGCTGCCGCCCGAACCGCCGCCACTGCCGGACGTGAAGGAAGGCAACCTCGAATCCGACTGGGCCATGTGGGAGGACTCGGTCGCCTTCCAGGACAGCCAGATGCCCTCCAGCTTCAGCGAGCTGGAGTCAGTCAAGGACCGGGCCCAGGTGAGGAAAGACGAACGCCCCGACCCCTACGCCTCGGTGCGCAGCCGCCGCAAGTGAAGACGGCGCGGCGCCAGCGCCTCAGGCGATGCGCTGCAGGACGAGGACGGCGAAGAAACCGAAGGCGGCAATCAGCGTCCACTTCAGCGTCAACAGGCCCCAGCGCTTGTAGCGCGCCTGGCCGGTGCCGGCGTAGAAGGCGAAGCAGACCGCCGCGCCGACCAGCAGCAGGAAGATGAGCCAGCGAAACAGCAGCATGCGCCTACCTCGCGAGGGCCACTCGCCGCCGGGCCGCCCCAAGGCGAGTTGGCCCCCTTGGGGGGAAGCGACCCGTGCAACGGCGGAGCGTGGGGGCCATGTCACCAGGCCCGCGCCGGCTGGGCAAAGCCCTTGGGCGCCAGCTTCTCGTTGTCGAAGGTCACGGTTTCCCAGGCATCGGTGCGCTGCAGCAGCTCGCGCAGCAGCTTGTTGTTGAGCGCGTGGCCCGAGCGGAAGGCGCTGTAGGCCGCCAGCAGCGGCTTGCCCAGGATGTAGAGATCGCCCATGGCGTCGAGGATCTTGTGCTTGACGAACTCGTCGTCGTAGCGCAGGCCGCCGGCATTGAGCACCTTGTAGTCGTCCATCACGATGGCGTTGTCCAAGCCGCCGC
>JACCDS012368931.1_pt1 | contig 10334 bp, 8 predicted proteins | sample 7446441 | NCBI WGS metagenome assembly JACCDS01 (sample SAMN15323445, study PRJNA562643) | freshwater metagenome | isolation source: river surface water | place: USA:Blue River Watershed | collected 2017-08-17 | reverse complement strand
GCCAACAAACAAATTTTTATTGCCAAAGAGCAAACTTCTGTTTTATTTCATTTTAGAAGAAGTCCGGAGGGCACACGTTATTTCCCTACCATCAAATATTTAGGCAATCGTATTGAGTTTATGTTTAAGGATGCAGAAATTATTTGCACTCAACCTGCATATATGTTGCTGGGAAAAGACTTACTCTTTTTTGAACCAGAATTGGATGGTAAAAAATTGATGCCGTTTTTAAATAAGCGATACATCGATATTCCAAAAAGTTCGGAGCCTACTTATTTCAAAAAATTCATAGGGCCACTTATCGAACGACACAATGTTTATGCCGAAGGGTTTCAAATTATAACAGAACAGTTTGAAGCGAAGCCTCAATTAAAAATGGTATATGCTTGGAATGACACCATTCAATTAGTGCTTTCGTTTCAATACGGTAAATACAATTTCTTGTATCAATCGGGTACAAAAGTTTCGGTAAGTGTAGAAAATAAAAATGATGAATATGTTTTTCATCGCGTGAAACGATCACTACAGTGGGAGTCGACAAAAATTAATTTATTAAAAGAATTAGGATTAAGTGCATCTGATGGTTCAGCATTTATTTTAAAAACAAACGAAGCGGAAGCAGAGGCAGGAACTTATCATAAAATGTTGGAATGGCTTTCGCTACATCACGATACACTGGTAGAGGCTGGATTTCAAATCAACCAAGATGAGAAAGGAAAAAAATATTTTCTTGGAAAAAGTAAAATTGATTTAAAAATTAATGAAACCAACGATTGGTTTGATGTATATGCAACCGTATATTTTGGCGAACATGAAATTCCTTTTATTCAATTAAGAGAACACATCTTAAATGGCAAAAAAGAATTCGTTTTGCCAACCGGAGAAATTGCTATCATTCCGGATGAATGGTTTGCTCAATACCAAAACTTATTTCATTTTTCGGAACATGGGCAACAACTTAAATTTAAGAAACATCATATTGCATTACTAAAAGAATATGCTGATTCGGAATTAGCTCAAGTAACCATCGATCGGAAATTACAACGACTTACTGAATTCGACAGAATTGATGAAATTGCTATGCCTGCACGTTTTCAGGGTGAACTTCGTCCGTATCAAAAAGCAGGATATGATTGGTTTCACTTTTTAAAACGTTGGAATTTCGGCGGAATTTTAGCCGATGATATGGGTTTGGGTAAAACCATACAAACACTGGCACTTTTACAAAAAGCAAAAGAAGAATCTATTTTACAACAAACGCAGCCAACTTTATTTGATTCGGCGCAACCAAGTTTGTTTGATACTCCTAGTAAAGGCACGGAGGTGCCTCGAACATCTTTAATTGTAATGCCAACCTCTTTAATTCATAACTGGTTAAACGAAGCGAAAAAATTCACACCAGATCTTAAGATACTTGTATACACAGGCGTTTTCAGAGAGAAAGACATCTCGCGCTTTGCTAATTATGATGTAGTTTTAACAACGTATGGAATTACTCGTTTAGATATTGAATTATTTAAACACTACTTTTTTCATTATATCATTTTAGACGAAAGTCAGATTATAAAAAATCCAAGTTCTAAAATTTCACGATCAGTAAGAAGTTTAAAATCGAAATACAGATTGGTTTTAAGTGGTACGCCTGTAGAAAATTCGGTGGTCGATTTATGGTCGCAAATGGCATTTGTGAATCCTGGATTATTAGGATCACAAACATTCTTTAGTGATCATTTCGGAGTTCCTATTGATAAAAAACAAGACGAAGAGAAGGCAAAGAAATTACAAATGATGATAAAACCATTTGTATTAAGAAGAACCAAACAACAAGTAGCTTCGGAATTGCCTCCAAAAATTGAACACTTGTATTACTCTGATATGAGTGAGGAACAAGAAAAGATTTACGAAGAAACAAAATCGTATTATCGAAATGAATTATTAAAAATTATCACAGAGCAAGGAGTCGGACGTTCGCAAATACAATTATTGCAAGGCTTAAATAAACTGCGTCAAATTGCAAATCACCCAGCCATGACCGACCCAGAATTTGAAGGTGAGTCTGGTAAATTTAGCGATGTGATGCATACTCTTGAAAACATTTTAACGAAGGGTAACAAAGTACTTATCTTCTCTCAATTTGTTAAACACTTAGAGTTGTTTAAAAAACATTTGCAAAAAGAGCAGATTCCATTTTCATACCTCGATGGTTCTACAATGAACAGACAGGATGTTGTAACTGAATTTAAAACGAACGAAGAAATTCAAGTGTTTTTAATTTCAATTAAAGCAGGAGGTGTAGGTTTAAATTTAACTGAAGCCGATTACGTATTTATACTCGACCCATGGTGGAACCCAGCGGTAGAGCAACAAGCCATCGATAGAACACATCGAATTGGACAAAAGAATACCGTATTTATTTATAAATTTATCACCAAGAATTCGGTGGAAGAAAAAATATTGGCATTGCAAGATCGAAAAAGAAGAATTGCCGATAGTTTAATTACCACAGAAGAATCGTTTATTAAATCACTTTCGGAAGAAGATATCCGAGCAATTTTAGAATAACATGGATTTCAAAAAGTTTGCTATTGCGAGTACCTTGTTTGCATTTCTAACTACTGTAGCTGCACAAGTATACATTCCGAATGGTGATGTACCTATTACTTTACAAAGTGTTTTTGTTTTATTGGCAGGCCTCGTAGCGGGTGCAAATGCCGGGATTACTTCACAATTAATTTACCTAATGCTGGGAGTTTTTACACCTGTTTATGCAGGCGATACCTATGGCATGGATATATTGGCCGACCCAAGCGTTGGTTATTTATTTGGTTTCCCTGTTGCTGCTTTCATCGCAGGACTCTTAGGTCACAAAAAGAATATTTGGATGATCCTATCAGCGGTTGTGTTAGCACAAACCTCATTATATGTATCAGGCGTTTTGGTGTTAATGATTAACTCGGAAACAACTTTTGCTAATGCCTTTCAAGTAGGATTTCTAAACTTAGCCATTATTGGTTATGGCAAAGCTATTGCTACAGGTTTGTTGTACTTCGGGTATTTGAAAGTACGAACAAATGAGCATACGAGCAAATGAGCATACGAACTAACGAACCTTTCTTGCGATTAATAAACCATCTCTGATGGGGAACAGTACATTTTCTACTCTCGAATCTGCTTGTACTTTATCGTTGAAATCTAACAAGGCTTTAGTGTCTTTATCTATTTTAATACCTTCAGCTACGACCTTGCCACTCCATAACACATTGTCGGCAATCATATATCCACCTATAGCTAGTTTGTCGAAAATCATATCGTAGTACATGCCATAATTCTCTTTGTCGGCATCAATAAATACTACGTCAAAAGTACCATCGAGTGTAGGGATAATATCTTTTGCATCGCCTAACATGTACTTTAAATTATTTGCATATTCACTTGCATTAAAATGCTTGCGCACCATTTCTTCAAGCTCTGCATTTATGTCGATGGTTATTAACTCTCCTCCCTCTGCTAATCCTTCTGCCATGCATAATGCTGAGTATCCTGTATACGTTCCAATTTCTAGGATACGAGTTGGCTTTATCATTTTCATCAACATACTTAATACACGACCTTGAAAATGACCAGAAATCATGCGAGGCATTAACACTTTTAATTGTGTTTCTCTATTCAGTTTTTGCAAATGCACAGGTTCTACATCACTATGCAATTCTATATATTTAGCTAATTTTTCGTCTAAAAATTCCATGCTTATTCTGGTAAAAATAATAGGCTGCTTAATTTATTTTCATCGAAGACTTCGTTTGCAATTTGCAATATATCTTCAGCACTAACCGCTTCTATTTTAGCATAAATTTTTTCGAGCGAATCGGCTTTGCCATGGTCGAGTATGCTTTTACAAAATGCAATTAATACCGAAAGATGATTTTCTTCTGCTAAAGAAATTTGTCCGATAAATTTTTTCTTGGCTTGGTTCAATGCTAAGGTGCTTAGTTTCTTTTCGCACAATAGTTTTAATTCTTTTTTCACAAGGCTCATGCACTTTTCCATTTTCTCTGCATCGGTACCCATGTATATACTAAATATTCCAGCATCACTCATTGGCGAGTAATTTGCATCAATGGTATAACAAATCCCTTTCTTCTCTCTAATCTCCATGTTTAAACGAGAGCTCATACCTGGACCACCTAAATAATTATTTAGCAGTAGCATAGCTGTTTTGTTTTTATGGTGAATAGAATAAGCTCTATTACCAATAACAGCATGGCTTTGTACACTGTTCTTTTTTTGAATAATTTCTTTTGCTTGGTACTTACCAGGTTTTATTCTTGTTTCAGAAGCTGTTCTCTTTTTTACTTTCGAAAAATATTCATTCGCTAAATGTATAAGTTCTTCTTCCGAAACATTTCCATACACACCTAATACAATATCTTCTGCACGGTAATTTTTATCAGTAAATTGAATTAAATCTTTACGACTAATTTTTTCTAAACTTTTTTTCGTGCCTAAAATATTTGCACCTAATGGATGAGCATCGAAAATAATCGATTCGAAATCATCTTGTATTGCTTCTTCTGGTAAATCTAAATAAGAATCAATTTCATCCATAATTACTTCCCGCTCTTTTGCAATTTCATTTTCCGGAAAAGTAGAGTTGAAAAGTAAATCGGCAAATAGTTCAACTGCTCGTTCTAAATGGGGTGCCAAAAAAGAAGCATGGATACAGGTTTGTTCTTTGGTGGTATAAGCATTGAGTTCGCCACCTACCACTTCCATACGGTTTAATATAGAGTATAATGTTTTTGTTGATGTTCCTTTGAACAACATGTGCTCAATAAAATGAGCCAAGCCTTGTTTCATAGGATGTTCATCACGAGAACCGCAATTAATAACTACACAAGCATGAACAATGGGCGAATGTGGGTTGGGTTTATGTAAAACACGTAGCCCGTTTTTTAGGCTAAACAGCTGATACTCCATACTACAAACATACAAAATAAGGCTTATATATCTTCGCCTTCAATGTCGTTTAATACTTTGTACATTTCTTGCAATTCCTTTTGTTTATCAATACTACCGAGCTTCTCATACGAATTAATGAGGTTACGCAATACTCGTTTAATAATTTGAATATTACTACAAGGCTGATAAAAACTTGGATGAGCTTGTACATTTAACTGCTTCAAAAAATAATCTACATCACGTTTATTAAAAATAAAGCCTTTGTTAAATGCATTGATGTAAAATAAGATGCCTTGTTGGTGGTCGTGTAAATCTTGGTAATCATTCGCTTCATCAATATAAGCCAAAATAAAATGTTGAGGTAGATTAACGCCGTAAATCGGAATGTCTAACATTTGAGCGATGACAGAATATACAATCGCCATTGAAATTTGATTTCCACGGCGCGACTCCATTACAATATTTAAATAAGAATTCTGAGGATCGTTGTAATTAGTAACATTGCCTGTAAAGCCATGCATATTATAAATCACATGGTTCAATATTTTTACTTTCTCAACCGGACTCGTGTCATATCGTAACTCAATCCAAGCATCGCGTTTAATCGCTTCAATTTGATTGATAATTTTTTGCTCGTCGAGTTCAGGGTATTGATATTTTGAAACTGTAATAAATCCCTTTAATAAATCAAAGGCTCCAGAAACCGCCCAAGTTTGCAGGTCTTGTTTTACAATTCCAAACTGAATTTTATGAATGAGCTCTTCAATACGTTGTTGAAGCAATAGGTCGAGCGTGTTTTCCCACGATTTTTCTAAAACAGGGATGGCCTCTTGTCCAAGGCTTAGAATGCGATCTTCAACATGGCGATATATTTCCACATCCGAATCGTCGAGGAGTTTAATTAATGCTTCTAATTCCTTGGCATCCATATATACTAATTTACGATAAATACCATTTTTCTCCTAAAATTGTTTAAAAAGCCCTAATTTCGGGCATGAAACTGCTTTTTAAGGCTTTCCATTGGCTTTTACACTATTCATATTCTAACACTTTACACGGTACCCATTCGCCATTTGTTTATTCTTTTTTAGAGCGAGTAGTCTACCAAGAGTCTCCAAATTACCCGAAATATATTGGCCTTCTAGTTCGCATTTCAAATTTCATGCCTAAGGCTACTTCGGTATTTATTTATGCTGATGAGAGTGCTGTGAAAACATTAACTGAACAGGGTATCGATGCGCGATTAGTTCAAAATGCAGAAGAATTACAAACCTTGTACCATCAGCATAAAGAAAAACAACATGCCGGAAGCACCATGGTGTTTACAAACATGTATGATAATAAAGAATGTTTAGATGCTTGGAAAACTATTTGTGCCGATGCTCACAATAATGTAAGCATCGACTTATTCCATACGGGTGTATTGTTCTTCGATCAAAAAAAACCGAAAGAACATTTCAGAATTTATTACTAAGAAGTTTTAATACCTAGTTCTTTTAATTGATCTTCAGAAATAGTGGATGGAGAATCAATCATTACATCTCTACCCGAATTGTTTTTAGGGAAAGCAATGACATCGCGAATAGAATCTAACTCTGCAAATAAAGAGCACCATCTATCGAAACCGAATGCAATACCACCGTGCGGAGGAGCTCCATATTCGAATGCATCCATTAAAAATCCAAATTGCTTTTGAGCTTCTTCTTTACTAAAGCCTAATAAATCGAACATAGTTGATTGTAGTTCTCTGTTAAAAATACGTATAGAACCACCACCAATTTCAGTTCCATTTATTACCATGTCGTAAGCATTTGCGCGTACTTCACCGGCATTAGTTTTTAACATCGGAATGTCTTCTGGTTTTGGAGAAGTAAAAGGATGGTGCATTGCATGGTAACGACCACTTTCTTCGTCCCACTCTAACAATGGAAAATCAATTACCCACAAAGGAGCAAAAACATTTTTCGGACGTAAGCCTAAACGATTACCCATTTCTAAACGTAATTCGTTTAATGCCTTTCTAGTTTTATCTGCATTACCTGCAAGAATTAAAATTAAATCACCAGGTTCAGCTGCAAATTTTTCTTTCCAAGTAGTTAAACTTGTTTCATCATAAAATTTATCAACCGAAGACTTAACAGAACCATCGGCTTGAACTCTTGCATATACTAAACCAGTTGCTCCAATTTGTGGACGTTTTACAAAATCGGTAAGTTCATCTAATTGCTTACGAGTATATTCAGCACAACCTTTCGCACAAATACCAACTACTAATTCTGCATCGTCGAATACTTTAAAATCTTTGCCTTTAACTACTTCGTTTAATTCCACAAATTTCATATCAAAACGAATGTCCGGTTTATCAGAACCGTACAAACGCATCGCATCGGCATAAGTCATGCGAGGGAATTCATGAATATCAATTCCTTTCACTGCCTTGAACAAATGTTTGGCTAATCCTTCGAATGTATTTAAAATATCTTCTTGTGTAACAAATGCCATCTCACAATCAATCTGTGTAAACTCAGGCTGACGGTCGGCACGTAAGTCCTCGTCGCGGAAACACTTTACAATTTGGAAGTAGCGATCGAAACCCGAAACCATTAATAATTGCTTAAAGGTTTGAGGCGATTGAGGCAAGGCGTAAAATTCGCCTTTGTTCATACGACTTGGTACCACAAAATCGCGTGCTCCTTCAGGTGTTGATTTAATAAGCACTGGAGTTTCTACTTCAATAAAATTCAAAGAGTCCATGTACTTACGTGTTTCTTGTGCCATGCGGTGACGTAGTTCTAAATTTTTACGCACTACATTTCTACGCAAGTCGAGGTAACGGTATTTAGCACGAAGTTCTTCTCCCCCGTCTGTTTCATCTTCAATAATGAAAGGCGGAACTTTTGCTTCGTTTAATATTTCAATGGCTTTTGCCTTAATCTCAATTTCACCGGTAGGTATTTTTAAATTTTTACTACTACGCTCAATCACCTCCCCCGACACTTGAATTACAAATTCTCTACCAAGACCACGAGCCAATTTACATAGCTCTTCGTTCTCCTCCATATTAAACACAATTTGGGTAATGCCGTATCGATCTCTTACATCAATAAAAGTCATTCCTCCCAAATCTCTCGATTTCTGTACCCAGCCAGAAATAACCACTTCTTTTCCTAAATCGCTAATGTTTAATGCTCCGCAAGTATGTGTTCTTAACATAATTCTAAAATGAAGTCCAAAAGTATGATTTTCAGTCGAAAAATAAGATTGAAATTGTAGATTTGGCTAAATCTTTATACTATGATTAGGAAATTAGAAGACTTTTATACCACATGGGGCTATGAATCCGAAAGCACTCTAAAAATGTTTGAAGCCATTCCTGCCGAACATTTTAAAAACACAGGCTCTGAAAACATTAGAAGCATTGCACGATTATCATGGCATATTACTGAAAGCATTTCCGAAATGCTTAACCATGCAGGTCTTGCTGTAGAAGGCATTGCAGATGCTAGTAATGAAATTAATGATATTGAAAAAGTAATTGCTGAATATAAAAAATCGTCGAAATCGTTGATAGACATGTTAAAAGCAAATTGGTCAGACGATATTTTAGATGAAAAAGTGAATATGTATGGTGATATGTGGGAAAAAGGAACCGTGTTAAGTGTTCTCATTCGTCATCAGAGTCACCATAGGGGCCAATTAAGTGTATTACTTAGACAAGAGGGATTGGTTATACCAGGAATGTATGGACCAACCAAAGAAGAATGGATTGCAATGGGAATGAATCCTATGGCTTAACTATGTCGTCGCATCATTTTGTAAAGGAAAAACAAGAGCCAGCTTTGTTTATACATTCGGAACAAGGCTTGGATTTAGAATTACTTGGGCAATTGCTCGAATGGAGCCCCTTTGTTATTGCCGATGAGCATGTGTTATACTATTTAAACCATGAGCCGATTAAAATCGATGTTGTATTACAACAAAATCTGAGCGATGAAGAAATTGAAGAGTGGACAGCAAACCAATCGGACTTAGTTATTTTAAAAGTATCGAGCACAGAAAATAAACTAATGGCTGTATTGCAATACCTAGAAAAAGAGCAGCACAAAGCCTTAAGTTTATTAGCATGTTCCGATGAACAAATTCAAAAATTACAAGGCATTTCTACAAACATCGACATCATTCAATATGCCGATGATTATAAAGGTTTTTTTATGATGTACGATTTTAAAAAATGGAAAGTGAAAGATGCTGTTTTTGAAATTTTTGAAGATACAGTAGAAACAAAAAACCTAGTTTACTGTAATCATCATACTTGGAAAGTACTGAATGATGGTTTAGTAGAAATTACACTAAATAAAAAAACATACATAAAAGAATACAACATTGGCAACTGAAATAAAAGAAAAGCACGACCCTTTAGCTGCTCTGCGTTTTAAGGAATTTAGATTTTATATTTTAGGGCGTTTTTTCTTAACAACAGCCGTAAATTTTCAGGCTGTTTGTGTAGGTTGGCAAGTGTATGAACTTACCAAAGACCCACTCAGCTTAGGTTTAATTGGTTTAGCAGAGGCAATACCGTATATATTAATTGCATTATTTGCTGGGTATGTTGTAGATCATTACGATCGAAGAAAAATTTTGATGACTGCAATTTCAGTATTAATACTTTCTTCGGCATTGTTGTTTTTCTTTTCTTATAATTCATCACAATTATTATCGTTTGGTACTGCTCCCATTTTTGCACTTATTTTTATTACAGGATTAGCTCGTGGTTTTATAAGTCCTTCGATGTTTGCAATTATGTCGCAAGTTGTACCGAAAAAAGTTTTCGGTAATTCATCTACCTGGAACAGTACAGTATGGCAAATTGGTGCAGTAGGTGGACCAGCATTGGGAGGATTTGTATATGGATTTTTTGGTGTTGCAAAAGCATATATGTTGAACACCTTTTTATTTGCATTTTCATTTATATTTTTCTCCTTTATAGCCACACAAGCAATCATAAAATCGAATAAGGTAGAAAGTTTAAAAGAAAGTTTAACTGCAGGATTACGTTTTGTGTTTAGCAATCAGCTTTTATTAAGTGCACTTTCACTCGATTTATTCGCGGTGTTTTTTGGAGGTGCAGTTGCATTATTGCCAATGTTTGCCGACCAAATTTTGATGGTAGGCCCTAAGGGGCTCGGAGTTTTGAGAGCAGCTCCTGCCATTGGTGCATCGTTGATGGCTGTAATATTAACCTTGTACCCACTTCATAAATCGGCTGGCAAAAAACTATTATACGCCGTTGCATTATTTGGCTTAAGTAGCATTGCTTTTGCAGTGTCGACCAATTTTTATTTATCGGTTTTTGTATTAGCACTCGGTGGTGCATT
>JACCDS010340447.1_pt1 | contig 10335 bp, 4 predicted proteins | sample 7446441 | NCBI WGS metagenome assembly JACCDS01 (sample SAMN15323445, study PRJNA562643) | freshwater metagenome | isolation source: river surface water | place: USA:Blue River Watershed | collected 2017-08-17 | reverse complement strand
CTTCAAGCGCTTTTCCGACGACCCGGCCACCCTGACCCGGCTCAAGACCCAGCCCGTGGTGCTGATCGTAGCGCCCCTCTCGGGCCACTATGCCACCCTGCTGCGCGACACCGTGCGCACCATGCTCAAGGACCACAAGGTCTACATCACCGACTGGAAGAACGCGCGTCTGGTGCCCCTTTCCGAGGGCGAGTTCCACCTGGACGACTACGTCAATTACGTGCAGGAGTTCATCCGCCACATCCAGCACGAATACGGCAACTGCCACGTCATGAGCGTGTGCCAGCCCACGGTGCCGGTGCTGGCCGCGGTTTCTCTGATGGCCAGCCGCGGCGAAACCACACCGCTGACCATGACCATGATGGGCGGCCCGATCGACGCGCGCAAGTCGCCCACGGCCGTGAACAACCTGGCCATGACCAAGAGCCACAGCTGGTTCGAGAACAATGTGATCTACCGCGTGCCCAGCAACTTCCCCGGCGCGGGCCGGCGCGTCTACCCCGGCTTCCTGCAGCATGCGGGTTTCGTGGCCATGAACCCGGACCACCACGCCAAGAGCCACTACGACTTTTTCGAGCACCTGCTCAAGGGCGACGACACCAGCGCCGAGGCCCACCGCCAGTTCTACGACGAGTACAACGCCGTGCTCGACATGGATGCGCACTACTACCTGGAAACCATCAAGACCGTGTTCCAGGATTTCAGCCTGGTGCAGGGCAGTTGGGACGTCAAAGGTGTGGACGGCCAGATCGAACGCGTGAAGCCACAGGACATCAAGACCACGGCCCTGCTCTCGGTCGAGGGCGAGCTCGACGACATCTCCGGCTCGGGCCAGACCGAGGCCGTGCACGGCATCTGCAGCGGCGTGCCCAAGGCCCGCCAGCAACATCTGGAGGCCAAGGGTGCCGGCCACTACGGCATCTTCTCGGGTCGGCGCTGGCGCGACATCGTCTACCCGGCCGTCCAGGCCTTCATTCTGGAACACAACACGGCAACGAAGTCCGGCGGGAAAAAGACCGCGAAGTCCACGTCCTGATCTCCGGGTAACGTCCCGGCCGGATAATCCGGGCATGCCTGCGACCGCTGCCCAGATTCTCGCCGCCCTGCCCCAGACCCAGTGCACGCGCTGCGGCTACCCGGATTGCGCGGCGTATGCGCAGGCCATTGCCTCGGGTGAGGCCGCCATCAACCAGTGTCCCCCCGGCGGCGCCGAGGGCGTGGCCCAGCTGGCGCAACTGACCGGTCAGCCCCCGCTGCCGCTGAACCCCGAGTTCGGCACCGAAGCTCCCCTGACCGTCGCCGTGATCGACGAGGACTGGTGCATAGGCTGCACGCTGTGCCTCAAGGCCTGCCCGACCGACGCCATCCTGGGCGGCAACAAGCGCATGCACACGGTGATCGAAGCGCACTGCACCGGCTGCGAACTCTGCCTTCCCGTCTGTCCGGTGGACTGCATCCAGATGGAAAACGTCAGTGGCGAGCGCAGCGGCTGGGCGGCCTGGTCGCAACCGCAGGCCGACACGGCACGCCAGCGCTACGCGTTTCACGGCCTTCGACTGCAGCGCGACCAGCAGGACAACGCGCAACGGCTCGAAGCAAAGGCGAAGATGAAGCTGGCGGATCTGTCCGCGCACTCGCTGCACACCGATCCGGCCGTGCTGGACCAGAAGCGCGCGGTGATCGAGGCGGCACTGGCGCGCGCGCGGGCACGCCGCGAAGGTGCAAGCTGAAGCGACAGCCTCCGGGCGTCTCGATTGCCTCCCCCGCGGGCCGGCAGGACCTGCCCGGTTCACGCTGAGATACGCTGATATATTCAGAAAGCTCTGGCGTACTGCCTTTCAAGCGCACACAATCCATATCCTTACCGGGAATCAAGAGAAACAATTCCGCGCATGAAGAAGGTCCGGTTCCCCGCCTTGGCACGACTGTTGATCGAGATTTTTCTGATCCTGATCCTGGCCGAGTTGCTGGCGGAAGTTCTGGTCAACACCCTACGCCCTGCCCTCCCCCTCCCCGGTTCCGGCTTCGCAGCTGCCACGCTGGATATCGTGCTGCTGGCGCTGCTGAGCCTGCCCCTCCTGGCTTGGCGCCTGAGCCACTACACCCGCGAGCTCCACCGCAATCACAAGGGAGTCGTGCCTGAATCCTCGCATCAGCTGACCCGTCACGCCCTTCTTGCGGGTGTCCTTTTTTTCCTGGCGGGCACCGCGCTCAGCATCTTCATGGCGCGGCAGATCTCCAAGGAACAGCAGATGGAGGCCCTGAACCGCTTTGAAGCTCAGGTCAATCTGCTGGAAGAGGTCGTCGCCAAAAAATTCGAAAACCCTCTGCAAGCCCTCAAGGGCCTGGTTGCAATCCATGCACTGGATGCCGGTTTCAGCCGGCAGCGGTTTCGCAACTACTGGGCAGCCCGCGACTTCCTGCAGGATTTCCCGGGGGTGCGGGGCTTTGGCTACATGGCCCGCGTCGCGCCAGACCGGATCGACCAGTTCATCGCGGCCCAACGCCGGGATCAGGCCCCGGATTTCCGCATCAAGACGCTGGGGCCCACGAACGAGCGCTACATCATCACACTGGTCGAGCCGATAGAAAAGAATCAAGAGGCCCTGGGCCTGGACATCGGCTCGGAACGCACCCGCCTCAACGCGGCCCAAACGGCGGCCCGCACCGGACGTCCGACCCTCAGCGGCGTCATCACACTCGTGCAAGACGGCCGGCAGGGGCCAGGCTTTGTGCTCCTGCTTCCCGTTTACCGGCCGGGCGCCCGTCTGGACACCTCAGAAGCGCGCCTGGCCCACCACCTCGGTTTTGTCTACAGCCCGCTCGTCGCGGAAGAGCTCTTTCAGCCTTTGTTGCTGCAAACCCTGGGGCAACTGCATTTCGACCTGGAGACCAGGACAGCGGAGGGCATATCCCAGAGGGTCTTCGATTCCGAGCACTATGTGCAGGACAAATCCAGCAAGCCCAGCACCGCCCTGTTCACGTCCAGCCGTCACTTCCTGATCGCCGGCGTTGAGTTCAGGCTGTCGGCCCGCAGTACCCCGACCTTCGAAGCGACCCTGGACATCCAACGCGCCTGGCAGATCGGCATGGGTGGCAGCGTGCTCAGCGCCCTGCTGGCCTTCACGCTCTGGCTGCTGGTGCTGGGCCGCGCGCGCGCGGAGGGATTGGCCCTGAAGCTCACCAGCGAACTGCGCAAGCTGGCCGCCATTGCGCAGCGCACCAACGATGCCGTCATCATCACCGATACCCGAGGCCAGATCACCTGGGTCAACGAATCCTACGCCAGCATCACCGGCTACACGGCCGAGGAATCCTACGGACACAAGCCGGGCGCACTCCTGCAATGCCCGGAAACCGACCCGACAACCATCGCCGAACTCTCCGAAAAATTGCTGAAAAGAGAGCCTTGCCGGGTGGAGATCCTGAACCGGCACAAGACGGGACATCTCTACTGGGTGGATCTGGAAATCAAGCCACTGAGTGACACGGCCGGACATTTCAGCGGTTTCATGGCGATCAAAAGGGATGTCACGGCCTGGCGGGAATCGCAGGCCCGCGAACGCGCGCAGCTGGAGCAGCTCAACGCCGCCCTGCGCGAAACCGAGGCGCTGATGAGCACCATCCATGCGCATGCCATCGTCTCCGAGGCGGGGCGCGACGGGCGCATCACGCGCGTCAATGATGCTTTCTGCCAGATCAGCGGCTATGCACGGGACGAGCTGATCGGGCAGGACCATCGCATCGTGAATTCCGGCCAGCATGAGCAGGCCTTCTGGACAGGCATGTGGCAAGCCATCGGTTCGGGCCGCCCCTGGCGCGGCCAGATCTGCAACCGCGCCAAGAATGGCTCCCTTTACTGGGTCGACAGCATCATTTCTCCGTTCACGGACGCCCACGGAAAAATCCAGAAATACGTATCCATCCGCTTCGACATCACCGAGGCCCGGAATTCGCAGATGGAACTGGCCAAGGAGCGGCTGCGCCTCAAGCACACCCTGGAAGGCACCAATGTCGGCACCTGGGAGATCAACCTTCTCACGGGCGAGAACAGGATCGACGAACGCTGGGCCGCCATCCTGGGCTACCGCCTGGACGAACTGCTGCCCATGAACATGGAGAAATGGAGGCATCTGCTGCACCCCGATGACGGGCAGGCCGCGGACCAGCAGTTGCGGGACTATCTGCAGGGCCGGGTTCCGATTTTCGAGGTCGAACGCCGGCTTCGCCACAAGAACGGGCAATGGGTGTGGGTCCTGTCCAGGGGCACCGTGAGCACGCGTCTGCCTGACGGTCGCGTGGAGTGGATTTCCGGCACCCACATGGACATCAGCGAGCGACGCCTGATGCACGCCGAGCTTGAGCATCGCAACAATCTGATGTCGGCCATCATGGCCAACATGCCCGGCGGCCTCAGCGCCTTCGATGCCGACCTGAAGCTGGTGGCCCGCAACCAGTTGTTCTCCGAACTGCTGGAATTCCCGGACGAGCTGTTTGATCGACCGGTGGTCCGTTTCGAGGACATCATCCGGTTCAACGCCGAGCGCGGTGAATACGGTCCTGGCGACGTGGATGGCATCGTGTTGCCCATCATCGAGCGGGCGCGACACCCCAGTCCGCACCTTTTCGAGCGGGTGCGTCCCGACGGCAAGGTGCTGGAAGTTCGTGGCATGCCCATGCCCGGCGGCGGTTTCGTGACGATTTATACAGATATCACGCAACGCAAACAGGCCGAAAAGGAAGCCCGGCGATCCGACGAAATGCTGCGCCAGGCGATCGACACGCTCGACGAGGCGTTCGTGATCTACGACGACCATGACCGGCTTCTGATCTGCAACCAGCGCTACCGGGACACCTATCCGGTTGCCGCCGAGGTCATGAAACCAGGCACCACCTTCGAAGACATCATCCGGTACGGCGCCGAACGCAACGAGTATGCCCAGGCCATCGGTCGTACAGAGGATTGGATCGACGAACGCATGCGGCAGCACCGCAGCGGCAACTCGGACATCGTGCAGGAACTGGGCGATGGTCGCTTCCTGCGCATCGTCGAGCGCAGGACCTCCGATGGATACACCGTCGGATTCCGCATCGATATCACCGACCTCATGCGCGCCCGCATCGCCGCCGAGGAGGCCTCCAGGTCCAAGAGCCAGTTCCTGGCCAATATGAGCCATGAAATCCGCACCCCGATGAACGCCATCCTGGGGATGCTCAGCCTGCTGCACAACACGGAACTGAGCACACGCCAGCTCGACTACGCGAACAAGGCCGAGGGCGCGGCGAAGTCGCTGCTGGAACTGCTCAACGACATTCTGGATTTTTCCAAGATCGAAGCCGGCAAGATGACGCTGGAGACGGCCTCTTTTCGCATCGATCACATGCTGCGGGACCTGTCCGTCATCCTGTCCTCCAACACCGGGAAGAAGGACATCGAAGTCCTCTTCGACATCGACCCGCGCCTGCCGGCCGTCCTCGTCGGTGACAGCCTGCGCCTGAAACAGGTCCTGATCAACCTGGGTGGCAACGCCATCAAATTCACCGAACATGGCACGGTGGTCCTGCGCATCGGGGTGCTGGACCTCCCGCCCGGGAAAGCCAGCCTCGAGTTTTCGGTGCGCGACACGGGCATCGGCATCGCGCGTGAGAACCTGCAACGCATCTTCGAAGGCTTCTCTCAAGCCGAGGCATCGACGACACGTCGTTTCGGCGGCACCGGACTGGGGCTGGCCATCTCGGCGCGGCTGGTGAACCTCATGAGCTCGCGGATCGAGGTGGAGAGCGCGATCGGCGAAGGCAGCAATTTCCATTTCAAGGTCATGCTGGGTCTCACCGACGATGCGGCGCCCATGGCCCGCTGGCCTCAGCAAGACGAGCTGCATGCATTACGGGTGCTCGTCATCGATGACAACCCGATGGCCCGGCAGGTCATGCAAGGCCTGGCCCAATCCCTGGGCTGGACGGTCGATCTGGCCGACAGCGGCGCACAGGCACTGGCAACGCTGCACGCGCTTCTCGCCAGGGGACAGCCCATGCACGACGTCATCTTCGTCGACAGGCAGATGCCGGATCTCGATGGCGGGACCACCTGCCGACGGATCGGCGCGCTGCTCCAGGAACGCTGCCCCGTTCTGATCATGGTCACCGCACACGGCCAGGAAATGTTCATGCAGCGATCGGAGCAGGAGCAGGCCCGCATCAACGGTTTCCTCGTCAAGCCCGCGACGCCTTCCATGCTGCTCGATGCCGTCTTGGAAGCCCGCGCCTCGCAGACCGCATCGCCTGTGCACAGGCGGCCCGCGGGCCGACGCCTCCAGGGCATGCGGGTTCTGATCGTCGAAGACAACAAGATCAACCAGCAGGTGGCACAGGAACTCCTGCAAGGAGAAGGGGCACGGATCACCTTGGCGGACAACGGTCGCGAGGGCGTGCAGGCGGTCATGGCCGCCAGGGTGCCCTTTGACGTGGTGTTGATGGATGTGCAGATGCCGGTGATGGATGGCTACGCCGCAACCCGGGCGATCCGCGATGCATTGAAATTCGACCGATTGCCCATCATCGCGATGACGGCCAACGCCATGGAGCGCGACCGTCAGGACGCCCTGGACAGCGGCATGAATGCGCACATCGGCAAGCCCTTCAACCTGGATGATCTGGTGCGGACCATGCTGGAACAGAGCCGCTTCGTGCCGGCCGGCGTGGCGGCCGAGCCCCCCCCGCAGGCATCAACGCCGGCAACGGCGGACACTCCGGCCACCTGGCTTGCCGGCCAGGCCGAGTTCCCTGAATTCGATCTGGCCGCGGCTCTGCAGCGCCTGGAAGGCAATGCCGACATACTGCACATGATCCTCCAGACCTTCGCACGGACGCTCCCCCGATACCCGCTGGATCTCGCCAGCATGCTGACCGGTTCCGAACCCCAGGAGGCCTTGCGCCTCCTGCACACCCTCAAGGGAGCGGCCGCCACCGTGGGTGCCAACCGGCTCGCCTCCGTATCGGCCCTGGGCGAGCAGCGTCTGCAGCAGCAAGACAGGCTTTCGGAACGGGAAGCAAAGGAGCTGCGGACACTGGTGGAGGCCGAGATCCACGCAACCGGCCTGGCCCTGCAAGCCATCCTGGCCAGCTGGCCGGCCCCTCCCGCGGAGCCGGACGCCGCGGCGCCAAGCGTGGAACCCGACCGTGAGACCCTGTGCGCCGATCTGCGGGAACTAAAGACGCTGCTGCGCAACTCCGACCTTCACAGCCTGGAGGTGTACTCGCGCCTGCGTGAGCGGCATGCTCCGGCGCTGCGCAAGCAACTGGATACCCTGGACCAAGCCATGGCGGATCTGGACTTGAGCACGGCCGAACAGCTTTGCGCCAGCCTGCTGGATCGCTACACTGCATGAACCGCGATGACAAATGAGCCTCTGATCCCGTCCCAATTGCCCGGCCTGGCGCCCGGTCGCAAACCCCGCCTGTTGCTGGTGGACGACCAACCCATCAACATCCAGCTCATGCATCAGGTGTTTTCGCGTGAATGCCAGCTCTTCATGGCCACGTCCGGCGAGCAGGCACTGGCCCTGTGCGTGAACCAGCAACCCGACTTGGTGCTGCTTGATGTCGAGATGCCGGGCATGGACGGCCTCGAAGTCTGTCGGCGCCTCAAGCAGGAGGAGAGCACGCGTTCCATTCCCGTGATCTTCATCACGGCGCACTCCGACCCGGCCCTGGAAACCAGAGGCCTGGAGACCGGTGCCGTCGATTTCATCTCCAAACCCGTCAATCCCAGCGTTCTGCGCGCCCGGGCCCGCACGCACCTGCTGCTCAAATTCCAGTCCGATGCACTGCGTGATCTGGTGTTCCTGGACGGTCTGACGTCCATCTACAACCGACGCCACTTCGACCAGCAACTGGCGCTCGAATGGGCACGATCGAAACGCAACGGCAGCACGATCTCGCTCATCCTGCTGGATGTGGACTATTTCAAGCGTTACAACGACAGCTACGGACATCAGGCCGGTGATGATTGCCTGCGCGAAACCGCGCAGATCATCAAGACCAGCGTCACGCGCGGAACCGACACCGTGGCCCGTTATGGCGGTGAGGAATTCATCTGCCTGCTGCCGGAAACCCCCCATGCGCACGCCATCGAACTGGCCCGGGCCATCGAGCAGCAGGTTCGCGCGCGCGGCCTGCCTCACAAGACGTCCGAAGCCGCCGAGGTCGTCAGCGTCAGCATAGGCGTTGCCAGCTGCACATCCCCGCAAGGCGAAGCCCAGGCCCTGGTGGCCTTGGCCGACGCCCAGCTCTACCAGGCCAAACACGAAGGGCGGGCAAGGGTCTGTGCCGCCGAATTAGCGGGCACTCAGCGATCCGTGGACCGCTGACCAGAAACGCGCCCTGCCCGAGGGGCGCCGGCGCGCGTGGGCGCGCCGCAAAGACGACCGGTCACAGTGGCCCAGCCGTCTGGATGCATCAGCCACGCAGGCTGGCCCGCATCAAGCCAGGGCGGCAATCACCTCGGGCGGTGCCTGCACGAGCTCGATCAGCACGCCTTCTCCCGCAATGGGGAACTCGTCGTTCGATTTCGGATGCAGGAAACAGATGTCATGGCCTGCCGCGCCCTGGCGTATGCCGCCGGGTGCAAAGCGCACGCCCTGCGCGCTCAACCACTCGACGGCCCGGGGCAGGTCGTCGATCCACAGGCCGACATGGTTGAGCGGCGTGGCGTGCACAGCCGGTTTCTTCTCCGGATCCAGCGGCTGCATGAGATCGACCTCGACCGCATGGGGTCCCCGCCCCACGGCGCAGATGTCCTCGTCCACATTCTCGCGTTCACTGCGAAAGGTGCCGGTAAGCTGCAGGCCCAGCATCTCGACCCAGAGTTTCTGCAGCCGGGTCTTGTCGAGCCCGCCGATGGCGATCTGCTGGATGCCCAGCACCTTGAAGGGACGGTTCATAAGACGACGACCTCCACCGCTCGCCCTGAGCTTGTCGAAGGGCTCACGCACACCATGGCTTGGACAAGCTCAGCCCGAACGGATGTCACTGAAACTCCACGATGGGCTGGTCCACGCAAAGCGACTCGCCCTTGCTGGCCAACACCTTGGCCACCACGCCGTCGGCCACGGCGAAGAGCACGTTCTCCATCTTCATGGCCTCGATCACGGCCACGCGCTCGCCGGCCTGCACCTTCTGCCCCGGCTGCACCGCCACGTCCACCAGCAGGCCCGGCATGGGCGAGAGCACGTAGCGGCTCATGTCCGGCGGGGCCTTGTAGGGCATGAGCTGGTGCAGCTCGGCCATGCGCGGCGAGATCACCAGCGCCTCGATGCGCGTGCCGTTGTGCTGCAGCCGCAGGGCCAGCGGGTTGCGGGCCGTGCCCCGCTCGACCTGCGTGGTGAAAGGCCGGCCGTCGACGGTGCCCGCGATGATGATGTCGTTCAGGCGCGAGGTGCTGCAGATGTCGTAACTCCTGCCGTCCACGCGCACCCGGGCCTTGCCGGTTTCGCCCACGAACTCGTCCACGTGCACCGGGTTGTGCACATGCTGGCCCTCGGCGCCCAGGGTGATCACCACATAGTCCTTGCCGGCATCCACCGCGTAACCGGGCAGCTGACCCGAGATGGTGGTCGTGCGCTCGCGCGATTTGCGGCGCACGAAGGCCGCCAGGGCCACCAGGAATTTCGGGTCCTCGTGCGGCACGTCCTCCGAAGAGAAGCCCTTGCCGTAATGCTCGGCGATGAAACCGGTGTTGAAGTCCCCCGCCACGAATTTCGGATGCGCCAGCAGCGCGGCCTGGAAGGGAATGTTGGAGCTGATGCCGCGGATCACGAAGCCGTTGAGCGCCTCGCGCATCAGGCGAATAGCGTCCAGCCGATCCTTGCCGTGCACGATGAGCTTGGCGATCATCGAGTCGTAGTACATGGGGATCTCGCCGCCGTCCTGCACGCCGGTGTCGACCCGCACGCCCTGCAGATGCTGCGTGTCGGACTGCCACATGCTCTGCGCCGGCGGCGTGAAACGCACCAGGCGGCCGGTGGAGGGCAGGAAGTTGCGGAAGGGGTCCTCGGCATTGATGCGGCATTCGATGGCCCAGCCATTGCGTTTGACATCGGCCTGGGCCAGCGGCAGCTTCTCGCCCGCGGCGACGCGGATCATCAGCTCCACCAGGTCCAGGCCGGTGATGCACTCGGTCACCGGGTGCTCCACCTGCAGGCGGGTGTTCATCTCCAGGAAATAGAAGGCCTGGTCTTTGCCCACCACAAACTCCACCGTGCCCGCGCTCTGGTACTTCACCGCCTTGGCCAGGGCCACGGCCTGCTCGCCCATGGCCTTGCGGGTCGCATCGCT
>JACCDS010239875.1_pt1 | contig 10335 bp, 7 predicted proteins | sample 7446441 | NCBI WGS metagenome assembly JACCDS01 (sample SAMN15323445, study PRJNA562643) | freshwater metagenome | isolation source: river surface water | place: USA:Blue River Watershed | collected 2017-08-17 | reverse complement strand
GCTTGAGGAATTCTGCGTTTTGTGATGTCTACTGCTGGCATGTATATACTTACTATTTCGGAATCAACACATGGTGCTTTCTGATTAACAATAGATCGTATGGTGTAATTACCTGGTTCTTTATAAGTATAACTAATACTATTGCTTATAATAACATCGCCGTTGCCCATATCCCATAAGGTTTCAGTAGAATCATTAGCATCGCGTTGTACTCCAACAAATGTTTTCGCACAGGAGTCGAATGCATACGACAAATTACTTTCTATAGGATCTATTACATAAACAGTAACCGAATCAACGCTATTGCATGCTCCGTTATAACCTATTACATAATAGGTAGTAGTACTTATTGGGTTTGCTTTTGGGTTTTTAGAATTTGGATTATCGAGCCCACGCACCGGTGTCCATACATAGGTATCCGAAGGCGAACCTTCTGCATTTAAATCGGCGAACTGTCTTGTACAAACATAAATATCTTCGATAGCTTTAACTTGAATAGGAGTGTCGATTCTAACCGTTACTTCTATAATTTCCGAACAACTACCGTTAATAATTTCTACTTTATAAACCATGTTTGTATCGGGAGTTACAGTAGGTTCAGCTATCGTATTATTATCCAAGTAAAGATTTGGAGTCCATAGATATGTAGCACCTCCTATTGCCCTAAGTTTAGTACTGTTTCCAACACCACAAATGCTTACAGAGTCAGCTTCTACACTTAATTTTACGACTTTTATTTTTTGTAATTGAGTGCCACATACACCATCATTGGCTAAACTAACATAAACGTATCCTTCGTTCTCTGGAATGATATAGGGTTGAGCACTCAGAGGACTAGGATAAAAATTTCCACCTGTTGAGTTTGTCCATTCAAATTTTGCATTTGGAAAATTTGTGATTGCTTTCAGAAACACAGTATCACCTAAACATACAATGGTATCAGCTTCAATGGTTATATCGTAAAATTTAATTTGTAATGAGTCGATGATTACATTTCCCGAACAGCGTTCAATTGCACGTATGTAAAAATAACCAGAATCTCTTCGATGTATATTAACGATTGGCCCTACGGCTATTCGAATCCCTTCATCATTTGTCCAGGCGATGCTATCTAATTTATCGTAATCTCTAATAGACACAACAACAGCAGAGTCATCGCACACATATTTAAATTCTAATGAATCAAAACGTTTGTAATCGAACATCGTTGCAATTTTCACAATGGTGTCGCAGATTACAGGATTTTTTACTTTTACAATAATTGTTTCTGATGGCTCAGCTACTCCATCTGCTACCGGACGAATTTTTACAGTAACAGATCGTTGTCCAGATGGAATGGTTACTTGGTTTACGATTGTTGGCATGTAATCGATATTAGGAGTCGCAGTTCCTAGAAAATCGAAATCAACAGTAATGGGGTTACTCAAATTATTTGAGTTGCGAATAAATTCTAAGTCTACAGAATCACATTCTGTGAATATTAATTTTTTAAAATTTACAGTAATACCATTGTCATTTAAACTTTTTAAACTTTGAGCTTCAATAAAAATACCTGAATCATAAATCAAATCTTTTATATCGGCTATAACAAACTTTAAAATATAGGGGGTACATGGAACTACTTTAGCTTTTGCTTCTATAACTGTTGTGAACCCATCAAAAGAGATGCTAGTACCATTTAAGTTATCGCGATAATAGGTAGAATTCGTAAGGTGATTTACGTTTTGAATGGAAACAGGAGTAGTAGTACCCGGAATAAGTGCTAAATTTTGTCGACCTGTAAAACCTTGCCCTTGTATAAATAATCCAAAGACATCATTATATGTTTGATTGACAAATTCTGGATATTCTTCGGAGGCAAATACAAATCGAAAACTAATACTATCCGACTCGGGAGTAAATTCAAAGCTTATCCAAGCGGCATCAAAATTCGGTTCGTTGGGGTTGATGCTACTTATATCATTATCGCCCGGCTGATTGTTAGATGTACCAGTATTGCCAAGTAAATTGGGACCCCTCGCATTAACCGCTCTACCTGTTGATAAAAAAATACCACTATCGAGGCCTAAATTAGAATTACGTCCATCGAAAAAAGCTATGGCATCTTTATTAATAGACGATTGAATACTTGCATTATTAATTTGAACACCTTTACTAGCCAGTACATTTTGTACTAAATCTTGAACACTTCGGTTCGTATTAATTACAAGTTGAGCTTTAGCTGTGTTTATAGCGAATAGAAGAACAATAAAAACGAGTGTTTTTACGTAAAAAACGGAATGAAAACGCCTTATTTTCTTCAAATTCATCTTTTAAAATTACTAATTTAGCAAAAACCATACCTATATGATAGATTTAAGAAGCGATACTGTAACTCGACCTAGTAAAGATATGTTAGAAGCCATGTACTCAGCACCTTTGGGCGATGATGTTTATGGCGAAGACCCAACAATAAATACCCTAGAAAGTACTATTGCACAGAAATTCGGCTTTGAAGCTGCTGTGTTTTGTCCATCGGGTACCATGACAAACCAAATTGCTATTAAAACACATACCATCCCTGGAGATGAGGTAATTTGCGACGTAACTTCTCACATCTATAATTATGAAGGTGGAGGGATGGCCTTTAACTCAGGAGTTCAAGTACGCGCTGTACAAGGTTCATTTGGAAAAATTACTGCAGAACAAGTGGAGGAACATATACATCCACCCATTATAAATTTACCTAGAACCTCTTTAGTGGCTTTAGAAAATACACTCAATAAAGCCGGTGGTTCTTATTATACGTTACCCGAAATTGCAACAATTTCTGCGATGTGTAAAAAACACAACTTGCCCTTACATCTAGACGGAGCAAGGGTATTTAATGCATTACATGAAACCAAAGAAAATCCGGCAGAGTACTCAACATATTTCGATTCGGTTTCCATTTGCTTTTCAAAAGGTTTAGGGGCACCAGTTGGTTCCGCTTTGCTTGGCTCTAAAGAATTTATTGCAAAGGCACGTAGGTATAGAAGATTATTTGGTGGTGGTATGCGACAAGCAGGCGTGTTAGCAGCTGGAGCTTTGTATGCATTGCAAAATAATGTACTCAGATTAGGCGAGGATCATCGCAGAGCAAAAGAAATTGCTAAGGTGCTTGCTACACAAACGTATGTAAAAGAACTTATACCCGTTAGCACAAACATCGTGATATTTAAATTACAAGATGATGTTCCTTCCGATAAGTTTATTCAATATTTAAAAGAGCATGGAATTGTTGCTAATACCATGGGTAAACAAACCATGCGTTTTGTAACTCACCTTGATATAAACGATGATCAATTATCTGATATCATTCGAGTTTTGAAAAACTTTAGCATATGAGTAAATCGTTTCTTTGTTTAGTTTTTGTTTTTAGTGCAGCGTTATGCTTTTCACAATCATCGAATAAACTTTTACTACAAAATGGAAATGTAAAATTTATTTCCGATGCTCCGCTCGAAACAATTCAGGCCAGTTCTACCAAATTGAAAGGCTTGTTATTAACAAATGAACGCACTTTTGCATTTACTGTAGATATTAATAGTTTCAATGGTTTCAACGGTAGTATACAGCGTGAGCATTTTAATGAAAATTATATGGAAAGCGATATTTTTCCTCGTGCAAGTTTTTCTGGTAAAATTGTAGAAGATGTTAATTTTATGAAAGACGGCACGTATGAATTGAGAGCAAAAGGTAAATTAAACATCCACGGAGTTGAAAAAGAACGCACCATCAAAATACAAATGGAAACTAAAAATGGTCGCATTAATGTAAATGCAAAGTTTAATGTTTTACTAGAAGACCACTCCATTAGTATTCCTAGTATCGTAAATCAAAAGATAGCTGAGGAAATAAAAGTTGAAGTTAAAGCACAATTTAATATTAATGAATAGGTTCCTTTCATTTTTATGTATACTGATGTTGCTGCAAACAAAACTATTTGCACAACAAGTATTATTTAATGAACATGAGTTTGTTTATAATAATGAAAGTGATAAAATTAATTGTTTAGCCGTTAATAGGCAAGGATACCTATATCTTGGCACCGATCAAGGTGTGTTTTATTTCGATGGCATTTCAATTTATAAGGCATTGCCAGATAAATTGAGTATACAAAAGTTGTTTTTTGATATTGATGATAGATTATGGATTACTGATGATCAATCAAAAGTATATTTATTTAGTAACAACAAACTAGTTTTAAAAACTCAATGCAAGGCTAGTATTTCAAATATTGTACAAGACAAGCATAAAAATATTTGGATATCGAGTTATGGAGATGGTTTATATAGAGTAGATTCTGTAGCGAATAAAATAAGTAAAGTAAGTGTAAAGGATACTTATATATATGATTTGATGTTATTAAATGATGCGCTATACATAGCAAGTGATAATAAAATTAACATCATAAATACAAGTACATTAAAAAGTATTCCATGTTCGTTTAATTCATTAATAAGCGATGAAATTGTAAGCAGTTTAGCATATGATCCAACATTGCAGAGTATTTATATAGGTACACAAGCTAAAGGCGTTTTTAGGTACCAAATTAAAACGAATAAAATGCTGCCAATTTTGGGCTCTTCTCAGTTTGGAAGTATTCAAAAAATACTACCAAAAGAATCGGCAGTTTGGTTAATTACTGAAGATTCGGCATTAGTAAAACTTGATAGAGAATATTCTCAGATTGCATACAATAAAAAGAATGGCCGATTTCTTTCTACCATTAAAGATTTCACTATCGACTTTGAAGGGAATGTTTGGATATGTAATTCCACTGGTACCTTTTATTCCTTTAATACCATATTCGAAAGAATTCAGTTTGCTAATACAAACATTAAAGAATGTAATGCAATCTATCGAGATACAAAAAATAGAATTTGGTTTAGTACGAATAATGAACTGTATTACTACCATCAGCATAAATTTAAAAAAGTATTTGATGCTAAAATTAACTTCGGTGTTATAAGTATACATGAAGATGTTTATGGTAATATGTGGTTTGGCACCTTCGATAAAGGACTTATTCGATACGATGTTTTAACTGGTAAAAAAGTTTTTTATACCGATAAAAATGCACTAAATAATAACAACATATTATCAATTGCATCAATAGACAATACACTTTGGTTAGCTACTCTCGGTGGTATCAGTAGTTTAACTTTTAAGAACAATAACCAAGAACTCTCATCAGTACAAAACTATATAAATGAACGTAGTATAGGTACAAATTTTATTTATAAAGTTTTTGTTGATTCTAAGAAAAGAATTTGGTTTGCTACCGATGGTAAAGGATTAAGTATGTATGATGGTAAGAGTTTTTATAATTATTCGAAAAACGAAGGATTGAAAAGTAAAAACTTGTATTCGATTACAGAAGATAAGAATGGAATTATTTGGTTGGCTTCTGCTAAAGATGGCATCTATAGTTTTGATGGTATAAATTTCAAGAACTATAATAGATCCAATGGTTTGAGAAGTTTGAAAATTTCAGGATTAGTTGCCGATCAACATAATAACTTACTTATAATTTCTGATTTAGGTATAGATATTATGAATTTGAAAACGAAAGAGATATTATACCACGATTCAGAAATTGGCTTTAAAAATACCTCTCCTTTTTTAAATGCTACAATGTTAGATCAATATAGTAATGTGTGGATTGGTACTTCAAATGGAATAATTAAATACAACAGTGAATCGAACAGATTATGGTCGGGGCCGAAAGCTGTGTTTACCGAATTTAGAGTGAATGCAGAGAAGAGAAATATGCAAATTGAAAAAGAGTTTAAACACGATGAAAACTTTATTCAAATTTCGTATAATGGATTATGGTTCCATAAACCAACTGAAGTAAGGTATAAGATTCAATTAGTTGGTTATGATGTTGAAAGTTTTGAAACGAAAGACCATTCAATTACCTATTCGAAATTACCTCCCGGAAACTATGAATTTGTTTTACAATGCACCGCAGGTAATACGTTTGCAAATGCTAATACGATACGATATGCATTCGTAATTGATCATCCTTATTGGCAAGAAGCTTGGTTTATAGTATTATTTGTTTTGTTCATTATGCTTGGTATATACTTATTCATACGCTGGAGAACAAAAGTATTGCAAGAGAAACAACAGTTTGAAAAGGAACGTATCATTTTCGAATTAGAGACTCTCAGAAATCAAATTAATCCACATTTCTTATTTAATAGTTTTAATACCTTAGCAGGAATAGTAGAAACTAATCCAGATAAAGCTGTAGTATTTATAGAGAAGTTATCAGATTTTTATCGCGAATTATTAACCTACAGAGAGCGCAATCTCATAAATTTAAGTGAAGAACTTAAATTATTGGAAAATTATATTTTCTTAATTGAGCAACGTTTTATTGGGAAGATAAAATTTGAATTACAAATTCCATTAGAATTTTTTGATAAGAAAATTGCACCTTTGAGTTTGCAATTACTTATTGAAAATGCAATTAAACATAATACAGCCTCTAGAGAACATCCATTAACCATTAAAATTTATTGTAAGAATGATTTTCTAGTGGTACAAAATAAAATTAATTTAAAATCGTCGGGAGTAGTTTCTACAGGTATTGGCTTGGCAAATATTGTAAAGCGATACGAGCTATTAAGTACTAAAAATGTAGGAATAACAAACGATGGCACTATGTTTACTGTACAAATACCATTAATTGATTAACATGAACATTGTAATAATAGAAGACGAAACTATTGCAGCAGAGCGACTGCTTATTGCGTTGAACAAAATTGAAGAGAATATAAATTTATTGGCTCAACCTGATAGCATTGAATCGAGTATTCAGTTTTTTAAGTCGAACAAAGAGCATATCGACTTATTATTTTGTGATATTCAATTATCGGATGGATTAAGTTTTGGGATTTTTTCGAAACTAGACCTAAAAATACCTGTCGTATTTACCACTGCATACGATGAATATGCTTTAAAGGCATTTAAATTAACCAGTGTTGATTATATATTAAAGCCAATAAAATTAGACGATTTAAAATTGGCCATCGATAAGTTTAAAGCACATTTTAAGTCGGAAAGTGATGATTCAAAAGTGAAACTATTGCATGATACTTATCAGAAAATTCAACAAAAAAGATTGCTAATTCGATATGGTCAAACGATAAAAGCCATCGATTTATCTGAAGCTGCTTATTTTTATACGAAGCAAAAAACTTCATTTATGTGCTTGAAAAATGCAGATGTACTTCCTGTAGATGAGACTTTAGATGAATTAGAACGCATCCTTGATCCAAAGAACTTTTTCCGAATTAACCGACAATTCATCGTAAGTTTTGATGCCATTGACAGTATGTTTTCGAGTACCAAATCCAGGGTTAAAATTATTTTAAAGCCAACATGTGAGGAAGAAACCATTGTAAGTGCCGAAAGAGCATCAGACTTCAAACAGTGGCTTTTGGGCAAAGAATAATTTTTCCTTGTTCAGAATACATTATTCCTTGTTCGTCGTATTTTCTTTTGTTTTATGCCTAGATAGCATGATTTTAGGGTATTAATTCATTCGTCATGAAAAAAATATTCCTAACTAGTCTTGTATTAAGCAGCATTATTGCACTTACTTCTTGCAGTCATGAAGTAGTAGAAAATATTAAAAGTGTGATTATTGACACAACTGGAAATAACAATGGAGGTGGTAATGGCGGCTCAGGAGGTAATGGTGGAGGTGGAGGGAACACGAATCCATGCGACCCATCTAAAATTTATTTTGTAAACGATGTATTGCCAATATTTCTTGCAAATTGTGCATACAGTGGTTGTCATGATGCTGGAACAGCAGCGGACGGGGTAGTGCTCGATAATTATTTCAACATTCTTTCTACAGGTGGTATTATAGTTGGGAATGCACACAGATCCGAAGTTTATGAAAAAATAACGGAGACCGATCCTGAAGATATTATGCCACCAGCTCCAAAAAATAAATTAACGGAATCGCAAATTGCCAGCATTGCTCGCTGGATCAATGAAGGGGCGCAAAATACAGAGTGTAATACAGGCAATGCTTGTGATACAGTGAATGTCGGTTTTCAAAAAAATGTATTACCCATCTTAAACAACAATTGCATTGGTTGCCATTCGGGAACAAATCCATCAGGAGGAATTTCTTTGCAAAATTATACTGAAGTGAAAAAATACGTAAACAATGGTTCATTGTTAGGTTCTATTAAACGTGAGGCTGGTTGGTCGGCAATGCCTAAGAACAGAGCAAAGTTGAGCGATTGTAATATCCGACAAATAGAAATTTGGGTAAATGCAGGAGCCCCTAATAATTAAAATCTTTTTGCGAAGCTTTTTATATCTTTGAGCTAAGCAAATAAAAATTATGAATTTCAATTATACTGTTACCGATCGTTTTTTAAACTACGTAAAAATAGATACACAATCGGATGCTAGTTCTCCAACCTGTCCATCGACCGAAAAACAAAAAGACCTTGCAAGAGTATTGGTGCAAGAGCTTTTAGCCATGGGCATTAGCGATGCAGAGATGGATGATAACGGATACGTGTATGGAACGCTACCATCAAACAGTAACAAAAAAATTCCGGTGATTTGTTTTTGTTCTCACATGGACACTTCACCCGATTGTTCGGGGAAAGATGTGAACCCCATTATTCATAGAAACTACGATGGTAGAGACATCGTTTTACCCAAAGACCATACACAAGTATTAAAAGCTTCAGAACATCCAGCCTTGTTGGATCAAATTGGCAATGATATTATTACTGCCGATGGTACTACTTTGTTGGGTGCCGATAATAAAGCAGGAGTAGCAGAAATAATGGATGCTATTTATCAATTAATTCAACACCCAGAACTTAAACATGGCGAAATAAAAATTTTATTTACACCCGATGAAGAGATTGGTAGAGGAGTAGATAAAGTAAATTTGAAAAAATTAGCGGCCGACTATGCCTATACCATGGATGGAGAAACACGTGGGCATATAGAAGATGAAACTTTTTCTGCCGATGGTATGAGTATACATATCAAAGGAGTTGCATCACATCCAGGATTTGCAAAAGATAAAATGGAGAATGCAGTAAAAATTGCGTCCGATATTATTGCAGCATTACCTAAGGATTCGTATTCTCCAGAAACTACGAGCGATCGTGAGGGATTTGTGCATCCAACGTCTATTTCAGGAAACATGGAAGCGGCCAACTTGCAATTTATCATTCGCGATTTTGATACATCAAAATTAAAAGTGCATGAACATTTTGTTGAAAGCATTGTGAAAGAAGTAATGAAAAATTATGCAGGTTCAACGTATACGATAGAAGTGCAAGAGCAATACCGAAACATGAAAGAAGTGTTGGTAAAGCATCCACAACTCGTAAGTTATGCAGAGGAAGCAATTCGAAGGGCAGGCATGAATCCTGTGAGTGGAGGCATCCGCGGAGGTACCGATGGATCGCGTTTATCGTTTATGGGTTTACCTTGTCCAAATATTTTTGCAGGTGAGCATGCCTTTCATTCGAAACTCGAATGGGTAAGTGTGCAGGATATGCAGTTAGCAGTGGATACGATTGTGAATTTGGTGCAAATCTGGGAGGAGAAGAGTTAATTAGATATTTTTTTGCTCACAGAGTTTCACAGAGTACACACAGAGTTTCACGGAGTTTTTATTACTCTTTTTAATCCATCTCTTAGTGATTTTACATTAAAGTTTATAAGTAGTCCTAAATTTAATTTGGAGAATTTTAAATAGGTTAATATTTGAGCAACATGTACTTCGTTAAATGCATCGATTGATTTAATTTCTACAATTATTTTATTTTCTACTATTAAGTCCGCCCTAAAAGATTTTTCTAGTATTTTCCCTTTGTATAATACTGATATTTCTTTTTGTCTTACTACTGAAATTCCATTTTCAATTAATTCAGTATGCAAACATTCTTCATATACTGATTCCAATAAACCAGGACCAAGTTCAGAATGAACTTTGAATGCATTTTTCAGAATAATGCCAGATAATTCATATAAATTTTCCATAAAGCAAATATCAGCCTTATGAAAAAAGTGTCAAGTTAAAACTCTGTGAAACTCTGTGTGTACTCTGCGAAACTCAGTGAGCTTAAAAAAACTAATACTTTAATAATCTCAAAACCATCCCTTCCACTTCCACACAATATACACCCTCCACTAAATTCTCTGTAGAAATTTTATTTCCATCTATTGTTCCTTTTTGCACAACTTGTCCGTTTAGGTTTTTGATTACATAGGTAGTATTTTCTACTCCTTCAAGAAACACTTCATTAT
>JACCDS010716012.1_pt1 | contig 10337 bp, 7 predicted proteins | sample 7446441 | NCBI WGS metagenome assembly JACCDS01 (sample SAMN15323445, study PRJNA562643) | freshwater metagenome | isolation source: river surface water | place: USA:Blue River Watershed | collected 2017-08-17 | reverse complement strand
TTGGACGTGGTGATTGATTACTTCCGTATCGAAAAACGCGGTGAGACCGAGCTTCAGAATGCCGATTTTGTCCTTGATCGTCCTGATCAGTTCCCGGGGCAGATTTTGCGTGACAACAATCCGGCCAACCTGTTGCTTGATGCTAATGGTCGCCCGATTCCGAATTCCGGCCCATTGCTTGCTGTTAATGTGCCATATATAAATGTTGGTAGTACTTCAACGAGCGGGATTGACTTGGAGATCGTGCACCGTAAATCGCTCGGTGAAAAGGGCAAACTTGATAGCAAGTTGGATCTGACGTATGTGCTTAGCTACAAGCGCGCAGAAAATCCAGGGGATGCCCGCCTGAACGTGGCTGGTGCGGCCGGTGGTCTAGCCGACTTTGCCACTAATTCGCCGGACATTCCACGGGTACGTGCTCGGTTTGCGTCGACCTGGACCCGTGGCGTACACGCACTGACCGGGAGCCTGAACTTTGTCTCTAGCGTCTCCTTACTGCGCCGCACTGATAACCGGGACGTGTATCCTGTGGCATATTGCCATTATGGTGTAGGCCAGCCGCCTACCGCAACTTCACTGGGTGGTTTGCGCAGGTATAGCAACTGGCAAAGTGATTGTAAGGTTAAGAGCTGGACCACTGTTGGCATGAGCTATGCCTACACCGGCATCAAGAACACCACTCTGAGCCTGAATATTCAAAACCTGTTTGATACCGAAGCACCGTATGATCCACGTTTTGCAACTGGTGGTTTTAACACCAGTTTGCATAATGGTTTTGGTCGTTACTTCCGCGTCAGTGCCAACTACAAGTTCTTTTAATTAGCCTGCCCCGTGCCAGTACGGGGTGTTTCATGCTTCAAAAATATAACGCAAGCCCTGCCAATTGGTGGGGCTTGCGTTTTTTTATGGCTATCGTGGCTATCGGTCTTTTGCCCGGTTTTGTGCAGGCCTATACCGCATCGAGCGGGATTTTCAGATACCGGATGCCATTGCTCTCCGGTTCCGGCATTTGCCCGGCGTGAATATTGACTTGAATCGCAGGCAAAATCAGGGTTGGCATGGCCAGTGTCGCATCGCGCTTTTTGCGCATCTCAACGAACTCGGCACACGACACCCCATCATGCAGATGAATATTGGCAGCCTTTTGTTCGGCCACCGTACATTGCCAGCTTGGGCCACGCCCCTTGGGCGGGTAATCGTGGCACATGAACAAGCGGGTGTCAGGCGGCAGCGCCAGCAGTTTTTGTGCTGATTCATACAAGGTTTCCGCACTACCGCCGGGAAAATCGCAGCGCGCACTACCGCAATCGGGCATGAACAGCGAATCGCCAACAAATACCGCATCACCAATCTGGTACGCCATGTCAGCCGGGGTATGGCCCGGACAAGCCAGCGCTTGGGCTGGCATGTCGCCGATCATAAAGGTTTCGTCGGGTTGAAACAGGTGATCAAATTGCGAGCCATCGGACGGATAGTGCGATTCGAGGTTGAAAATATGGTGAAATACATGCTGCACGGTTTTAATCATCACGCCAATCGCAATCTTGCCGCCGAGCCGGGCTTTTAACCACGGCGCGGCCGACAGGTGGTCGGCATGGGCATGGGTTTCCAGTATCCACTGCACCTGCAACTGGTGCTGGTGGACAAACTGTTGAATTTGTTCGGCACTATGATGGTGGGTACGGCCCGATTTCGGGTCATAATCAAGTACCGAATCGATGATGGCACAGGCCGAACCCGGGCCTTGGTACACCACATAGCTGATGGTGTGGGTAGCGTGGTCGAAAAAGCCTTGAACATTGGGCGACATACACTATTCTCCTGATGGGCCGGTTTGAGATGGGGAAACCGGCGATTATAATCTTGCAGTACAAGGTGCGGCGCAAGCGGCGCAGTAGCGGTACAAAAATTAGTGGTAAAAAAATGAGCGGCACGGCGTGCCATTTTGTTGAACGATATCCGGGTAGCAGCATGATCGATCAAGATAACGGCATTGATATTGACCCCCTGCACACGCAATCGGCCACAGCCTGCGTCCGGCACAGGGTATGGCGCAACCCGAACCGGCTGTTGCTATTATGCCAGTTGACTCAGGGCCAGTACCGTATCAGCGATTTGGCAGGCCGATTATCGATCCAAGCGCCGACCCTTTCACAACAACCCGGGCTTTTGCACCCTGAAAAGAGAACCACTACCCGGCGCAGGGGCAAACCGGATCATTGTGCCGTTGCCAGCGGGGCGGCACCGGTCGTGCTGTCGGCTGTGTTGTCGGCTGTGTTGTCGGCTGTGCTGTCGACCTTGCTGCCGCTGGTACACCAGCATGGTTGTCGTAGCGTATGATGCTGATTATCGCACTGGGAACCATGGTTGGCGTGATCTTGGCGCTAACCAGCGCTGGTGGCGGCATTCTGGCCGTACCGCTGTTGGTGTTTGGTGTGCATTTGCCGATGGCCAAGGCCGGGCCGATTGGTTTGCTGGCCGTTGGCATGGCGGCTACGCTGGGTGCCGTGCTGGGCCTGCGCGCCAAAATTGTCCGTTACAAGGCCGCCATGCTGATTGCCGCTTCCGGCATGTTGCTCGCGCCATTCGGTTTGTGGCTGGCGCAGCGGCTGCCGAACCGGCCCCTGAGCTTTTTGTTTGCCATGGTGTTGCTATGGGTGGCTTACCGCAGTTGGCAACAGGCCGCAGCGGCGGGCGCGTGCGGGGCTGAAACCGAGCATGAGCCATTGCCGTGCCGCATCAATCCGGCCACCGGTCGCTTTATCTGGACGCTGGCTACCGCCCGCGTATTTGTCGGTGTGGGTGCCGTGGCTGGCCTGTTGTCTGGCTTGCTCGGGGTGGGCGGCGGCTTTGTGCTGGTGCCGGTGATGCGGCGCTATACCGATTTGAGCATGCAATCAGTGGTCGCGACCTCCATGGCGGTAATCGCCCTGCTATCCGGTTTTAACGTGCTGGCCAGTTCACTGGGGGGCCAACTCGATTGGCAAATCGGTGCCCCGTTTTCACTGGGGGCGGTGTTGGGCATGCTGGGCGCGAGCGCGCTGGCGCGGCGCTTGGCCGGGGCTTGGCTCTCGCGTGCATTTGCCGTGGTGACGCTGGCGGTGGCACTGGGTTTGCTGGCCAAGGCTTGGCTGGTGGGATGAGCAGGCCGGAAACTGATTGAGTGGTGATAAATAAAGACAAATAATAACAAATGCCCGCCTGCTGCGTTGCACACCCACAAACCGGCAAAATCTGCGTACAATAAGCCCGGTCTGTTTTTGAAAAATGCCTGTGTTGTCATGACTAAACCCGCCGCTTACACCCGCCCCACTGTCGAACGCCAGCCCCTGCCCAATCGCCTGTTACGCTTAATTTCTGAGGCGCGCTGGCTGGCCATGGCCGGTTTGGGCATGTTTTTTGTGCTGATTCTGTTTTCCTACAGCAAGCTCGACCCCGGTTGGTCGCATGCCAGTTCGGTTGCCAATATTGCCAATCTGGGTGGCCGTTCCGGTGCCTGGCTGGCTGATTTGCTGTTGTATATCTTTGGTTTTTCCGCATGGTGGTGGGTGGTATTGCTGTTGCGCTCGGTCTGGCTTAGTTATTCGATGATGTCGCAGCGCTTTTTGCACAGCAGTGAGCGGCCCGCGCCGCATGAATTTGAAGGCGCAATCCGCTTGGTCGGCTTTGCCTTGTTGTTGATCGGTAGCATGGGGCTGGAATTTCTGCGCATGTACACGCTCAACGTCCAATTGCCGCGCGCACCGGGCGGGGTGCTGGGGCAAGTGATTGGCAGCAGCCTGCACACCTCGTTTGGCTTTACCGGGGCCACGCTGGCTTTGTTGATTTTGCTCGCTGCCGGGATTAGCCTGTTTTTCCAGATGTCATGGCTGGCGCTGGCCGAAAAAATCGGCGCGGTGCTGGAATGGTTTTTCCTGCGCGGCTTGCATCTGTATCAGGCCAGTGAAGACCGCAAGCTGGGGCAAAAGGCGGCAGTCAAGCGCGAAGAAGTGGTGGTGCAGGAGCGGGCGCGTCAGGTGGAAGCGCCACATATCAAGATCGAACCGCAAGTGGTCTCGGTGCCACGCTCGGAACGGGTGGACAAGGAGCGCCAGGTATCGCTGTTTCAGGATTTGCCTGATACCCACTTGCCACCAGTCTCGCTGCTGGACGAGCCACCACAGTATCAGGAAACGGTGCCGGTCGAAACACTCGAATTTACCAGCCGCCTGATCGAAAAGAAACTGTCCGATTTCGGCGTCTCGGTGCAGGTGGTGGCGGCGTATCCGGGGCCGGTGATTACCCGTTATGAAATCGAACCGGCCACCGGGGTCAAGGGCAGCCAAATCGTCAATCTCGGGCGCGATCTGGCGCGCTCGCTCTCGCTCACCTCGGTGCGGGTGGTGGAAACCATTCCCGGCAAAAACTGCATGGGGCTGGAGTTGCCCAATGCCAAGCGCCAAATCGTGCGCCTGTCGGAAATTCTTGGCTCGAAAGTATATAACGATGGCGTATCGAGCCTGACCGTGGCACTGGGCAAGGACATTGCCGGCCACCCGGTGGTAGCCGATCTGGCCAAGATGCCGCATCTGCTGGTCGCCGGTACCACCGGTTCTGGTAAATCAGTCGGGATCAATGCCACGATTTTATCGCTGCTGTATAAATCCGACCCGCAAGACGTGCGCCTGATTCTGATCGATCCGAAAATGCTGGAAATGTCGGTCTATGAAGGCATTCCGCACCTGCTGGCCCCGGTGGTAACCGATATGCGGCAAGCCGGGCATGCGCTGAACTGGGCCGTGAATGAAATGGAGCGGCGCTATAAACTGATGTCGCACCTCGGGGTGCGTAATCTGGCGGGCTACAACAACAAAATTTTGGACGCGAAAAAAACCGAAACCCTGATTCCGAATCCGTTTTCGATTACCCCGGACAACCCGGAGCCGCTGGAAAAACTGCCGACCATCGTGATCATCATCGATGAATTGGCGGATTTGATGATGGTGGTTGGCAAAAAGGTGGAAGAATTAATCGCCCGCATCGCCCAAAAAGCGCGCGCCGCCGGTTTGCACCTGATTCTGGCCACCCAGCGCCCTTCGGTGGATGTGATTACCGGCTTGATTAAAGCCAATATTCCGACCCGGATTGCGTTTCAGGTTTCGTCCAAAATCGATTCGCGCACCATTCTTGACCAAATGGGCGCTGAAACCCTGCTCGGCATGGGTGACATGCTGTACATGCCGCCGGGCACCGGTCTGCCGATTCGGGTGCATGGCGCGTTTGTCTCGGATGAGGAAGTACACCGGGTGGTCAAGTATTTGAAGGCGCAGGGCGAACCGAACTATATCGAAGGCATTTTGGAAGGCGGCACCGGCGATGAACCGGGCGAAGCCGGGGCGGGCGCTGCCAGTGGCGGGGGCGGGGGCGAGTCCGACGCCATGTACGACGAAGCGGTGGCGATTGTGCTGAAACACCGCAAGGCCTCGATTTCACTGGTGCAGCGACACCTGCGCATCGGCTACAACCGGGCCGCGCGGTTGCTGGAACAAATGGAAAATAGTGGTGTGGTATCCAGCATGCAAAGCAATGGCAACCGGGATATTTTGGTGCCCAACAATAATGCCGAAAAGGATTAATATGAAAAAGGTCGGGTTCAGTCGGATGCGCTGCGCTGGTGGCTTGGTTAGCAGCTTGCTTAGCGGCTTGGGTAGTGGTGTGGGTTGCGGCCTGCTGTGGCGCGCCGTGTTGGGCAGCAGCTTGCTGTGGGCTGGTGTGGCGACAGCCGGGGCGCTGGATCAATTCAAAAGCTTTGTTGCCAACACCCAGTCGGCCAAGGGCGAATTTGTCCAGCGCCAAGTCAAACAGAGTGGCAAACAATCGACCCCGGCCAATGGCACGTTCGTATTTGCCCGGCCCGGCAAATTCATTTGGATCTATCTGAAACCGTATGAACAGGTGTTGCAGGCCGATGGGGAAAAATTATATATCTTTGACAAGGATTTGAATCAAGTCACGGTGCGCAAGCTGGGCAACGCCATCGGTTCCAGCCCGGCGGCGATTTTGTTTGGCAGCAATGATCTGGACCAGAATTTCACGCTGAAAGAAATCGCCAACAAGGATGGACTGGAGTGGCTGGAAGCGGTGCCGAAAACCCGTGACAGCACCTTTGACCGGATCAGCATCGGCCTCAAAAACGGCCTGCCGGAAGCGATGGAATTGCGCGATTCATTTGGCCAGCTCTCGCTGTTGGCGTTTAAAAAGTTTGAAAAAAATCCGGCCATGTCCGGTGACGCCTTCAAATTTGTCGTGCCCAAAGGGGCCGATGTGTTAAACCAGTAAGCAAGACGGCGCACGTGGCAGACCTGTTTACCCGCCAACCCCGGCCACCCTTGGCCGAAGCCCTGCGCCCGGCCAGTTTGGCGCAGGTGATTGGCCAGCGCCATTTATTGGGGCCGGGCAAGCCGTTACAACTGGCGTTTGAATCCGGCAAACCGCATTCGATGATTTTATGGGGCCCGCCCGGCGTCGGCAAAACCACGCTGGCACGCTTGACGGCGAATGCCTTTGGCTGTGAATTCATTGCGCTGTCGGCGGTGTTTTCCGGGGTTAAGGACATTCGCGCCGCGATGGAGCAGGCCGAGCAGTTTTTAAGCCGGGGCAAGGCCACGATTTTATTTGTTGATGAAATCCACCGTTTTAATAAGGCCCAGCAAGACGCCTTGCTGCCATATGCCGAATCGGGTTTGGTCACCTTTATAGGTGCCACCACCGAAAACCCCTCGTTTGAAGTTAATTCGGCGCTGCTCTCGCGCGCTCAGGTGTATGTGTTGAAATCCCTGACGGACGCCGAGTTGCGGCAACTGGTGGCACGGGCGCAGGAAGCTGTGCTGCCGCATTTGCAATTTGACGAGGCCGCCATGGCCACCCTGGTTGGCTTTGCTGATGGCGATGCACGGCGGCTGTTGAATTTGCTGGAACAAAGCGCCACTGCGGCTGATGTGGCTGGGCATAGCGAAATTACTGGCAGCTTTTTGCAAGATGCGCTGAGCCTGAACGGTCGCCGGTTCGACAAGGGCGGCGAACAGTTTTACGACCAAATTTCGGCCCTGCACAAATCGGTGCGTGGTTCAAACCCGGATGCCGCGCTGTACTGGCTGTGCCGCATGTTGGATGGCGGGGGCGATGGCAACTATCTGGCGCGGCGCATTATTCGCATGGCGTGGGAAGATATCGGTTTGGCCGATCCGCGCGCGGTGCAAATGGCGAATGCGGCGGCAGAAACCTATGAACGGCTCGGCTCGCCCGAAGGCGATTTGGCGCTTGGGCAGGCGGTGATTTATCTGGCGATTGCGGCCAAAAGCAATGCCGGGTACAACGCGTTTAATGCGGCGATGGCGTTTGTTAAACAAGACAAGACTCAGGACGTGCCGCTGCATTTGCGCAATGCGCCAACCCGGTTGATGAAGGAACTGGGCTATGGCCATGCCTACCGCTATGCGCATGATGAACCGGACGCGTTTGCTGCCGGGGAGCGTTATTTGCCGGAAGGGATGGCCGAGCCGAATTGGTATCAACCGACGCCGCGCGGGCTGGAAGCGAAGATTGGGGAAAAGATGGCGTATTTGCGCAAGCTGGATCAGGAGGCGCGGCAGGGGTGAAGCGGGTTAATTACTCATAAAACAGCAAAACGACGAAAGCTTGTTGCCGGGTTGATATTTTATGTCAGTCACTGCTTGGCACAGCAGCACCCATATAATAGACCCAAAAACACCTTGATGTTTCCACTTGGTAAGGCTAAAGTCCATATGAACGCACCTATTTTTGGGCCAATCATGGAGCATGTCATCCAAACCACTGAGTTGATGATCGCCAAGTGCCGCAAGCACGACTTGGCCGTTAACTACTTCCAATTGCAGTCCTTGCTTTTTTTTGTGCAGGGCTGGAGTAAAGTGTTGCAGGGGGAATTTCGATTTCATCCGGGTTTCGAAGCGTGGGATTGCGGCGTCATCAACCCCTGGGTTAATGATGAGTTTAAGTTTTTTGGTAACGATCCGGTTACGCTCAAGACCAATTTCCCGCCACAGGGAGACATATTAATCCGCGCGATACTGCAAGCTTATGGTCGTTACAGTGCCGCCGATTTAATGGCATTAATCAAGCAGGAAGCGGTATGGCAAAACCACTATTGCCCTGCTGGTCAAACGCCGATTGCAGATGACGAAATTGAACGCACCTTTGCCAATCCCGCCATTTTTACCCGCACCGATGGCAATGGTTTCCGAATCCATGCCCACTTTTTTGACATTTATCGGCAAATTAAATATGGCATGAAAGAATGGCCAGATGCGCCCGCCCCGGCCAGTGCCGATGAAATCGCAGAACTTGAAGCTGCTATCGCCGCCTGACTTGTTCTGATTTGGTTAATAACTACTATTCGTGGACGGCGATTGATGCCATGTTAGCGCTACCGGCTGTCCGGCAGCGCCTCTAGGTGCGAAATGTGTGGTTTTTGGGTGGGGCTTGTTAAACATGGGGTAAGCCTGGCAAGCAAGTTCCGGCAAAAATAGCCTATCCATCGAATGCTTTTCATAGCCATACAGCGGGCATTCTGTTAAACTCTCAACGATTTTAGGCGACTATCAAGGTCAATACTTGCGTAACCATGTCGTGAGTACTGCGCAGTGGCTTACTGCCGAACAAGTTGCGCTGCACTTGGACGTAGCGCCAGACACCGGCTGGCGCGAGCGCAAAGGTCTGTCTGCGCGCAAGATCGGGCGGCTGTGGCGCTTCCAATTGTCCGCGGTATATGAATGGGGCCGCGCAAGTGGTGCGGACGAGGATTGATTACGTAAAAACGTAGATTGCACATCTGGGCCAAAGACAGGAAATTCATGACCAAATCCGAGGCACAAACCCGGTCAGAGCTGATCGACCAACAACTTGCTCAATCCGGATGGAACGTCAAAGACCCCGCTCAGGTTGTCGAGGAATTCGATATACTCACCGCTTTGCCTGAAGGCGTAGCCGATCCACGCACCGCTTACGAGGCGCACCAGTTCAGTGATTACGTCTTGCTCGGTAAAGACGGCAAGCCTTTGGCGGTCATCGAAGCCAAAAAGTCTAGCCGCGATGCCGCCGTTGGCCGTGAACAGGCCAAGCAGTATTGCTACAACATCCAAAAACAATTCAGCGGTGAGTTGCCATTTTGCTTCTACACCAACGGCCACGAGCTGTATTTCTGGGATCTGGAAAACGCTCCACCGCGCAAGGTCATCGGTTTTCCCACGCGCGACGATCTGGAACGCTTCGCCTACATCCGGCGCAATCGTAAGCCGCTTACGCAAGAATTCATCAATACCTCGATTGCCGGTCGTGATTATCAGATTCGCGCCATTCGTGCGGTGCTTGAAGGCATCGAGCAGAAAAAGCGCGATTTTCTGCTGGTGATGGCCACCGGCACTGGCAAAACCCGCACTTGCATTGCCATGATAGATGCCTTGATGCGCGCAGGCCACGCTGAGAAGGTGCTGTTTCTGGTTGATCGCATTGCGCTGCGCGAGCAGGCACTGGCAGCCTTCAAGGAGCACATGCCCAATGAACCGCGCTGGCCCAATGTCGGCGAAAAGCTGATCGCCACCGACCGCCGTATTTACGTTGCCACTTATCCGACGATGCTCAATATCATCCGGGATGAGGCACAGCACCTGTCACCACACTTCTTCGATTTCATCGTCGTTGATGAGAGCCACCGTTCCATCTATAACACCTTCGGCGAAGTACTGAGCTATTTCAAAACCATTACCCTGGGTTTGACGGCCACACCGACCGACATCATTGATCACAATACTTTTCAGCTTTTCCGCTGTGAAGATGGTCTGCCAACTTTTGCTTATACGTTTGAAGAGGCCGTGAACAACCAGCCACCTTACTTGAGCAATTTTCAGGTCATGAAGATTCAGACCAAGTTCCAGAAGGAAGGCATTAGCAAGCGCACCATTTCGCTGGAGGATCAGAAGACGCTGATGCTGCAAGGCAAAGATGTCGAGGAGATCAACTTCGAAGGCTCGCAGTTGGAAAAGCAGGTGATTAACAAGGGCACCAATACCCTAATCGTCCGCGAATTCATGGAAGAAGCCATCAAGGACGCCAACGGCGTGCTGCCGGGCAAGACCATTTTCTTTTGCGTCACCAAGGCACACGCCCGACGCATGGAAGAAATTTTCGATAAGCTCTATCCGCAATACAATGGTGAGCTAGCCAAGGTATTGGTGTCGGACGATCCGCGTGTCTACGGCAAAGGCGGCCTGCTCGATCAGTTCACCAACAACGACATGCCACGTATCGCCATTAGTGTGGAC
>JACCDS010851569.1_pt1 | contig 10338 bp, 5 predicted proteins | sample 7446441 | NCBI WGS metagenome assembly JACCDS01 (sample SAMN15323445, study PRJNA562643) | freshwater metagenome | isolation source: river surface water | place: USA:Blue River Watershed | collected 2017-08-17 | reverse complement strand
GCTCGTTCTGCAGGCGCAGCATGATGATGACGTCCGCGCCCTTGATGCCCTCTTCCAGCGTGTGGCAGACCCGCACGCCCATCGGTGCCATGGTGGCTGGCACCAGGGTCTTGGGGCCGACCACGCGCACCTCGGCGCAGCCCAGGGTGGTGAGCGCATGGATGTCGGAGCGCGCCACGCGCGAGTGCAGCACGTCGCCGACGATGGCCACGCTGAGGTTGGCGAAATCCTTCTTGTAGTGCCGGATGGTGTACATGTCCAGCAGGCCCTGGGTCGGGTGGGCGTGGCGACCGTCGCCGGCATTGACCACGTGCACGTGGGGCGCGACATGCTGGGCGATCAGGTAGGGCGCGCCCGATTCGCTGTGGCGCACCACGAAGAGGTCGGCCGCCATGGCGCTCAGGTTGGCGATGGTGTCGAGCAGGCTCTCGCCCTTGGAGGCCGAGGAACGCGCGATGTCCAGGTTGATGACGTCGGCCGAGAGGCGGGTGGCGGCGATCTCGAAGGTGGTGCGCGTGCGCGTGGAGTTCTCGAAGAAGAGATTGAACACGCTCTTGCCACGCAGCAGCGGCACCTTCTTGACTTCGCGGTCGCTGACGCTGACGAAGTTGGCCGCGGTGTCCAGGATGTGCGTGAGGATGTCGCGCGGCAGCCCTTCGGTGGACAGCAGATGGATCAGCTCACCGTGCTTGTTGAGCTGAGGATTGCGTTTGTACAGCATGGGTCTGGCCTGGGTCGGTACGGTCAGTGGAGCATGGAGCGGGGGGCGGGCTTCATGCCGCTCCCATCTTGAAGCTGAAGCGGTCGCTCTTGTCGCGCACCAGGTCCAGCGACTGGTCGCTCGGCACCGTCACGCGCGCGGCGGCGAAGTCGGGCTGGATGGGCAGCTCGCGCCCGCCGCGGTCCACCAGCACGGCCAGCTTGATGTCGGCCGGCCGGCCGTAGTCGAACAGCTCGTTGATGACGGCGCGGATGGTGCGGCCGGTGTAGAGCACATCGTCGAGCACGATGATGTGCGCCTCGTTGACGTCGAAGGGCAGCAGGGTCTGCCCGCCACCGGCCAGGCCGCGCTGGGCGTAGTCGTCGCGGTGCATGGCCGAGGAGATCGTGCCATGCTCGCCCGGCAGCTGGAGGTCGCGCTGCAGGCGCTCGGCCAGCCAGGCACCACCCGAGGTCACGCCAACCAGGCGGGTGTTCGGCGTGCACAGGCCCTGCACACCGCGCAGCAGCTCGCGGTACAGGGCTTCCGCGTCCAGGGTGAGTGCGCTCATGCGAGGTTCCTCAAAAACTGTTCCAGGATGACACAGGCCGCGCCTGCGTCGGCATCGGCCGCACCGTCGGACAGCGCCTCGGTGGTGCTGTAGCGTTCGTCGACCTCGTAGACCGTCAGGCCGAAACGCCCGCGCAGCTGGCGGGCGAATTTCTGCGCCCGCGCCGTATTCTCGTGCGACGCGCCGTCGGGATGGAAAGGGACCCCCACCACCAGGGCGTCGGGCTGCCATTCCTTGAGGCGTTCGGCGATGCGCTCGAAGCGGGCGTCGCCCTCGGCGCGGATGGTGGGCTGGGGCTGGGCCTGGCGCAACAGGCGGTTGCCCACGGCCACGCCGGTGCGCTTGAGACCGAAATCGAGTGCAAGAAAGCTTTGCTGTGCAGCGGGAATGGCAGTCATGGGCGCTGCCGTGCTCATGCCCGCTCCGTCTCCGAAACCAAAGCAAAAACCGCGGAACGCCGTGGCCCGGCAACGCCTAAGCCACTGGCGTTGCCCCCTGCAAGGGGGGTGTCGGAGCGACACGCAGTGCGCGGAGCCTGGGGGTGTTCCATATTCACGCATGCCCCGCATCGGGTGAGAGCATCCAGGCCTGCAGGCCCAGCAGGGACAGGGCCTTGTCGTAGCGCTGGGCGACCGGTGTCTCGAAGATCACGACCGGATCGGCGTGGACGGTCAGCCAGCTGTTCTCGCCGATCTCCGATTCGAGCTGACCCTGGCCCCAGGCCGAGTAACCCAGGGAGACCAGCAAACGGCTGGGACCAGCGCCGGTGGACAGGGCTTCGAGCACGTCGCGCGAGGTGGTCATCTCCAGCCCGCCAGGAATCATCATGGTGGAGGCATAAACCGGCTCCGGCTTGTCGTCTGTCGGTTCCTGCAGGGCCTCGTGCAGCACGAAACCACGTTCGGTCTGTACGGGGCCGCCCTGGAACACGGGAGCATCCTTGAGATCGATGCGCCCCAAGGGCAGTTCGACCTTGTCGAACAGGTTCTGCAGCTTGATGTCGGAAGGCTTGTTGATCATCAGGCCGAGCGCGCCGCGCTCGCTGTGCTCGCACAGATAGACCACGCTTTTGGCAAACGTCTCGTCGGCCAGGCCGGGCATGGCGATCAGGAAATGATTCGTGAGGTTGATGGGTGCAGAATCATCGGCCATGCTCGGATTTTAACGGCGATATGCAAAAAACCCTGGATTCCGGTCTGGTCTGGTTCCGCCGCGACCTGCGGGTGGACGACCATGCCGCCCTGCACCTGGCCCTGCAGCAGTGCCGCCGCGTCTATTGCGTCTTCATTTTTGACCGCGACATCCTCGATCCCCTGCCGCGCGCGGACCGCCGGGTGGAGTTCATCCGCGCCAGCCTGGTCGAGCTGGACCATGATTTGCGCACCTTGTCAGGGCATGAACACGCGGGCCTGATCGTCCAGCACAGCCACGCCGCCGTGGCGCTGCCCGCGCTGGCCCGGCAACTGGGCGTGCAGGCCGTCTATGCCGCGCACGATTACGAGCCGCCGGCCCAGGCGCGCGACGCCCGTGTGCGCGGCGCCCTGGCCAGCCTGGGCATCGCCCTGCACACCTGCAAGGACCACGTGATCTTCGAAGGGCGCGAGATTCTCACGGGCGGGGGCACGCCCTACACCGTCTTCACCCCCTACAAGCGCAATTGGCTGGCACGGCTGCAGGCGACACAGCTGCCGGTGTACGACTGCGCCCCGCTGGCCGCCGGCCTGGCGCCCCGGCCCGAGGGACTGCGCGCCCCGGTGCCCACGCTGGCCGGGATCGGTTTTGAGCCCAGCAATCTGCTGCAGTTGAAGATCCCCACGGGCAGCCGTGGTGCCCGCCAGCTGTTCGAGGATTTTTTCGCGCGCATGGACCAGTACCACGCGACGCGTGATTTCCCCGCGCTCAAGGGCCCGAGTTACCTGGGCGTGCACCTGCGCTTCGGCACGGTCTCGCTGCGGCGCCTGGTCGCTGTCGCCCAGCAGCGCAGCCGGGAAAGCAGCCCGGGCGCGGCCACCTGGCTCAGCGAGCTGGTCTGGCGCGAGTTCTATTTCCAGATCCTGGCCAATTTTCCGCACGTCGCCGGCCACGCCTTCAAGCCGGCCTATGACGCCCTAGGCTGGGAACAGGGGACGCACGCAGAAGCCTTGTACGCGGCCTGGTGCGAGGGCCGCACCGGCTACCCCATCGTCGACGCCGCCATGGCCCAGCTCAACCAGAGCGGCTACATGCACAACCGCCTGCGCATGGTGACCGGCAGCTTTCTGGTGAAGGACCTGGGCATAAGCTGGCAGTGGGGGGAGCGTTATTTCGCCGAGAAGCTCAACGACTTTGATCTGGCGTCCAACAACGGCGGCTGGCAGTGGGTGGCCTCCAGCGGCTGCGATGCCCAGCCCTGGTTCCGCATCTTCAACCCGATCAGCCAGAGCAGGAAGTTCGACCCCCAGGGTCGTTTCATACGCCGTTACCTGCCGCAGCTGGCCGCCCTGCCCGATGCCGCCCTGCACGCCCCCTGGCTGGCTGGCCCGGTGGAGCTGGCCGCCGCCGGCGTGACCCTGGGCAGCGGTTACCCCCTGCCCCTGGTCGCCCACGACGAGGCGCGCGCGCAGACGCTGGCGCGCTACGCGGTGGTGCGCAAGAGCGGAGAGAAGGAAGAAGACTGAGCCACGCGGCTCGGGGATCAGGCCGGGACGGCCTGGGTGCAGTAGTGCTTCACCAGCGCCAGCAACTCGTCTTCACCGTAGGGCTTGCCCAGGTAGTGGTCCACGCCCAGCTCCCTGGCATGCTCGCGATGCTTCTCGGCAATGCGCGAGGTGATCATGATGATGGGCAGGTCGCGCAGCTTGGCATCGGCGCGGATGTTGCGTGCCAGATCGAAGCCGTCCATGCGCGGCATCTCGATGTCGGACAGCACCACCGCCGGACGCTCTTCCGCCAGGCGTTCGAGCGCCTGCAGACCGTCGGCGGCCATGGCCACACGGTAGCCTTCGCGACGCAGCAGGCGCTGCGTGACACGACGCACGGTGATGGAATCGTCGACAACCAGCACCAGCGGCAATTCACCGCCAGCGCCCGGAGCCACCTGCTCGGCCACGTGGACAATGGGCCGGCCCACCGCTGACGGCTCGCTGCTGGCCTGTTGCAATTCGTAGGCCTTGTCGCCGAACACGGTGGCCAGCGCCACCGGGTTGTAGATCAGCACCACCGCACCGGAAGCCAGCACCGACATGCCGGCCAGCCCGGGCATGCGCGCCAGCTGCGGCCCCAGGTTTTTCACCACGACTTCCTGGTTGCCCAGGACTTCGTCGACGTGGATGGCCAGGCGCTGGCCCGCGCTGCGCAGCAGCACCACCGGCTGGGTCTTGCCCACACGCTCGTGGCTGCGAGTCGAGGCCTGCAGGAGCGCGCCGGACCAGAAGAAGGGCACGCTCTCGCCACCGAAGTCGATGCCGCCCTTGGCATAAGCCTGCTCGAGTTCGGTGTGGCTGAGACGGCGCACGATCTCGACCAGATTGGCCGGCACGCCGATGCTGAGTTCGCCCATGCGCAACATGATCACCTGCGTCACGGCGGTGGTCAGCGGCAGCACCAGCTTGAAGCTGGTGCCCGCGCCGGCCGTGGTGGCCGTCTCGATGCGGCCACCGAGCGCCTGCACTTCGGAACGCACCACGTCCATGCCGATGCCGCGCCCGGCCAGTTCGGTCACGCTGGCTGCCGTTGAGAAACCCGGCATGAAGATCATGTTGGCCGCATCGGCATCACTGAGCGGCTGACCCGGCGCCACGAGGCCCTGCGCCAGCGCCTTCTCACGGATGCGCGGCAGGTTGAGGCCGGCGCCGTTGTCGCTGAAGACGACCGAGACGTCGTTGCCTTCCTGGTGCAGGCTGATGGTGATGGTGCCCGCCGCCGGTTTGCCGGCTGCCTCGCGCTCTTGCGGCGTCTCGATGCCGTGCGCCACGGAATTGCGCAGCATGTGCTCGAAGGCCGGTGTCATGCGGTCGAGCACGCCACGGTCGATTTCCATGGTGCCACCCGTGATGTCGAGCTTGACCTGCTTGCCGGCGTCCTTGGCCGCCTGGCGCACCACGCCATAGAGACGCTCGGAGATGCCTTCGAATTCCATCATGCGGGTACGCAGCAGGTCACGCTGCAATTCGCGCGTCTGGTGACCCTGGGCGATCAGGTCGTCCTCGGTGCTGCTGATGGTCTGCTGCAGGTTGCGCTGCACGGTGGCCACGTCGTTGACCGACTCGGCCATCATGCGGGTGAGTTCCTGCACGCGGGTGAAGCGGTCGAACTCCAGCGGGTCGAAACCCTGCGCCGTGTCCTTGGCCTGCGCCAGACGCGACTGCATCTGCGACTCGGCCTGGAGTTCGACGTCGCGCAGATGGGTGCGCAGACGGTCCAGGTTGGCGGTCAACTCGGTGAGCGAGCCGTTGAGCTGGCCCAGGCGGCCGTCCAGACGGCTGCGGGTGATCATGACCTCGCCGGCCTGGTTGACCAGGCGGTCGAGCAGTTGCGAACGCACCCGCACGGTCTGAGCGGATATGGGCCGAGCCGTGCCCGACGGCAGCTTGGCCGGCACGGGAACCGCCGTGGCCGGACGGGCCGCCGCCACCAGGGGGCGCTGCGCGACAACCTTGGCCGCCGGCTCGGAAACCGGCGCCGCTGCCGCAGCAGGGGGACGGGCCGGCGCTTCAGGCACGTAAGCCTCTTCGATCGGGCGACGGCAGAGTTCGTCAAAGACCTGCTGCAGGCGGTCAGAGCGCGTGAGCATGGGTTCGATCTGGGCGGTCTGGATGAACTCGCTGCCCATCTGCTCGATGGCCGATTCCATGCGATGCGCCATTTCGCCCAGGCGCATGGCACCGGCCAGGCGGGCACTGCCCTTGAGGGTGTGCAACACGCGCAGCACGTCCAGACGGGCACCGGCATGGTCGGGCTGCTCCGACCACTGACGCAAGGCGGACGCCAGCTGGGGCATCAGTTCGGCGGCCTCTTCCTCGAAGATCGGAAACAGGTCGGGATCGAGCACGTCGACGGCGTCGATCTCTTCATCGCTATCGTCCAGCACGATCTTGGCCGCCCCGGGCAGCGCCGCTGCGGGCGCCGGCGCCATGACAGGGGCCATCGGCACCGGCTTGGGTACAGGCGCCGCAGCGGCGGGCACTGGTGCGATGACCGGTGCAACCGGCGCGGGCTTGGGCACCGGCACGGCTGCAAGCGGCGCCGGCTTGACCGGCGGTGCAAAGTCGAAGTCCAGATCACCCAGGTCCAGCTCAGGCACTTCGGTGACCGTGAGCGCCAACTCCCGGCCAGCCGCATCGGCGCCGTCGAGCTGAACGAATTCGGTGCTGTGGATCGCATTGAGCGACTCGACCAGCCCCGGCTCCGGCGCCTTGAGGAAACCGGCGGCGAATTGGTGCAGCAGATGACGGATATTGTCGGCTGCGGCCACGAAGACCTGGGCGTGTCCGGATTGCCCCTGGCCGTGCAGTTGCACATGCTGCATGGCCTGTTCCAGCGCGCGGGCAATCTCGGAGAGCGCGGAGAAGCCGACCGTGGCCGAACTGCCGCCCAGCGAATGGGCCAGTGCAATGGAGGTGTCAGGCACTGGGTTGTGCAACTCCAGCGACCACTCGTTGAGCTCGGTGAGCAGACGGCGCGACCACTCGTCGGCCTCGTTGAGGAAAACGTTGTAGAGCGGGATGCCGATGCGCAAGGTGCCGATGACCTTGACCTGCTCTTCCGCAGGTTCGGCCGCAGGCGCCGGCGCGGCCGGCGACAGATCGAACTCAAAGCCCTCGATCCCGGCCGGTTTGCTCGCCGGCGCAGCCAGCTGATCGTGCATGGAGCCGCTCGCCGTGTCGGACCAGTTGTTCTGCAATTCCGGCAGCTCGAAGACAGGCAAGTCGAGCGGCTCCGCCATGCGGGTTGCGGCCCAGTTCTGGCTGGCCGCCCGTTCGGACAACTGCTTCAGATCCTCAGGGCTGGCAAGACTGGTGGGCGCCCAGTCGATGGTCATCTCGCTGCTCTTGCCCGCTCCGGTCGCGGCGGGGACCGCGGACGCAGGAGCGGCCGGTGGCACACCGGCCAGGCTGCCGAAGTCGATGCCCCCGAAGTCACCCAGTGACGCCTGCAGGTCAGCGGGGGCTTGCGCGGCCGGTTTGCCTGGGGCCTTGGCATCCGTCAGATCGAAATCGAACATCTGGGTCGATTCGAAGTCGATCGGCGGGGGCTCGCGGTCCAGCGCGGGAAGTTCGGGCGCGGGCGCTGGTGCGGAGACGAGCGGAGCCGGTGCGGCAGACGGCGCCGCTGCAGCAGCCGCCGGCAGTGCCAGCGCCAGAAACTTGCTGTCGAGTCGCATGGCATCGGCCGACTGGCGAAAAGGCACGGCGCTCCAGCCGGCATCGGTGCCGGCGGCAATGTCCTCGACCCACTGCCCCAGCCCCTGCAGGGCGGCATGGGAGAGCTGCAGCAATTCGGGCTGCGCCGGCTTTTGCTCGGCCAGCCAGCTGTTCATCATCTGTTCCATGGCCCAGGCCGCTTCACCGAATTCGTTGAAGCCGACCATGCGCGAACTGCCCTTGAGGGTGTGGAAGGCACGGCGCAAGGTGGTCTGCTGGGACAGATCAGCCGGATCCCCGAGCAGGGCGGACACCGCGTCCAGGCCATTGCGCACGACTTCGCGCGCCTCATCCAGGAAGATGTCGCGCAGTTCGGCGCCGTCGTCCTCGGCCGCATGGGCGGCGACCGGCGCAACAGCTGGCGCCGGCGCGGCTGCAGCCGGACGGGCCCTCGGCGCGGGAGGCGGCACGGGCATCGGGGGCGGTTCGGGCGCCATGGCGGCGACTTCGCGCTCACGCCCCATCAGGGGCTTGAACTCGCCCAACGCCTCGTCATAGACAAACAGCTTCTTGGCCAGGGCGCGCTGATAACTCAGCATGTCGATCAGGAAACCCAGGGCGCCGAGACTGTTGCCGAATTTCTCGAACACGCTTGTGCGGGCCGTGTCCTCGTCGATGTTGTCGACCAGGAACTTCTCGACGGTATCGCGCATGCGCACGGTGGCCAGCGAAGCCTGGTCCAGGCCCAGCACGGAGAACACACCGCGCATCTGCGCCAACTGGTTGGGCACGTCGTTGAGCGGCGCCTTGTCCTTCGGGCTGCGGAAGAAGGTATCGAGCGACTTCTCGATCTCGGTCAGGCTGGTGCGCAATTCCTCGACCACGCTGCCCATGGTCTGGCGGTCGCTGACACGGCGGTACAGTTCCTCCATCCAGGACTCGAGCGCCTCGGGCTGGCCGCCGCCCACGACGTGGTCCAGCCGACGCGCCAGGCGTTCGCTGCGATCGGTCATGCTCGACTCGGTCGGGTCCATGTCCTCGTAGGCCGCATCCAGATAAAGAATGGAGGTAGCCACTTCCATGGCCACCGGTGTGGTCGGCGGCTCGCCCGAACGCACCGTAACGTCCACGGCCTTGAGCAGGGCACGCGCCAGTTCCTTGTTCTCGGGATGAAGCTTGAGCAGCGACTCACCCACCTGGGCGAACTGCTCGGACACCACCTTGAGACGGTTGGTGTCGCCGCCGGACAATGCCGACCAGGTTTCGGTGGCCGTGGCGATGCGCTTGCGCGTCTGCACCAGCACGGCCGGATCGAAACGGCCGTATTGCGGCGTCTCGTAATTGACGGGTTTGGCCTGGGTCAGACCGTAGGCCAGCCTGACCGCCGTCAGCACCGGGGCCGTCCGGGCATCGGCCGGCGCGGCCTGTGCGCAGAAGAACAGCAGGTCCTGCGCCAGACGGTCCGACACTTCATTCTTGCCGCGCGCCAGCGTGGTGAACTGCATCAGCACGCGCGAAGCGGCGCGCTTGACGTAGACATCCGACGGGCACAATTTGAGCGACAGGGTTTCGAAATAGGCCGCGCAGATCTTCCAGAAAGCGCGCTCCTCCAGGGACTTCTGCCCCTGCGCCAGACCCAGGCTGATGTCGCGCAAGGCCTTGGCCGAGGACACGCTGCCGGTCTTGACCACCTTGAGGACGGCGCTGTCCAGCTGGGAACGTACCGCAGGGTCATACCCCAGGGCTTGTGCCGGCCCGGGGACGTCGGCATCGATCCAGCGCCAGGCATGCGACCACAGTTCGGCCGGGTGCACGCGCTCTTCACCGACCAGCTCCAGCACATCGCGGTACTGCGGAAACAGGGCCACGGCCGAGGCCGACTTGCCGCGCAACACGCCCTCGAGGTATTCGATCAGGGCAAAACTGGCCCGCTCGACCTTGGCGGCGGCATCCTCGCTGCAGGACTCGGGACGCTCGACGAACTTCTGCGCCAGCGCCTCCATGGCGCGCAGCACCTTGGCCGGCTCGGGCAGCCCCACCATCTCCAGGGCCCCGACGGCCTGGTGCAGTTGCTGGCGGGCGATGCGCAGCTGGCTGGCGTCGAGGGACTCCAGATCGGAGCCGCGCGCCAGTTCGGCATCGCGCACGAAACGGCGGATGGCCTTGCTGGCGCCATCGAGCGACTTGCGCAGCTCGTCCAGCACCCAGGCCAGGGGGCCCAGGTCGTTGACCGGCTGATCGTTGTCGCCGCTAGCGGCTGCGAGGACTTGCATGGATACGTCGCTCCTGCGGATGACGGACGGGTATCAGGAAATCTTGAACCGAGCCACCGACTGGCGCAGCTCTTCAGCCATGCGCGAGAGTTCACGCACCTGGGCGGCCGTGGCCCGCGTACCTTCACCAGTCTGCTCGGTCACAGCGAAGATGTGCTGGATGTTGTCGGCCACCACGTTGGCCATCGCGGCTTCCTTGGAGGTCGAGTCGGAAATCTGCTCAATCAGCTCGGCGAGTCGGCGCGACACGCGGTCAATCTCGGTCAGCGCAGTACCGGCGTTGTCCGACAGTCGGGCCCCTTCGACCACACCCTGGGTGGAGCGCTCCATGGCGGCCACGGCGTCCTGCGTGTCGGTCTGAATCGCCTTCACCAGCGCCGAGATCTGGCGCGTGGCGTCTGCGGAACGCTCAGCCAGTCGCTGCACTTCTTCCGCCACCACCGAGAAGCCGCG
>JACCDS012063750.1_pt1 | contig 10340 bp, 11 predicted proteins | sample 7446441 | NCBI WGS metagenome assembly JACCDS01 (sample SAMN15323445, study PRJNA562643) | freshwater metagenome | isolation source: river surface water | place: USA:Blue River Watershed | collected 2017-08-17 | reverse complement strand
GGGTTTTATCTCCATCAGGACAAGACAGACTGCCGTTGCGTTTGGGGTCGGCAGCGTTTTGCGATGCCCCTACATTCGGCGGTCAAAACCTTCAGGTCAGCCTGTCCGATGCGCAAGGTTGGCTCGCAACGTTTGAGCTGGCCGAAGAAGTGAGGCCCGAGGCCTCCGGTGTTGTGGCCGCCCTGAAAAGCTTGGGTCTGACCGTCAAGATATTGTCGGGTGACGGCCCCAATGCAGTCCACAAAGTTGCGCATGAGGTTGGTATTGACGATGCACGCAGCGGTTGCCAACCGCAAGACAAATTGCAGTCGCTCACCGCTTGGCAAGCACAAGGGCATCGCGTGGCCATGGTCGGTGATGGGCTGAACGACGGACCTGTATTGGCGGGGGCCGATGTGTCCTTTGCCTTGGGGCAGGCAGTGCCACTGGCTCAGTCAAAGGCCGATTTTGTGTTGATGGCGGGTCAGTTAGATGCGGTGGTCAGTACCGTTTTGCACAGCCGACAAACTTTGCGCGTGGTCAAACAAAACCTGCTTTGGGCAGCTGTTTACAACGCCGCGTGCGTCCCGTTGGCCGTTATGGGTTGGTTGCCTGCTTGGGCCGCGGGTCTGGGCATGGCCTTGAGTTCGCTGATGGTGGTGCTCAATGCCTTGCGCTTGGCCAAAGCCCCACCCGCCATGTGATGGCGTCCAAACATATTGAGTTGCCTCCCACCACTTTCATTGGAACTGCCCATGGACATCCTTTATCTCCTCATTCCCTTGTCGGTGGCCTTGGTGTTTTGCATCTTGGGCGGCCTGTGGTGGGCCATTCACCGTGGCCAATTTGAGGACATTGAGGCCGAAGGTGAGCGAATTTTGAGAAACGATTGATTTTGATCAAGTGGCAAAGACCGCTCTGAGTTCAAACTCGCAAACAGTTATTTAAAAGAAGAGGTGAAAATGAAATTTGCCAATATGCAGGCAACTTCCTACAACGACACCGTTGTCAGGCAGTTCGCCATCATGACGGTGGTTTGGGGTGTGGTGGGCATGCTGGTGGGCGTGATCATTGCTGCCCAACTGACATGGCCCGAACTGAATTTTGGAATTCCATGGCTCAGTTACGGCCGCCTGCGCCCCCTGCATACCAATGCGGTGATTTTTGCGTTTGGCGGTTGTGGCTTGTTCGCTTCGGCTTACTACGTGGTGCAACGTACCTGCAATGTCCGATTGTTCAGCGACAAGTTGGCTGCTTTCACCTTTTGGGGCTGGCAATTGGTCATCTTGGCTGCCGCTGTTTCCTTGCCTCTGGGCTATACCAGCGGCAAAGAGTACGCCGAGCTGGAGTGGCCGATTGACATCTTGATCACCTTGGTTTGGGTGGCTTTTGCGGTGGTGTTTTTTGGCACCGTCGGCACCCGCAAGGTGCGTCACATTTACGTGGCCAACTGGTTCTTTGGTGCGTTCATCATTGCGGTGGCCTTGTTGCACTTGGTCAACAGTGCGGCATTGCCGGTGGGCATGATGAAGTCTTACTCGGCCTATGCCGGGGTGCAAGATGCCATGGTGCAGTGGTGGTACGGCCACAACGCCGTGGGCTTCTTTTTGACCGCAGGCTTCTTGGGCATGATGTATTACTTCATCCCCAAGCAAGCCGAGCGCCCCGTTTATTCTTATCGCTTGTCGATCGTGCACTTCTGGGCGCTGATCTTCACTTACATGTGGGCGGGCCCGCACCACTTGCACTACACCGCACTGCCAGACTGGACCCAGTCGATTGGCATGGTCTTCTCGTTGATTCTGTTGGCCCCGAGCTGGGGCGGCATGATCAACGGCATCATGACCTTGTCGGGCGCATGGCACAAACTGCGCGATGACCCGATCCTGCGCTTCTTGATCGTGTCCTTGTCCTTCTACGGCATGTCGACCTTTGAAGGCCCCATGATGTCCATCAAGACAGTCAACGCCTTGTCGCACTACACCGACTGGACCGTGGGCCACGTGCACTCGGGTGCTTTGGGTTGGGTGGGGCTGGTGACCATGGGCTCGATGTACTACCTGATTCCTCGCCTTTTTGGTCAGAAAAAGATGTACAGCGTGAAAGCCATTGAGCTGCACTTTTGGACGGCCACCATCGGTATCGTGATCTACATCGCCGCCATGTGGATTGCCGGTGTGATGCAAGGCCTGATGTGGCGCGCTGTCAATGCCGACGGCACCTTGACTTACACCTTTGTGGAGTCGGTGAAAGCCACCTTCCCGTTCTATGTCTTGCGTTTGCTGGGCGGCTTGTTGTACTTGGGCGGCATGTGCGTGATGTTGTGGAACGTGGTGAAGACCGCGACCCAAGGTCGGTCTGTCGAAGTTCAGGTTCCCAGCCTGACGGCCCACGCCTGAGGAGAAATAAATCATGGCTGAAAACCAAAAATCGGGCGGTCTCTCCCACGAAAAAATCGAGACCAGTAACTTCCTGATGATCGTATTGATTCTGATCGTGTTGCTGTTTGGCGGCATGGTGGAGATCGTGCCTTTGTTCTTCCAAAAATCCACCACGCAACCGATTGAGGGGCTAAAGCCTTACACCGCGTTGCAAGTGGCTGGGCGTGATGTGTATGTGCGTGAAGGTTGCTACAACTGCCACTCACAAATGATCCGTCCCTTCCGCGCTGAATCGCTGCGTTACGGCTCTTACTCGGTCGCGGGTGAATTTGTGTACGACCATCCTTTCCAGTGGGGCTCTAAGCGCACCGGCCCTGATTTGGCCCGTGTGGGTGGGCGCTACAGCGATGAGTGGCATCGCATTCACCTGAACAATCCGCGCGACGTGGTGCCTGAATCCAACATGCCTGCGTATTCGTGGTTAGAGAAAAAGCCGGTAGACGGTGCCAGCTTGCCAACGCACATGAAGGGTTTGCGTACGCTCGGGGCGCCTTACAGCGACGAAGAAATTGCCAAAGCAACGGAAGACGTCAAAGGCAAGACCGAGATGGATGCGATCATTGCCTACTTGCAAGGCTTGGGCATTCACCGCAAATAAACGGAGCTCAGCATGGACATCAACCTTCTTCGCTCCGTCGTGACGGTGCTCACCTTTGCCATCTTTATTGGCATCGTGTGGTGGGCCATGTCACGCCGAAACCAGGCGCAATTTGACGAGGCCGCGCAGTTGCCGTTTCGTCAGGACGACTGAATTGTCGTTAGCCCCAAAAAATCAAAGGAATCAAAATGAGTGACTTCATCAGCAATTTCTGGCACTTGTATGTGGCCGGCATCACGCTGGTCAGCATCATTGCCTGCCTGATCCTTCTGTGGTTCAGCGGCAAAGCCAAAGCCATGACGGCCAACGACAACACCACCGGTCACGTTTGGGATGGTGATTTGCGTGAAATGAACAACCCGCTGCCACGTTGGTGGGTGGGCTTGTTCATCATCACCATCATTTTTGCGCTCGTTTACTTGGCGATGTATCCCGGTGTCGGCAACTTGGCCGGCAAATTTGGCTGGACTTCTGCTGGCCAATACGATGCCGAAGTGGCCAAAGCCAATGCTGAAGTGGCCCCTTTGTATGCCAAGTTCAGTGGCATGCCTCCTGAGGAAGTGGCCAAAGACCCTCAGGCCCAAGCCATTGGCGACCGCTTGTTCATGAACAACTGCGCACAGTGCCACGGCTCTGATGCACGCGGTAGCAAAGGTTTTCCAAACTTGGCTGACGCTGATTGGTTGTACGGCGGCACACCTGACTTGATCAAGACCACCTTGACACAAGGCCGTAACGGCAACATGCCCCCCATGGCCGCTGCCGTGGGCACGCCTGAAGACGTGCGCAACGTGGCGCACTATGTCCTCAGCTTGTCGGGCAGCCCGCACGATTCGTTGCGTGCTTCATTGGGTAAATCCAAGTTTGGTGCCTGCGCCGCTTGTCATGGCATGGACGGGAAAGGCAACCATGCGGTGGGTGCACCCAACCTGACCGACGACATTTGGTTGCATGGATGGGGTGAAAACGCCATTGTGAATATCGTGACCAATGGCAAATCCAACCAAATGCCGGCCCAGGCCAACAAGCTGACCGAAGGCCAGATCCATGTGTTGGCGTCGTATGTCTGGGGCCTGTCCAACCGGACTGTGGCTGCCACTAAATAAGGTTGCGTGGTTGCACAGCCCATTAATTCAGGACACCTGCGCCAGGTGTCCTGTGGTTTTTACAAGGTCTGAGTTTTGAATTCCCAGGACAATCCACCCCGCAAAATTGTGCCCATCGCCCCGGTGAGCGCGCACGCCGGATCTGGGGGCGATGTGCAAATGGTGTCGCTCTATGAAGCCACCAAGAAGATCTATCCACGCACGGTGCATGGCATTTTTGCCAAATGGCGCTGGATCATGGTGGTGCTCACGCAATTGGTGTTTTATGGCTTGCCTTGGCTTGAGTGGGGCCAACGCCAAGCCGTGCTTTTTGATTTGGGTGCACGCCGCTTCTATATTTTTGGCTTGGTCCTTTATCCGCAGGACTTTATTTATCTGACCGCGATCTTGGTGATCTCGGCCTTCTCGTTGTTTTTGTTCACTGCCATTGCAGGTCGTTTGTGGTGTGGTTATGCCTGTCCCCAAACGGTGTACAGCGAAATCTTCATGTGGGTCGAGCGCAAGGTGGAAGGCGATCGCAGCGCTCGCATTCGTCTGGATGGCGAGAGCATGTCGCTCGAAAAGCTCTTCAAGAAAGTCTACAAACACATTGTTTGGCTGGCAATTGCCATGTGGACCGGCTTCACTTTTGTGGGTTACTTCACGCCCATCCAAAGTTTGGGCATGGCATTTTTCTTGGGCAATATGGGCTCGTGGGAAGTGTTTTGGGTGTTCTTTTATGCCTTTGCCACCTATGGCAACGCTGGCTTCATGCGCGAGCAGGTCTGCAAATACATGTGCCCCTACGCGCGCTTTCAAAGCGCCATGTTCGACAAAGACACCCTGATCGTGACTTACGACTCGGCGCGTGGCGAACCCCGTGGCGCGCGCTCTAAAAAGGCCGACCCTGCCAGCTTGAGCTTGGGCGCTTGTGTGGATTGCACCCTGTGCGTCCAAGTGTGTCCCACGGGCATCGACATCCGCCATGGTTTGCAATACGAGTGCATTGGTTGCGGTGCGTGTGCCGATGTCTGTGACACCGTCATGGACAAGGTGGGCTACCCCCGTGGGTTGGTCAAATATTCGACCGAGCACGCGTTGAAGAACGGCTGGACTCAGCAACAAACACTGCGGCATGTGTTCCGTCCCCGCGTGTTGATTTACATGGCTATTTTGTTGGTGGTGGTGGCCGCCTTGTTCACCAGTTTGGGTCTGCGCAAACCATTCAAGGTGGATGTGGTGCGTGACCGAGCTGCGCTGGCCCGCATCGTGTCGGGTGGCCATATTGAAAACGTGTACCGTTTGCAGATCATGAACGCGGCCGAAACGCCTATGAACTTCCGACTCTCAGCCCATGGCTTGCCGGGCTTGACTTTGGTGACCGACAGCGATGTGCAAGTGGCGCCCACCGAGTCGCTGTGGGTCTCGGTCAGGTTGCAATTGCCTTATGAAGCAGCACCCGCTGGCTCACACCCGATTGTGTTTACCATTCAATCCCTTCAGGCAGGGGGCCAAGCTCCAGCTGATTTGCAAGAAAAGTCGGTTTTCCTGGTGCCTCGTTGAGGTTTTTATCAAAGGTTCAACATGTCCAATTCCTCCTCAAGCCAGCGTCCATGGTGGTCCTTTGGCCACCTTTGGTTGGTGATTGCCGGACCCTTGGTGGTGGTGGTGGCTTCTTTCGTCACCTTTTATTTGGCCGCAAATGGGCAAGACCCAGTGCTGAGCAAATCGACGGCCGAGGTGAGGGCAGATGCGCCGGATACCTTGACCACTTTGGCACCGGCCGTGCAAGCTCGTAACCACGCAGCGACAGGGACTTTGCCTGCGCCGGATGCAAAAAAATAAGCCCAGAACAGGCTGAAGGAGACGCTATGTTGGCGAAAAGACTGATGTGGATTGCGTGGCCCGCTTTTTTGGTCGCTGGCCTGCTCGAAATACTGGTGTTTGGCTTGGTGGACCCGCAAGATCTGCAATGGTTTGGACACCCCTTGGCACTTTCACGGCAAGGCGTCTACACCTTGGCGTTTTTTGTTTTTTGGGCTTTGGCAATGCTCTCGAGTGGCCTGACCACACTTTTGTCGATGTCGCCATTTGAGGTCAACCGTTGCCCCGTGTCTCCAGATCAACGGCCCGCAGAGTGTGCCCGGCAAGAGGGCTGCTGCTGAATTTTTTCACAGAGAAATCTCGGCGCTGAATTGGAGCCAAGATCGGTGCGGCGGAGTCAGTTGAGACTATTTCAGGCTCAATACAAACTCAATGGCACTGGGGGTTGTTGACCAGTCGCTGCAGGCTTTCGGTGTTCAAGATGCGAACATGCCGTTGTTTGACTTCAACAATGCCGTCTTCCACAAACTTAGAAAAGGTTCGGCTCACGGTTTCAAGCTTCAGACCCAAGTAGCTGCCAATTTCTTCGCGCGTCATGCGCAAAACCAACTCAGACTGCGAGAAGCCACGGGCGTGCAAGCGTTGAACCAGGTTCAACAAGAATGCCGCCAAACGCTCTTCCGCCCGCATGCTGCCCAAGAGCAGCATGACACCGTGCTCACGCACAATTTCTCGGCTCATGATTTTGTGCACATGGTGTTGCAGCGCAGTCACTTCGCGCGAAATTTCTTCAATCCGGTCAAAGGGCATGACACAGACTTCGGCATCTTCTAGAGCGACGGCATCGCAGGTGTGCTGGTCATTGACGATGCCATCCAGACCAATGATTTCACCGGCCATTTGAAAGCCAGTGACTTGATCGCGGCCGTCTTCGGTGGCCAAACAGGTCTTGAAAAAACCGGTGCGAATGGCGTAGAGCGAAGTGAATTTTTCACCGTTGGTGAACAGGGTGTCACCACGTTTGACTTTGCGGCGCACGGCAACCAGGTCGTCCAGACGGGTCAAATCTTGGTCGGACAGTCCCACTGGCATGCACAACTCCCGCAGATTGCAGTTGGAGCAGGCGACTTTGATAGCTTGGGGATTCATTCTCTTTATCTCATGGGGAAGCGTGAGCTTTGCCTTGGATCAAGCCTAAAGCATAAACCTAAAAATCGCCTCGATTTGACAAATACGAAGTCGATCCCGAAAAAGCAAAGAAACCCTTTATTTATTTGACGTGAGTCAATGCCCATGGGTTACTGAGCAGGCACATTCACACCATTGTTGTGAACACGATTGAATTAAGGGGCTGCCCGATGGCTGTCATGACTCCCGAATTGCTGACACGTTTCGATGTGCCTGGACCTCGTTATACCTCATACCCCACCGCCGACCGTTTTGTGGAAGCCTTTGGTGAGCAGGATTATGTGGAGGCGCTCTCAGAGCGCCAAGTGGGGGGCGTGGGCAAACCACTGCCCCTATCTTTGTATGTGCATATCCCCTTCTGCGAGTCGCTTTGTTATTACTGTGCCTGCAACAAAATCATCACCAAACACAAAGAGCGTGCCAGCGATTACTTGCGGTATCTCGGCAAGGAGATGGCTTTGCACACCCGACTCATCGGGCGCGGTCAATCGGTCAGCCAATTGCACCTAGGCGGCGGCACGCCCACGTTCATGAGCGACGACGAATTGCGGCAACTGATGAGCCTGTTGCGTGAGCATTTTGAATTTGTACCGGGGGGTGAATATTCGGTGGAAGTGGACCCGCGTACGGTGGATGAAAATCGTTTGGCGGTGTTGGCTGAGTTGGGCTTCAATCGTTTGAGTTTTGGGGTTCAAGACTTTGATCCTGCCGTGCAAAAGGCGGTGCACCGCATGCAACCCGCCGAACAGGTTTTTGCACTGGTGGCTTCGGCCAGACGCTTGGGTTTTGAGTCCGTCAATGTCGATTTGATTTACGGTTTGCCTTTGCAAACCCAAGCCTCCTTCGACCGAACCTTGGCGCAGGTGAACGAATTGCGTCCGGATCGCATCGCTTTGTATGCCTACGCGCATTTGCCAGAACGCTTTAAGCCACAACGGCGCATTCATGCTGAAGAGTTGCCCAATGGCAATGACAAAGTGGCCATGTTGTCGCGTTCTCTGGATGCATTGACGCAAGCAGGCTACGTTTACATTGGGATGGACCATTTCGCCTTGCCCGATGACGCCTTGGCCGTGGCCAAGCGGCAAGGGCGTTTGCACCGCAATTTCCAGGGCTACAGCACGCAGGCCGATTGCGACTTGATTGCATTGGGCGTGTCATCGATTGGTCGCATTGGCTCAACCTACAGCCAAAACGCCAAGACCATGGAGGCGTATTGCGACTTGCTCGACCGTGGGCATTTCCCCGTTGAGCGTGGGCTTCATTTGAACCGCGACGACCTGATTCGCCGCACGGTCATCATGGCGCTGATGTGCCAGGGTCATTTGGAGTTTGAGGCCATCAACTTGGCGTGGTTGATCGACTTCAAAACGATGTTTGCACGTGAATTGGAGCAACTCGAAGACATGCAGGCCCAAGGCTTGGTGCAACTCAGCGATGCGGGCATTCAGGTTACGGCGATGGGCTGGTTTTTTGTGCGCGGAGTGGCGATGGTGTTTGACCGTTATCTGCAGACCGATCGCAACCGCAATCGATTTTCAAAAATCATTTAACCAGATGCTTGGCGGTAGTTGAAAGCAACGAGTCATGCGCATCGTCGAAAATGAGACCGACGGTATTTCAACAATCACTTCATGCAAAGTTCTTTGGCCATCACGGCCTTGATGATGGGAATTCTGGGTGGGCCGCATTGCATTGCCATGTGTGGTGCCGCCTGCGCCGGATTGGGCCAAGCCGCGGGTGAGCGGCGTGGCCAAGCGATGCTGGCTTTTCAATGGGGTCGCCTGCTGGGGTATTCGTTGCTGGGGGCTTTGGCGGCTGCCAGTGTTCAAGGCTTGGGGTGGTTGACCACGCAATCAGCCGCTATTCGCCCGGCTTGGACTTTGCTGCACCTGGCTGCGCTCGCGTTGGGCTTGTTGCTCATGTTTCAGGCTCGCCAGCCGGTTTGGCTCGATGGTGCGGCTCGGGGCTTGTGGGCGCGTATTCGAACTTTCAATGCGCGCTGGGGTCGCGCCGCTCCTTGGATGGTGGGGGGGCTTTGGGCCTTCATGCCTTGCGGCTTGCTTTACTCCGCCTTGATGGTGGCTGCTTTGACCAGCCGCCCCTTGGATGGCGCCATGACGATGGCCTTGTTTGCATTGGGCAGCAGCATCAGCTTGTGGGCTGGCCCATGGTTGTTTTTACGTCTGCAAACATGGGGCGATGGCACATGGGGCATGCGCGTTGCAGGCTTTGCACTCGCAGCAGTTTCTGTTTGGGCCTTGTGGATGGGTTTGGTGCACGACCAAGCCCCATGGTGCGTTACGCCTTCCGCATAACCCCTTCTGCACAAACCCGTCAACAAAACCGGGGTAGCGTAAGCCCAGCTGCTTAACCTATCAACTTAGCCCGCCACACCTTTGTAAAGCATGTAAGCCGCCAACAAGTACAGCACGCTGGCGAACACGCGTTTGAGTTGTTTGACAGGCAATTTATGGGCGGTTGCCGCACCCAACGGGGCCATCAAGACACTGCAAGTGGCAATCACCACCAATGCGGGTAACCACAGGTAGCCAAAGCTGTATTCGGGTAAGTTTTGCACGCCTTGCCCACTGACCACATAGCCTGCCACGTTGGCCAAGGCAATCGGAAAGCCCAATGCAGCGCTGGTAGCCACGGCATTGTGAATAGCCACATTGCACCAAGTCATGAAGGGGACGCTGATAAAGCCGCCACCCGCACCCACCAAGCCAGACAGCAAGCCGATCAAGCCGCCTGCGCCGAGCAACCCCGTGAAGCCAGGAACCTGACGGGTTGGGGCTGGCTTTTTATCGAGAAACATTTGGGTGGCCGAGAACCCGACAAACAGGGCAAAAAACAAGGCCAAGTAAGTACCCTTGGCAAAAGCAAAAATTGCCATGCTGCCAAACAAACTGCCCAACACAATACCCGGTGCCAAACCTTTCACCAAGTCCCAGCGGACAGCTTTTTTCTTGTGGTGTGCACGCACGCTCGACACCGAGGTGAAGATGATGGTGGCCATGGATGTGGCAATGGCCATCTTGACCGCCAAATCCGGGCCCACCCCGCGCGCACCCAAAAGATAGGTCAAAAATGGCACCATGATCATGCCGCCGCCAATGCCCAGCAAGCCAGCCAAAAAGCCGGTGGACAGGCCCAAAACAGCCAATTCGGCCAACAACAAGGGTTCGATGATCATGAAGGGGGAGGGGCGACGGGTAAAAG
>JACCDS010756556.1_pt1 | contig 10340 bp, 9 predicted proteins | sample 7446441 | NCBI WGS metagenome assembly JACCDS01 (sample SAMN15323445, study PRJNA562643) | freshwater metagenome | isolation source: river surface water | place: USA:Blue River Watershed | collected 2017-08-17 | reverse complement strand
TTCTCTCTTCTCTTTTACAATTCTCTCTTTACCTATTTTTCATCTCTTTTTTTCCAATAATTCGCCAAGGCTGAACCATTGATATTCATTAGTGGTCCGAAAATAGCAGGAGCCAATCCTAGAGTGGAAACCTTTCCCATGGCCATAGCCAATCCTGATGCTAAACCTGCATTTTGTAGTCCAACCTCTATAGCAATTGTCCGACAATCTTTTTCGGGTAAACCTGTTAATTTAGCACCACTGTAACCTAAAATAAATCCCAACAAATTGTGTAATAAACATGCTAGTACCAACATTGGACCGACAGTCAGTAATGAATTTCTTCCATTGGCTGTGATTATGATGATGATAAATGCGATACTCCACATGGAGATGTTGGATAAATTATTTTGTAACCACATCCATTTTTCGCCAATGACTTTTTTATACACCACACCAAATATGATGGGTATTAAAATCAGTTTGCAGATTTCCCAAACCATGTTCCAAAAATCAATTTCAATCAATTGACCTGCTAACTTTTCCATCAAAAAGGGGGTTAGGATAGGGGCTATGATAGTTGCAATCGCAGTTAAAGTTAGCGATAGAGCCACATTAGCCTTTGCAATAAATGACATCACATTAGACGCTAATCCACAAGGCATGCAACCCACCATGATAATACCTGCTGCTATCTCCGGAGGGAATGTTATTATTTTAGTAATGCCGAATCCCACCAAGGGCATAATTAAAAAGTGAAAGAATACACCCAAAATTACTGCCTTGGGCGATTTCAAGATTTCCTGAAAATCGTGTAATCCCATTGTAGATCCCATGCCAAACATAATGATTTGTAGCAAGGGAATGATGAACAGTTTGAAAGGAAAATCACCTATGCCAATGAATGGCTTTGGATAAATTAAAGTAATGACAACCGCTAAAATTATCCAAAATGAAAAAGAAATTCTTTTCAAACTATCCAACATTTTTTCGTTTTTTATTTTCTTAATGAATTAATCCAACCTGCAATTTTTAGCACATCGCCTTTGGGCACGTGACTCATTGGTGCCATTGGTGTGCTGAAGTCTGGCCAGTTAGAAGGTTTAGGCTGTGCTACTAATGCGGCAATTTGAGCATTACTGTATTTTCTTTTCGCAATTTCTGTGTATGCAGGACCTACGGCTCTCTCATCTACTTTGTGACAAGCCAGGCAAGCATGTTTTTTCAACAGGGCCATTGCCTCATCCGTTGAGATAACTCCTGCCTTCATACTTGCTTTTAATTTTTCTCCTTCTACATTGGGCGCAGCTTCCTTTTTCTGATTATCAGGTGTATTGACCTTTGAGCCTTTGTCCTCTTGGAGTTTGCCCGTATTAACCTTTTGATTGGTTAATGGAAATTTGGCTTTTTCACCAGAAGGGATATTATTTAAGGTATAATAAGCTGTATTGTGCAATAATTCATTTCCTTCATTGGCTGATTTTACATTTGGTATGATGGTGTGAATATACCCTAGTCGTAAGTTGTCAACTACCAATCGTACCTTTAAGCCATCTTCTGACAATTGAACCCCTCTAACTAAATTGAATTTTCGATCCACCATAGGACTTCCATAAACAGGATGATATTTATAGGTATAACTTGAAACTTCATAATTGGCAACATTTTCAGCTGTTTTTTTGCTTGCTGGCGATGTAAATTCAATTTCAAATCCATCTGGCATTGCTCTAACAGCTTTCATCTCAAAAGGCATTTTACCTGTAAAAACTAACCGCTCCAATCCAAATGCTTCTTTTCCAACTGAGCCCCAACCTCTGTTGGTACCTCCTACATATAAACCATTTTCTCCCCCTGCCCAAGCCATTCTCAAAACTCCCGATCTAAATCCAGATTTGAAATCAAATGAGGCACCTTGGTATTTTCCATTTACTTTCTCTAAGAATACCCTTGCAATTTTAGACATACCTTGATCTCCAACAAAAATTTGTCCAGAAAATGGCCCAAAATTACCGTTAGATTCATCACTAATAATTTCTGATGTCGATATACCTAGTACTCCATGTGGTAACCATACCGCTGGCGACTTAATTTGTTTGTCGGGATATACGTTTTTAGACATGTCATAAATCGTGGTATATTTCTCGTTTTCTATGTTTTCTGGTTTGACAAATGGATTATCTCTTGGGTCAACTTTCGCAAAGACCAATTCTTTTCTCATTTTTACTGGCGACTCAGGTCTGTCAGCCCATTTCAAAGAGGCAGGATGTCCTAGAAAATCACCTTTTTCAACGTGTGAAATGAATCCTGAACCTTGCCAATCTCCTTGATTATCTCCATAAAAGAAATCGCCATTCAACATTCCAATACCACAAGGTGATCTCATTCCAGCAGCAAAGGGTTCCATTTTCCCATCTTCAGAGATTTTCATGGTCCAACCTCTCCAAGGTGCAAGTGACTTACCTGCCCACCAATCTGAGGCTCCAAAACCGACATTCCCTGTTACATAAAATGAACCATCAGGCCCAACTTTTGGACCAAAAGAATATTCATGGTAATGTCCAGAGATCGGTAATGAATAAACCGTTTCATATTTATCAGCCTTTCCATCACCATTGGAATCAACTAAGCGGGTTAATTCACCTCTTTGAGCACAATATAAGTGCCCATTTTTAAAAGCTAATCCTAAAATCTCATGTAACCCGCTCGCAAATTTTTTGAAGTTAGGGTGGTTGGAATTGGGATTTTCAATGATGTAGACATCTCCTCTACGAGTAGATGCTGCCAAATCGCCATTGGATAATGTTACCAATCCCCCGACTTCCAATACAATTCCCTCAGGTACTGGTATTTTAATGATTTTGTAATAATCATTCTCCGCAGGAGTTTTTTGAGCCATTATTTGACTCGCTGAAACCGCAATAAATAAAAATGCAGTTTTAATATGTTGTATGTTCAATTTCATTTTGATGTCTTTCTAATTGTTACCAAAGTATTTCGTAAGTGATTTTTTCTTTTGCAGGAGTACTTAAGATCTTCATAGAACCTGATCCTGAAATACTTGCATTCACTGCTTTGATAAAATATTTTTTACCGTCTATGGCGTATAAATCATTCCCTAGTGAAACGATTTCATCTCCTGTTGCCAATCTAATCACTTGATTGCTATTAAAATTGCTTAAAGAAAGGGTCCTTTCAAGTAGCGCATTTTCCTTTACTCGAATCTGATCGGAAACCTTAGCTCCTTGTATTTGATAGTGAAAAGTGGGTAAATCTAGATCATCTACTTCATAGCCCAATGTTCTGAATTGATCTTTTTCAGAAATAGATTCTTCCATTGCATTTTTTTGATCATCGGATACCAAAGTGGCAACATCATTGAAAGTTAAAATGGCACCTCTAGCCTTGGAGGAACCATCACCACGATCATCCCACATTGGGGAAGTATCTAAAAATTGACCTTTCCAAATTTGAACAATACTTCCATTGTCCAAATTATAGGTGTAATGTAAATTACTTGGGCTTCCGACGTTTGCGCCATGGACAATACGCTTTACTTTTTTGCCATTTTTAAACAAGTCGGTAAATGATCTAAATACGGTATTTGTTTTTGCATCCAACAATATGGGATCAGATGCATTTGAACCTAATAGGGAAGAAATGCTATGATAGGCTTTCGATCTAAATTCAGGTCCTTGGATCCACATGCCTAATGCTGGCCTCAACCAACCATCTGTTTTGTAAGAAATGATTTCGATGGGAACATTTCCGGTAGGCAAATCAATCTCAACAGTCCTTTTTGTACTATTATCTCTCCATTGATTACTCAATACTTCTTTGCCATTGATATTGACTATTGAATTACCCGAAATGATAAATTCAAAAGTATGTTTACCTGCAATCGGAACATCTAAAGTCGATTTAAATATCTCTGCTAGATCATTTTCTTGTGGACTAACTTCCCAAGTTAGTTTTTCTGATTTACCAGAAAAATTCGCTTTCTTTCCTAAGAAATCTTTGGCATTTTTAAATTCACCTAAAAAGACTTGATAATCTATACCAGCCATTTTAACTTCTTTTCCTGCAAATGATTTAATAGATAAATTTTTGAATGCCACAGCGCCATGATCACCTTGGATCATGAATGGGCCTACTGCGGCTTCTGTTTCAGCAATTGGACCTCCTGTTGGTCCCGTTAATTCTACATTTTCTTGAATAATGGCTCCGTTTAATTTAATCAACAAAACTTTAGCATTGCTGATTTTATTGCCATTTGAGTCAAATTTTGGAGCTTGAAATGAAATTTCCATGTGTTGCCAAAGTCCAGGTGCTAGGCAAGCATTGATTCTTGGGGCATGTCCTTCATATAAATATTCTTCTGGAATGAATTTTCTCCTTTTATATATTCCACCACAATCTCCTGTCCCAGGGTTTAAGACTCCCCAGCTATCTAATAATTGAACTTCATACCGGCCCTGTAAATAGAATCCTGAATTCGAATGCTTAGCCATCATAAAATCGAACTCGACATCAACATCACCAAATTCTTGTTTGGATATCAGATTAGCTCGATTTTCCTTATTAGGTAAATTGACTAAAACACCTGTACCAGGACTAGTTGACATAGCCTCTGCTACTTGAATATCAGCATTTACATCACCTGCTATTTGCCAATTGGATTTGTTATTAGCTTTCCAAAAACTCAAATCATTGAATGAGGTTTTTTGTTGAGCGAATAATAAAAATGGGCTACAAAAAATAAGCAAGAGGCCTAATTTTTGTATTCTAATTTTTTGAAACATTATTTGATTGGATTATTTTGATAAAAAATAGTGTACTAATTGCAAATATAGGAAAGAGTTTCATTTTCCTTATGATGAATCCATAAGATTATGGTAGTCACAAAAGTTCTGGATGTTCCAGTCCAAAGAAATAGAATTGAATTTGCCTGAAGCTTATTTGTTTTCCTTTAAGAATTGTTGCCTTGAAATGTTTTCTTTAGGTAAAAATTCGTAAGCTTTTTTGTAATCCTTTTTCTTCAAATCTCCATTTTTTATCGATTTGAGGAAGTTCATCCATGCAAATGGATTGGTTAAAGCCAATGTAGGGGAGTTGAAAAAAGATCGATTGGCTATGGAATAAGTCATTTGGTCAGAAAAATTCCTAAAATTGGAAGCGGCACCTAAACCTGCTTGTAATGCAAAAACATTCAATTTGGATTGTTCCAAATTACGATCTAAAATGCTTCTTTGTTTTTCATCGGATAAACGCATGTCCAAAAATGCTTTTTTAAACTCTTCTTCTGATGAATGTCTGTAAACTTTTACTTCTGAAAGCATTTTAGAATCCTCATCCATAATGATAATCGCCCGATGGGTTAGCTCTGTATCTTTGGGAATGATATAATACTTTTTCTTGTATCCAATGTAGGAAAAAACAATGCTGTCTCCTGGGAAAACATACATTTCGACAATACCAAAGTTATCGCTTAAGGAACCGCTTCCAGCTTTCGGATTAAAGGCATAAGCGAGTGGTAGGTATTCTGAGTTTTGAGCTGAAATAACCCTAGCAGTAAATAATACAGTTTTATCCTGACCTTGTGAAAACAATTGGAAAGAGCTTATAAAAAGCAAAAAGAAAAAGATGTATGTATAGTTACTCCAAATTTTCATAAATCGAATATCGCTTTTAAAACGGAAATTAACCAAGTTAAATAGTTAAACGATGTTAAATTAAAATAATTTTAAAAACGTAATGATAAATGGAATGGACAATAATAATCCATCAAATCTATCTAGAAATCCCCCATGACCAGGAATGGTATTGGCAGAATCTTTTATATTGATACTTCTTTTAAACAGTGATTCAACTAAATCACCATAAGTCCCCGCAATCACAATGATAATACCAATGCTAAACCATTGCCAAACTGCATAATGGGTGAAATATTGAGAAATAAAATAGGCTACGATTAACGCTGCAAACATTCCGCCAATACTTCCTTCCCAAGATTTTTTAGGGGAAACCCTTTCAAATAACTTCGTTTTTCCAAATTTTGTTCCGGCAAAATAGGCGCCGGAATCACTGGCCCACAATAAAAATAAACAACCCATGATTAACTGTGGATCATAGGTTTCATTTTTGATAAAAGCTAAAACGGTTAAAAGCGCAAAAGGTAAGGCAACGTATATGATCCCTAAAAAAGTATAAGCTATGTTCTGAAAAGGCTTTTCATCTTTAGATTTATATAATTTGATGAAAAAGATAATGGCTAATAGGGGGGATAAAATATAGTAATTTTGGTATCCTATCATCCCTTTTTCAATGAAAAAGGTTAATAAGTGCAAGACTATTCCACAAAAAGTTCCATAAAAAGTTAAAGGTAGATTCCCATCAAAACTACCAACTAATTTATAAAATTCTAATTGTGCCGCAGCTCCAATCAATAGAAATAATCCTAGAAAAGTATAATCGCTAAATTGTATGCAAAACAAAAGAAAAGGAACAGCAATGATGGCTGCAATAACTCTTTGTTGAAGATTGGAAAGGTCGCGAATGCCCATTAAGTTGTTGTATTTTCTGATATAATTGATAAATATTTTTTTGCTTCCTCCGCCTGAGACTGATGAACATAAAGTTCCCAATTCCCTAATTCATAACCACTTACTTTTTTATTCATGATGATTGCTTGAATATTGCAGTTTTCTTGTAAAGCAGATTTTTGAATTTCTAAATCAATACCATTGGTGGATACTCCCATTAATTCCCAATCTTTCATCGTATTTTATGCGGTTTTGAATTTGTGTAATCTAAACAAATAGAAAGTTACGAAAATTAGTGAGATTGCTGCAGACCAAATGGGCATATATTGAATACTTTGCTCTGGATCTACATTGATTTTTTTCAATTGGTATAAATAACTCATGGTTAAACTAAATCCATTATTGAAAAAATGTGCAATGATAGGAATCCAGATATTTCGGTACCAAACATATAAATAACCAAAAAAGGCACCTAAAAGCATTCTCGGAAAGAAGCCGTAAAATTGAAAATGTATAAAGCTAAAAATGGCCGCGCTTGCCCAAATGGCCAAATGTTTGTTGTTTAAATATTTTTCAAACAGATTTTGTAAAACCCCTCTAAAAAATAATTCCTCTCCCAATCCTGCCATGGCACCAATCACCACCAGTCCTGCTATAAAATCTAAAGGTGTTTCGAAATGAACTAGAAATTGAGTTAATTTTTCAGCCAATTGTTCACTGCTTTTCATGCTTTTCTCCAAATCACTGTAAGCAGTAGGTAATTGAATTTGTTGGTTCCACTGTATTATGTATTCCATTAAAGGTAATGAGACTAGCAAGGTAATGATTGCCCATAGGAAAATATTCCAAGAAGGGGCCTTGTTTGGGCTTAAATCATTCAAAGTTTGTTTATTGACGTATCTATTAAAAGCCCAAGCACTAAAAACGAAACTAAACAAAGCGCTGAACCATTGAAAACTCATCATAGCCTTATGTCCGTTAGGATAGGCTTCTGGGTGATTCAAAAATTGCATCATTTGAATGGTCAATTGTTGCTGATTATTGGGAGTAATTTGGGTGTACAAATCAGTTTGAATTAAAACACAAGCTAGCCCAATGAATTGTCCAATGAAACTGCCCAGAAGGAAAAAACCAAATAAGCTAAGAAGCTTAGAAAATATGTGGAACCAATTGCTTGTCCCTGAATGATAGTTTTCTTGCATAATGGTCGTAAATTTACATAATTTTTTAAGAGAATGGTAAAAATTGGTAACATAGAACTAGGTGATTTCCCTTTGCTTTTAGCGCCCATGGAGGATGTGTCGGATCCACCCTTTAGAGCAGTTTGTAAAGAAAATGGCGCGGATTTGATGTATACTGAGTTTATTTCATCGGAGGGTTTGATTCGTGATGCAGCTAAAAGTGTTCAGAAACTTGATATTTTTGAATATGAAAGACCGATTGGGATTCAATTATTTGGCAGTTCCATTGAAACCATGGCGTCTTGTGCTGAAATTGCTACAAAAGCTGGTCCAGATTTAATTGATATTAACTACGGTTGTCCTGTAAAACAAGTTGCATGCAAAGGTGCTGGGGCAGCATTGTTACAAGATATTCCTAAAATGGTTGCGATGACAAAGGCTGTTGTAGATGCAACGCATTTACCTGTGACTGTCAAAACAAGGTTAGGTTGGGATGAATCTACAAAAAATATTGAAGAAGTTGCTGAACGTCTACAAGATATTGGCATTCAGGCGCTAACTGTCCACGGTCGCACTCGTGTTCAAATGTATAAAGGAGAAGCCAATTGGGATTTGATTTCGAAAGTAAAAAATAACCCCAGGATTAAAATTCCCATTTTTGGGAATGGAGATATTGATACTCCAGAAAAAGCATTAGAATATAAAAATAAATTTGGTGTAGATGGAATTATGATTGGTCGTGCCTCTATTGGTTACCCTTGGATTTTCAATGAAATCAAACATTTTTTAAAAACGGGGACCTATTTGCCAGGTCCCAATTTACAAGAGAGAATACGGGTTTGCTTGAATCATCTCGAGTTTTCTATTCGCTGGAAAGGTAATCACGGAGGTATCGTAGAGATGCGCCGACATTATGCTAATTATTTTAAAGGATTGGATCATTTTAAACCTTTTAGAAGCAGGCTAGTTACTTCTTCAAGCTTTGATGAAATTGTTCAAATTTTACACGAAGTATCGGAATATTACCAAGAAGCGAATGCACTCTAATATTTTTTATGAAAGAAGACCCTAAATCGAATTCACTTAAAGCTATTTTAGCCATTTTATTACTAGCACTTATATGGGGAAGTTCGTTCATTTTAGTTAAAAAAAGTTTAGTTGCTTATTCGCCTATGCAAGTGGGAGCTTTGCGTATTTTTGCAGCATCTTTGTTTTTTTCTCCCATCTTTTTAACCAGAAAAAAATACATACAAAAGTTTCATTGGAAGTTTTTTCTGTTGGCTGGCTTAGCGGGTAATTTATTACCTGCCTTATTGTTTTCCATTGCAGGCAAACATTTGCCAAGTGCTTTATCTGGTATGTTAAATGCTTTTACTCCATTATTTACCTTGATTTTAGGTATACTATTTTTTTCTCAAAAGTTTCAAACACGCCAAACTTTTGGGATTATTTTAGGACTTATAGGTTGCATAGGTTTGATGTTAGGAGGTAAAGATTTTCAATTAGAATTTAATATACATGCTTTGTGGGTGGTATTAGCTACATTTTTATATGGTATTAATATGCACTTAGTCAAAGATAAATTATCTGATTTGCATCCATTGACTTCCACAGCAGGAATATTTATGGCTATTGCACCTTTGTCTTTAGGGATTTTGTATTTTTCAGGATTCTTTGATGTACCACTAGATGCAGATCACCAATGGTCCTTATTTGCAGGAATTGCTTTGGGTTTTTTCGGCTCTGCACTTGGAATGCTCCTGTTCAATCAAATCATTAAATGGACTAGCGCAATTGCAGCTAGTTCCGTGACCTATTTAATTCCTATCGTTGCATTGGCTTGGGGATTGTTAGACCACGAGGCTGTCTATTTTTCTCAAATTGTATTTATGGCGGTATTACTTTTTGGAGTTTACCAAATCAATAAAAAATAGTTCTAAATAGTTGATTTTTAACTGAATCCGCGATTTAATCTGCACTTTTTTTATCAAACAACTGAACTTTTTTACGCTTAAATTGCAGGGGGTAAGGGGACCCATACCCCAACAATTATTTTTTTGAAATATCCTAACAGCTTCTTGATAATTTGGGTTTTTCAGGTGTTTTATTTCTAGAACTTGATTATATGGTTTTTTAGAAGAACTAAAAGTTCTACCAACATTCCACACTCGGCACAGCCGAGCGTGAGTGGATGGTGGCTTAGGGAGCTTTAGCTACCTATTTTTACAGTTTCCTCTAATATGATTTTATCAAACAACTGAACTTTTTTACACATAAATTGCAGGGGGTAAGGGGACCCATATCCCCCCAAAATATTTTTTTGAAATATCTTAACAGCTTCTTGTTAATTTGGGTTTTTCACGTGTTTTATTTCTAGGACTTGATTATATGGTTTTTTAGAAGAACTAAAAGTTCTACCAACATTCCACACTCGGCACAGCCGAGCGTGAGTGGATGGTGGCTTAGGGAGCCTTAGCCACCAATTTTTTAAAGTTTTTGATTTCTCTAATCTCTCTTTTTCTGTTTCCTCTTTTTATATTTTCTCTTTTCCCGTTTTCTCTCTTCTTTCAAAATCAATTAACTGATTATATCCAACCCAAATACAAATTATCAATTAACTTTTAGGTCAATTAGCTACATT
>JACCDS010314183.1_pt1 | contig 10340 bp, 9 predicted proteins | sample 7446441 | NCBI WGS metagenome assembly JACCDS01 (sample SAMN15323445, study PRJNA562643) | freshwater metagenome | isolation source: river surface water | place: USA:Blue River Watershed | collected 2017-08-17 | reverse complement strand
ATGAGCGCTCGGCTCACATTGCCCAGTCAAACTGTCAAGAGCACCTCGCCCACGATCGACTTTTACGACACGGACCAGGGCAGCACCCGCTACTTGCATGTCAACAGCAACCTGATGGGGTTTTTGAAGACCGACGGCAACTGGGACATGTACATGAACAACGGCGGCTCCATGTGGACCGCCAACTATGGTTGGTTGCACGACTATTTTTTTAGGCAAGTAGCCAACTGTGGTGGCACAGGTTATGCCATCAATTGCTATGGCAGCGGCAACATCACATCAAGGCACGACTATGAGTTGATTGATGAAGGCGGGCAGCTGCGGCTGCGCACAGTGAACGTGTTGGCCAACTGCAATTGCAACTGCAATTGCTGCGGCTGCTGATTGAGGGCTCGCACATGAAAACCATTCGTATGCCTTACCCCCTGCAAAGTCCTGCCAGCTCCAACAACGCGCAAAGCATCAACAAAGTCCGCATCGAGAGGATCGATGGAGACTTCTACATCGAGCATCTTTTGCCAGCCTATGAAATGGCACTGGATGAATCGGGTCGTGTCATTGACGAAACCGCGCAGCCCAGCCTGGCAGGCCATCAAAGCGCCTTCGTCCATACCCTGCGCCAAGCTGACTTGCAAAAATTGGCTCAGGACCCGGGCAATGCCTATACCGTCTGGCTCTTTGCCTTGCGACAAGGGCAGAGCGAGCCGGTGTGGATCAACAAGTTCGCCCAGACTGCTCTTTCCAAAGAAGGGTTCCGTCAATACTGGAACCAGCAGCCCATGCTCGTTTTGGCCCAGCTTTGGATTCCCCCACTTGGACTTGAACCAAGCCTGGTGCTCATGTGTTCGCCACAGTCGGGTCAGACCGATGTGACAGGTTTTGATTTTGATCACGCGTGGGAAAGCAATTCTGTCGCCATGGTCATGGCGTTTCCGCTGTTTCGCATGGCCGATGAGGGCGGCGATCCACGGCGCATCCGCATTACGGCGGTCAATGACCAAGGGGTGGCGATCCCGGCGTCCGGGCAAGTGCTCCTGAGTACCACGGCCGGAGCCTTGAGCAACAGCCGCCCATTTCTCGAGCAAGGGCAAGCCCTGGTCACACTTTTTGGCGCAGATCCTGGGGCCCTGGCCAAGATCAAGCTAGGTTTCAAGTGGTTCAGCGGCGTCGAAGAGCTGGAGGTTCGGGTGTGAGCGTTACAGAAAACGTCCGTGCGCGCTTCGTGCAGCGGGTCGATGAATTCACACAGCCGCTGGCCGTCGAGGTTCTGGCTGAAGCTGATCGGCTGTCTTGGCGGCTGTGGGAGCCTTTGCAGCGGTTGGAGTCAACGGGACTGCTTGGTCAGGTGACCCGAAGGCAGTATCTGGGCTGTGGGACACAAGGTCCAATCGACGCATGCGCCGCCCAGACCAGACGAGGCCAGCCCAGTCACTACACATTACCGGTTCGCTCGGACATGCCTGCCGGGCACACCGAGACCATTGATGGGCAGCCATGGGGCCTTGTCGATGAAATCGCCCTGGACCCACGGGCCATGCTTGCCAAACCACGCATGTACGGGCAACACCTGAGCGACTGGGCCGCGTGGATGTTTATCCTGTGCACGGACACCTGGCGCTTCATGGCACCCTTTAACCGTCATGTTCTGACCCGCAGCAGCCAGGTAGACAGCGAAGGCTTTACCGCCTTGTCCTTGCCGCTGACCAAGGCACGCCAAAAGCACTTGGTCGCCGGGTCTTGCCTGGTGCCTTGGCATGAACTGCCGCTCAGTCCTCAGATGGTGCTTCGTATCAACGCCTACCCCGGGGGCGCGCTGTGGACCAATCTACCGGTGGATGAACATGTGCGTTATGCCAAGACAAGCGATGCACTGCTTGGGCACGCGCACACCATTACCAGTCTGCACACGCATTTGCCCACATTCAGTGTTCATGTTCCGCCAGTGGTTGCACCTGATCAGTGGGTCGAGCTCGAAATCCGGGCTTCCGAGCCTGCTGATGTCTGGCTGCATGTGCACGCCGTATCGGGTTATGTCCCGCACCGCCGCGTGCGCATGCAAGCAGGTCGCGCCCAAGTTCGGGCACTGGCCTTGGGCCTGCGTGCCGGAGAAAACCTGCACCTTCAATTTGGATTAGGGGCCGTCACCGCACTGGCCCAAGGAGTGATTCATGTCATTTGATACATCAGCGCACGCCCCACCACCTATCATGGCGGTGACCACAGAAGCCAGCCCGCACCCGGCCTCATCGGCCTTCGCCTCAGAAAACCACCCAACGCAATCCCAGCGTTGGGTTTTTTCTTTGTGGCCCAGCACTGTGCATGTCCAGTCATCAGGCTTGTCGCCTGAACTGCTTGAGCGGTTGGCGCAAGCCGTCCTGCGGGAGGACGCCCACCACCGCTGGGGCACCGAGGCTTGGCAGTGCCGCAGCCACGACCTGTTGCAGGCAGGCATATCTCCGGCCGATGGTCTTGGCGACATGCTGGCGGGAGTCCGCGCGCACCTGCAATCCATCTGGGGCACATACTGCTATCGGCTGAGCGCCCACATCATGCGATGCCAGCCAGGGTTTCATGTGGCAGAGCACATTGCCAGCGCGCGCGCTGGGCTCAACACGGTGTTGTTTTTGCAATGCGACTACCCGCTGACCGACAGCCCCAACGTTCGAACGTCTGGCTGTATGGTCATTGGCAATCCCGCCAAGCGCGTCAATGAAAGCCTGCTGCCCTGGGAGACACCGGTGCATTTCCCGATCACCCCGCAGCCTGGCCTGCTGGTGACCATGCCGCTGTGCACACCGCACGGGTACTTTCCGCTGCGCACGCAGTCCTGCGACACCCTGGCCATTGAGTTTCACTCGGTGGCCGAACCGGAGGATGATCATGCTTGATCTGCGCAGCCCGGTCTCATTTGCCGATGGTGTTTTGGATCAGTCGACCTCCCAGACGCTCATCGATTGGCTGCAGCACCTGCAGTACCGCTACTACCGCATCACCAACAAAAACGATCCAGAGCCTTTCCCGATCTGGCACCGTGAGCTGATGGGGCGGGATTGGCCCGTCAACCAAGCCTCTGACTACAGCTGCACGCCGCAATTCCTCCAGGACGAGAAGGGCGTGCTGAGCCAAGTCTGGATGTCTTGCATGCGCGCACTGAAGTTACCCGTCATGACCCAGTGCCACGGCGTGTACGCCAATGCAAACACACATGGCAACGAGGGCAATGTCCACATCGACAGCCAGCACCCGCAGGACAGAACCCTGTTGATCTACGGTGTGCGGCAGTGGCAAGCGGGGTGGGGCGGAGAAACAGTGTTCTACGACCCGGAGAGCCGCCTGCTGGGATCGGTCATGCCCGCGCCCGCTCGGGTGGTGTTCTTCGCTGGGCACATCCGCCATGGCGTCAACCCCATCTCCCGTGCCTGCCGCGATCTGCGGCCGGTCTTGGTGTTCAAAACGCGGCTGCAGGAGCCGCAAAAGGTCCTTTCATGAAGTTTCAAATTCACGCCTTGCGCCAAGACGGCCAGAAAGTCTTGCTGAACTACGATAACCAGTTGTCCACGCTGACCTGGCAGGACGGCACACCCGTGGTGCCGGTTCAGTCCGGTAATTTCCGGGTAGCCACGGTGGTCTCGGTCAACCAACCCGGCCGCAAGGGTCAGGTACGCATCCTCAAGATCAGCCTGGGGCTGTCTTGCAACTACGAGTGCAGTTACTGCAACCAGCGCTTTGTGCCGCATGCGGATGCGAGTAACCCGGATGACATTGAGCCGCTCATCAGTCAACTGACCGATGCGCTTCTTGAACCACCCGAGCGCATTGAGTTATGGGGTGGGGAGCCCCTGGTGTACTGGAAGACGCTCCAACCACTGGCTGAACGTCTGCGTGACTTGTACCCGGACGCGCAGTTCAGCGTCATCACGAATGGCAGCTTGCTCGATACTCAGAAAAACGAGTGGCTCGACCGCATGGGGTTTTCTGTGGGTTTGTCACACGACGGTCCGGGCCAGTCGAATCGTGGACCCGATCCGCTGAACGACCCTGAGAAATATGCCGCCATCATGGACCTGTATGCCCGGTTGCATCCGCAGGGGCGTATCAGCATCAACGCCATGGTCCATACTGGCAGCCAAAGCCGGGCGCAGATTCAGGCTTGGCTGCAGCAGCAGTTTGGCCAGGATGTGAACATCGGGGAGGGCGCTTTTATTGATCCCTACGACGAAGGCGGCTTGGCGGCAACCTTGCAAACCCAGCAGGACCATGTGCGCTTCAGGGCCTTGGCCTACAAAGAACTGCGCCAGGGCTTGGCCTCGCGCATGTGGGTGGCGCAGCAGCGCATCATGGATTTCGTGCAATCCATCCGCACCGCACGCCCAGCATCGTCTCTGGGTCAAAAGTGCGGCATGGACAAATCGGACAACCTGGCGGTGGACCTGCATGGCAATGTGATCACTTGCCAGAACGTCAGCGCAGCAGCCACTGGGCCCAATGGCCAACCTCACCAGATTGGCCATTTGTCCAATTTGCAAGCAGTCAAGATGCGCAGCGCCACGCACTGGAGTCACAGATCCGACTGCCCCAGTTGCCCGGTCCTGCAACTGTGCAAGGGTTCATGCATGTTTTTGCAGGGGCCCCTCTGGGATGCGGGTTGCGATGCAGCCTATTCGGACAACGTGCCGTTTCTGGCTGCGGCCATCGAGTACCTCACGGGTTGCATTCCGTATTTCATCGATGGTGACTTCCGTGAAAACCGCAAAGACATCTTTGGTGAAGTTCAAGGGGTTCCTGAACAGCGCACCAGACGCGTGATTCCGATCCTGGCCTACGACCGAATTGTCGCAGCCTGAGTCAAAACACAATAAGTTCAACAGTCCATTCAACATTCAACCCAACTTCTACCCGCCTGGCTTCGGTCAGCGCGGGTTTTTTACTTTGGAGAAACGTATGCCCGAACCGACAAGCTCTGGCGTGGCAGGGGCGGCCGTCGCCTACAAGGCCTTTGGCGGCACCGCTGCGGCGGTAGCCAGTGGGGCAACTTTGGCCGCCGTGGTGGTCATGCTCATGACGCCGCCACGTGACAAACGCGAGTGGGCCGTAGGGCTCATCAGCACAGTGGTCTCCAGCATTGGGGGTGGGGCCATCACGGTGGAGCATTTTCATTTGCACCACTGGGCGTTTTCTACGGTGGGCCTGTGCGCCCTGGGTGGGCTCATGTTCGCCTGTGGCTTGCCCGGCTGGGCCTTGGTGCGCTGGGTGTTCAACTTTATCGGCCAGCGCCGCGATGCCTCCATCGATCAGGTGGCCAAGGACGTGAAGGAGATCCTGTGAAACCGCAAGACTTCATCGCGCTCATTGGTCCAGCTGCCCAAGCCAGCCGCCTGCAGACAGGCATCCCCGTCAGCTTCGTGGTGGCCCAAGCCGCTCTTGAATCCGGCTGGGGTGAGTCGGGCCTGGCCAAGCGGGCCAAGAACCTCTTTGGCATCAAGGCTGACCGCAGCTGGGCGGGCCAGCGCATCACGCTCAACACCCGAGAGTTTCTGAACCAGCAGTGGGTGGTCATTCCGGCCGACTGGCGCGCCTACCCCGATTGGCAGGCCTGCTTGGTGGACCATGGGCAATTTCTGCGCCGCAACAAACGCTACGCCGCCTGTTTCGCCTGCACCACAGGCAAAACCTTTGCCCAAGCCGTGGCCAAGGCGGGCTATGCCACCGACCCGCGTTATGCAGACAAGTTGATCGCTATGATCGAAAAATACAAGCTCGAAGCGCTGGACCTGCCGCCGGAGGCCACATGAGTGCATGGTTACTCCAACGGCTCAGCGCCTTACCCCTGCGATGGATCGTCTCAAGCCTGCTGGCTGCGGGCCTGTTTTGGGCTGGCTACCGGCAGGGGCAGCAAGGTGTTCAGCAAGCGTGGGACGCTGAGCGATTGCAGCGACAAACCGCCGCCTTGCAGCAATCCCTGCAGGTGGCCCAGGTTCAAAACCGGCAAGAACAGATCAACCAGCGCATCACCACCGACCATGACACCCGCAAAACCCAACTTCAGCGACTGTGGCAGCCGCAACAAAAATCCAGCTCGCCTGTATTTTTATCGTCTGTTCCTGTTGGCGAGTTCACTGTCTCTGACAGCTTGTGCCAGCCCACATGCAGTTCCGATAGTCCGTGCCCCGTGCCCTTCCATGCCCAGCTTGCCACCGGTGTTGATGCAGCCGCCGCCCACGCTGTACCTGATCCCGCCATCGCTCAGATCCCCGTGAGCTGCGAACAATTGGCCAGTGACGCCGCAGAGGCCACGCTCATGGTCTTGTCATTTCAGCGGTGGTATGCCGAACAGGTCAAGGTCAAAGTCAAAGAGGCTCCCCCTTAGTTGAACAAAAAAATATTGCTGCTGAATTTGCAAGTGGCTGTGATCAACCGTGATGTGCAGAGATGTCACTCCGCTGAATTAAAAAATTGGAATCAAAGAACGCCACCTTTTTGTCTTCGAAGCCAAAACAGGGATTGTGGCCAGCGTTTTTGGTCTCGATACCAGCTAGATTGATTGTTTGTATAGGTATTCCATATTTCTACCAAAGCATTGTTGTATTCGTTGACTTGATATCTAGGTTGGTTTCTTTTGAGTTCTTCAAATACAAACGTGGATGCGGCAAGTCCGGTATAAAGTGAATTGAAGATACCTTGAGATGAAAGGGGGTCGAAGCTCATGGCTGCGTCCCCAACGGCTAGCCAGCGATGTCCCGCGTATTGTGGCAACGTGGCGCTGTTTGCTGCACAAAAGCCATGCTTTAAGTCAGATTTTTTAAAAGATGTTTGGCCCAGGGTTTGCGCTAGGCCTGACAATTTTTGCGCACGCTTAAGTAATGCGATTTGGCAATGAGCATCTTTAGCAGAAGTGAGATCCGCATCGGTGTAAAAAGCCAGGAGCCTTTGCTGATTGGGTAGCACAGAGGTGTACCACCAACCTTCACTTTCTGCGTAGATTTCACTTTCCTGCTCGGCTGATTCGCTGAGTTTGCCAATCATCCATCCACAAGCGAGCTTGTCCATGGTTTTGGGAGAATAACCAAGCCGTTTGGCAACGAATGATTTACGTCCAGTGGCATCAACAAGCCAATTGGCGTTGATTTGAACTCGCCTTCCATCAACTTCGATTTCGACAGACCACATCTCGCGGTAGGATTGAAAATTGATGTCATTCAAAGCAGAGCATTTCAAGAATCCAGCCCCACGAAGGCGTGCCTGCTGCAACATCCATTCATCAAATCGATGTCGATCCAAATGCCAACCATGTCCATCCAAGTTCCGTATTGAATCATTCAAATGGGCTTCGGAACTTCCCCAGTGCGACTTACTTAATCGGTGAGGCTGATGCTCTTCATTCAGGAAAGATGACCATAAGCCCATGTCCTGCATGAGTCTTGATGCGGCTGCAGGTAAAGACTCACCTACAGCCTTTGTCGTGGGTTTTTGGTGCGTCACGACCAGCACCTTGTAAAAAGGTGCCAGATTCAGTGCAACCGTACAGCCTGCAGGACCAGCCCCTACCACTAACACATCAACATGGAGCTGGTCCTGCATCCGGACTCACAAGCCGCGCGGGAAGCGGCGAACCTTCTCAATGGTCATCAGATCTACTGAGTCAGGGTGAACTTCTCCAGCAGCGCCATGTACAGCTTCAGCATGGTGTTTGGCATGTGCATGTTCGCCGCTCACGATTGGCCTGTGCTCATCCTCTACTTGAATCACAGCCGGAAAATTTAAGCGGTCTTCCGGTCCCTCTCTTACTTCCACAACGCCCATGTGATCAAAGTGATGGATCATGTTGTTGATCTGGTCCGTGTATGAGCTATCGCCAAGTGGGGCCGTCCAAGCTGCACGGTTGGCAAATGCCTTCATGCGCTCACCTAAGGATTTGGTTGTGTCCATCACGATGTCGTAGTTCTGCTTGGTCAACACCTGATTGGGGACACGCGCAGGCCAAAAACTTGGCACATACGGGTCGTACGCCTTGTCATATCCAGATCGGCAACTTGCAGTGTCTGTTTGCCACGGGACGGCCATCCAACGGGTAATACCGCCCGCTTGCTGCCCGCTGAAAGGACCGTTTGGAATAGTAATCCAGTCGCTGCTCAACACCTCGCCTATAGCCGGAGCTATCCAATTTTTGGGGGCATGGGCAAATCTGAATGGGCCCATGTACATGGTCTTGATACGCACAGGCCATGTCATTTCACATCCTGGGTGAAACGCATCAGCCAGGCAAAAATCCAGTGCGGCACGCGTCAAAGTGTCCCCCTGTGCTTCGAGTGGCACGTCTTCTATACGCCGAGGGGTGGGCTGCTCTGGATCGTAGTCCTCAACGAAATCGCCATTCGCCCATTGCTGCAGAAATGCAAGTTGTGTTGCTGTCAGCGACGAATTTTGCAGCGGGGTGTGTGCTGCTGGTACAGACATGGCGTCACCATACAACCAGGGCCACGGCTTGGGTGACCATGCGTCGACGTTATTGTTCCGGAACTGATTGGCAATGGTTTTGCGCAGCTCTCTGAATGCCGGCGATGCACTCGATAATCTTGCCACCACCTCTGGGCTGGTCAAGTCATTAGCGCCCTTCCAGCCGAATCCTGCTGCAAAACCATTGTTGACCCATTGCAAGCCACTGAGTCGTTGGAACAGCGGGTAAATGTCAAGCGTAAAGCTGGGGCGAGAGGGCATGGGCAACATGCCGTTGGTGATGGCCACATCACGCATCAGGTCCCACATCGTGCGAACGGTTTTAAGCTCTGGACCATAGTTGGGTGGCGCTACCACTACCCACGCTGGGTCAACCATCAAAGTCAAGCCCTGATAGTTCACAGTCGCGGTCACGGGCCCGTCGGATACATCGTCATGCCAGCCTTCGTTGTTCCCGAACGTGATCGCCTTGCTATTGTTGTAAGAGGATGAGTGACCATATCCCCCAAGCACAATCAAGCGGCCATTATCATCAGTTTGGATTTCACCCAGATAGACAGGTTTACCCATGAACTGGCCATCGTCAAACCGCTTGGCCTTTGCACCCTTGCCCTTCACCTTCTGAGGTTTGGGGCTGATGGTCAACATGTCTCTGTCAGGCACACCTGGATTGCGCAAAGTCGTGGGTGGTGCAGAAGCCGCTTCGGGGATATCCAGAGCAAGTTGAAAACCGTACCAGGCAGCTTTTTGATTGGCCAGTTGCACATCCCATTCAATGTCTGCGTTATCTGCGGTCAGCTCGCGCACGATCTGACCTTTGGCATTCAAACCGTAAATGCGGAATCTGGCTGCCTGGCGCTTGAGGCGATGGTGTGAATCACGGTAAGAGCCAGGCGGCAAGGGCGCTGGATCGGGGACCTCCGGCCCAAGGAACCATTCATCCGGACTGTTTCCCACGCGTGCTACGCCTATGGAAGGGTAAATCGTGGCTTTCACAATACAGGTGTCTGCTGGACCAAGCATTTGAATAGCTGGTTCGGCTGTCGCCTCATTCACTTGGTGAAAAGGACATGCCGATGCTGCTGGCCTGGGTTCGGTAGGATCTTGAAGCGGCTGACCATTTGCTTCGTGTCGCAAGCGGGCACCTTCGCGATAAACCATTTTTCGAGCCTCAGCAATCGAGCCTACAGGGGCTTGATCGAGCGGCACCCGCCAGATGTTGAAACTCAGCCCCTGGCCGTATTCAGACTGACCGCGCAGAGTAATGTCCTGCTTGGGCAGCGTGATCGTTGCCACATGCACAAAGGGACTTTCTGATTCCGGCCATTCCACCGTGGCTTGATCCAATGGCATCGTTTCCGGGTTGGTCCGCAGTTGAACCATGAATTTGAACTCGTAGCTGTCGTGCGAAAGACGATTACACATGTCCACGGCCAAATAATCGGCTTGATCATTGGGTACGTTTTCTGGCGGTGTGACGGGGTCCAATCGGTATTTCACATATCGATCTTTTCCCGCCATGAAAGGCAAAATTGCCCAATAAGTTGTCGTCAGCACGCTACCTTCCACTTTGCCCATCCGATTCAGAATGGTCGCTGTCTTAGGGTGTTTGTGGAGGTAATCGGGGTAGTCTTTTTGCACCACTCCCGCATAGGTGAACTCCGTCATTTCCTGTGCGTTGTCCACAAAAAAGACTGGGAAGTTTTGCATGATGAAGTCGGCCGTATCGCCCTCATCTCCGAGCGCTTTAGGTCCAGGGACGCCGAAAAGCTTGATGCCTACCCCGAGTGTCGACTTCAAATCTGGCGATGTGGGTGTGGCATCGCTCGAAAAGCGAACCCAGGCCTGTAGGCGTTCGTGGTTAAAGATGCCGACCTTCAATTCTT
>JACCDS011185442.1_pt1 | contig 10341 bp, 11 predicted proteins | sample 7446441 | NCBI WGS metagenome assembly JACCDS01 (sample SAMN15323445, study PRJNA562643) | freshwater metagenome | isolation source: river surface water | place: USA:Blue River Watershed | collected 2017-08-17 | reverse complement strand
CCCATCTTGGGGCCGACCTGGCCGAAAATGGCCTTGTCGGAGCAGATCGTCAGGTCGCAGATGGTGCAGAGGACATTGCCGCCGCCAATCGCAAAGCCCTGCACGCGGGCGATGACGGGCTTGGGCACATCACGGATGGCGGTGTGCAGCTCTTCCATAGGCAGGCCAATCGTGCCGCGGCCGTCGTAGTTGCCATCGTGGGCCGACTGGTCGCCCCCCGTGCAGAACGCGCGCTCGCCCGCACCGGCCAGCACGATGCAGCCCACCTCGCGGTCATAGCCGGCCTTGTTCAGGGCCTTGATGATTTCGTCGCAGGTGGTGCCGCGAAACGCGTTCATCTTGTCCGGTCGGTTGATCGTGATCCAGGCCACGCCGTTGCGGACTTCGTACAGGATGTCTTCGAATTGCATGTGTTTCTCCAGAAAAGGAACTGGCCGATCAGCCGTGCATGGTCAGGCCGCCAGACACGCTGATGACCTGGCCGGTGATGAAGGACGCGTCGTCGCTGCCAAAGAAGGCGATGGCGCTGGCCAGGTCGTCGGGTTGACCCAGGCGGCCCAGGGGAATGGCGCTGCGGAAAGCTTCGATCAGCTTGGCCGGATCGCGCGCACCTTCGGCCACGCCCGCCAGCAAGGCGGTGTCGGTCGGGCCGGGGCAGACCACGTTGATGGTGATGTTGTGGCGGGCATGTTCACGCGCCAGGGTTTTGGACAGGGCCACCAGGCCGCCTTTGCAGGCCGAGTAGACAGCTTCACCCGAGGAGCCACCACGGGCTGCATCGGAGGCGATGTTCACGATGCGGCCATGGTTGCGCGCCACCATGCCAGGCAAGACGGCGTGGTGCATGTGCAGCGCGCCAGTCAGGTTGATGGCGATCAATTTGTCCCATTCGGCCGGCACGGTTTTGACAAAAGGCTTGAACACATCCCAGCCGGCGTTGTTGACCAGCACGGCGATGGGGCCCAGTTGGGTTTCGGCTGCGGCCACGGCGGCATCCACCTGGGCGCGGTCGGTGATGTCGCACTGGAAAGCTTGGGCCACACCGCCTGCCGCCACGATGTCCTCGGCGACTTTCTGGGCCGCTGCCAGGTTCATGTCGAACACCGCGACATGGGCGCCTTCGGCTGCAAAACGTCGGCAGGTGGCGCCGCCGATGCCGCCGCCGCCGCCGGTCACAATGGTGGTTTTGCCGTTGAGGTTTTTCATGTCTTTCTCCGTCGAGTGGAAGGGTGGGGTCAATCTGGATTGTTGAACATATGACAACATGTTGACGCATTCTAGGGGTTATCCATATCGCCTCTCAAGGGTTTTCATCGTTTAATAACCTATCGTTTTCCCTATGAAAAATTCAAAAGACGCCCGCATGGAATTGGCCAACCGGATTTTTTTCAAGCTCTACCAATGCGCCAACATGTTGCACAAAACCGGCAGCAGAGCGGTGCAGGATGAAGGCTTGACCACGCAGCAGTGGGCGGTCTTGGGGGCGCTTTCCAGACCCGAGGCGGCCCAGGGCATGGGCGTGGGCGAGTTGGCGCGTTACCTGATGGTCAGCCGGCAAAACCTCTCGGGCCTGATCACCCGCATGACACGCGATGGCCACATCGAGATGAGCACCGATGGCCGGGACCGCCGTTCGCGCCTGGTGGTGATGACCGAGTCCGGTCGCCACATCTGGCTCGATTTGGCGCAGCCCAAGATCAAGGCGTATTACGAGCAGGCTTTGCAGGATTTCTCGATGGGCGACATGGCGCACACCCTGCATTACTTTTTGAAGTTGCTCGACAACATGGAAAAAATTGACCACGCTGCGCCAGAGGAAGAGCCCTTGCAGGAGTGAGTCCTCTGCGTCTTGAGCCACAGCGCCAGGGCTGCGGGCCGCTGGCCCGCCTTTGTGCAATCGCCCAAGCCGCGCTAGAAATGGGTCTGCCCCTCAATGCCCAATTGGTCCAGCGATCTGGCGCGATAGGCTTTGGGGGTGAGGCCCATGTGCTTGCGAAAGAACCGGCTGAAGTAGGCGTCGTCCTCGAACCCCAGTTCGCTGGCCAGTTGTTTGATCGGCAGGGCGGTGTAGACCAGTTCGCGCTGGGCCTCCTGGATCAGCCGGTCGTTCATCACCTGAAGGCTCGACTTGCCCAGCACTTCCCGGCACAAGCGTGAGAGCTGCCCGACCGTCACCCCCACCTGGTTGGCATAGACCTGCAGGGAGTGTTCGGTGCGGAAATTCTTGTCGATCAGGCTGCGGAATTTTTCAATCTGTCGGGCCTTGCGCGAGATGCTGTAGTGCGTTTGTGTTTCCGTCGTGTCCGAGAGTTTGCAGATGCGGTGAATTTGCACCATCAGGGCCAGCAAAAGGGATGTGCCTGCGGCCACCTGGCCTTCGGCGGGGGTGTGCGACTCTTGTTCCAGCGCCAGAAACAGTGGCATGAGTTGGTCGATGTAACGCATTTCGGACTGCAGCGACAGCAGACGCGGTGTGCGGATCGTGTCCAGCAATGTCGGCATCATGACCGCCGCCACCGATTCCAGTGCTTTTTGCATGGCGGTGACCACCGGCCCGTTGGTGTCCTGGGAAAACCGGAACCCGTGCACGTGCCCAGCAGGGATCAGCATCACACAGGGGGCGTGCAGGGTTTGCTGCACATGATCGATCTGCACATCCACATGGCCTTCGGTGAGGTAGAGCACCTGGATGAAGGCGTCGTGTCGGTGGGGGTGGATCAACCAGTTGTAAAGCGTTGAGCGCTGTGGAATCCATTCGAAATTGAAAGAGCCCGAATCCTCCAGTTGGCTTGAATCGCCATACAAAACGTAGCTCGGGATAACCCTAGAAGTGGCCATGACGTGTCTCCAGCTTGCACGAATTGTCCTGTTCTTCGTTCGATTCGTCAAAAAAAAATCCTGACCTCATTCCAACAATCTGACGCAGAGATCAGAAAAAAAGGACAAGGGCATGAGCTCAGAGGCAAGCTGGTTGGAACTGAAAGGGCGTGTTTGCGCAGTCACGGGTGCGGCCAGCGGCATCGGGGCTTCGGTGGCCGAGCGGCTGACGCAACGGGGTGCACGCGTGGCACTGCTGGACCGTGACACCGAGGGCTTGCAGCGCGTCACTGCAACGTTGCAGGCGCAGGGCGCGGACGTGCTGCCCATCGCGTGCGACATCAGCCATGCCCCCAGTGTGGAGGCGGCCGCGGACAAAGTTCAGGCCACATGGGGCACGGCTTACGCACTGATCAATAACGCGGGTTTGCTGCGTTCGGGCGGGCTGGCGGATGTGAGCCTGGACGACTGGAACGCTGTGCTGGCGGTCAATCTGACGGGCTACCTGTTGTGTGCCCGGGCTTTTGGTCTGGGCATGCGGGCGGCCGGTGAGGGCAGCATCGTCAACGTGGCCTCCATCTCGGGGCTGTTTCCGCAAAGTCACAGCGGTGCCTACAGCGCGAGCAAGGCCGGTGTGCTGCAGATGTCGCGCCAGCTGGCGCTCGAGTGGGGCCCGCAGGGCGTGCGCAGCAATGCGATTTGCCCCGGCATGATCCGCACCCCCTTGTCGGCCCGGTTTTACGAAGAACCCGGCTTTGAAGCCAGACGCGCCGCTGTCACGGCCAGCCGCCGCATTGGCGAGCCACAAGACATTGCCGATGTCGCGATTTTTCTGGCCAGCCCGCGTGCGGGCTATGTCAATGGGGCTGAGCTGGTGGTCGATGGCGGCATGTCCTGCATGTTGATGGACATGGTGCCGCGCCCTGGCTACAACCAAACTGCGTGAGGTGAGAAAGATGAGCATGAATTTCGAATGTGATCTGTTGGTGGTGGGCTCGGGCGCTGCCGGCTTGTCGTGTGCCATCACGGCCAAAAAGCGGGGCCTGGATGTGGTGGTGATCGAAAAAGAGCCGGTGTTCGGCGGGACCACGGCGCTCTCTGGTGGGGTGCTGTGGGTGCCCTTGAACCAGCATGGTCGCCAGCAAAATCCGCAAGACACGCTGGACGCCGTGCGCACTTACATGATGCAAGAGACTGGGGCCTACTTTGACGAGGCGGCCGTGGCGGCGTTCATGGAAAACGGTCCCAAGATGGTGGATTTTTTCGAGCGTGAGACAGCGATGAAGTTCATCCCCACGCTCTACCCGGACTACCACCCCGATGTGCCCGGCGGCGCAGCGATTGGCCGTTCCATCTTGGCGCAGCCGTATGACATCCGCGGCTTGGGCAAGGACATGGCCCGCTTGAAGCCCCCGCTCAAGAGCATCACGTTCATCGGCATGATGTTCAACTCTTCCAATGCCGATCTCAAGCATTTCTTTCAGGTCACCAAGTCGCTGAAGTCCTTTGTTTATGTGGCCAAACGGCTGGCCAACCACATCAAGGAGTTGGCGCTGTACCGGCGTGCCATCAATGTGACGAGTGGCAACGCGCTGGCGGCGCGACTGGCCAAGTCGGCACTGGATCTGGGCATCCCGATCCTGACCTCGTCGCCCGCCAGGCAGGTGCTGATCGAGGATGGCCAGGTGCGGGGTGTGCTGGCCGGCGGCGAAGGCGGCGACCGTGAAATCCGTGCGCGCCATGGCGTGGTGCTGGCTTGTGGCGGTTTCCCGCAAGACGTCCAGCGCATTGCCAAGGCGTATCCGCATTTGCAAACGGGGGGCGAACACCTGTCGCCGACCCCTGAAAGCAACACCGGCGATGGCGTGCGCATGGCCGAATTGGCCGGGGCCGATGTGGACTTGCGTTTCAAGGATGCCGCAGCCTGGATGCCGGTCTCCAAGGTGCCGTATGCCGATGGCACATTCGGTGTGTTTCCGCACCTGCTGGACCGCTACAAACCCGGTGTCATCGGGGTGCTGCGCAACGGCCAGCGCTTCACCAACGAATCGAACTCGTACCACGACGTGGGCGTGGCCATGATCAAAGCCTGCAAAGGGCAGCCGGAAACCGCCATGTGGTTGGTCTGTGACAAGACCACGCTGGGCAAATACGGTCTGGGCTATGTCAAGCCTTCGCCCATGCCGATTGGCAAGTTCATCCGCAACGGCTACCTTTTCGAAGGCCGGACCTTGGCCGATTTGGCCCGGGTCACCGGCATCGATGCGGCGGGTCTGGAGGCGACGGTGCGCCAGTACAACGCCGGTGCGGTCAAAGGTGTGGACGAACAATTTGCACGCGGCACCACCGCGTTCAACCGCTACCTGGCCGATCCCAACCACCAGCCCAACCCCTGTGTGGCGCCGCTTGAAAAAGGGCCTTTTTACGCAGTGAAGCTGGTGATGGGGGATTTGGGCACGTTTGACGGGATCCAGACCACTGTGGTGGGCGAGGTCAAAAAACGCGATGGCGCCGTGATTCCTGGTCTGTATGCCGTTGGCAACGACCGCGCCAGCATCATGGGCGGCAACTACCCGGCTGCAGGCATCACGCACGGCCCCAACATGGTCTTTGGCTACGTCACGGCCCAACACATTGCCGACAAGGCGGGGGTGTGACATGAGCGTCTTGGTCAAACCCCTGGTGGATCACCGCACCTACACGATTGCGCTGCGCAAGATGCCGGAGTTTCTGGACGTCTTCAACCGCCTGGCGATGCCCTTGCTGATGGAAACACTGGGCCACCCCCTGGGCTTTTACACCAGCCTGGTGGGGCCGCTCAACCAGTTTGTGCACCTGTGGGGCTACGACGATCTGGCGGACTACGAACGCCGGTGCCGTGCGCGTGACACCCACCCGGACTTTGCGGCTTATTTGCAGGCTTCGGGTCATCTGATCACGGCGCAGGAGACGCGGCTGATCCGTGCCAGCGACATGCCCGGATGGCGGCTTTCATGAGCGGCGCCCCCGTGGTCATCGTCACCGGTGCAGCCGAGGGCATTGGCTGGGCCACAGCGCAACAGCTGGCCCATGCCGGCTGGACTGTGGCGCTGTTGGATTTGAACGGCGAGCAGGCGACCGAGCGGGCGAAAGCCCTGGGTGCGCAGCATTCAGGCTGGGCCTGTGATGTGACCGATGCCGAAGCGGTTCAAAGCGGTGTCGCCCAGGCGGTGGCGCGCCATGGCCAGATCAACGCATTGGTCAACAACGCGGGCATTGCGGACCAGACTGCGCCGACCTTGCAACAAAGCATTGCGGCTTTTGACAAGGTCTTGTCTGTCCATTTGCGGGGCGCGTTTCTCATGTCGCAGCAAGTGATTGCGCAGATGTTGCAGCAGCCCCGCGATGCGCGAGGCAACCGGGGCGCCATCGTCAACATCGGCTCGATCGCCAGCTTCGGTGGCATCCCCGGTCGCAACGCCTACTGTGCCGCCAAGGCGGGGGTGTTGGGCATGACGCGGGCCTTGGCCAGCGAGTGGGCGCGCCGCGGCATCCGCGTCAATGCGGTGGCGCCCGGATATGTGCAGACCGCGCTGGTGGCCAGCCTGGTCGAGCGTGGCGCGATCGATGCGCAGGCCATTGCGCGCCGCACGCCCCTGGGGCGCATGGCCGCGCCGGAAGAAATCGCGCAGGTGATCGCGTTCCTCACCTCGCCGGCAGCCAGTTACATCACCGGGGCGGTGTTGCCCGTGGACGGTGGCTGGACTGTGTTGGGTGCACCCGAGGCCGCCCTCGGCCCCCTGCAAGAAGATTAAAAAGGAGACAAGCGGATGTTGACGATCAATTTATTCAACGGGCTGGTGTACGGGGCATTGCTGATTGTGATGTGCTCGGGGCTGGCCCTGATTTACGGCTTGCGGCGGGTGGTGAACTTTGCGCACGGCTCGCTGTACATGTTGGGGGCGTACCTGGGGTATTCGATCTCGCTGCACAGCAATTTCTGGGTGGCGCTGGTGGCCGCGCCTGCCATCATGGCCCTCTTCGGGGTGCTGCTGGACCGCTACGGCTTTCGGCTGCTGCAAGACCGCGAGCCGCTGACGGTGGTCTTGGTGACCTTTGGCCTGCTGCTGGTCATTGAAGACCTGGTGCAAAGCTACTGGGGCAAGAGCAATTTGTCGGTGCCGGTGCCCCAGGCGCTGGCCTTCAGTGTGGACTTGCTGGGCACGCCGGTGCCGGCCTACCGGCTGGGGGTGATCGTGATCGGGGTGGCTGTGGCCCTGGGCTTGAGCCTGTGGCTGCGCTATTCCAAAGCGGGGCTGTTTGTGCGGGCGGCCAGCACCGACCCTGTGACCACCTCGATGCAGGGGGTCAACACCGACTTGCTCAGCGCAGGCGTGGTGGGCCTGGGCACCGCGCTGGCCGGACTGGCCGGGGTGGTGGCCGCGCCCTTTTTGTCCTTGTCGCCGGCCATGAGCGCCGACGTGATCATCGACTCTTTTGTGGTGGTCGTCATTGGCGGTCTGGGCTCGCTGGCGGGCGCCTTCATTGCGGCGCTGGTGCTGGGCATGGTGCAGGCCGTGGGCGCCGTTTACCTGCCCGATGTGGCGGTGCTGCTGCCCTTTGTGATCATGATCGCCATCCTGATCTGGAAGCCCTCGGGTCTGGCCGGCAGCCGTACCTGAAACAAGCAAGACGGAACACTTATGAGCTTGAAGAAATCTTCTGTGGGCGCGGTGCTGGCCTTGGCCGCAGGTGCGGCCATTGCCTGGGGCGTCGCCTCGAACACGCTGCTGTCGTTGTTCACGCAAGCGCTGATCTATGCCGTGTTTGCCCTGGGCGTGGGCGTGCTGCTCAAGCAAAACGGGATGGTCAGCTTTGGCCACGCCCTGTACTTTGGGGGCACCAGCTACCTCATTGGCATCTTGCTGCAGATGCAGCTGATGCCTGCCGAGCTGGTCATTGCGCTGGCGCTGCTGGTCGTGGCGCTGGCCGCCTTTGGCGTGGGCCTGGTGATCGTGCGGGTGCCCGGCGTGGCCTTCAGCATGCTGACGCTGGCGATTGGGCAAATGTTCTTCCTGAGCGCCTCGCGTGCCCGCGGGGTGACCGGCGGGGCCGATGGCATGAACATCGACTGGCCCTCGCGCCTGTTTGGGGTGCCTGTCTCGCAGCTGCTCAAGCCCGCCAGCCTGTTTTTGATCAGCTGGGTCACCCTGGTGGTGGTGATGTGGCTGCTGTCATGGCTGATGCGCACCCGCTTTGGGGCCATCACCGAGGCGGTGCGCGACAACGAAGAGCGCGCACGCTTTATCGGCATCACCACGCTGTGGCCGCGCGCTGCGGTGTACGCCCTGTCGGCCCTGGTGACCTCGGTGGCCGGCGTGCTCTCGGCGCTGAACACCGGCTTTGTCTCGCCCGAGAGCTTGCACTGGAGCCTCTCGGGGGTGGCGCTGATGATGGTGGTGGTCGGCGGCTTCAAGGCGCTTTGGGGGCCGGCCGTGGGTGCGGTGGTGTATTTCATGTTCAAGGACATCCTGGGCGAGCACGCCACGCACTGGATGACGATTTTTGGGGTGGCCCTGATCACGGTGATCGTGTTCTCGCCCACGGGTGTGGCAGGCCTGTTTGACCGCTGGGTGCTGGGCAAAAAGCCCTCGGTCAAGGTCGGCGGCCACTGAAGGAACCACTGTCATGACAAATTACGTATTGCAAGCAGAAGACGTGGCCATCCACTATGGCGGCGTCAAGGCCGTGGACGGCGTGGCCATCACGCTGGAGAAGGGCCAGATCCGCGGCCTCATTGGCCCCAACGGAGCGGGCAAGTCCACGGTGATCGATGCGATCACCGGGCGGCGCCGGCTCACGCGAGGCAAGGTCACGCTCATGGGCGAGGACGTCTCCGAGCTGGGCGTGGTGCAGCGGCGCATGCGCGGGCTCTCGCGCAGCTTCCAGCGCACCAGCATCTTTGGCCAGATGACGGTGCAGCGGCAAATCGAGCTGGCCTCCCACAAGATGGGGGTCAAGGACTCGGCCGCCGATGCCCAAGCGGTCTTGAAGGAGCTGGACCTGTGGGCGATGCGCGATCTGGAGGCCGAAGGCCTGGGCTACGGCGAGCAGCGGCGCCTGGACTTGGGGCTGGCCCTGGTCGGGCGCCCCTCGGTGCTGCTGCTTGACGAGCCCATGGCCGGCCTGTCCGTCAAGGAGTCGCTGGACCTGGCCCAGCACCTGAAGAAGCTCACCTCCAGCTGGGATGTGTCGGTGCTGCTGGTGGAGCACGACATGGATGTGGTGTTTGGCATCTCGGATGTGGTCACCGTGTTTGAGCTGGGCCGCGTCATTGCCAGCGGGCAGCCGGGCGAAGTGCGTGCCAATCCGCGTGTGCGTGAAGCTTATTTGGGGAGCGCAGCATGAGCGCATTGTTGAGTTTGAAGAACATCCATGCGTACTACGGTGCGGCGCACATCCTGCATGGGCTGGATCTGCATGTGAACCCGGGCGAGCGCGTGGCCCTGGTGGGGCGCAACGGGGTGGGCAAGACCACGGTGGTCAACACCATCTTGGGCCTGGCCAGTTTGCGCCAAGGGCATGTGGCCTTTGGGGGCCAAGAGCACACCAAGCTGAGGGCCTACATGGCCGCGCAGCACGGCATTGCCGTGATCCCGCAGGGCCGGCGGATTGTGGCCAACCTGAGCGTTGAAGAGAACCTGGTGCTGGGCGCCGCTGTGGGCCGCAAGGGGCCCTGGAACGTGGCCGAGGTGTACAAGCTGTTTCCCATCCTGCAAGAGCGCGCCCACACCCCGGGCACGGCCCTGTCGGGGGGGCAGCAGCAGATGCTGGCGGTGGGGCGGGCGCTGATGGCCAACCCGGCGTTGATCTTGCTGGACGAGCCCACGGAGGGGCTGGCACCGGTGATCGTGGACCAGCTGGCCGAGATTTTTAAGCAGGTGGCAGACCAGGGCACGGCGCTGTTGCTGATTGAGCAAAACATGAGCCTGGTGGTGCGTGTGGCCAAGCGGTACCTGGCGATGGCCAAGGGGGCGATTGTGGCGCAAGGCGAGGTGGTCAATTCGCGCGAAGGGTTGCACGACCTGGAGCGCCACGTGATGGTCTGAGTTTTTTCTCGAACCGATGTCCGGACGGTTTCCGGCAATTTCTGAAACAGGAGACAAGCATGTTCAAAATGAAAACCATCCAGCGTTCTCTCGCCGGTGTCGTGTTGCTGGCGGCTTTGCCCATGGCGGCGATGGCGCAGGGCAAAGACCCGGTCAAGGTCGGCCTGGTGTCGTCCAAATCGGGTGTTTTTGCACAGCAGGGCGAAGAAGTCATGCGCGCTGTCAAGTTCGCCATCGAGGAGGCCAATGCCAAAGGCGGCGTGGACGGTCGCAAGATCGAAGTGAAGGAAGCCGATGACGAGGGCACGCCCGATGCGGGCCGTCGCGAAGCCGAAAAACTCGCCCGCGAAGGCTACAACCTGTTGATCGGGGCGATCCCGTCGTCCATCTCGCTGGCCATTGCCCAGAACCTGGACCGCTGGGATGCCGCTTACTT
>JACCDS010557154.1_pt1 | contig 10341 bp, 11 predicted proteins | sample 7446441 | NCBI WGS metagenome assembly JACCDS01 (sample SAMN15323445, study PRJNA562643) | freshwater metagenome | isolation source: river surface water | place: USA:Blue River Watershed | collected 2017-08-17 | reverse complement strand
GGTGGCGGGTGTAGGAGCTGGTCTTCACGCGGATGCCGCGCTTCATGCCCTCCTCGCCCAGGTAGGCGCCCCAGCTCCACGCGGCCACCATCAGGTGCACCTGGTTGCCCTTGGGGCTCACGCCCAGCTTCTCGGAGCCGATCCAGATCAGCGGGCGGATGTAGGCGCTCTTCAGGCCGTTGGCCTTGACGACGGCGCGCTGGGCCTCGTTGATCTGCTCGGCCGAGAACGGCACCTTCATGCGCAGGATCTTGCCGCTGTTCAGCAGGCGCTGCGTGTGCTCCTGCAGACGGAAGATGGCGGTGCCGTTGACCGTGTCATAAGCGCGCACACCCTCGAAGGCGCCGCAGCCGTAGTGCAGCGTGTGGGTCAGCACGTGGATCTTGGCGTCGCGCCAGTCGACGAGCTCGCCGTCCATCCAGATCTTGCCGTCGCGGTCATGCAGGGGGGCGGGAACCATCGGGTACTCCAGGGGCTGAGAGGAAAGCGGCGATTTTACGAAGAGCCGGCCGCTTCGCCGGCCCGGAGCAGCCGCCACTCGACGAGCCTGCCTTTGCGCAGCAGCACTTCCACGGCGTCGCCGCCGGCATCGCGCCAGACGAAGGTCTCGTCGCCCTGCTTCACGCCCAGGCTGCCGGCCAGCGAGATCAGTTCGGCCAGCTTCATGCCCGCGTGCAGCCGGCTGGCCAGCATGACGGCGTTGGCCACCGACCCCATGGGCGCCGCGCCGGCCTGCTTCATCAGCCGCATCAGCCGCGACATCTGCAGCAGCAGCCAGAAGATGATGCCCGTGGTGGCGAACAGCGCACCCTGCCAGCCGAGCAGGGTCGCGCCCAGGATGAGGGCGGCGAGCGCCAGCCCGGCGCCGAGCCAGTTGCTCATGTCAGCCCCTCGCTCGACGACGCCGTCGATCGGTCCCCCGAGGGGACGGCCGCTTGTTTGGGGCGGCCCTGCGCTGCGCGGCTCATGTCAGCCCCTCGCTCGACGAGGCCGTCGATCGGTGCCCCGAGGGGACGGCCGCTTGCTTGGGGCGGCCCTGCACTGCGCGGCTCATGTCAGCCCCTCGCTCGACGAGGCCGTCGATCGGTCCCCCGAGGGGACAGCCGCTTGCTTGGGGCGGCCCTGCACTGCGCGGCTCATGCCTGCGGGTCCTGGGCGCCGTCGGCGCGTTCCCAGGCGTAGGCGCGTTCGACGCGGGCGATGCGCAGCGTGTAGTGCTGATACCAGTCGCGGCGGCCGGTGTCGCGGGCGATCTGGTGCTCGGCGTGGCGGCGCCAGGCGGCGATATCGTCGGTCGTGCGCCAGTACGAGACGGTGAGGCCGAAGCCGTCTTCGCCGCGGGCGCTCTCGACGCCCAGGTAGCCGGGCTGCCCGGCGGCCAGCGCGACCATGCGGTCGGCCATGTCGCCATAGCCATGGTCGCCAGGCGTGCGCTGGCTCGAGAAGATGACGCTGTAGTACGGGGGCGTGGGCAGGGCGGTCATGGCGCGCATCCTGCCATGCGCGGCGGCGGTGTCGGTCAGCGCGGTGCCTTCAGCAGCACGCAGCGCACCCACTGGCCGGACGCGAGCGCCTCGGCGTGCCCGTTCAGAAACTGCTCGGCGGTGGAGTTGCGGGACGTGAAGCTCATGCCATGCAGGATGCCCATGCGCGGCGCCGGGCGCGACCACTTGCGCTCGACGACGCCGTTGAACCAGGTCACTTCCTCCTCGCTCGGCTCGGCGTCGGCGCGCCCGAGCAGCAGCACCACCTCGTACTTGTCGTCGGTCAGCGGTTCGGCGGCGCTGGTCAGCACCTGCAGCCCGCCATCGCTCATGTTCAGCACCAGGCCGGCCGGGCCCTGGCTGAACTGCACCGGCTTGAAGACCCAGCCGGGCAGCGAGTCGGCGTCATGCTGGGCGCCGAGGAAGTCGGTGCGAACGTGTTGCCGCAGGTTGGCGGGGTCGGACATGAAGGTTCCTCCAGTGCAAGGCCTCCATCCTAAGCAGACTTTGGGAGGGCGCGAACGAAGGCAATCCCGCGGCCGTCAATTCAGACCAGTCCGCGCAGCACGTCGATGGCCTGCTCCACGCGTTCCACGGCGTGGATGGTCAGCCCCTCGATGGGTTTCTTGGGCGCGTTGGCCTTGGGCACCACGGCGACGCTGAAACCCAGCTTGGCGGCCTCCTTGAGGCGCTCCTGGCCGCGCGGCGCGGGGCGCACCTCGCCGGCCAGGCCCACCTCGCCGAAGGCGATGAAGCCCTTGGGCAGCGCCTTGCCGCGCAGGCTGCTCTGGATGGCCAGCATCACGGCCAGGTCGGCGGCCGGCTCGGTGATGCGCACGCCGCCCACGGCGTTGACGAACACGTCCTGGTCGCCCGTGGCCACGCCGGCGTGGCGATGCAGCACGGCCAGCAGCATGGCCAGACGGTCGCGGTCCAGGCCGACGGAGAGCCGCCGCGGGCTGGCGCCGCCGCTGTCCACCAGCGCCTGCAGCTCCACCAGCAGCGGCCGCGTGCCCTCCAGCGTGACGAGCACGCAGCTGCCCGGCACCGGCTCGGTGTGCGTGGACAGGAAGATGGCGCTGGGGTTGGCCACGCCCTTCAGGCCTTTCTCCGTCATCGCGAACACGCCGATCTCGTTGACCGCGCCGAAGCGGTTCTTGATGGCGCGCACGAGGCGGAAGCTGCTGTGCGTGTCGCCCTCGAAATACAGCACCGTGTCGACGATGTGCTCCAGCACGCGCGGGCCGGCCAGCGCGCCTTCCTTGGTCACGTGGCCCACCAGCACCATCGCGCAACCGCGTGCCTTGGCTGTGCGCGTCAGCTGGGCCGCGCACTCGCGCACCTGGGCGACGGAGCCGGGCGCCGACGTCAGCTGCTCGGAGTAGAGCGTCTGGATGGAGTCGATGACGCAGAAGTCGGGTTCCTCGGCCTCGATGGTGGCGAGGATCTTCTCCAGCCCGATCTCCGCCAGCACGCGCACCTTGTCGCCGCCCAAGCCGAGGCGGCGCGAGCGCATGGCGACCTGCGCGCCGCTTTCCTCACCGGTTACGTACAGCACCTTGACGGTCTGCGACAGCGACTCCACCGCCTGCAGCAGCAGCGTGGACTTGCCGATGCCCGGGTCGCCGCCGATCAGCACCACGCCGCCGGCGACGATGCCGCCGCCCAGCACGCGGTCCAGTTCCTCCTGGCCCGTGGGCGTGCGGTCGTAGTCGCTGGCCTCGATCTCGCTGAGCGTGGCCACCGGCTGGCTCTTGGCCAGCGCCTGGTAGCGGTTCTTCGCGCCGCCGCTGGGCTCGGCGGCGGTCTCGGTCAGGGTGTTCCAGGCACCGCAGTGCGGGCATTTGCCCAGCCATTTGGCGTTGGTGCCGCCGCACTCGGTGCAGGTGTAGATGCTTTTGCTCGTGGCCATGCGGCCATTGTCGTCAGTGCGTGCGCCAGAGCTTGACGGCGTGGGGCAGCGACTCGGCTTGCGGCACCCAGTGGTCCAGCGCCGCGCCCAAACCCACGCCGGCCACCAGCAGGGCCAGCGCGCCGGCCCAGGTGTGCTGCAGCGCGCAGCGCAGCCAGCCGCTACGGTCGAACTGGCGCTGGTGCCGCCAGGCCAGGCCACCGGCCAGCGCGGCCAGCGCCACCTCCACCGACACGGCCAACAGCACCTCCACGCCGAACAGCAGTGTGACGCCGGTGCCCAGCAGCGCCGCCAGCCCCAGCACCACGGCGACCACGGCCGCGATCGGCAGCAGCACCACAGCGCCTTCGTCCGCCCCTGCCGCCAGTTCCACCAACTCCAGCGCCGAGCCGCCGGCATCCGCGCCGGTGCTGGCAATGTCCAGCCCCAGGTCGATCAAGTCCACCGCGTCAGCGGGATCGCCTTCCTGCCGGCTGATCAAGTAGGCCGCCCAAAGCCGCAGCAGCCCAAGGTACACGCTGTAGCTGACCGCCAGGCTCAGCCCGAAGCGCAACGCCAGCGACTCCACGCCCGCCGCCCGCAGCAGCGCGCCGCTCAGCCACAGGCAGCCCAGGCAGCACAACGCGATCAGCGCGACATGCAGCCGCATCCAGCGGTGGCGCTGGAGCCAGGCGCGCGTGCGCAAGCCGTCACGGTGGCGGGCGGGGATGGCGCTCATGCTCACGATTATGGTGCTGCATGCCGCCATGACGACCGGCGGCTTGCGAGCGCCTCGGGCACACTGCCGGGCTTTGCTGTCGACGCCCTGGAGCCCTCATGGAATTCGCCACCTGGCTGACCCTCTTCGCCGCCTGCTGGGCGATCAGCCTGTCGCCGGGCGCCGGTGCCGTGGCGGCCATGAGCGCGGGGCTCAGCCACGGCTTCAGGCGCGGCTACTTCATGACCTTCGGGCTGATCCTGGGCATCCTGACGCAGGTGCTGTTCGTCAGCGCCGGCCTCGGCGCGCTGATCGCGGCGTCCGAGACGGCCTTTGCCTTCATCAAGTGGGCCGGCGTGGCCTACCTGGTCTGGCTGGGCGTGCAGCAATGGCGGGCCCCGGCCAAGCCGCTGGCGGCGGCCGGTGACCCGGGTGTGCCGGTGACGCGCCGCCAGCTGGTGCTGCGCGGCTGGGGCGTGAACGCCGTCAACCCCAAGGGCACCGTGTTCCTGCTGGCCGTGGTGCCGCAGTTCCTGGATCTCAGCGCTCCGCTGGCGCCGCAGTACCTGGTCATCGGGGCGACGCTGTCGTTCACCGACCTCGTCGTCATGGGCGGCTACACCGCACTGGCGTCGCGTGTGCTCGCGGCGCTGAAGAGCGCTCACCACATCAAGCTCATGAACCGCGTCTTCGGATCGCTCTTCGTCGTGGCCGGCGTGCTGCTGGCCAGTTTCAAGCGCCACGCCTGAACCTGAGGCCCCCCCGCCCGGCGCTGCGCCGGATGAACGCCGGCAGTGCCAGTCGGCCCCCCGAGGGGGCGGCGATGCCGGGCGGGTCGACCGCCCGGCACATCGTCCGCGCGGGCCGGCGTGGGAGCGGTCCGGCGCTCGGCCCGAAGACTCCGTTGACCCCGTAATGACGCCCCAGGGCGCTTTTCTCTCATGTCCACTGCATCGCCCAGCCGCTGGCTGTTCTGGGGCCCCACGCTGATCTGGGCCAGCACCTGGCACGTCATCCTCTACCAGCTCGACTCGGGCGTGCCGGTGTTCAACTCCATCGCCTGGCGCTTCGGGCTGGCCGCGTTGCTGCTGGTGGCGCTGGCGCGCTGGCAGGGCCTGTCGCTGCGGCTGCCGCGCAGTGCCCACGTGTTGATGGCCGCCACCGGCATCGTGCAGTACAGCGGCAACTACCTGGCCGTCTACGAGGCGGAGCGCCACATCCCGTCGGGGCTGGTGGCGGTGCTGTTCTGCCTGATGGTCTATGGCAATGCGCTGTCGGGGCGGGTGTTCTTCGGCCAGCCGGTGACGCGGCGCTTCCTCGGCGCGGCCAGCGGCGGCGTGCTGGGCGTGGTGCTGATCTTCTGGCCCGAGATCGCCGCCACCGGCGCGCGGCCCACGGCGGCCTGGGGCCTGGGGCTGGGCCTGTGCGCGGTGCTCGTCGCCTGCATCGGCAATGTGTTGACGCTGACGCTCACGCGGCGCGGCCTGCCGCTGGTGCCGGTGCTGGCCTGGAGCATGGGCTATGGCGCGGTGTTCCTCGCCGGGGCGTCGCTCGTCAGCGGTCAGGGCCTGCATTTCGACCTGCGGCTGCCCTATGTGCTGAGCCTGCTGTATCTGGCGGTGGCGGGCTCGGTCATCGCCTTCGTGCTGTATTTCAAGCTGGCGCAGGCGCGCGGCCCGGCGCACGCGGCACTGACGGGCGTGACCATTCCCGTCATCGCGCTGGCGATCTCGGCGGTGTTCGAGGGCTGGCAGGTCACGCCGCTGGCGGTGGGCGGCATGGCGTTGTGCCTGGGCAGCCTTTACGTGGCGACGCGGCCGGGTTGACGCAGCGCCGGGCGGGGGGCGCCCGTCCGTCAGCAGGCGCAGGGCCTGCCGGAACACGGCATTGGCGTCGCCGGCGGTGCTGCGCCAGGACGGCAGCCCCGCCAGGCGAGCCCGGCGCCGTGATGCGCGTACGCTTGGCGCGTTACTCACCGGAGTTCCCATGTCCTGGTCACTTGCCCTGACGCGCCTGTGCGGCGCGTTCGCCCTTGGCAGCGCCGCGCTGCTGGCCCATGCCGCCGACAAGGGCGCGCCGCCCACGGCCGTCAAGCCCGTCACCGATCGCTACGGCGACCTGCGCGTCACCGACCCCTACCGCTGGCTGGAGGCCGGCCGCGACCCCGCCGTCAAGCGCTGGAGCGCCGCGCAGGACCATCGCACGCGGGGCTATCTCGACCACCTGCCGGCGCGCCAGCCGATGGCCGACTGGCTGATGAAGCAGGCGGCAGCCGGCTCCAGCGCCTATTACGACCTGCACGCCGCCGGCGGCCAGCTGTTCGCGCTCTACAACCAGCCGCCCAGGCAGCAGCCCATGCTGGCTGTGATGGGCCAGGACGCCGACCCCGCCAAGGCCCGTGTCGTGCTGGACCCCAACACGCTGAATCCGAAGGGCCGCACGGCCATCGACTGGTATGTGCCGTCGCCGACGGGCAAGCTCGTGGCGGTGTCGATGTCGGAGAACGGCAGCGAAGACGGCTCGCTGCATGTCATCGACGTGGCCAGCGGCAAGACGGTCGACGCCGTCATCCCCAACGTGCAATACCCCACCGGCGGCGGCAGCGTCGCCTGGCGCGACGACGGCTCGGGCTTCTGGTACACGCGCTACCCCGGCGCCGACGAGCCCGCCGAGCGGCGGCACTTCCACGAGCAGGTCTGGTTTCACCGCATCGGCGACGACCCCGCCAAGGACGTCTACGTGCTGGGCAAGGACTTCCCGCGTGTTGCCGAGATCGCGCTGGACGCGCGGCCCGGCGCGCCGGCCGTCGTCGTGTCGGTGGCCAACGGCGATGGCGGCGAGTTTGCGCACTACCTGATCCAGCAGGACGGCAGCACGCGGCAGCTGACGCGCTTCGAGGACAAGATCGTCGCCGTGGCCATGGGCCCGGACGCGCTCTACCTCATCTCACGCCAGGGCGCGCCGCGCGGCAAGCTGCTGAAGCTGGGCCTGGACGATCCGACGCTGGCCAAGGCCGTCACGCTGGTGCCCGAGTCCGACGCCGCGCTGGAGCCCGGCGGCGAGTTCGGCGCGGCCAACATCACCCTCACGAAGCACGCGCTGTACCTGCGCGAGATCGCCGGCGGCCCGTCGCGCGTGGCGGTCTACGGGCTGGACGGCACGCCGCGCGGGCGCCTGCCGCTGCCGGAGGTGGCGACGGTCGACGAGGTCGAGCCGATGGATGACGGCAGCCTGCTCGTCGCCGTGAAAACCTACCTGGAGCCCCCCCGCTTCGTGCGCATCGACGAGGCCAGCGGCCAGGGCACGCCCACGGCGCTGAGCCAGACCAGCCCGGTCCGCTTCGATGACGTGGAGGTGGTGCGCGAGTTCGCGACGAGCAAGGACGGCACGCGCGTGCCGCTCAACATCGTGCGCAAGAAGGGCACGCCGCTCGATGGCCGCCACCCGCTGCTGCTGAACGGCTACGGCGGCTACAACGTCAGCCTCGTGCCGCGCTTCCTCGGCGCGGCGACGCGGCTGTGGCTGGACGCGGGCGGCGTCTACGTCATCGCCAACCTGCGCGGCGGCGGCGAGTTCGGCGAGACCTGGCACACGCAGGGCGCGCTGACGAACAAGCAGAACGTGTTCGACGATTTCGCCGCGTCGGCGCAGTACCTGGTCGACCAGGGCTACACCACGCCGGCCCGCATGGCCGCCATCGGCGGCAGCAACGGCGGGCTGCTGATGGGGGCGAGCTTCACGCAGCACCCCGAGCTGTTCCGCGCCGTCGTGTCGACGGTGGGCCTGTACGACATGCTGCGCGTGGAGCTGGACCCGAACGGCGCCTTCAACGTCACCGAGTTCGGCACGGTGAAAGACCCCGCGCAGCGGCAGGCGCTGTACGGCTACTCGCCCTACCACCACGTGCGGGCCGGCGCGAAGTACCCCGCCATCCTCATGGCCACCGGCGAGACCGACGGCCGCGTGAACCCGATGCATTCGCGCAAGATGGTGGCGCGGCTGCAGTCGGCCACCGGCTCGGGCCGGCCGGTGCTGCTGAGCATCAACGCCCACGCCGGCCACGGCATGGGCAGCTCGCTGTCCATCCGCACGAACCAGACGGCGGACATCTACGCCTTCCTGTTCGACCAGCTGGGCATGCAGTACCCGGCCGCTCAGTAGTCCTTGCTGCGCCGCCCGGCCTTCACGTCGCTGCGGCGCGACTTGCCTTCCAGCCGGCGCTGCTGCGAGCCGTAGGTCGGCTTCGTGGCCCGCCGCGCCTTGGGCACATGGGCGGCGGCCCGCACCAGCTCGATCAGCCGCGCCACCGCATCCGCCCGGTTGCGCTCCAGGCTGCGCGAGTCCTGCGCCTTGATGACGACGACGCCCTCGGCCGTGATGCGCTGGTCGGCCCAGGCCAGCAGTCGGGCCTTCACCGCGTCGGGCAGGCTGGACGTGGGGATGTTGAAGCGCAGGTGCACCGCGTTGGACACCTTGTTGACGTTCTGCCCACCCGGGCCGCTGGCGCGGATGGCGTCGAACTCGAGTTCGTCCGGCCGCGGTGACCAGCGGAACTCAGGCACTGCGAACCGCGACCCGCGGCGCGACGGCGCACATCAGCTCGTAGCCGATGGTGCCGGCGGCGCGCGCCACCTCGTCGATGGGCAGCCGGCTGCCCTGTCCGCCGATGACGGGGCCTTCGCCCCACAGCGTCACCTCGCTGCCAAAGCCGCTGGCCGGCAGCTCGCTCAGGTCCACGGCCAGCATGTCCATGCTGACGCGACCCAGCGTGCGTGTGCGCACGCCGTCCACCAGCACCGGCGTGCCCGTGGGCGCGTGGCGCGGGTAGCCGTCGGCATAGCCGCAGGCGACCACGCCCACGCGCATCGCGCGCTCGGCCGTGAAGGCGCTGCCGTAGCCCACCGTGTCGCCGGGCTGCAACTGCTGCACGCCGATGACCTTGGAGCGCAGCGTCATGGCCGGGCGCAGGTCCCAGTGCGCGGCGTCGTGCTCGGGGAAGTCGGGCACGCCGCCGTAGCACATGATGCCGGCGCGCACCCAGTCGTTGGCGGTGCGGGCCGCGTGGCGCAGCGTGGCCGCGCTGTTGGCGACGGTGCGCTCGCCGGCCAGCCCGTCGGTGGCCGCGTCGAAGGCCGCCAGCTGGTGGGCGATGCCGTCGGCGCCCTGGCGCATGGCGTCGGCGTCGGAGAAGTGCGTCATCAGACCGATCTCGTCGACCTGCGGCAGCGCCTGCAGCCGCGCGTAGGCGGCGCGAAAGGCGGTGGGCACGAAGCCGAGGCGGTTCATGCCGGAGTTCAGCTTGAGGAACACGCGGTGCGGCTCGTGCGTCTTGTGCATGGCCAGCCAGTCGATCTGCGCCTCGCAGTGCACCGCGTGCCAGAGCTTCAGGCGCGAGCACAGCTCCAGGTCGCGCGGCTCGAACACGCCTTCCAGCAGCAGGATGGGGCCGCGCCAGTCCAGCGCGCGCAGCCGTTCGGCCTCGGCCAGGTCCAGCAGTGCGAAACCATCTGCGGCGCGCAGGCCCTCGAAGGCGCGTTCGATGCCGTGGCCGTAGGCATTGGCCTTCACGACGGCCCAGACGCGGGCGTTGGGGGCCAGGGCGCGTGCACGGGCGAGGTTGTGGGCGAGGGCGTCCGGGTGGACCAGGGCTTCGATGGGGCGGGGCATGTCAGGGCAGGATCGGCCACCTGCCGCAGGCCGGAGCGGCCGGGGGAAGATGGCGTCGGAACGGCATGAAATGGCCATTCTGCGCCGTCGCCAGTGCAGGAAGGCGGCCGGGGGCGCGTGCTATAAACCCGCGCCGCCTGTCTTTCGTCGGCCTCTCTTGTTCATGGCTTCCCTGTCAGGATCGAACCCCGATCGATGAAACGCGGCTTCTACACCGTCATGGCGGCGCAGTTCTTCAGCTCGCTGGCTGATAACGCGCTCTTCGTTGCCGCCGTCGAGCTGCTGCGCACGTCCGGAGCTGCCGAATGGCAGCGCGCCGCGCTCGTGCCGATGTTCGCGCTGTTCTACGTCGTGCTGGCCCCCTTCGTCGGCGCGTTCGCCGACGCCGTGCCCAAGGGCAAGGTCATGTTCTTTTCCAACAGCATCAAGGTGGTGGGCTGCCTGATGATGCTGTTCGGCACCCATCCGCTGGCGGCCTACGCACCGGCCAAGTACGGCATCCTTACCGAGATGCTGCCGCCGTCGCAGCTGGTCAAGGCCAATGGCTGGATCGAGGGGCTGACCATCGCGTCCATCATCCT
>JACCDS011128698.1_pt1 | contig 10342 bp, 9 predicted proteins | sample 7446441 | NCBI WGS metagenome assembly JACCDS01 (sample SAMN15323445, study PRJNA562643) | freshwater metagenome | isolation source: river surface water | place: USA:Blue River Watershed | collected 2017-08-17 | reverse complement strand
TTCCGCGTCAACGCGTTCAACCAGAACCGCGGCGCGGGTGCGGTGTTCCGGACGATTCCGTCGAAGATCCTGACGCTGGAGCAGCTGGGCGCACCCAAGATCTTTGCCGACCTGGCGCTGCGCCCGCGCGGCCTGGTGCTGGTGACCGGCCCCACGGGCTCCGGCAAGAGCACCACGCTGGCGGCCATGGTCAACCACCTGAACGAAAACGAGTACGGCCACGTGCTGACGGTGGAAGACCCCATCGAATTCGTTCATGAAAGCAAGAAATGTCTCATCAACCAGCGCGAGGTCGGCCCGCACACGATGAGCTTCAACAACGCCCTGCGCAGCGCGCTGCGCGAAGACCCGGACGCCATCCTGGTGGGCGAATTGCGTGACCTCGAAACCATCCGCCTGGCGCTCACCGCGTCGGAAACCGGCCACCTGGTGTTCGGCACGCTGCACACCAGCTCCGCAGCCAAGACGATTGACCGTGTGGTGGACGTGTTCCCGGCGGCCGAGAAGGAAATGGTACGCGCCATGCTGTCGGAGTCGCTGGTGGCCGTCATTTCCCAGACGCTGTGCAAGCTGAAGGACGGCAGCGGCCGCGTGGCTGCGCACGAGATCATGCTGGGCACCAGCGCCATCAAGAACCTGATCCGCGAGAACAAGATCGCGCAGATGTACAGCTCCATCCAGACCGGCCAGAACCTGGGCATGCAGACGCTGGACCAGAACCTGGCCGACCTGGTGCGGCGCAACCTCATCAGCCCGGCCGAAGCACGCGCCAAGGCGAAGATCCCCGAAAACTTCCCCGGATAAACCATGGAACGCGACCAGGCCTCCAAGTTCGTCAACGACCTGCTGCGGCTGATGATCGGCCGCAACGGCTCCGACCTCTTCCTCACGGCCGACTTCCCGCCGGCCATCAAGGTGGACGGCAAGGTCACCAAGGTGAGCCCGCAGCCACTGACCGGCCAGCACACGCTGGCACTGGCGCGCGCGGTGATGAACGACAAGCAGGCAGCCGAGTTCGAGCGCACCAAGGAGTGCAACTTCGCCGTCAGCCCGTCGGGTGTGGGGCGCTTCCGCGTCAACGCCTTCGTGCAGCAGGGCCAGGTGGGCCTGGTGTTCCGGACCATTCCCGCGCAGCTGCCCACCATCGACGGGCTGGGCCTGCCTTCCGTGTTGAAGGAAGTGTCCATGACCAAGCGTGGCCTGGTCATCTTCGTGGGCGCCACGGGCTCGGGCAAGAGCACGTCGCTGGCGGCCATCGTGGACCACCGCAACGAACACAGCTACGGCCACATCATCACGGTGGAAGACCCGGTGGAGTTCGTGCACCCGCACAAGAACTGCATCATCACGCAGCGCGAACTGGGCATCGACACCGACAGCTGGGAGGTGGCGCTGAAGAACACGCTGCGCCAGGCGCCCGACGGGATCCTGATGGGCGAGATCCGCGACCGCGAAACCATGGAACACGCCGTGGCCTTCGCCGAAACCGGCCACCTGTGCCTGGCCACGCTGCACGCCAACAGCGCCAACCAGGCGCTGGACCGCATCATCAACTTCTTCCCCGAAGACCGCCGCCAGCAGCTGCTGATGGACCTGTCGCTCAACCTCAAGGGCCTGGTCAGCCAGCGGCTGATCCCGCGCGAGCAGGGCCGCGGCCGCATTGCCGCGGTGGAGATCCTGCTCAACACGCCGCTGGTCGGTGACCTGATCTTCAAGGGCGAAATCGCCGAGATCAAGGAGCTGATGAAGCGCAGCCGCGAGCTGGGCATGCAGACCTTCGACCAGAGCCTCTTCGACCTGTACGAGAACCGCCACATCAACTACGAAGACGCACTGCGCAACGCCGACTCGGTGAACGACCTGCGCCTGCAGATCAAGCTGCAGAGCGTGCGGGCGCGTAACACCGATCTCGCCGCGGGAACTGAACACATGCGCGTGGTGTGAGCGCGCAGCGCCCATAAAAAGGCGGCCCGAGGGCCGCCTTTACTTTTGCCCGGGCGGACTTCAGGGAATGAAGTTCAGGCCTTCCGGCAGAGCCAGCGTGGGCACCTCGAAGAACGGACCGACGGCGCCATCGGGGTCAATGGTCAAACCACCGCCAGTGGCAAAGAAGACCGCCATCTGCGTCTGCGCCATCACGGCGTAGGGCGCCTGCACGCCGTTGCCGATGTTGCTCAGGAAGGTGTGCGGGTTCTTGCCCACGCCGCTGTTGACCGCGTAGGCGAGGTCGTTGCGGAAGCGCGTGGCGCGGTCGGCCAGGCCACCGGCACGCAGGATGGCGGTGGTGGTGGGGTTGGGCACGGTCACATCGCCCTGCGCAAACTGCACGATCACCGGCTTGGCCACATGCCCGGGCAGCGGCTGCTGGCGGATGTGGGCCGCGTAGCTCACCGGGTTGCCGGCCTGCGTGGCCCACTGGGCGCGGTCGATGTAGGTCTGGATGTCCATCGCGCCAGGCACCGTGTTGACCACGGCCGGCAGGTCGCGCAGCGGCATGTTCTCGCTGAACTGCAGGTTGAACGGGAAGGGCAGGCCCGCGACCGGCGGCAGGTTGATCAGCGACGGCGCGCGCGTGGCCAACGCAATGGCCGTCAGGACCCGAAACGCAGGGCTGATGCGAGCGATCTCGGTGATGGACCCGCCCGGCACGTTGGGCACGCCCGCCTTGATGCCGGGCTCGCTGCCCAGCAGGATGGTGCCGTAGATGCCGCCGAAGCTCTGGCCCGCGTAGTAGATGCGGTTGGCATCCAGATCCACGCTGCCGTCGCCGTCCACGTCCACGCCGGTTTCGATCTGTCGCACCAGCTGCATGTAGTCGATGACGGTCTGGCGCAGGCCGTCGCGGCTGGCCAACAGGCTGGCGGGCCCCACAGCATTGACGCCTTCCGTGCTGTCGATGGAGCCGTTGCCGTCCTGGTCAATGCCGCGGCCGCCCGCAGGCACCACCACCGGCAGCGCCGCGCTGCGGAACACGTTGAGCGTGCCCTGCGCGCCGCCGCCATGGCCCACGACGTTGATCGACACGGTGGCGATGCCGCGGGAAGCCAGGGTGGCCGCCACCGTCCACGGCGCGCCGTACATGCTGTCGGTGAAGCCGTGGCCAAACATCGCCACTGGCCAGCCGCCGGCCGGCTTGGTGCCGGCGGGCACGAAAACCTGCACCACCAGCCCGTTGGCGCCCTGCGCTTGCGGCTGGCCCGTCAGCGTGCCCGTGGCCGGGATCACCTTGTCGGCCGTCTGGTAGTTGGGGCTGCTGAAGCGGCCGTAGGCCACCTGCGCCACGGCACCCGGCGCCACGGCCAACGCCGGCGTGGGCACAAAGCTGTCGGTGAAAGCCGGCGCAGCGCCGGTCTGGCGGTGGAACTGGATGCCCGCCAGACTGCCCACCGGGAACACCGCGCGCACGGGCCCGGCCGCCGTCTGGCCGATGTTGAAGTCCACCGGCGCGGGCGTGCTCTGCTTGATGGCGCGGTTGATCTTCTGCAGATCGGCGGTGATGCTCTGCGTGGTGAAGACGCTGGCCGCCACCACCTTGTGGCGGAGGCCGCGCAACGCGTTCACGGCGCCGCGCAGCTCGCCGCGGTACTCGGCCCCCGAGCGGTCACCGTCACGGTCGCGCCCGATGGCTTGGCCGATGTCGTCACCCCAGCCGCCGGACTTGATCTTCTTGCCTTGCGCGTCGCGCACCCCATTGGTGATGAGCAGCAGGTAGCGCGAGTGCTGCCGCAGCAGCTCGTTGCTCTGGAAAGCCAGCGTCTTGGTGGCCGGGTCCCACACCAACTGGTTGATGCCCACGCGCTCGCCGGCGCCAGCACCGGTGAAGGTGTCGCCCAGGTTCAGCAGGAACACGGTGTCGCTGGTGACGGTGGCCACGTCGATGTCACCCGTGAAAGGCACGGTGATGCGCGGCTGGGTGGAGAAACCGTCCAGCTGGTTCAGCACCGCCACGTCGGCGCAGTCGCTGGGGCGCACGCTGCAGTCGGGCATGGGCAGCTTGACGCGGCGCAGCGTGCGCTGGCTGCCGTCGAACACCGTGTAGCGGTTGCTGGGGAAGGGCATGCCCGCCAGGCCGGTGCCCGCGCGCACGCTCACGCCGTCATCGTCGGCCTGGGCGGCAGCGGGCAGCAGCAAGGCCAAGGCCAAAGCGGCCGAGAGGGGCCGCAGCAAGGGTGTCGTCATCGAGGTCTCCTGGGCCCGGCCTGCTGTGGGTGTGGTGGAGATGGGCCGGTGTGTTGCGGCTTATAGGCTTCGCCCCACCGGCACGCCTCAGGCCTTTCCCTGCAGACTTGTCACCTTGGGGACGCGCCCCCCTCAGTCGAGGGCCAGCCCGGGCCGCCGGGCAACCGTGGCAGCATGGCGGCATGAGCACACCCACCCCCGCCGCGTCCAAGACGTACGAACCCTCCTCCCCCCTGCGCGTGGCCTTCCTGGGCCTGGGCGTCATGGGCTACCCCATGGCCGGCCACCTGGCCCGCGCCGGGCACACGGTGACGGTCTACAACCGCACCCACACCAAGGCAGCCGCCTGGGCCGCCGCGGAAAAGGGCGGCCACGCCGCCACGCCGCGCGAAGCGGCGTCAGCAGGCGGCGGCGCCGACATCGTTTTCGCCTGCGTGGGCAACGACGAGGACCTGCGCAGCGTCACCCTGGGCGCCGACGGCGCCTTTGCCGGCATGAAGCCGGGGGCGGTGTTCGTGGACCACACCACCGCGTCGGCCGAGATCGCACGCGAGCTCTATGCCGCGGCGCGTGGCCTGGGTCTGCACTTCGTGGACGCGCCCGTGTCGGGCGGCCAGGCGGGCGCGGTCAACGGTGCGCTCACCGTGATGTGCGGTGGCGATGCCGAGGCCTTTGCGCGCATCAAGCCCGTGGCCATGGCTTTTTCCAAGGCCGTGACGCTGATAGGCGCCAGCGGCGCGGGCCAACTGGCCAAGATGGTCAACCAGGTCTGCATCGCCGGGCTGGTGCAGGGCTTGTCCGAAGCGCTGGCCTTTGGCGCCAAGGCCGGGCTGGACCTGCCGCTGGTGCTGGACGTCATCGGCAAGGGTGCCGCCCAGAGCTGGCAGATGGACAACCGCGGCAAGACCATGGTGGCCGGCCAGTTCGACTTCGGCTTTGCCGTGGACTGGATGCGCAAGGACCTGGGCCTGGTGATGGACGAGGCCCGGCGCAATGGCGCGCAGCTGCCCGTCACTGCCCTGGTGGACCAGTTCTATGCCGACGTGCAGGCCATGGGCGGCAACCGCTGGGACACGTCCAGCCTCATCGCAAGGCTCAAGCGCTGATCACTTGCCCGGCGTGGCGACGGGCGTGGAAGAGGTGATGGGCGCCGGGGTGTTGGTCGTCGGCGTGGCCAGGTCCTTCTCGGTGATGATCTCGAAGACCTTCACCACCTTCTCCACGCCGCTGACCTGGCTGGCCAGTTCGGCGCCGCGGTTGGCTTCGCGCTCGGTCACACGGCCCATCAGGTAGACCACACGGCGCTCGCAGGTCACCTTGAAGGCATTGGCCTGCACGTCCTTGGCGTCCACCAGCGTGAGCTTGACCTTGCTGGCCAGGCGGCCGTCTTCCGCACGCGAGCTGAAGGCGCTGTTGGGCGCGATGACGATCTCGTTGACCACCGCGCGCACGTTCTCCACCTTGGCCACCGCGGCCTCGACGGCCGCGCGCTCGGGCGCGCCAGGCACTTCGCCCGTCAGCAGCACCATGCGGTTGTAGCTGGTGACGCTGACCTGGCCCAGCGTGGCCAGTTCGCGGATGCGCGATGCAGCGCGCAGCTCGATGCCCTCGTCCTCGATCTGGATGCCGGCGGTGCGGCGGTCGGTGGCCACCAGGCCCGAACCCACCACCGCGCCACCAATCAGCAAGGGCGCGCAAGCGGACATCAGGCTGGCGGCACCCAAGGCCGACACCAGGGCCAGCGTACGAAAGTTGTTCACGATTCCTGTTCCCCCATGAGCTGGTAGTCCACCGCATCACAGAGGCAGTGGATCACCAGCAGCTGCAATTCCGTCACCCGCGCACCACGCTCATGCGGCACGGCTACGAGGACATCTGTTTCGGCCAGAAGTTCCCCAAAGGCCTGGGCACTGCGCCCGGCCAGCACGACGATGGTCATGTCCTTGGCCTGGGCCGCGGAGATGACCGTGGTGTGGCCATCGTCCGCATCGTCGATGTAGAGCAGCACGTCGCCCGGCAGGCCCAGTGCGCGCACTTCCTGCGCGGCGCGCACACCCAAGGCCACCGCGGCCAGCGGTGGGCGCTCGCGTTCAAAGCGGCCGGTGAACAGGCGCGCCAGGTGCGGCGCCAATGCAGCACCGGCACCACTGCCGCACACCAGCACCTTGCCACCGCTGGTGATGGCCGCCAGCAAGGCCGCCGCGGCCTCGGCCACGGGCCTGGCCATGGTGTCGGCGCAGCGGTAGAGCAGGTCCGCGCTGTCGAAGAACTGCTGCTGGATGCGCTGTTCAAGCATGCCGGGATGATAGGCGAGCGTTTTTGCCCGCCTGCAGCTTTGCCGTATCAGCTTGCATCAAACGCGGCGGGCAGCCATTCGATGCGCTCACCGTCAATGGCCACCACGTCAAAGCGGCAAGGCGGCAGCGTGGCCAGCCGCTGCAGGTAATGCTGCGCGGCATAGAGCAGGCTGCGGCGTTTGGCCGCGCCGATGCTGGCCGCCGCGCCGCCGAACCCCGCGCCTGGGGCCGTGCAGCTGCGCGATCGCACCTCCACGAAAACCAGGGTGCCGTCGCGGTCGCGCAGGATGAGGTCAATCTCCCCACCGCGGGCTCCTGGCCCACGCGCCACCCGATAATTGCGCTGCACCAGCTTGAGGCCCTGACGCTGCAGGTGATGCAGTGCCCGGTCTTCGCCCTCCACGCCGCGTGCGGCGCTCCCCGACTTGAACATCACCCCCTCCACCCTGCTGCGCGCTGCTGAAGAAGCGGCAGGCGCACAGGCGCTGGCCGCCGGCGCACTCTACGTGGTGGCCACGCCCATCGGCAACCTGGCCGACGTGACTCTGCGTGCCGTGCAGGTGCTGTCGCAGGTGGACGCGGTGGCCTGCGAGGACACGCGCGTGGGCGCGCAGCTGTTGCGCCACCTGGGCCTGCACAAGCCGCTGCTGGCCCTGCACGCACACAACGAACACGAGGCCTCCACCGCCGTGCTGCAGCGCCTGGCCGCCGGTGAACGCGTGGCCGTGATCAGCGACGCCGGCACGCCCGCGGTCAGCGACCCCGGCGCGGTGGTGGTGGCTGCCGCCGCGGCCGCAGGCCACCGCATCGTGCCCCTTCCCGGGCCCAGCAGCGCGCTGGCCGCGCTCAGCGCCGCCGGCGATACGCTGGGCAGCGGATTCACCTTCGTCGGCTTCCTGCCCGCCAAGGGCGGCGACCGCCAGGCGGCCCTGGCCGCGGTGCTGGCCGATGCACGCACGCAAGTGCTGTTCGAGGCCCCGCACCGCATGGACGACCTGCTGGCCGCGCTGGCCGCGGCCGCGCCCACACGCCGCGTGACACTGGCCCGCGAGCTCACCAAGCAGTTCGAGACCATCCACACCGCGCCGGCGTCGGCGCTGCCCGCCTGGCAGGCCGCAGACGTGCACCGCAGCAAGGGCGAGTTCGTGCTGGTGCTGCACGCGCTGCCCGCCGCCGCGGCCACCCCCGACGCGCTGGACCCCGCCGCCGAGCGCACCCTGGCCGTGCTGCTGCGCGAGCTGCCACTGAAGCAGGCCGTGGCCCTGGCCGTGGACATCACCGGCCTGCCGCGCAACGCGCTGTACGCCCGCGCCCTGGCCCTGCGCAGCGAGCAACAGGCCGACGATGCCGATTGAGCGCCTGCAGCGGCACGCCCACAGCCTGACGCCTGAAGCGCGCGCCCTGCTGTGGGCGGTGATCAGCGGTCTGATCTTCTGCGTGCTGAACGCCCTGATGCGCTACCTGGCGCAGCAGCTGCACCCCATGCAGATCCAGTTCCTGCGCTACCTGTTCGGCTTCATGGTGCTGCTGCCGCTGGTGGCGCGCACGGGCCTGGCGGCCTTCAAGCCCAACAACCTGGCGGGGCAGTTCTGGCGCGGGGGTGTGCACAGCGCGGGCCTGGTGCTGTGGTTCCTGGCACTCACGCACATCCCGCTGGCCGACACCACGGCCATCGGTTTCACCGGGCCCATCTTCGTCATGCTGGGCGCGTGGTGGTTCCTGAAAGAGCCCATGCGCTGGGAGCGCTGGGTGGCCACGGCCATCGGCTTTGCCGGCGTGCTCATCGTGCTGGGCCCCAAGATGAGTGGCAGCGGCGGCGGCTACCACCTGCTGATGCTGGCCTCGGCCCCGGTGTTCGCCGCGTCCTTCCTCATCACCAAGGTGCTCACGCGCACCGAGAACACCAGCGTCATCGTGCTGTGGCAGGCCATCACGGTGACGCTGTTCAGCGTGCCGGCAGCCCTGTGGGTGTGGCAGGCGCCCAGTGCCTTGCAATGGGCTGGCTTTGTGCTGTGCGGGGCCCTGGGCAGCGCGGGGCATTACTGCCTGACGCGGTCCTTCCGCGTGGCGGACATCTCGTCCACGCAGTCCTTGAAGTTCCTGGACCTGATCTGGTCCGCCGCCCTGGGCTGGGCCTTGTTCGGCGACGTGCCCGCCGAAACCACGCTGATCGGCGGCGCGGTCATCACCGCCGCCACGCTGTGGGCGGCGCGGCGCGAGGCGCGCCGGCACCAAGCCAGCGCAGCCGCGGACGCCGACACGCAGCCCTAGCCGGCCCGGCGGGGACTCAAGGCTTGCCCGTCGCCGGCGCGCTGGCGCCCGCCCGGTGCTGCGCGTCGTGCTTCTGGTGGTGGATGCCCTTGCTGGCGCGGTCCTGCATGCGGTGGAGCTGCTTGCGCTCCTGCGCCGTCACGGTGCCGTCCGCCTTGGCCTGGCCTTCCACCCGGTTGATGGCGTTCTGGCGGTGCTCCAGGCGGTGCGCTTCGCGCCGGGTGAGCTGGCCACTGGCCACGCCCTGGTCGATGCGCTGTTCCTGCTGGGCTTGGCGCTTGTCGATGCCGGGCGTGGCGGCCGGGGCAGAAGCCGCTTGCGCAAAGGCGGCGGCGGACAACAGGCTCAGCGTGAGCGTGGCCAGGGTGGTCTTGATTTGCATGGTGGAGTCCTTGTTCGGGGAGTGGGGGTTCGGGGTTGCGGCGGCCGTGACCAGACAACGCCGCCGGCGCCGCAGCCGAGCACCGCGGTGCGTGAAGCCCTGGTAAAGAAGCGCGAAGGCCTGAAACCCGCTGTGCGAAGGGCCGACTCCTAGAATGAGCCGCTTTCCCCCATCCCCTCCCTCCCCAGGTGGACCGCCCATGATCAGCCGCGAACCGACCCTCGAACGACTGGCCCTTGCCCAGCAGCTGATGCTGGAGCCCTTCGGCCTGTCCGAGGCCACGCTGGGCCAGGCGCTGGCGCTCATTGGCGAACACCGCGTGGACGACGCCGACCTCTACTTCCAGACCACCCGCCACGAGGGCTGGAGCCTGGAAGAGGGCATCGTCAAGAGCGGCAGCTTCAGCATCGACCAGGGCGTGGGCGTGCGCGCGGTGGCCGGCGAGAAGACAGCCTTTGCGTACTCGGACGACCTGAGCGTGGAGTCGCTGCTGGACGCCGCACGCACCGTGCGCACCATCGCCGCGGCCGGCCAGAACAAGCGGGTGAAGGTGGGTGCGGGCAAGGCCGCCAAGGTGGCCAAGAGCCGCCTGCTGTACGCGCCCCTGGACCCCATTGGCACGCTGGACAGCACGCAGAAGGTGGCCCTGCTGGAGCGCGTGGAGAAGCTGGCCCGCGCCAAGGACCCGCGCGTGGCGCAGGTGATGGCCAGCGTGGGCGCGGAATACGACGTGGTGCTGGTGGCCCGCGCCGACGGCACGCGTGCCGCGGATGTGCGGCCGCTGGTGCGCTTGAGCGTCACCGTCATTGCCGAGCAGGCCGTGGGTGGTGAGTTGCGCCGCGAGGTGGGCAGCGGCGGCGGCGGCGGCCGCTTCGGCCTGGGCTACTTCACCGACAGCATCATCGACCAGTACGTGAGCCATGCCGTCAACGCCGCGCTCACCAACCTGGACAGCCGCCCCGCGCCGGCCGGCGAGATGCCCGTGGTGCTGGGCCCGGGCTGGCCCGGCGTGCTGCTGCACGAGGCCGTGGGCCACGGCCTGGAAGGCGACTTCAACCGCAAGGGCAGCAGCACCTTCAGCGGCCGCATCGGCCAGCGCGTGGCGGCCAAGGGCGTGACGGTGCTGGACGACGGCACGCTGCCGGACCGCCGCGGCAGCCTGAACGTCGACGACGAGGGCTGCGCCAGCCAGCGCAACGTGCTGATCGAGGAC
>JACCDS011960505.1_pt1 | contig 10343 bp, 7 predicted proteins | sample 7446441 | NCBI WGS metagenome assembly JACCDS01 (sample SAMN15323445, study PRJNA562643) | freshwater metagenome | isolation source: river surface water | place: USA:Blue River Watershed | collected 2017-08-17 | reverse complement strand
GCACGCCTGGGCCACACTTTCCTGCGCCGTTATGGCCAGTGGCCGAACATCGATCTGGGTCCGTTCGTTATCGTTGCCATCCCACACCACCAAATAAATATCATATTCGGTTTGTTTGCCCTTGAACTCGGTGGTAATGATGCGGTGCGTGCGGCGGCGCAGGGTATCGGGCAATTCATCGATCACGGCCTGCGACGTCATGATTTGCTGGGCCCGTGCCAGCTTGGTGATGCGCGCGGCGACATTGACGGTATCGCCAAAAATATCGTTCGCTTCCAAAATCACATTGCCGTAGTGAAACCCGATTTGCACCTGCATTCGGCTGTCACACTCATAGCAGCCATTGCTGACCGCGTTTTGCATGGCACAGGCCGCCAGCAGCGCCACTTCCGGGTTGGGAAACAGGCACAGCACTTCATCGCCTATGGTTTTGACCACCCGCCCGCCAAACCGGGTCACCACCTCGCACATGGTGCCAATGCAGGCCCCCATCAAACTGCGGGCACGCTGATCCCCCAATTGGTCGTACAGGGCGGTGCTGCCACAAATATCGGCGAACAGGACGACCCGTTTTTCAGCGTGTGATACCTCGGACATGGGCTGGTTCCGCTAGTGAAAGTAAAGGAAACGAAAAAGTGTGCTGCATTCTACCTTGCCCGACGATAACTGTCACTGACATAACGTGCTCGTGGCTACGTCACAAATAATAATAGTACTTAAATAACAAAATGCAAGACCAAAATCATGTGTTATAGCTTCAAGCCCTGCAAAAATCCGGGTACCGCCGCCCCGATTGGAGAACAAAGGGAATGCTAGATGCCAAATCGGCCAATCGTTGCAGTATTATGGGCAAGACCTGTGCCGTACCGGATGTGACGTGCGGCGTTTGATTTTCGATATTCTGTGCCACTAACCACCATTACCCTGTTCCATGCCTGCCCTGTTACATTTTGCCCTGCACCCGTTGCGCAACTGGCTTGGCCGTCTGCCGCTGGCGCATTGTGCGCTGTGTGGCCATGCCTGTCCGCGCCAGATTTGCCAGCCGTGCCGCACGCGCTATTTTGGCCAGATGGTGACACGCTGCCAGCAATGCGCGCTGGCTTGTGACGAACCGGTGTGCGCGCAATGCCGCCAAACCGAACCGGCCTATGATGCGACGATTGTAGCGGCAGATTATGTGCCGCCGGTTGATTTACTGGTGCTGGGCCTGAAGTTTGGCCACCGGCTGGCGCACGCGGCGTTGTTTGGTGAATTGCTGCGCGATGCACTGTTGCATGCGCCAGCCATGCCCAGCCTGCCTACGCTGTTGTTGCCGGTGCCACTTGGCCGGGCGCGCTTGGTGGAACGCGGCTTTAATCAGGCACTGGAAATTGCCAAACCGCTGTCGCGCTCGCTCGGGGTGCCGTTGCAGCCGCATACCCTAATGCGCACGCGTGAAACCGGCGCGCAATCGGGTCTGGCTCTGGCCGACCGGGCGCGTAATATGCAAGCTGCGTTTGCGCTGGATTTGGCGCATGGTGCCGATGTGTCTGGCCAACATATCGGGCTGGTGGATGATGTGATGACTACTGGCAACACACTGAATGAAGCGGCGGCCTTGCTCAAGCGCTATGGCGCTGCGCGCGTGACCAATTTGGTGCTGGCACGGACTCCGTCGCCCTCCGCCGCCGGATCCTCCGCCGCCGGACATCCATAAAAATCCACCGCCGCCGCCGCCGGACGCCGCCGCCGGACATCCATAACTGACCACCGCAGGACATCCATCCAAAAGCCACCGCAGAAAGCCACCGCAGGACATCCAAAAGATGAGCGAAAACGGGAGACTGTAAGGACGCGGCTGTAATACCCACTCTTGAAGGAGGTAGCGCTACTCAGTTTGGCTGACTGACGAATTTCTGTGGATAAGAATATGAGGACGAACCTGGTAATACCAGAAATGTAGGTTGAACCGGCCTATGATGCTGGGCATCTAGACTTGATCCATGGCAATATCTACCGATCCGACCCATCGGCCAATCTGCTCTCTTTCGAACAGCCCCTATTGCTGACTGCCAAAATAGAGCTGGCAAGCTTTTTCACCCATGGTTCGCCGAAGGTTAAGCTGCTCACAAGCATTCTTGAATCGAAAGTACCCGCCCACCAAATTCTTGAACGGCAGATGAAAATGCTCGGCCAAATAGAGCCAATGTTCTTCTGTCATGTTCAATCGCTCCAAAATAGGTGCAGCATCTTTTGAGATTGATCCTGCACTCCCTTCGCGCACCATCTTGCCTGTAGATTCCACCAAATCGATATATTGCGGCAAGGTAAGCGGCAAGCAATCGCCCTGTCGGCTCTCTTTCGTTGCCCCTGGGTCATTGCTGATAAACGGCATCAACACTTCGGGCTGGAGATGCCCGTCTTTGCGAAACAGTGCCCGAATCCGGCGCTGAATCGACGTATGGTCAGATGATTCTGGAGTTTGCGCCATTTTCGCCCGAATGGGGTTTAAGTCCACATACGCCATGCAGGTGAGCACGGCACTTTCGTCCAAGAGCGCCTGACTTTTGAAACGCCCCTCCCAAAATCGGCCTGTGACCTGATCTTCCCGATTGGCTTGCCGTGCGATGTGTTCGTTCAAACCGCGCATGAACCAACTGATGTCCATCAATCGATCACGCCAGCAAGCAATCAGTATTTGCAACGCACCCAGTTCACCCGGATCCATTACCTCGCCGGACAGGAACTTGTTTGATAGCGCACTGCCAGAGAAAATGCCATGCCAATGGCGTACAACTTCCACATCACTCCATTCCCGTGCCTTGGTGCGATTGACGTGAAGAACCAGATGATAATGGTTGCTCATAATCGCATAGGCCGCAATGTCGATGGCAAAGAACTTAGCCAGTAGCAACAAACGATCTTCCAGCCATTGCCTGCGATGTTCATAACAGTTGCCAGAGAAAGTGTCATGGCCACACAGAAATGCACGGCGGACACAACGCGAAATACAATGATAGTATTCGGTCATGGGAAGAGATATTAGTGCTTTTCTGGCAATGGTCATGACTATTCTCCGCGATTCGACACTGATTTAATTTACAGTATATTTGAGAATTTTCAAGCCCTTTTTTTGAAATTGGACAAAAAATCGGGGCAACCATCAAACGGATGTCCTGTCTTCGCTCTCCTGTCTTCGCTCGCCAATCTAATGGATGTCCTTTTGCTTCTGTCGATGGCTGTCCTGCTACCGCTCTATGGATGTCCTCTGTCCTTCTCTGTCCTTTGTCGATGGCTGTCCTGCTACCGCCTCCTGCTACCGCCTTATGGCTGTCCTGCTACCGCTCTACCACTTCCTGACGGATGGCTGTCCTGCTAAAATTTCTGACCGTTGGCTGCTGACGGATGGCTGTCCTGCTAAACTGCCTGTCCTGCTAAACTCTCTCTAAACTGCCCTGCTTCCTCTGTTCGATGGCTGTCCTGCTAAACTGACTCTGCTGCTATTACCGCTGCCTAACGCCAAATTCCAGCCAAGCCGCTTTTTCCCCGCAATCCTAGCGGCACGGGTATACTGTCGCCCATGCTCGGTGGGCCAGTACCCAACCGTTTTTTGATTGAACCCAGGAGAGTCACTTGTTTCACGTCGTTTTGGTTGAGCCGGAAATTCCACCCAATACCGGCAATATTATCCGGCTGTGTGCCAACAGCGGGGCGCAACTGCATTTGATCGAGCCGCTGGGCTTTCCGCTGGACGATGCCAAATTACGGCGGGCCGGGCTGGATTACCATGAATACGCACAAATGCAGGTACACCCAGATTGGCCAAGCTTTTTGGCGCGGCAACAGCCGAATCCGGAACGGATGTTTGCCCTGACCACTCACGGTTCGTCGATTTTTGCCCAATGCCGCTTTGAACCGGGTGATGTGTTCGTGTTTGGCTCGGAAACGCGCGGCCTGCACCCGGACTTGCGCAACGGCTTTCCTGAAACCCAACGCATTCGGCTGCCAATGCGCCCCGGCAACCGCAGCCTGAACCTGTCGAATGCGGTAGCGATTGTGGTGTATGAGGCATGGCGGCAAAACGGCTTTGAACTGGGTAGCTAGGCGGCAAATTTACCCGATGTAGTATAATCGCTGGCCACTATTCGGGGCACAGGCATCGGGTCGCGACTGACTATGCCACAGCCCGTCCGATTGCCCCGGCTGGCTCAAACTGATTATTTCTTCATATTGGATCAACCATGTCATTCTTATCTTCTTCATTGCGCTTATCGTCGGCCATGGTGCTGTCCATGGTGCTGGGTTTGGGAGCTGGCCCGGGCCATGCACAAGGCTGGCAAGTCGGGCAAATGCGGGTCAGCGATGCCTTTGCCCGCGCTACCGTCGTCAAACAAACCGCCGGTGCGGCTTACCTGCAATTGGAAAATTTGGGCAAAACTGCTGACAAGCTGGTACAAGTTAAATCCAGCGTGGCCGAAACTGTCGAATTGCACACCATGCTGATGGAGCAGGATGTGATGAGAATGCGGCAAATAGACGACTTGCCGGTGCCAGCCAATGGCAAGGTTGGCATGAAGCCCGGAGCGGGGGCGCATGTGATGTTTCTCGGTTTGAAGCAACCATTGGTGGCGGGCCAGGAAATTCCAATGACGCTGGTCTTTGAAAAAGCCGGTCAGGTCGAGATCAAGGTCAAAGTCAAGGCGATCAAATAAACCGACTGCCCCGCGCTGCCAATCTATCCAGCAAGCTGCCCCGCCGCACGCAGCTTGCGTACCAGTGCTGTGGTTGAGCGGTCATGCTCAAACGAAATCGCCAGCGCCTGCCCACCCCAGCCCAGCACTGCCTGTCCTTCCGGAATTTGATCCATTTGGTAGTCTCCGCCCTTGACGTAAATTTCCGGACGGGCCACCGTCACCGCTTCGAGCGCGGTATCTTCCTCAAATTCCACCACCAGACTCACCGATTCGAGCGCTGCCAGCAGTGCCATCCGATCCGGCAAAGAATTAATCGGGCGCTCCTCACCCTTGCCCAGCCGCTTGACCGAGGCGTCGCTGTTTAAGGCCACCACCAGCGAAGCACCGAGCGAGCGAGCCTGCGCCAGATAAGTGACGTGGCCACGATGCAAAATATCAAATACCCCGTTAGTCATCACCACCGGCTTGGGTAAATCGGCCACGCGCTGCGCCAGTTCGGCACGGGAACAGAGCTTTTGTTCAAACGATGGCGCGGGCAGGGTTTGTGCGTTGATTGGTGGAATGGTTTGAAAGGGGGCGGGCATGGCAGACATCCGAAAAAAAGCCGATTATACGCTGCCTGCTGCATCAGCATCAATGGATGGCGGCAAATGTATCGCTGTGTAACCACTATCGATCAAGCGTAAAGGATTGTAAATCCGGTGCAAAGCGTAGCAGTCACTGGCTATAGTGGCTGCTTCAAGCCCCTCTCCATCTTGTCTTGCGTCAATGGATTTTCCCGCACGGCTCCGGTCGTGCGGTTTTTTTTGTCGAAACCCAAGCGCCAGACCCAACTTCGCCACCCGTGTACCGGTACAATCACATCATCCTGTCTGCCTGCGACTGATTTAGGACTTACGCAAAACCGTCCCAGCGGCGTTGCGCTGCCTTGTCGTACAGGCGTACTGCCTGCGGCATCGCGCCTTGCTGGGCCAATTTTGCGTAAGTCCTATGATTATGAAACCCTCCGTCTTGTTTGCCCTGTTTTTGACCAGTCCGGCGATTTTGGCTGCCGACCCAGCCAGCACCAGCCCGGCAGCCGCGCCAAAACCGGTCGCAACGAATGGCCAGCCAGAACCAGCCAACCAGGCCGATCATGCTCAAGCCCCCGACCAGCGAAGCAAAACCGGCAAGGCACCCACCGCCAGCGGCACGCAAAAGGTGTTGGTAACCGGCGGCCGCCTGTCCGAAATTGAACAACGGCGGCAATCGAGCGCGGGCAAGTTGATTTATGGCCGGGAAGAACTCGACCGCAATGGTGACAGCACGCTGGGGGAAGTATTAAAACGCTTGCCCGGCGTCACGCTGGGCGGGCGACCGGGGCGCGGCGGCGGGGTGCAGTTGCGCGGGCTGGGCAGTGGCTATACGCAAATCCTGCTCAATGGGGAGCGCGCGCCACGCGGTTTTTCGATTGATTCACTCGCACCGGATCAGGTGGAACGGGTCGAAATCATCCGTGGCCCGGTGGCCGAATACAGCACCCAGGCGATTGCCGGTACCATCAACATCATCCTGCGCGAAGGGTATGCGCAAAAAGAGACGCAATTGCGCCTTGCCGATGGGATTGAGCAAGGGCGTCATAGCCTGAATGCCTCGATCACCTACCCCGGCAAAAGCGGCAACCTCAGTTACACCCTGTCCGGCTCGCTGTCCAAGGGCCACAACGTCGATTCAAATCTGGTGCAAAACCGGGTCTTAGCGCCGCCCCAGTCTGGTGCCGCGCCACGGTTACTGCAAAACCAGCAAGTTGCCAACGAAACCGAGAACCGCAACCGGAACCTGCACTTCACGCCGCGCTTTTCGTGGCGCTGGGACAATGGCGACACGCTGGTGGTGCAACCGCTGTTGGTGTCAAACCGCAGCGAGCAAACCGGACAGATCGTGCTGACCGAACGCATCGCCCCGCCGCCCAATCCGAATGAAGCGCCGTATGCCAACGCCAACTTCCAGCGCACCAACCGCAATCTGGTGTTGCGCACCTTTGGCAATTGGCAAACCCGGCTGGCGCAATCGGCCCGGTTGAATCTGAAATTTGGCTTTGGCCACCTAAAAAACGAAACTGATTTATTGCGCTTGCAATATGCCGTCAATGGCCAACTGCAAAACACGATTCTGGAAGACAGTGATGTGCAAGATGACAGTGCCAATATCGGCCTGAAATACACGACCCCGCTGACAAAATGGTTCGGTTCGGGCCATTTGCTGGCGACCGGCATCGATCTTGAAACCGGTCGGCGCGAGCAACGCCGTATCTCAACCAATAACGGGCGCGCTGATTTTGCCGAATCGGGCGATGATTTGAACGCCACCACCTTGCGCCTGTCGCTGTTTGTGCAGGATGAATGGGAGATCAGCGAGAAATGGTCGGCCAATCTTGGCCTGCGCTGGGAAGGAATCCGCACCACCAGCGAACGCGGCCAAAATGCCGGTTCGGTGCGCAATTTCAGTGGCGTCTGGAGTCCGGTGCTGCATCAGGTTTGGCGCTTGCCGGGCCAGAGCAAGGATCAGATCCGGCTCGGTTTGACCCGCAGCTATCGTGCGCCGAACCTGAATGATTTGGTGGCACTGCCCAACCTGTCGCGCTTGAACAGCGCCACCCGGCCCGATTCTACCGGCAACCCTGCCCTGCGCCCGGAACTGGCGACCGGCATTGATGCCGCGTTTGAACACTATCTGTCGCGCGGTGGGGTGTTGTCGATCAACCTGTTCCGGCGCAACATTACCGATCTGATCCGGCGCACCACTACTTTGGAAAATGGCCGCTTCGTCTCGCGCCCGGTCAATTTTGACAAGGCCAATACCAGCGGCGTGGAACTGGAAGCGAAGTTCCAGTTGGCCGAGTTGATGGAAAATGCACCGCAACTCGATGTGCGGGCCAACCTGTCGCGCTTTTGGTCACGCGTGAAGAGCGTGCCGGGGCCGGATAACCGGATCGACAACCAGCCCAACTATACCGGCAATTTTGGGCTCGATTACCGCCCGACGAAAAGCAAACTAACCATCGGCGGCAACTATAATTGGACGCCGCCGTATTCACTGCAAACGAGTAGCAGCGAACACAGCGACAGTGGCAGCAAGCGTCAACTTGATTTGTATGGGCTGTGGAAATTTTCCGCCGGAACCCAGTTGCGGCTGTATGCCAACAACATTTTGCAGCGCGATTCGGAAAATGCCAGTCAGGTGCAAAGCGTGGCAGGCTTGCAAACCGCGCAATCGACCAGCCGCACCTATGCCAACTATGGCGTGCGCTTTGAAATCAAAATCTAAATCTAAATCTAAATCTACATCAGGACACCCTGTCATGAACGCAAATTTAGCCCACCTGCTGCGCCGAACCCTGCCCTTGCTATGGCTGGTGGCGGGCCACAGTCTGGCCCAAGCCTGCCCGCCCGATGGCATGAGTCGCGAGCAATTGCAACAGATGAAGCTGGCGAAGTGGCAGGTTGCCGACGCGGCGACGCGCCAGACGCTGGCGCGCTCGCTGTTGCCCTGTCTGGCGCATAGCGACCCGCTGCTGCGCGATGAATTGACGTTTGAAGCGCTGCAATTTTGGATGCGCGGCAATAGCCTCGATCTGGCCACCGTGCAGCAGATTCGCGTCGCCTTGCTGGCGCGCCTAAAGCAGCCTGATGAAGCGGGTTTCGCCCATCCGTTCGCGGCGCTGGTCTTGGCCGAAGTGGCACGCATCGACCGCAAGCAACCGTTTTTGAGCGCGGCAGAACGGCTCGATCTGGTGCAACAAGCCTGTGCCTTTTTGACTGCGGTGCGCGACTATCGCGGTTTTGAAGCGCAGCACGGTTGGCGGCATGCGGTGGCGCACGGGGCCGATTGGCTGTTGCAACTCTCACTCAATCCCCAACTGACGCTCCCCCAACAACAAGCCATGCTCACCGCGTTGGCGAGCCAGATTACGCCGCTTGGTCACAGTTATCAATATGGCGAAGGCAGCCGATTGATGCAGCCGGTATTTTATCTGGCACAGCGTGGCGAGCTCAACGGCGCGGCGTGGGAAACGTGGCTACAGAGCCTGTTGCCTGCTGCCAAGGGGCCGACCAATGCCAGCACGCTGGCGGCACGGCACAATTTACAGGGCTTCTTGCTGCCGCTGTATTTTGCGCTGCAAGAAGCGGCTGATGGCCCGGCCCGGCAAAATCTGCTGCCCGTTGTTAAAAAGGCGCTGCGCGATCTGGGCTAGCCACCGGGACGGCGTGCCGCCCACGGCTGGGCCTGTTCCAGTTCGGCGGCCAGCCGCAACAGGGTGGCTTCTTCTCCGTAGCGCCCAACCAGTTGCGTGCCAAGCGGAATATTTTCTCGGCTCCAATACAGCGGCACACTGGCTGCCGGTTGCCCGGTCATGTTAAACGGTACGGTCCAGCCCAGATATTCAAACGTGCGGCGTGCGTGGTCAACCACCATCGGACTAAGTTTTAGCAACCAGTCCCAACCCAGCTTACCGATCAGATGGGTGGCAACCCAATCTTCCGCCGGTTTCGAGGCCAGCGCACCAATCGGCAAGGGCAACTGGTTTAGCATCGGCGACACCAGGACATCGACATCCTGCAAAAACTCGTGCATGATCCGGCCCTGTTCCAGCATAAAGCCGCGCATCCAGGCATGCTCGCCTGCCGATTGCATTTCGCCGTAGCGTGCCAGCACCCAGGTATTAGGCTCGACCTCATCATATCGCACCGCCCGCCCGAGCAGGGCAGGCAGTGAACGCACCATGCCCGCCACTTCGCCCGTTACCAGCACCATCATGGCGCGGCAGGCTTGCTCGGGGCTAGCCAGCGGCGGTTGTTTTAGTTCAACCCGGTGGCCAAGCTGTTCCAGCAGCGTCAGCGTATGCATCATCGCCGCGTGACATTGCGGATCAACGCTGCCACCCAAAAACGGTTGTTCGGCATAGGCGATGCGCAAGCGTGGCCCGGGGCTGGCCAGTTGCGCCAAAAACGATGTGTCCGGTGGCGGGCAGTGGTAGGCATCGCCCGCTTGCAGTGGCCCGCACAGAATATCGAGCATGGCGGCACTGTCACGCACCGAGCGGGTCAGCGCGTGCTGCTCAACCATGCCCTGCCAGCCTTCGGAAAACAGTGGCCCGAACGGACTGCGGCCACGGCTTGGCTTCAAGCCAAACAGGCCGCAATTGGAAGCCGGAATCCGGATCGAACCGCCACCATCACCGCCATGGCCGATTGGCACCATGCGCGCCGCCACCGCCGCCCCGCTGCCGCCGCTTGAGCCACCCGGTGTGCGGTTCAAATCCCACGGGTTGCGGGTTGGGCCCCACAGGCGGGCTTCGGAAACTGGCATCAAACCAAATTCCGGGGTGGTGCTTTTGGCGGCGAAAATCAAACCGGCGCGCCGGTAACGCGCAATCAGCTCGCTGTCTTGCTGCGGCAGCCAGTTGGCCAACATGCGGCTGCCGCTGCTGGTCGGCACACCGGCAATATCGGCCAGCAAATCCTTGATCACAATCGGCACCCCGGCCAGTGGTCCCTCGGGTAGGCTGGCCTGCAACTGCTGACGTGCTTCGCCCTCCATCAGACGCGCAATCGCATTGAGCGGGCCATTGCGCTCGGCAATCCGTTCCAAAGCAGCATCAAGCGCCTCGCTGGCACTGATTTGGCGCTG
>JACCDS010694091.1_pt1 | contig 10344 bp, 10 predicted proteins | sample 7446441 | NCBI WGS metagenome assembly JACCDS01 (sample SAMN15323445, study PRJNA562643) | freshwater metagenome | isolation source: river surface water | place: USA:Blue River Watershed | collected 2017-08-17 | reverse complement strand
GCACCGGGCGTGCTCAACAGCGCATGGCTTCCTGCATCTAGCCGAGCGGTTAGCGTCAACTGATCGCCACCGAGAATGCCGCCCGGCGGATGCACGATAATCGCGTGGCAGCAATCCGGCCCTTCCGGATACAACGGCTTTTGTACGCGCAACGGCCCATGATGGCGTCGCGTATGCAGGCGTGTGGCTAGCCTGCTGCGGCTGTCATCAGCGTTGCTACCGACACCAGCCCCCCATACCCCAAAACCAAGCTCCAGTTCGGCCAAACAGGGCTGAAACCGGGGCAGTCCGGCTGGCACAGGCAATTCCGCTGGCAGCGCCATTGGTGCCATTGGTGCCATTGGTGCCATCATTGGCGCCATCACACCACCATATGCCGTTGCACTGCCGCATCCTGCATTTGCGCCTGCGTGCCACTGGCTACTACTGCCCCGCGCGAGAGCATCACAAACTGGTCGGCCAAGCCGTGGGCAAACTCAAAATATTGCTCACAGAGCAAAATCCCGATATCGCCACGCTGGCGCAGCAAGCGGATCACGCGGTCAATATCCTTGATGATTGACGGTTGGATGCCTTCAGTCGGCTCATCCAAAATAATCAACTTCGGATCGGCCAACAGCGCCCGGGCAATCGCCAATTGCTGTTGCTGCCCGCCCGACAGATCGCCGCCGCGCCGGTTCAGCATGGTTTTAAGTACCGGAAACAGATCGAACACCTCGTCATTGATGCGCCGGGCACGCGCCGCAGGCAAACTGGCCATGCCGAGCAACAGGTTTTCCTGCACCGTTAGCCGGGCAAAAATCTCGCGTCCCTGTGGCACATACGCGATGCCAAGCGCAGCGCGCCGGTGCGGTGCCAAGCGGGCCAGATCCTGCCCGCACCAGTGCACACTGCCGCGCGCTACCGGCAACACGCCCATCAGGCATTTGAGCAAGGTGGTTTTACCGACGCCATTGCGGCCGAGCAAAGCCAGCACCTGACCCGGCCCGACCTGCAAATCAATCCCGCGCAGCGTGTGCGATGAACCGTAATATTGATGCAAACCTGACACCTGTAACATCGCTAGCGCCCCAAATAAACGTCAATCACGCGTGGATCGGCTTGTACCTCGTGCATTTTGCCCTGCGCCAATACCGCCCCTTCGTGCAACACCGTTACGATGCCCTGCTGGGCAATTTCGGCGACAAAACCCATATCATGTTCGACCACCATAATCGAATGCTGGCCGCGCAAATCGTTGATCAATTCAGCGGTGCGCGCCGTTTCCTGATCCGACATACCGGCCACCGGTTCATCGAGCAACAGCAATTGCGGCTCTTGCATCAGCAGCATGCCAATTTCCAGCCATTGCTTTTGCCCGTGCGAGAGCAAGCCCGCTTCGCGCCACTCATGCCCATGCAAGCGAATCTGGCGCAACACCTGCTCGATTTTACCGCACTGCTGGGACGACATGCGACCGAGCAGGGTCGGCCAAACCCGCTTGTCGCACTTTTGCGCCAGGGCCAGATTATCGAACACGGTATGCTGTTCAAACACGGTCGGACGCTGGAACTTGCGTCCGATGCCAGCACGGGCAATTTCCGGCTCGCTCATCCGTGTTACATCAAAGCTCTGGCCAAAAAACACCGTGCCCGAGCTGGGCCGGGTCTTGCCGGTAATCACATCCATCATCGTGGTTTTGCCAGCCCCGTTCGGGCCGATGATGCAGCGCAATTCCCCGACCGACAAATCCAGACTCAAGCGATTCAGGGCGCGAAAGCCATCAAACTCGACCGTGACCTGATCCAGATACAGGATCACGCCATGGCTGGTATCGAGTCCATGCGGCTTGATTCGCCCCCAACCGTGCGAGACATCTTCGTGTTCCCCGGCGCTGCGCAGGGACGGTGTGCCAAGGTGCGGGCTCATGTTGTTCGCTCCGACAAGGTAGCGCTGGGTGCAGCGCTGGTATGGGCGCTCTCATGTGCGCTGGCAAGCTCGTTTGCTGCGTTTGCAGCGTTTGCAGCGCTCGTATCTGCCGTATCACGCCCATCGTCCGCTTCGCTGGCCGTCGCACTCGGGCGACGCAGTCCGGGAAGCTGCGCCAGCAAACCAAGCAAGCCCTGCCGCATAAACAGCGTCACCGCAATAAACAGCGCGCCAAGTGCAAACAGCCACAAGTCAGGAAAGCTGGCGGTAAACCAGCTCTTCAAACCATTCACTGCAAACGCGCCGAGGATGGCCCCAACCAGCGTACCGCGCCCACCCACCGCGACCCACACCACCATTTCAATCGAATTGGCGACCGACATTTCGGAAGGGTTGATAATGCCAACCTGCGGCACATACAATGCCCCGGCCAGCGCGCACAACAGCGCCGACAAGACCCAGGCAAACAGCTTGAACCCGAGCGGATTGTAGCCAATAAACATCAACCGTGGCTCGCTATCGCGCACCGCTTGCCACACCTTGCCCAGCCGCGACAACACCAGCATGCGGCACAGCACCAGCGCGCCGAGCAAAATGAACAGCGTCAGGCAATACAGCAGCGCCCGGGTCGATGGTGCTTGCAGATCGAGGCCCAGCCAGAGCTTAAAGTCAGTAAACCCATTATTGCCGCCAAAACCGGTATCGTTGCGAAAGAACAGCAGCATAAAGGCAAAGGTCAGCGCCTGCGTCATGATCGAGAAATACACGCCCTTGACCCGCGAGCGAAACGCCAAATAGCCAAACACCCCGGCCAACAAGCCCGGCACCAGCATTACCAGCAAGGCGCACCAGAGAAACGAATCAGTACCCGCCCAAAACCATGGATATTCTTTCCAGTCCAAAAACACCATAAACGGTGGCAACTGGTCCGGTGCCAACCCGGCACGCATCAGATACATGCCATGCGCATACGCACCCAGTGCAAAGAACAGGCCATGGCCGAGCGATAAAATCCCGGTATAGCCCCACACCAAATCGAGCGCCAGCGCGGCCAGTGCAAAACACATGAACTTGCCCAGCAACGCAATCAGCCAAGCGGGCACGTGCAGCGCATGGCCAGCCGGGAACGACAGGTGAAACAGCGGCAACAGCAAGCCAATCACGCTACAGATAATAATCACCAGCCACAGCCGGTTGGAAAACAGCGCACTGGCCGGTAGTGTCAGTGTCGGCCCCGCCTGCTGCGGTGACGCCAAATTGGTTGTCGTCTTCATGCGTCAACACTCCTGCCCTTGAGCGCAAACAAGCCCTGGGGCCGATATTGGATAAACACAATAATAAACCCCAAAATAAATATCTTGGCCAGCACCGCCCCGGCCATCGGTTCGAGCAATTTGTTCACTTCACCCAGGCCAAATGCCGCCAGCACAGTACCGAGCAATTGACCGACCCCGCCCAGCACCACCACCATGAACGAATCGACGATATAGCTTTGCCCCAAGTCCGGCCCGACATTACCGAGTTGCGACAGCGCCACCCCACCCAGCCCGGCGATGCCTGCCCCGAGGCCAAAGGTCAGCATGTCGATCCGGCCAGTCGGCACGCCAACGCAATCGGCCATGCGCCGGTTTTGCGTTACTGCCCGCACAAACAGCCCGAGCCGGGTACGGTTGAGCAGCAGCCACACCGCCAGCAACACCAGCAACGAAAAACCGATGATCACGATCCGGTTATACGGCAACACCAACGTGCCGAACAGCGTAACGCCGCCCGACATCCACAGTGGATTGGCCACTTCCACATTTTGCGCACCAAACAGGGTGCGCACGGCTTGCATCAGCATCAGGCTAATGCCCCAGGTGGCGAGCAGGGTTTCCAGCGGCCTGCCGTACAGATGGCGAATCACGCTGCGCTCGATCAGCATGCCGATCACACCGGTTACGATAAACGCGGCGGGCAGTGCCAGCAACAAATAGCCTTCCAGCGCAGCGGGCCAAAACTGGCGCAGCAGGGTTTGGCAGCCCCAGGTGGTGTAGGCACCAATCATCAAAAATTCGCCATGCGCCATGTTGATGATGCCCATCAGGCCAAAGGTAATCGCCAGCCCGAGCGCGGCCAGCAGCAACACGCTACCGAGTGAAATGCCATAAAACACATGGCCGAACCATTCGGCGTTGCGTTGCCGTGCCGCCAGTTCGCGCAGGGCAAGTTCGGCAGCACTGCGCACCCATGCATCGGGTTCGACAAAACTGCCGTCCGGGTTTTTATCGAGCAGCTTTTTCAGTGTGGTGGCGGTGCCGCTGGCGCGACTGTCGGCCAGCGTTTGTACGGCGTGCAAGCGGCGCTGTGCGTCTGGGCTGTTAAGGTCCAGCAGCGCCTGCAATTGCTGCAATTGAATCAGCAGCGCCGGGTCACGTTCTTGTGCCAGCGCCTTGGCCAGCACCGGCGCAGGCAGTGCTTCGGGGTTGTTGGCCAGTTCGGCCTGCAAGCGGGTAGCGGCGGCTAGCCGGGTGGGTGGGTCGGTGGCCAGCAACTGCAATGCGGCCAGTGCATTGGCTACGGCATTGCGCAGCCGGTTGTTGGCGGACAAGGGTTCGCTGTTGGCGGGCAGGGTTTGCGGTGGTGCCGCCATGGTCAGCGCTGGGCGGCCTTGTTCCAGTTTGCCACCGCTGCTGCCCGGCTTGGCCTCGGCCAGCCATAGTTTGCCGTCTGGGCTTAAAAACAGGGTGTCATTGGTTAGTGCCAACAAAATGACCGGGGTCGCCGGGTGGCCGCTGGCGGCCAGTGCGCTGATGGCGGCGATGCGTTGCTCGGGGTCGTCCCCGGCCAGTGCGCTGAGCCAGCCGGACAGGTCGATGGCTTGGGCGGATGTGGCGGGCGCGCTGGCGACGGCGGTAGCGGTGGCAATGGTGCTAGCAGCATTGGCGGCTACTTCGCCAGCCCCCGCCCATGCAGGCACAACGGCCAACAACCCAAAGCCGATACAAGCACATAACCGGCCAAATTTGGTGCTGCTGGTGCTGCTGCCATAAGCAGGCGGCACGGCAGTTTGCCCGGAATACACCATGATTCGCTCCCCTGATCGCAAGGTTGGCACCGATTTGGTGCAATGCGGTACTAGGTGCAAGATGCATGCCACGCATTGGCGCGTGAACTCGGGGCAAAAACCCCGGAGTGCGGTTGATTTTGGTGCTACTTTGCGCATTGCTGGTGCAGTGCCATTGTCCAGCAGAAAATAATCTACTGATCACCTGCCCTATTATGCATAGGCGGCATTGTGCAAAAAAAACTGAAAATATGGTTGCGGGCAAGTGTGGACTTGGTAAAATCGAAGAACTGTTCGCCCGCCATTTTTTTTGATATGGAACCTTGCCTGCATCCCCGCTGCCAAAAGCCAATGCCGCCGGAACTGGAGCGGTGCCCCGCTTGTGGCTACAACAACGGCTTGCCCAATTTGCGCCATTGTGCGCGTGAGCAGGCCGCGCTGGAAGCGCGTTATTTGGCTGTATTGGCAGATTGCAAAGCCCGTGAGGTGGAAGCCATTGCGCTTGATTTTACTCAGTCGATTGAGCAAAAAGCCTGTGCCGTGATCAATGCCGATGCAAAATTTCTGGAATCCTTTGTTGATGATGACCGAAATTTATACAGTGGCTATACACTGCAACTGAAGGGCCAGCAACGCCTTGCATCCCCTGAGGGCAACCACGCCGAACGCATAGCGGTCGAAGCGCAAGTGTTTGGTGCGTATGGTGAACATATTCGCTACGCCGCGCTCAGTTTGAATCAAATGGGCCTTCATTCCTATGGCAGTTGCACGATTGTCATTAACGAACAGCTTTGCAGTTATCTTGCCAGCTTAACTGAAGAAAACACCTTTCAATTAGTCCATCATCATGGCAAAACCATTCCACCTGGCTACCGCGCAAGCTGGGCCGAACGCCAGAAATTGGCCTTGGCAAAATTGGCAGGTCGTATCGATTCGGGCACGACACCGGATCAATATCCCGGTTTGATCATGTTTTCTGAAGGCAAACGCGAGACAGATCAGTTTATCGAAGTCCATTTATATGGCCCATTTACGTGTCAGGCAATTGTCGCGGCGCATTTGCCTGCAACCGGCAAAAGCCGTGCCGAGAGTTTTTATCTGGATGAGCTGCAAGACAAATTCAATAAGCGGGGGATACCATGCCAGCGCCATTAATCGGATCGGTGATCTTGATTGCAGGGGCAGAGGCCGCCGTTTTTTACCATAAAAACGCACTCCAAGCCTGGACGCTGGACGATGATGAGCAACTGCTGGCCTGCCATCCACAGGCGCGCCTGTTTCAAGATAGTCCGGCAGAAAAGCACATACTGCACAATGTGCGCGACATGGCACAAATCAAGCGGGAATTGACCAACTGGGTGCGGTGGCAACGCACCTTGCATTTCCTAATCGCTGGCATGGATGCACAATTGCGCGACAACACGCGCACGCAGGCGCTGGCGTTGGCCGAGGAGTATCTGGCCGATGCAGCGGCAGCACAAATGGCAACAGCACGCCTGTTTGGATGCCCGTTGCCGCAAAACGCCGATTTGGCGGGTGCGCAGCGTTTGGCAAATGCGCCGGGCACGGCTTTTGTACGTTGTATGCGGGTATATCAGGAACTGGAGCAGACGCATGTGGCAATTGCATCGGTTAAACCGGTGCTGGAAGGTTTGGCAGCTCACTACGCCACGCCAGAGCATGATGCCGAGCAAAGTTATGTCGCCCTGGTCGATAACGGGGTCGCTGCAGCCGCCGCACGGGCGGTGGCGCAGCATGATCATCAGGCGGTGGAAGAATTGCTATGGCAATTTGGTAACAACCGGGCTTTGCTGGAACATTGCCCGCAACTAAAAAAAATGCTCGGTAGCTTGTGCCAGCAATTGCTCGCAACCTTGTTGCCGCCACGTTCCCGGAACAATCTCACCGCTGGCTTAATGGTGATGCAGGAGCGCTCGCCCTACGAAGTTGAACCGATTCGACTTGATCCTTTCGTGGCAGCACTGCATACCGAATTGGAAAAAACCCGATCCGGTAAAAAATCGCCACCCCCATCCGGTAAGACGGGCAAGGCTGCAGCGGACAAGCAAAAACAGTTTATTTTGGAAGCGCATGGCAAGGGGCAGGCGGGCAAAGTTCAGCAATTGGTAATTGAGTTAATCCATAACCAATTACAGGCTGGCAAGGCCGCGCACTTGTGCAAGAGCTTGTGTGCACTGGGCGCGGAATTCACACAGCGGCACGACGAAGCCTTGGCGCTACGGGTTTATGAAGTGGCAAAATTGGCTGAACCGAATGATGCGGTAAGTTATGCCGGTTATGCCGAAACCTTGTGCAGTCTAGGCAAGTTTGAAGATGCACTCACCGCGTATCGCGAAGCCAAAACTCGTTTTCCGAATGACGCCGTTTGCCACACTGGCTATGCCGAAACATTGCGCAGTCTGGGCAAGTTTGAAGACGCGCTCACCGCGTATGGCGAAGCCAAAACCCGTTTTTCGAATGACGCCGTTTGCCACGCTGGCTATGCCGAATCCTTGCGCAGTCTGGGCAAGTTTGAAGCCGCGCTCACCGCGTATGGTGAAGCCAAAGCCCGCTTTCCGAATAACGCCGTTTGCCACGCTGGCTATGCCGAATCCTTGCGCAGTCTGGGCAAATTTGAAGCCGCGCTCACCGCGTATGGCGAAGCCAAAACCCGCTTTCCGAATAACGCCGTTTGCCACACTGGCTATGCCGAAACCTTGCGTAGCCTGCGCCAACCTCAACTGGCCATCGTGGAATACAGGCAACTCTTGCCGCGCTTCCCAAATAACCCGGTAGTACCCAATGCATTGGCCTGCCTATTGATTGAACAAGGTGATTTGACTGAAGCCGAAAAATTAATAAGCATGCCCACCAACATGAGCCGCGCTTCGCCGCAGGATTGGCGTGATGTCCACGTCCTCGCCATGCTCAGGTTCAAACAAGGCGATTTCGCCGGTGCAGAAAAATTACTGCAAGACGGTGCAGCGAACGCCTTATTGCCTGCAACCCGCACGGTATTTCAGCAAACCCTATCCTGCCTGTTTTTGCGCCAGAAAAACTATGCCCAAGCTGAACAAACCCTGCGCCCGATTAACGCACAGATAATCCTGTTCCCACTACACCGCATTTTACGCGCCCACGCCATGGCAGGCTTAAACCAATTGCCACAAGCGCGTGAATGCCTAGCGCAAATCAATTCCAGCGAAACGCAGATCGTAGAACTGAAGCAATTCATCACCCGGCGCTATGGCTTGCAAGACCATGCCGAGCCCGATCCAACGCTGGAACAGGCACTATACGACGCAGAGTTTTCTTACCTACTACGCGCCGCCTGAACTGTGTCACCCCATACAACAGCCAGCATACCTAGATTCATGCAAGGTGATGGCTCATTCCCCCGCGCCAGCATCTGCCACCCGATACACCGCTCGTTGCTGGTGAATTTCATGCTTGCCAGGCGGCAGGATTTCCCCATCCCCCCACAACCATGCAAAATTAAACGACAATTGCCGATGATGTTTCACCGCCAGCAAATACACGGCCTCGGCACTACAGGTATAGATGATCAAATAAGCGCGCCAGCGTTTTTTGCTAAATGCTGCTGGCGCAAGCCCGCCAGTGTACTGCGTCCATCGCTGACGCGATTGGCTGCGATGTCGTCCAGCCCCTTGCCAACTTCGTCAATCAGCAGCAAGTGAATCCGCTCACGCTCCAGTTGGTGGTAATAATCGAGCCGCGCCGCATCAATCAGAGCGACATAGCTTTCGCCGTTTTTGGTAATGATTTTTTCGCTGCCCGCCTTGACCTGATCGGCCAGTTCCGACAAATTGGCCCGCGCCTGTGACAGGGAAATGATGTCGCCCGCAGAAATGCCCATGATACCCTCGACCATTTAATGTACAGAATTAAGTACACTAAATGGTCTAATTTGCTTTGTCAAGCCACATTACAGCTTTTGCTTGCCCTCATTACCCGGCAAAAACGGGCTCCACGGCTGGGCGCGCAAGACGCAGTGCTTGGCACCGCCGCCATCGTTACTCATCAGGTATTCGACGGCGGGAATGACTTCCTGGTTCGGTACGGTGCCGGTGTTAAAGGAAGGAAATTGGACACTCACAAACAAACCGCCCGCGAATCCAGCCCCACTGCCGTAAATGCCCGAACCTTTTCCCTTCCCGACTAAACTAACTGAATAAGCAATTTCTTCCCACACGCGGCGGCATACGCACGTAGTGTTGTCAGTGATGGGGAATGTTTTTGGTTCCCCAATGATGATTCTATCCGCGCCAACACTGGCTGCGACACACCCATGCGTTTTGCCACATCGGCTTGTGTCAAACCTGCATCCTTGCGGGCTTGCACCAATGCGGCCAGGGTGCTAAATTCGTCATCAAGCGCTGAGTAGGCCGCATCAAATGACGCAGATTGTTGCCGTTTTTCCTGTGCGAATGCTTTAGGATCAAACGGGACAGGATCATAAACAAGATCAGGTTCAGGCCGCTTCATTTTGTATTTCCTTCAAACGGTTACGTGCCAGTTTCAATTCTTTAGCAGGCGTCTCTTGTGACTTTTTGATAAATCCATGCAGTATCACAATGCGTTGCCCCACCAGTGTGCAAAAGAAGGCGCGCCCGATGCCTTCCGGGCCGCGTGCACGAATCTCAAATAGCCCACTGCCAAATGCCTTGGTGTACGGCATACCCAAATTCGGCCCGGATTGCGTCATTTGCTCCGAAATTTTGACGAAACTGGCTAAGACTCCGTCAGGCCAAGCGAGGATTGCCGCTTTAGTAGCAGAGTTGAAAAATGAGATCGTGTAAGACATCGGTGAAATATAGCATGCAAGCTATAATTTTTCAAGGACGGTAGTCCGATGGTGCGTGAATACGCGTTGGCCTACATCATTCACTCGCGCCTGAGACAGGGAAATGATGTCGCCCGCAGAAATACCCATGATACCTTCGACCATTTAATGTACCGAATTAAGTACACTAAATGGTCCAATTTGCTTTGTCAAGCCGCATTACAGCTTTTGCTTGCCCTCATTACCCGGCAAAAACGGGCTCCACGGCTGGGCGCGTAGCGGGGCTTTGGTTTTCCAGACGATGTTGAACTGGCCATCGCTCTTGATTTCGCCAATCATCACCGGTTTGTGCAGGTGATGGTTGGTGGCGTCCATGGTCAGGGTAAAACCGGACGGTGCGACGAAGGTTTGCCCCCCCATGGCGGCAATCACCTTGTCGGTGTCAAACGATTTGGCTTTTTCCACGGCCTGCTTCCACATGTGGATGCAGACATAGGTCGCTTCCATTGGGTCGTTGGTGACGGCGGTGGCGGCGTTCGGCAGTTTTTTGGCCAGTGCGTATTCTTTCCACTGTTTGATGAAGGCG
>JACCDS011723132.1_pt1 | contig 10347 bp, 10 predicted proteins | sample 7446441 | NCBI WGS metagenome assembly JACCDS01 (sample SAMN15323445, study PRJNA562643) | freshwater metagenome | isolation source: river surface water | place: USA:Blue River Watershed | collected 2017-08-17 | reverse complement strand
AGGCTGTCTGTAAGCGTTCTGCTATGGTGTTATGCATCAAAACCTGATTTGCCTCTTCACTGACACAGGAGTATGTCGTCATGGATATTACCGAATTACTGGCGTTCAGCGTACAACACAAAGCGTCAGACTTGCACCTGTCGGCCGGTGTGCCACCGCTAATCCGCGTCGATGGCGATGTGCGGCGATTGAATATTCCACCGCTGACGCACAAAGACGTGCATGCGCTGGTCTACGACATTATGACGGATAAGCAGCGCAAAGAATACGAGGAACGGCTGGAATCAGATTTCTCATTCGAAGTGCCGGGGCTGGCCCGGTTCCGGGTCAATGCCTTTGTGCAAAACCGCGGTGCTGCCGCCGTGTTCCGGACTATCCCCAGTGAAGTATTAAGTCTGGATGATCTCGGCGCGCCGGATGTGTTCCGCACTATCGCCGAAAACCCGCGTGGACTGGTGCTGGTGACCGGGCCGACCGGTTCCGGTAAATCGACCACACTGGCGGCGATGGTGGATTACATCAACACAGGCCGGCATGAACACATTCTGACCATTGAAGATCCGATCGAATTCGTCCACCACAATAAGCTTTGCCTGGTGAACCAGCGTGAAGTACACCGCGATACTTTGAGTTTCTCAAATGCGTTACGTTCGGCATTGCGGGAAGACCCGGACGTGATCCTCGTTGGTGAATTGCGCGATCTGGAGACTATTCGCCTGGCGATGACCGCAGCTGAAACCGGTCACCTGGTGTTTGGTACTTTGCACACCACATCCGCGCCGAAAACGATTGACCGGATCATCGACGTGTTCCCGGGTGAGGAAAAAGCCATGGTGCGGTCAATGTTGTCCGAATCGCTGCGCGCAGTGATTTCACAGACGCTGCTGAAAAAAATCGGCGGCGGTCGGATTGCGGCGCATGAAATTATGATTGGTGTACCGGCCATCCGGAACCTGATCCGTGAAGATAAAATCGCCCAGATGTATTCAGTGATCCAGACCGGTGCTTCGCATGGCATGCAGACGATGGACCAGTGCTTGCTGAATCTGGTGAACCGCGGGCTTATCACTAAACAGGACGCCTTAGCCAAAGCCCAGGATAAAAACGCCTTTGGTGCTATGGGCCGGATTTAACGGAGAAAGTGATGGAATTAATCAGACTGCTGCAAAAAATGGTCGATGCCAAGGCATCGGACATGTTTGTCACCGCAGGTATGCCGGTGGCCGCCAAAATCAATGGTGAGTTGCTGCCGATTGAAGAGGTCCCGCTGAGCGCGGACGACGCGCTGGCGATCGTTTTGGCTTGCATGAACGACAAGCAGAAAAACGAGTATCTGACGCATAAAGAATGTAACTTCGCCATTGCCAACGATGCCGGCCGGTTCCGCGTATCGGCATTCTTCCAGCGCGATCAGGCCGGCATGGTAGTGCGTCGAATTGTCACCAAAATCCCCGATGTTGATGAGCTGGGCTTACCGCCCATTTTAAAAGAGCTGATCATGTCCAAACGCGGTCTGCTGCTGTTTGTCGGTGGTACCGGTACCGGCAAATCAACCTCGCTGGCGGCTTTAATTGGCTATCGTAATAAAAATGCCCGCGGTCATATCCTGACCATTGAAGATCCGATTGAATTTGTGCACGACCATGCGAAGAGTCTGATCACTCAGCGTGAGGTCGGCATCGACACTGAATCCTTTGAAGCCGCGCTGAAAAGCTCATTGCGCCAGGCGCCGGATGTGATCCTTATTGGTGAGATCCGTAGTCAGGATACAATGGAGTATGCGCTGAGTTTTGCCGAAACCGGCCATTTGTGTATTGCGACACTGCACGCCAACAATGCCAACCAGGCGATTGACCGTATCCTGCATTTAGTACCCAAAGAAAAACACGCCAAGCTGATGTTTGACTTAGCGCTGAATTTAAGGGGCATTGTCGCGCAGCAATTGATCGCGACGGCGGATGGCTCGAAACGGATGGCGGCGATTGAAGTACTGACCAACTCGCCACTGGTGGCAGATCTCATCAAAAAAGGTCAGATTGACGAGATTAAAGCAGTGATGGCGAAATCGCGTGAACTCGGCATGCAGACGTTTGATCAGGCGTTGTATGACCTATATCAGCGCAATCAAATCAGTTATGCCGATGCACTGCACCACGCGGATTCGCCGAATGACTTACGCCTGATGATTAAACTGCGTAATAACGAAACGGCAGGGGCTGGCTTTTTGGCCAATGTCACAGTGGATGGTCTGGAAAAACCCGATCACTGAGTCATCGGTAATCAATAGAAAAAACGCGGCTTTAGCCGCGTTTTTTACTCAGCTGACTGCCAAACCCGGCCAGAGATATTCACTGTCCAGTGCTGCTGGCAGTGCCAGACCTGCTGGCGGCTCAGTGCCGACAAAACTAAACCGAGCGACCGGTTCGCCGTCGATGCTGACATTCTCGCAGAACATCGGCAGCGGTCGCACCCACAGGCCAAAATCGCCATACAATGCGCGATATAGGGCATAAGGCGCATCTTCTTCACTGTGACGCACCAGCGCCAGCAGCTGGTAATAGCGGCCTTTGTAGTGCCGGTAAAAACCGGGGCAGGGCAACTCGGTCCTACTGTTGTTCAAACCAGCTCTCCAGAATTAACTTAGCGGAGAAACAATCGACAGCGTCTTTACTGAGCTTCTTAAATCCGCCCTGTGAAAACAACTCAGCGCGCGATTCGACTGTGGTCAACCGTTCATCGTGTGCCTGCACTTTGACACCAAAACGACCATGCAAGCGATTGATAAATTTGTGCACCCGCGCAGTGAATGGTTGCTCTGTACCATCCATATTCAGTGGCAGACCCACCACGACGAGCTCTGGTTGCCATTCTTTTAACAGCGCTTCAATCTGGTTCCAGTCGGGAGTGCCATCGACTGCTTTCAGTGCTTTTAACGTGCTGGCGGTGCCGGTCAGACGTTGTCCAACCGCCACGCCAATGCTTTTAAGGCCATAGTCAAAGGCCAGAATACAACTCATCTGTGTTCCTGTTTGTCTGGCCTGATTTCAGGCATGTCCTGCTTGCGGACTTAACTGCCAACTCTGGATCCCCAGTTTAGCCGTCGCGCCTTGCCATTTTTCGCCATGCGGCAAGTCAAAAATAATCCGGTTATCGGCCGGGATCACCAGCCAGCTGTTGTCGGCAAGTTCCTGTTCCAGCTGACCGGCACTCCAGCCCGCATAACCGAGCGCCAGAATAAATTTATCTGGCGCCGCTTCGGTGGTCAGTTGCTCCAAAATGTCTTTTGAGGTGGTAATCATCAAATCCTGGTTCAGTTGCATGCTGCTGTTAAAGCCGGCTTTGGGTGTATGCAAGACAAAACCACGATCATTTTGTACCGGTCCACCAGCACAAATCTTCATTTTCGCTGCATCAGAACCGCCGTCAAATTCGATTTCCAGCTGTTCCAGTAAATTGGCGATATCAACCGACAACGGATGGTTAATGACTATTCCCATGGCGCCGTCGGCATTATGTTCACAGATATAGGTCACGCTTCGACCAAATAAAGGGTCATCCAAACTTGGCATTGCAATCAGCAGGTGGTTTTGTAAACTTTCCACGGCGAACTCCTCAGGCTTTTTTAGCCTGTAATAACAGTTCAATCTGATCAAACAACATGCCGGTAATTGAAACCGGAAACGCAGCCTCAATTTCGCGGATGCAGGTTGGGCTTGTGACATTAATTTCGGTCAGTTTGTCACCGATGATATCAAGACCGACAAAAATCAACCCTTTGGCTTTCAGTGTTGGGCCTACAGCACGGGCAATGGCCCAGTCACTTTCGGTCAGAGGACGCGCTTCGCCGCGGCCGCCTGCGGCAAGATTACCGCGGGTTTCACCGCTGGCTGGGATCCGTGCCAGACAATATGGCACCGGTTCACCATTGACCACTAAGACACGTTTATCGCCGGCGACGATCTGCGGGATAAAACGCTGCGCCATGGCGTACATAGTGCCGTGCGCGGTTAATGTCTCCAGTATGACACTGACATTGGGATCTTGCGGTTTTAAACGAAAAATAGATGCGCCGCCCATGCCGTCCAGCGGTTTTAAGATCACATCGCCTTCGGCCTGATAAAAGGCTTTTAATCGGGCAGCATCGCGGCTGACCAGTGTTTTCGGCGTATGCTGCGCAAACCAGCTGGTATATAACTTCTCGTTGGCGTCCCGCAGGCTCTGTGGTTTGTTCACAATCAGCGTGCCGGCGTCTTCTGCCCGTTCCAGAATATAAGTCGCGTAGATAAACTCGGTATCAAATGGTGGATCTTTGCGCATCAGAATCACATCCAGATCCCCCAGCGCAATGTCTTGTTCCCCCTGGAATTCATACCAGCGCGCCGGATTTTGCTCCACGCTCAGCAGGCGGGTGCGGGCGCGGGCCTGACCTTCTAACAGGTATAAGTCGGCCATTTCCATATAGTGCAACTGATAACCGCGGCTCTGAGCCTGCAGTAACATGGCGAAACTGGAATCTTTTTTGATGTTGATGGCGCTGATAGGGTCCATCACGATGCCGAGTTTTATCAACAGCTTACTCCTTAATCAGGCGAGGTCGCCTAGTTGTAATTGCAATGCAGCAATAGCGGTCAGTGCAGCAGTTTCGGTGCGAAGCACCCGTGGACCGAGCCGTACCGGCTGAAAACCGGCTAAAGTCGTGGCCGCCACTTCGCGGTCACTAAAGCCGCCTTCCGGACCTATGACTAATCTGAGGCGGTCGGTCGGTGATAATTGTTTAATGGTGGCGCTGGTCCAGGGATCCAAGGTCAGTTTGAGACAATTGTCTGCCTGAGCGAGCCATTTTTCCAGAGTGACGGGCATGTGCACTGGTGGTACCACCGAGCGGCCGCTTTGTTCGCAGGCGCTGATGACAATTTTTTGCCATTGTTCGCGTTTCTTCTCCAGACGGTCGGCGTCAAGCTTAACGCCGCAGCGTTCGGTAAACAGCGGCGTAATTTCACTGACGCCAAGCTCGACCGCTTTCTGGATGGCAAAATCCATCCGATCTCCGCGGGAGATACCTTGTCCCAGATGTAACTTCAATGGCGATTCGATCGGATTCTCGCTTGAGCTTTGGATATCGACAACCAGCTGCTTTTTGCCAACTTCGATAATGACAGCGGCGTAATTATTGCCATCACCATTAAACAGTTCGAGCGCTTCGCCGGCTTGCATTCGCAAGACTTTACCGGCGTGGTTGGCGGCATCTTCACAGAGCGCCACAGATTGTCCCGGTGTTAACGGGCCGGGCTGATATAAACGTATTGTTCGCATGAGGCCTGATTCAGCAGCAGAAAAACTGATATGGTAGCAGTCCCTTGGCGCTAAGGGTACCTCGAAAGGAGTCCTTATATGGGCGTAGAAAAAGTCTCATCGGCGGCACCGGCAGTATTGGCCGTGTCGCAACTGTGTAAAAGTTATGGTGCGCTGCAGGCAGTGAACAACCTCAGTTTCAATGTGCAGGCCGGCCAGTGTTTTGGTTTACTTGGGCCCAATGGTGCCGGTAAAACCACCACGATGGAAATGCTCGAAGGCATTATCAAACCCGACAGCGGCAGCATTTTTTATCATGGCGAAGTGGCCGAACGGCGGCATTTTCAGCAACTTGGTGTGCAGTTCCAGCAAACCGCATTACAGGATTTTCTGACTGTCGAGGAAACGCTGCGGATGTTCGCGGCATTTTATCCAGAACCGGCGGATATTCAAGAGCTCATCAGGCTCTGTGATTTGACTGATTTTTTAACGCAAGACCATAAAAAATTGTCCGGTGGTCAGCGTCAACGGCTGTTACTGGCACTGGCATTGGTGAATCAGCCGCAGATCCTGTTTCTGGATGAACCGACCACCGGGCTTGACCCGCATGCCCGGCGTAATTTCTGGATGCTGATCAAACAAATTAAACAGCAAGGCCGGACTATTATTCTGACCACCCATTACATGGATGAAGCTGAGCAGCTCTGTGATGACCTGATTATTGTCGACAAAGGTCAAATCATCGCACAAGGCTCGCCGCAGGCGTTGCTGCGCCAGCATTTTGAAGGGGCTTTGTTGCAGCTGCCGGATCCTGGGTTTATTCCGTCTTTACCAGACGGTCACCATGCATCGCTGCAGGGCGGTCAGCTCTGCATTCAGACGCCGGACGTGCAGCAGAGCATTCAGGCCTTGTTACAGCAACAAGTGCCGCTGCAAGGCCTGTTAGTTAAATCGGCGACGCTGGACGATTTGTTCCTCAAGTTGACCGGTCATGCCTTGAGCGGTGTCACCACGGAGGCTGAATGATGTTTAGTTTCAGACGTTTTATTGCGGTGCTCAAAGCGCGCAATCTCGAATTCTGGCGCGACCGGGCGGCGCTTGGCTGGAATTTACTCTTCCCGTTTTTATTAGTCGCCGGTTTTGCTTTTGTATTTTCCGGTGAACCGAAAGCGGAATACAAAGTGGGCGTGCTACAGCAAAGTACTGTGCTCGATACGACGCAACATCCGCTATTAACTACCCGTTTTGTCGAATTTGTGCCTTATCAGGCAGAGGCGTTGGCGAGACAACGGCTGGCCCATCATCAGATTGACCTGGTGCTTGATTTAACGGCAAATCGTTATGTGGTGAATCCGGATTCGGCCAAAGGCTATCTGGTGGAAAAAATCCTGTTGCAGCAATGGCCAGACGCAACACGGGAAGAGGTGACAGGGCAAGCCATTCGTTATGTCGACTTTGTGCTGCCCGGTATTTTGGGCATGAATATGATGTTTTCCTGCTTGTTTGGCGTTGGTTATGTGCTGGTGCGGTATCGGAAAAACTCTGTGCTAAAACGCCTGCAGGCCACGCCTTTAACGGCGCTGGAATTTGTCGGTGCGCAGGTGGTCTCGCGTCTTGCCATCGTTTTGGCAATTGCCGGCGTGGTGTTTGTCAGCTGTCAGCAGCTGTTTGGCCTGATGATGCTTGGTAGTTATGCGCTGTTGTTGTTGGTGGCCGCGTTGGGGGCACTATCGATGATTGCACTGGCTTTGTTGATTGCCAGTCGTTTACAAAGTGAAGAACTGACCGGCGGACTGCTCAATATGACCAGCTGGCCAATGATGATTTTGTCCGGTGTCTGGTTCAGCCTGGAAGGCGCTCCGCAAGCGGTGCAATGGTTTGCGCAGTTGTTCCCGCTGACGCATTTGGTCAGCGCAGCGCGTGCGGTGATGTTGGATGGTGCCGGTTTTGCCGATGTCAGTGTGCAACTTGGTGTGATGGCAGCGATGAGCCTGGTGTTTTTAGCCGCAGCAGCTGCTTTGTTCCGCTGGGCTGGTGACGGCCGTTAATCCGCAGCGACCAGGTGAATGAAACGCCTGAAAAGCTCAGACTGCTTTTCAGGCGTTTTTTTCATTTAAAGTGCAGGGAAGGTGTAATGCGCACCAATTCCCAGCGGAATGCCAAGCGCCCAATAAAGCAACAGGAAGGCGCTCCACAGCACCAGGAAACATACTGAGAATGGCAGCATCAACGCGATCAAAGTACCAATACCGGTCGATTTCACGTACTTCTGACAGAACACCACGATCAGCGGGAAGTACGGCATCAGCGGCGTAATAATGTTGGTAGAAGAGTCACCCACCCGATAAGCGGCTTGGGTTAAATCCGGTGATACACCAAGCTCCATCAACATCGGCACCATAATGGCACCAATCAATGCCCACTTCGCTGAAGCTGAACCCACTAACAGATTGACTGTGGCAGTGAGGAACACGATGCCAACTAAGGTCACCCCAAGCGGTAGCGCCAGTTCTTTTAACGCCAGAGCGCCTTTAATGGCCAATAGGGCGCCCAGATTCGACTGGCCAAAAGCATAAATAAACTGCGCACAGAAAAACGCCATCACGACGTAATACCCCATGCCAGACATCGCTTTACTCATACCTTGTACAATAGCGCGATGATTTTTTGCCGAACCGGAGGTATAGCCATACACCACACCCGGAATTAAGAAAAACACAAAAATAATGCCGACAATCGACTGCATCAGCGGTGCGGTCGCACTGGTCAGCAAGCCGTCTGTGCCACGCCAGGCTGAATCAGCACCTGATGCCGACCAGAACAGCAGTAAACCGGATACCAACATCGACAAGGTCGCGTAGCGCAGGCCTTTACGTTCCGCATCTGTTAAAGCATCTAGCTTTGGCAGACTGGCCGGGTCTCCGTCGACTTGTGTGTTTTTCAGGCGTGGTTCGATGACTTTATCGGTCAGAAACCAGCCGACCAGAATGATTAAACCGGCAGATGCCGTGGTGAAAAAGAAGTTATTCAGCGGATTAATCAACATATCCGCTGCAGACGGATGCGCAGATAAGCGCGCAGCGGCCTGCGTCAGGCCAGCTAACATCGGATCTAAACTGGATGGCACAAACAGGCTGGCAGAAAAGCCACCTGAGACACCTGCGAATGCTGCGGCAATGCCCGCCAGCGGATGGCGACCAGCTGCGTAAAAAATCACTGCGCCGAGTGGGATCACCAGCACATAGCCGGCATCGACAGCAACATGGCTCAAGATACCCACAGCAATCAGTACCGGTGTCAGCAGCATTTTTGGCGTGACATTTAAGATCGAGCGCAGGCCTGCATTAATAAAGCCGGTATGTTCGGCCACACCCAAACCAAGCATTGCAACAAGGACCACGCCGAGCGGGGGGAAGTTAACAAAAGTCGAGACCATCTTACTCATAAAAGTTGTGAAGGCCGTGCCATCTAACAAATTGACTATGACGATAGGTTTGCCGGTACGTGGGTCAATTTCGCTGAACTGCACACCGGACAAGGCCCAGGATATCAGCCAGACGGCCAGCATAAATAATGCGAATAACACAGCAGGATCAGGGAGTTTGTTGCCCGCACGTTCTATCGCATCGAGACTACGCTGCAACCAGGGTCTGGTCGTTTGAGAAGACATAGAGTTTCCTTATTATTGTCGGTCAGCCGTTATAAAAGTTATCGGGCTGTGCTGGCAAACAGGAAAAAACTGTGAAGATATCAGGCTAAGGCTGTGATGAGATGGTTACGCGCGAAACGCAGTGCAACAAAAAGGGAGCCGAAGCTCCCTGTTTAGCTGAGTCTGAGATTACAGACCGGCTTCCGCACGCAGTGCGTCAGCTTTGTTAGTCTGTTCCCACGGGAACTCATTGCGGCCAAAGTGACCGTAAGCTGCAGTCGCTTTGTAGATCGGACGCTCAAGGTCAAGCATCGCAATCAGGCCGGCCGGACGCAGGTCGAAATGGACCCGGATCAGTTTGATCAGTTGGTCTTCTGACAATTTACTGGTGCCAAAAGTCTCGACGCTGATAGAAGTAGGTTCTGCCACACCGATGGCGTAAGAAACCTGGATCTCACAGCGCTCAGCTAAGCCTGCCGCAACGATGTTTTTTGCCACATAACGGGCAGCGTAGGCGGCTGAACGGTCAACTTTTGATGGATCTTTACCAGAGAACGCGCCACCACCGTGACGGGCCATACCGCCGTAGCTATCCACGATGATTTTGCGGCCGGTCAGACCGCAATCGCCCATTGGGCCACCGATCACAAACCGACCTGTTGGGTTAATGAAGAATTTTGTGCTTTGACGCAGCCATTCAGCTGGCAGCACTGGCTTGATGATGTGTTCCATCACTGCTTCGCGCAGATCTTCAGTTGAAATGGTGTCGCAATGCTGAGTCGATAACACTACAGCGTCGATGCCGACTGGTTTGCCGTTCTCATAAATGAAAGACAGCTGAGATTTTGCATCTGGGCGTAACCAAGGCAGCGTGCCGTCTTTGCGCACTTTGGCCTGTTGTTGCACCAGACGGTGAGAGTAAGTGATTGGCGCGGGCATCAGCACGTCAGTTTCGTTACTGGCGTAACCGAACATCAAACCTTGGTCACCGGCACCCTGATCTTTCGGGTCTTTTTTATCAACGCCTTGGTTGATATCCGGAGATTGTTTACCGATGGCGCTTAACACCGCACAAGAATTGGCATCAAAGCCCATATCAGAATGCACATAACCGATTTCACGGATAGTACTGCGGGTCAGCTCTTCGATATCGACCCAAGCAGAAGTGGTGATTTCGCCACCAACCAGCACCATACCGGTTTTGACGAAGGTTTCACAGGCGACACGGGCTTTTGGGTCCTGCTCCAGGATGGCATCCAACACCGCATCAGAGATTTGGTCGGCGATTTTATCCGGATGTCCTTCGGAAACTGACTCAGAGGTAAAAATGTGTTGTGCCATTCTAACTAATTTCAATGTGTTGGTTGGTAAATCGCGATGCGCCGGAAAATTGGTCTGTGTATTCT